>OAUB01000015.1_pt1 | contig 163147 bp, 173 predicted proteins | sample 1476121 | NCBI WGS metagenome assembly OAUB01 (sample SAMEA2579998, study PRJEB22360) | human gut metagenome | biome: human gut; feature: human-associated habitat; material: faeces | place: Denmark | collected 2008/2010
ACTAAGTTCATGAACTTAGTGCGACAGCCCCTTTAAGAATCTTCACATTTAAATTCTCAGAAATTTATTTTGACTCTTTCATAGATTTCACGCGATCCTGGATCGTCTTATTGAAATTCTCAATCTTACGCTCATAAGACGTATTCATATATTTTGACTGCAGCATAAAATCTGCTGTAGAAAGGTTGTTCGCGATCGGAATATCATAAACAACCGCGATTCGAAGCAGTGCTTTTACATCTGGATCGTGAGGCTGTGCTTCCAGAGGATCCCATAAAAAAATCATAAAATCGATCTGTCCTTCCACGATCTTTGCTCCGATCTGCTGGTCTCCTCCGAGAGGACCGCTGCAGTATCCTTTCACAGGAAGTCCCGTACGCTCTGAGATCAGTTTTGCCGTTGTTCCTGTTCCGCACAGGAAATGTCCTTTCAAAATCTCTTTATTTCTGTCACACCAGTCTACAAGTTCTTTCTTTTTTCCATCATGAGCAACCAGCGCAATGTGCTTTGCCTTGCCGATTTCCATGGTCACAAAATTATCATTCAGCATCTTTTTTCCTCCTGTCTTTTACCTTCACTGTACAGCTTCATCCGTCTACGCCATCTGTTCCATGGAATCAAAACGGATGGCTGCGATCAGACCGATTATCACAGTTACTATCATACTATAAATCAGAGCGATTGGAAAGACTAAATCCATACTTATAAAGATTCCTGCCAGCGCTGCGGCCGTCACCCCGATCCCCAGCACGAACATCTGGAAAAAAGCTCTCACCACATCCTGTCCGGTACGTCCAAGCACATCTCCCACCACGCACTGTGCCAGCACCTTACTGTACATCCGGTTCGCCTGAAGTATCGTGTAGATCAGGATCCCCAGGATTACTTCCAGCACATTTACCTTCCACAAGATTCCGATGGGCACACAGAGTAAAACTCCATCCACAAATGCTTTCACATGTTCCATCAGTGTCGAGTACCACAGCTTTTTCACCGGACTGTCCGGAATCAGATAAAGATAGGGGGTTTTAATCTCAGTCTCCCACTTTCCAAGATATCCGCTGAAGATCAGAGTCATATATGCCAGAATTCCAAGCAGAAAAATCTGAGGGATCCCGCTTTCCTGTGCTGTCTCTCGCATCGCAAATGCCATAACGATGCCTATCACGAGATTCAAAAGTGTCATCTTCGAGAAAATAAACGTTCTTTCTTTTCGATATTCCAAAAGCTGGCGGTAAAAGATTGCCTTTGCTCCGACTGCCTGATAACGGACTGTCATATGGCGGAATTTTTTCTTCTTCTCCTCCAGCCCCATGACCATTTCGCCGTTTTTCTTCCGCCTGATCATTTCTGCATAGGTATCTGCAAATTTTGCCGCGTCCTCATAATAATCTCCATTACACGGCATCCGGTATGCCAGGATCACAAACAGGATCGTCGTCAGAATGTACAGAACTGTCCCTACAGCATTGAGCAGATCCGGACTTAAAAGAATCAGATGAAATGCGGAAATCTCCCATCCGATAATTGGAATCATCCGCAGGATCGGCCAGGCAAAAAATGCAGAAACTGTTGCAAAAGATACGCCTTTTTTCCAGAAATACAGAACGATCAGTCCTGTAACCATAAGCAGAAACACCTTGATCCCACGGCCGATCCATTCTCTTGCCTTCTCCGAAATCCGTTCACTGGAATACAGGCAGACCATCAGGCTGATCTCCAGTGCCAGATTACAGATACAGATTCCCGCAAACAGCAGAATTCTCCACGGACTGACATCAAAAACTGTAATTCCCGCAATAATAAATATCAGAAAGAACACCACACTGCTCAGATAATTCATCCAGGCTCCATGGATCAGCACGACCTTTGGATCCACAGGCGCATTGAAGATGAAATGTGCATGTGCCGGGCGGAAGAGAATTCCTTTTCTGGATGCATATGACATAAAATTCAGCAAAAACAAATACAACGACCAGACTGTCAGAATGATCACCATTCCTTTTGCACTGTCAAACTTCATCTGCACTGCTAATTCTGCCAGCATCACAGCCAGAAAAACAGCATATGCCGCACAGGCTAACACAACCAGAAGTGTGAGAGGCTTTTTCACTGCTTTTTTCAAATTGTTGATCATACTTCGTTTTGTCAGATACAATAGCGCTCTCACGATTTCTCACCACCTGTCATTTCAAAGAACAGCGCATCCAGATCCTTGTCTCCCACCTCATCCTTCCGGTAAGAACCAATGATCTTACTCTTTTCCATCACAAACATCATATCCCACAGCTCTTCTACCATCTCCAGCATATGCGTGCTGATCAGTACTGTAACTCCGAGAGCTTTTTGTTCCAGCACGACCTCCTTAAGCTCTTTAATCGCTTTTGGATCCAGCCCCACCATCGGTTCATCCAGAAGCAGCACTTTCGGCCTGATGGCAAGCGCACAGCAGATACTCACCTTCTGCATCATTCCTTTGGACAGCTCATTTCCCAGTTTATCCTGCTTGTCATCCAGGTCAAACCGGGCAAGCAGCGCTTCCACCTCTTCATCCGTAATCCCGCTGTTGTAAGCTTTTCTCATGTATTCAATGTGTTCTCTGACGCTGAGTGCATCAAACATGGCAGGCATCTCCGGAACATAGGCAAACTGTCTCTTTGCCTCCACACTTCTGGCAGGAAGTCCCTGAATTCCGATCCGCCCCTGATACCGAAGCAGACCTGCGATACTTTTGATGATCGTCGATTTTCCGGCTCCGTTTGGTCCCAGAAGGATCCCGACTGTACCATCCGGTACAAAAAAACTGACCTCATCCACCGCCAGAGACTTTCCATAGGATTTACTTAATTTCTGAACTTCCAGCATATCATTTCCTCCATCGTGTTTTACACAGCTCACAGCCTGTCTGTGCAGGCACAGCAGCTGTCTGACGGGCTTATCATTACTGGTCACACCAATTACGGCTTATCACGCAAAAAAGATTCCCGTTCATTGTACTGTTGATTTGATACAATAATACGAGAATCTTTTCTGTTTGTCAACTCTTTATTCGTCTGCTTTTTCCTGTGTATACAATTTGAACAATGCCTGTGTTCCCTCATCTCCAAGGCCTTCTGCCTGCAGCTCTTCATACTCTGCCAGCACCTGACTTAAGACATTGAGATCCAGACCGCTTATATTGGATTCGATCAGCGCCAGTTTCATATCTTTGATAAAATGCTTCATAAAGAAGCCCGGGCGGTAATCTCCTTCCAGAATCTTCGGTCCGAACAGATCCAGCTGACGGCTTCCTGCCGCACCTGTAGACACAGAATGAAGCACTGTCTGCAGATCCAAACCTTTCGCCTGTGCATAAGCAAGTGCTTCACATACTCCGGAGAGCGCGCCTGCGATCATGATCTGGTTCGCCAGCTTACAGTGCTGTCCGCATCCTGCTGCTCCCTGGTAGTTAATATTGGTTCCCATTGCTTCAAACAGAGGCATACATGCTTCAAAATCTTCTTTGTCTCCACCTACAAGGATAGAAAGTGTTCCTGCTTTTGCGCCGGTATCTCCTCCGGTTACCGGGGCATCCAGAACATGAAATCCCCGCTTATTCCCCTCTTCATAAATCTTTTGGGCAATCTGCGGACTGGTGGTTGTCATATCGATCAGATACGCGCCTTCTTTTGCGCTGTCCAGAATATTCCCCTGATCGAAATACACTTCTTCCACGTCCTGCGGAAATCCCACAATGGTGATCACTGCCTCACAGTCTTTCACGCAGTCTGCAATGCTGTCATGAAAGGTCACACCCTCTGCGATCACATCTTCTACCTTTGCTTTTGTTCTTGCATAAATGTGCAGATCAAATCCTGCCTTTTTCAAATTCCGCACCATGGATTTTCCCATGATCCCGACTCCGATAAACCCGATCTTTTTCATTTTATTTTCCCTCACTATTGTTTTTCTACAACTTCACCCTGTTTTTTATAAATGCTTTTCGCCGGTACAAATCCTCTCACAGAAGAAAGCGGATAAATGTTCGTATGGCTTCCCACAACGGTTCCCGGATTTAAGACACTTCCGCATCCCACTTCTACTTCATCGCCAAGCATCGCTCCGAATTTTTTCAATCCGGTCTCGATTTCACCTTCCGGTGTTTTTACAATTACCAGCTTCTTGTCTGACTTCACATTGGATGTAATAGATGCAGCACCCATATGCGATTTGTATCCGAGAATTGAGTCTCCCACATAATTGTAATGCGGAACCTGCACTTTATTGAACAGGATCACATTCTTCAGTTCTGTCGAATTTCCGACTACTGCCCCCTCTCCCACGATTGCATTTCCACGGATAAACGCGCAATGTCTGACCTCTGCTTCTTTTCCGATGATCGCCGGTCCCGTAATGGATGCGCTTTTTGCTACTTTCGCTGTTTTGGCGATCCAGATATTCTCTCCCTGTTTTTCATATTCCTCTTCGCTGAGTGTATTTCCCAGTTCCACAATAAACCGGGAGATTTTCGGAAGCACTTCCCACGGATAGGTCACTCCCTCAAAAATATCTTTTGCAATTGTCTCATCCAATGTATAAAGTTCTTTTACTGTCAGTTCTTTCATAAATTAACTCTCTCCTTTTTGATTCTCTTTTTTGCGCGATGTCCGGTTTGACGATACCGGTTTTTTATAATATTTTGCAGCCGCATCGTAAAATCCTTTCAGCTGATATTGATTGTTCAGCCGCTTTACGCCTTCTGTCCTGCTGATAATAAAATGATCCAGCTTCTGCATATACTCATCCTGAGTGATCTCTCCGTCTGCCACATACGTCAGTCCTTTCTCCCAGCTGGCCGTCAGTTCCGGATTCAAAAGCGAACGAATGGACTGGTTCACCACATCATACACCATCTCTCCCTGAAGAGTCGGAGTGATGATCTGGGTCTTCTTATTCAGGCTCAGATATTTGATATGGATCAGCTTTTTCAGAATTTCCGCTCTGGTGGCACTGGTTCCGATACCGCTTCCCTTGATCTGGGCACGCAGCTCTTCATCCTCGATCAACTGCCCCGCGTTTTCCATTGCAAGGATCATGGATCCTGAATTGTAGCGCTTCGGCGGAGAAGTCTCTCCTTCCTTCACATCCAGCGCACAAACCGGCAGGACTGCTCCCTTTTTCAGATTCTGCACCACCTGGAAAAATTGTGGATCCATACTCTGTTCTCCTGCATTTTGCGGAATTCCCGCTACTTTCAGATACCCTTCTTCTGCCAGAACCTTAAAATTCGAGAAAAAGCTCTCCTCCCGTATCTTTACAGTCACCGCTACTTTCTGATATACAGCGGGCGGATAAAAAATACTCAAAAACCGTTTTACAACACAGTCATACACATTCCTTGCCGCCTGGGAGACCGACGAAAGTGCCGAAAGTCCCTGTCCGGTCGGAATGATCGCATAATGATCGGTAATCTGTTTATCATTGACATAACGGGTCTTTACCAGGTTCTTATACGTTCCCATAGCCGCGATTTCTTTTAAATATACTGCCACGGACCCGTATTTTGACAGCCCGTTCAGATTTTTACTGATTTCCTTTGCAACAGCAGTAGACAACACTCTGGCATCTGTTCTCGGATAGGTCACCAGCTTCTTTTCGTATAATTCCTGCACGATCCGCAGTGTCTCATCCGGACTGATCTTAAACCGCTTGGAACAATCATTCTGCAGTTCCGCAAGATTATAAAGAAGCGGTGGGTTCTTCTTCTCTTTCTTCTTTTCGATCGCCGCTATCTGTCCTGTGACAGGCTCTTTCTCCTTCAGATATGCGATCAGCTCCTGCGCCTTTTCTTTTTGTTTGAATCCATTCTCTTTGTATAGGTCAAACGATTCGAAATAGCGGGAGCCTTTGACCGCTTTCCATTCTCCCTCAAATGTTTTTCCCTCAGCTTCCAGAGTCGCAAGCACACGATAAAATGGTGTTTTTACAAATTCACGGATTTCCCGCTCTCTTCGCACTACCATCCCCAGCACGCAGGTCATCACCCGTCCCACTGAGACTACCGCATACTTTGTCTTCAAATATCCGGAAATACTGTTTCCGTATTTTAATGTCAGAAGTCTGGAAAAATTAATCCCCATCAGATAGTCCTCTTTTGCGCGGAGATAGGCCGAAGCGCTCAGATTATCATACTCTGATAAGTCCTTTGCCTGCCGGATCCCGCGAAGAATCTCCTCCTCCGTCTGCGAATCGATCCAGACCCGTTTTCTTTGTTTTCCTGTCACATGTGCTTCCTGCTCCACCAGCCGGTAGATATACTCTCCTTCCCGTCCGGAGTCGGTACACACGTAGATCGTGTCCACATCCTGTCTGTTTAAAAGGGAGCTGACGATCTGGAACTGCTTTGCCACTCCCGGGATCACTTCATACTGAAACTCCTGCGGAAGAAACGGCAGTGTGTTCAAACTCCATTTTTTCAGTGCCGGATCATACACTTCCGGATAACTCATGGTCACTAAATGTCCCACACACCAGGTTACGATGGCTTCTTCTGATTCCAGATACCCGTCCTTTCGCTTTGCATTTAATTTTAAAGCCTTTGCAAACTCCTGCGCCACACTTGGCTTTTCTGCGATATATACTGCTTTCCCCATTCTTATTTATACAATCATCTTTCTGTTTATTCTATTCTTTCTGAAACAACCGTCTCATCTTCTGAAGAAACGTCTGTTTCTGTGGTTTCTTCTCCACTCGTTTTGCCATCAGTGCTTCTTTCATGAAGATTTCCTGTGAATTGATGGCTTTTCCTTCTACCTTCTTTTTGCGGTAGGTTCCGTCACTTGTCATCACTCTTGCTTTGACATTATCTGCAAGCATTACATGCAGGTTTCTCACCAGCCGTTTTTTGATCTCCTCGTTGAGAATCGGACATGCCACTTCCACCCGTTTCTCCGTGTTTCTGGTCATCATATCCGCAGAACCGATGTACACTTTCTGCTCTGCTCCCGTGCCGAACACAAACACTCTCGGGTGTTCCAGATAGCGGCCTACAATACTGGTCACAGTCAGATTCTCTGTCTCTTGTGCAATTCCCGGCAGAATACAGCAGATTCCACGCACGATCAGATCCACCTTCACACCTGCTCTGGAAGCCTCTGCCACCTTCCGGATAAAATCCATATCCGTCACAGAATTCATCTTCATCACAATCCGTCCCTGTTCACCCTTTTGAATCTCTTCATCCATCAACGCCAGAATCTTCTGCTTCAAACTGGTCGGAGATACGATCAGATTCTTATAGGTTCCATCCAGATTGCCAATGGACATATTCTTAAAAAATACTGCTGCATCCTCTCCGATCGACTGATTCGCAGTCATCAGCGAATAATCCGTGTACAATTTTGCGGTCTTCTCATTGTAATTTCCGGTTCCGATCTGTGTGATATATTTGATCTCATTTTTACTGCGGTATGTAATCAGACAAATTTTGGAATGTACTTTATATCCGTCAAACCCATAAAGTACCCTGCAGCCGGCCTCTTCCATCCGTTCTGACCATTCAATATTATTCTGCTCATCAAACCGGGCCCGCAGCTCGATCAGAGCGGTCACTTCTTTTCCATTTTCTGCCGCTGCACACAGATATTCTACCAGTCTTGTCTTTTTGGCAAGACGATAGATCGTGATCTTAATGGTCATCACATCCGGATCTGTGGATGCCTCTTTGATCAGCTTCAAAAACGGATCCATGCTTTCATATGGATAGGACAGAAGAATGTCCCGTTTCTTTACCTGAGCCATCACGCTTCCTTCTCCCACCTGTGCGGCAGGCTGTGGAGCAAATGGTACATCAACCAATGATCGTTTCATGGAAACAGGTACTTTATCCATAATTGAAAAGATATAATCCAGTTTCATCGGAATTTTCGTTCTAAAAATGCAGGCAGGCGTAATTTTGAATTTCTCACAGAGATATTTCTCTGTCTCTTTATTCAGCGGATTGGCCACTTCCAGACGTACCACTGCCATTCTTCTGCGCTTATTCAATGTCTCCTTCATTATATAGCGAAAGTCTTCATTGTCCGCATAGTTCTCATCGTCAGGAGAAATATCCGCATTTCTTGTGACACGGATGTATGTGATATCCGATACCTGATACTGTTCAAACACAAGATCCAGATACTCCATGATCACTTTTTCCATCCGGATATAACGAATGTCATGTCCCGGCAGATAAATCACATCTGAAATAAACTGAGGAACAGGAACGATCCCCATCATTTTTTTCTCTTCAAAACGAAGCGTTGCGATCACATACAGTTCTTTATTGAGCAAATGTGGAAACGGATGATTTGCGTCTACGATCTGTGGGGAAAGCAGTGGAAGCACCTGTTCTTTGAAATAATGTTTGACATACTTTTTTTCCTGTGCCTCCAGCTCTTTGAAATCCAGCCCACAGACCCCGTATGGATGCAGCTGTTTTTTTATCTCCGCATACGTCTTATCCCGCTCTTTATAAAGCGGGGCCACTGCCTCATAAATCTTATCTAACTGTTCTTTCGGAGTCATCCCCGATCTGCTGTCTAATGTCTTGCTGTCCACAGATGCCATATCGTAGAGACTTCCTACCCGAATCATAAAAAACTCATCCAGGTTACTGGTGAAGATCGATACAAATTTCATCCTCTCCAGAAGCGGAACACTTTCATCTTGCGCTTCTTCCAGCACTCTCTGATTAAAGCGCAGCCACGACAATTCCCTGTTCTGTGTGTAATTCAAAATTTCTTTTTTCATATGTTTCTCCTTCTGCCGGTTTCACATGAATACTCCACATTGTATCATGTTTTCCATGCAAAATATACCTATTTTTCGAGATACTCCATGAGACGGTCATACTCTCTTTCCATCAGATCATATCCGTGATGATAAAATGCCATCAGATGCTCCTGACTTCTCTCCAGTCTGGACACCGGCTTTACCTGCGGCCGGATCACAAAAATCTTTCCTTCTCTCTCCAGATTCTCCAGCTCATTCAGCGTCCGGTTGTAATACGGCGCACGCCGCAAAAGAGTCCGCAGAAGATTCGGATAAGATCTGTAGGCTCTGCGATACATCTTTTCCACCGCTTTTGAAACCGCCTTCTTGCGATATCCCCGATTTCTTGTCAGAACAACGATGATCTTCTCATTTCCAATATCCATCGCTCTCCGAATCGGAATAGAATCCGCAAGTCCTCCATCCAGATACGGGATCCCATCGATATTTACAATCGGACAAAGCAGCGGCATACTGGAGGATGCCCGGCAGATTTTCATCAGCCTGTCGGGATCTTGCGCCTCATCCATGTACTCCGCTTTTCCCGTCACACAGTTTGTCGTGACCAGCTCACAGTTCATCTCTGATCGAAAATAGGTGGCAAAATCAAAGGGATAAATCTGTTTTGGATAAATATCAAAAATCATATCCATATTCATCAGACTTTTTTCTTTTATAAATTTACGCATCCCGTAATAATAGGACAGATTCTTATCTGTGGGGATCATACAGTCTCTTGTCCGTCCGGGCTGCCTTGACACATAGTCCACCGCATTGCAGGCTCCTGCCGAAACACCGATCACATGAGAAGTGTAAAACTCCTGCTCCATCAGATAATCCAGTACTCCCGATGTAAATACGCCTCTTGTTGCTCCGCCTTCTAATACCAAAGTTGCTTTTTGCATATCCATCCCTCACTTTCTTTGTTCCATTATATACTTTTTCCACTTTTTCGCAAACTCCTAATCCTGTTAAATTTTTGCAAAAACACAATATTTCTTTGTTTATTTCATAGAAAGCATACTCCTGACCTTGCCATGTCGTGGGTTCTCATGTTAAGATAAGCGTTGGAATTATTACTTTATATAATAAATAAGGAGTAAAAAATATGATTAGTGCAAACAATATCACTCTGCGCGTCGGGAAAAAAGCGCTGTTTGAAGATGTCAATATTAAATTTACCGAAGGCAACTGTTATGGTATGATCGGAGCCAACGGTGCCGGAAAATCTACTTTTTTAAAGATTTTGTCCGGACAGATCGAGCCTACCAAAGGGGAAGTAAACATCACTCCCGGAGAGCGTCTTTCTTTCCTGCAGCAGGATCACTACAAATACGATGAATATCTGGTACTGGACACCGTCATCATGGGGAATGCACGTCTGTACGAGATCATGAAAGAAAAAGAAGTCATCTATGCAAAAGAAGATTTCACAGACGAGGACGGAATCAAAGCAAGTGAGCTGGAAGCGGAATTCGCAACCATGAACGGCTGGGAGGCAGAATCTGACGCTGCAACTCTGCTCAACGGACTCGGCATTGAAACAGACCTCCACTACAAATACATGAAAGACTTAAAGGGTGCAGAAAAGGTAAAGGTTCTTCTTGCTCAGGCTTTGTTCGGTAATCCTGACATCCTGCTTCTTGACGAGCCGACCAACCACCTGGATCTGGATGCGATCGCATGGCTGGAAGAGTTCCTGATCAACTTTGAGAACACAGTCATTGTGGTATCCCATGACCGTTACTTCTTAAACAAGGTCTGCACACAGATCGCGGATATCGACTATGGAAAGATCCAGCTCTATGCCGGAAACTACGACTTCTGGTATGAATCCAGCCAGCTTCTGATCCGTCAGATGAAAGAAGCCAACAAAAAGAAAGAAGAAAAGATCAAAGAACTGCAGGACTTTATTTCCCGGTTCAGCGCCAATGCTTCCAAATCCAAACAGGCAACATCCAGAAAACGTGCCCTGGAAAAAATTGAACTGGATGAGATCAAACCATCCAGCCGTAAATATCCTTACATTGATTTCCGTCCAAACCGTGACATCGGAAACGAAGTGCTGACCGTGGAAGGACTTTCCAAAACCATCGACGGAGTCAAGATTCTGGACAACCTGACATTTACACTGAACCACGATGACAAAGTTGCATTTGTAGGCGGAAATGAGCTTGCAAAAACAGTTCTGTTCAAAATCCTGATCGGTGAGATGGAACCGGATGAAGGTACTTACAAATGGGGAATCACGACTTCACAGGCTTACTTCCCGAAAGACTTCGGCGGAGAGTTCGATAACGATTACACCATCACAGAATGGCTGACACAGTACTCTGAAAACAAGGATGCCACCTATGTGCGGGGGTTCCTCGGAAGAATGCTCTTCTCCGGAGAAGATGGTGTGAAGAGATTAAAAGTCCTCTCCGGTGGTGAGAAGGTACGCTGCCTGCTCTCCAAGATGATGATTTCCGGCGCAAATGTTCTGTTATTAGATGAACCTACCAACCATCTGGATATGGAATCCATCACTGCGCTCAATAACGGTATGATCAAATTCCCGGGAGTACTCTTATTTACTTCCCGTGACCACCAGATCGTGCAGACGACTGCAAATCGTATCATGGAGATCGTACCGGGCGGAAAACTGATCGATAAGATCACAACTTATGACGAATATCTCGAAAGCGATGAGATGGCAAGAAAGCGCCAGACTTACACTGTCGAGACAGAAGAGGAAGATTAGAACATTAAAAATACGGAAAGAATCCCCGGATGTTGGGTTCTTTCCGTATTTTTGTTTTAATAATATAGTTTATCTTCTTCGATAATTTTGGGGATGCCCCCCTCTACTTCCACGATCGTCACCGCACAGTTCTTTGGCACTCCCATCTGCCAGAATTTTGCCGGACTCCATTCATTTTTGATACAGTTTTTCATTGCCGTGACTGCAGCACCATGCGTAGAAAGCAAAATCATCTTATCCTGCAATTCTGGATTTTGATATAACGCTTTCAGAAAGCCGTCCACTCTCTCCATCAACTGTCCAACGGACTCACCCTCTCCCTTTGGAATGTAATTTGCAGTATCATCAAAGAACTTCACAAACTCCGCACTCTGCGGATCCAGACCTTCTCCTCGGTACACAATGCCTTCATAATCACCAAAGCAGATCTCCTGTATCTGAGGTTCCTCGATCAAGGGGATCTTTCTCCCCTGCAAAACAATCTGTGCTGTTTCTTTTGCTCTGGATAAAGGGGACGTATACGCCAGATCAAAAGAAATCCCCCGCAGTCCTTCTGCTGTCTTTTCTGCCAGTTCTCTTCCATATGCATTGAGAGGAATATCTGCTCTCCCCTGCACTTTCTTCGCTTTATTCCAATCCGTTTCGCCATGTCGTACCATATATAATCTCACCGTTGTTTTCCTCCTAAGATATGTTCTTTTATCCGATCACTCTGTCCCTTAGTATACGCATATTTCCTGTCTCCCGTCAACCGTTCTTTGTTCCTTTCCGCTTGCAAATTCGCCTGATTTTGTCTATAATAATGACACATAAAAAAACAAGGAGATTACCATGGAAAAAATTACAAGCTTTACGATCGATCACATCAAACTGACTCCGGGACTTTACGTTTCCAGAAAAGATCTTGCAGGAGATACCCCGGTTACCACGTTTGATATCCGTATCACAAATCCCAATGAAGAACCTGTTCTAAATACTGCAGAAGTACATACCATCGAGCATCTTGCCGCTACCTTTCTTCGCAACCATGCAGAATATGGCCCAAAAACACTCTATTTCGGACCAATGGGATGCCGCACCGGATTCTATCTGCTTCTTATCGGTGATTATGAATCCTGCGATATTCTTCCTTTGATGAAAGAGATGTTTGCTTTTATCGCATCTTACGATCAGGAAGTTCCCGGAGCCTGTGCAAAAGACTGCGGAAACTTTCTGGATATGAATCTGCCGATGGCCAGATTTGTTGCACGAAAATACCTGACTCAGGTTTTGAATAAAATCACCGAAGAGCAACTCGTTTATCCACAATAGAACAGGAGCATATCATGGGGAAAAAACAAACATTTGCATCTGATACTTCCCAGCGAAGTATCACCGACTGGATTCGTGCACTCCTGGTTCTTCTTTTGGGGCTGATCATTGCGCATCTTGGTGTTACGCTCTTTTTGCTCTCGGCACTTGGCACCGATACTTTCACAGTATTTATTCAGGGGTTATCCCGGGTTGCAGGATTGTCTGTCGGAACTGTGCACGTCATTGTTCTGTGTATTTTGATGGTTCTGATGTTGTTAACAACCAAAGGATATGTCAAACCCGGAACCATTGTCTGTGCATTTTGCGGAGGCCCTATCATTGACTTTTTCACCTGGTGTTTCAAAGAATACATCAATGCTTCTTCAGGAATGCCGGTTCGTATCATCAGCGTTCTGGTCGGATGTGCGATTCTCTCTTTGGGAATGTCTGTTGTAATCAACAGCAATGCCGGCACCGGACCGAATGACCTGGTTGCCATCATCCTCTCCGACAAACTCGAACGGATTGAATTTCGCTGGATACGAATGGGATGTGATGCTTTCTTTGTAAGCCTCGGATTTATCCTTGGCGGTACAGTTGGTGTCGGAACAATTATCGCCATTTTTCTGACAGGACCTATGGTTCAGTTTTGGCTTCCAAAAACAAAAGTTTTACTGCAAAAAATCAGAGTGTAAAGCATCATGCTTTACACCCTGATTTTTTATCACCTTTTTTTAAAACTTCCTGCCGGATATACAAAAAAGTTTTCTCCTCACCCTGTTTTGCCAGCATGATCAACAGTTTTTCAAGCAGCGCTTCTGTTTCCTCATGCATCAGATACTGCCCTTTCCCTCCCAGGAAATAATCCAGAGGATCCCGGTCTGTATAGGCAGTTCCGCGATATACCTTGCTTGCAGCAATTCGGTCCAGAAACATCTCCACCACATAATTGACCGGCATTTTCATTCCTTCGAGCACGGCACCATGCGTTCCGTAATCAATCCAGTATTCATAATGATGCTTATTGCGCCCTTTATGATGCAGCCAGGCAGAAGAATACCCCTTTTCCTCCCGCTCTGCATTATTCGGACTTCTGGTTCCCTGGTAATATCGACACCCCACACGAAACTCTGTCCATCCGTATTTTGACAGATCATGGAGCAGCCCCTGTCTGTACAAACCTACCTGAAAGCATGCCTTCATCACAAGGAGCTTATGTTTTGTGATCGTACCAAAATGTCGGAGTGCGTTCATCTCTGAATTTCCTTTCTATCTGCCTTGCAGCAGAATTATTGTCCTTGCCTTTACCTCTATCATCTTCTGCTCTTTCAGACACTCTGCCTCATCCGGCATCTCTTCTGTTCCTGCAACCTGATACCATTTCATTTCCTTTTTCAGAGCCGGAAGAGCAAATTCGTGTGCCTCCCAGTGCATATTATATGCGACAAACCAGAATGTATCTTCCCAGCTATAGAGAACCCCAAGCTGTCTGCTGACCACCGCATCCTGTACCTGCCATGCACTTTCTCCGTGATAAGAGACATCCGGAATCCCGCACGCTGTCCGATCCAGGCCAAGCAGTGCCTGTCTTTGATGAAAGACAGGATTGGATTTCCTAAGGGCGATCAATCGCTTTACAAACCGAAACAGATCTTCATAGCTTTTCTGTCTTCCCCAGTTCAGCCATGCAGTCTCATTGTCCTGACAATACACATTGTTATTCCCATCCTGCGTGTTTCCAAACTCATCTCCCGCCAGAATGCACGGTGTTCCCTGCGAAAGCAGAAGCAGAAGAAAGGCATTCTTCATCTGATTTTTGCGAAGTGTCATCACACTTCTTTTTCTGCTCGGTCCTTCCGTACCGCAGTTCCAACTGTAATTATAATCCGGACCGTCCTGATTGCGCTCTCCGTTTGCCTCATTATGCTTCCCGTCATAAGAGACCAGGTCACAGAGTGTAAACCCTGTATGTGAAGTAATGTAATTACAGCAGCCGTCTTCTGGGGTCCGGCGGCAGAGCTGTCGTATCACTTCTCTGACCATGCCTTCATCTCCCTTTAAAAACCTGCGCATACTGTTCTGGAAGCCCTCTTCTTTTTTGAAGATCTTTGCTCCCTTTAAGATCGGATCCGCATTCAGACTGTCCCATGGCACATTGTAAGGATTCACCACAAACCCATCCACATGATACTCCAGAAGATAAAAACGAAGACATTCCAACGCAGTCTGGGGAAGAATCTTTTCTGTAAACGGCATTTCCAGAACAACTTCGATTCCTGCTTTGTGGCACGCTTTTACCAGATCTTTTAATTCTGTCTGTGCATCATCAAAAGCTGCATATGCGGCTTTCGGCGCAAAATAATATCCAGTGCCATAGCCCCAGTAATTCCGGTAACTTCCCATATCTTCCTGAAATTCATACACCGGCATACACTGAATCTGATTGATGCCAAGCTCTTTCAAATATGGTAATTTTTCCCGGACACCCAGAAATGTCCCTTTATGCTTTACTCTGGAGGAAGAGTGCATCGTAAAGCCTCTTACATGCAGACTATATGCGATCACATCCTGCACAGGAATCTGCGGTCTTTTATCCCCTTCCCAGTCATATCCTCTCTGCGGAAATCTTCCTCTTGTCTGATGCCGGTTGAATTCCCAGCCGGTACCGAACATTTTATGTCCCGCGATCTCTCTCACGTAAGGATCCAGACAGACCGTTCCGTCAATTCTGTAATTATACTCATACTGGGTTTCCTCCAGATCTTCCAGCCCCAGGAAACGGACTTCTCCGATTCCTTCTTCTGCCGGCATTTCGATTACCTGATGTGGTTCACTTTCGCCCTTTTTATACAAAAGCAGTTCGCAAGATACGTCTTTTGGAACACATACCGCAAGATTCACACTTCTGCCTCTTCTGGAAGCTCCTAAAGGCTGTGGATATCCTTCTGTTTTTTTCATATATTTATTCCTCACTGCCAGCCATTTGTTCCATACATCTCAACATTATCTTTCCCGATAAAAAATGTATCGATATACGTTGTTTTCTCATAATCCTCATCATTCAAAATAGCCTCTCCGATCTTTGCCGCCTGTTTTCCAACATTGATCGGCGACTGCGCTCCGGTCCCGGCGATCATTGACTTTTCATCTGTAAGTTCACTTTTCATCTCCGGTGAGCCGTCCACTCCATAAATCTTCAGACTGCTTTTTCCTGCCTCTTTTGCTGCCTGAAGTGCACCGAGTGCCATCTGATCATTTCCGCACATCACAGCATCTACCTGTGGATTTTCTGCCAAAATCTGTGCCATTTTCTCCTTTGCACTCTCCTTGGTGCCGCCGGCATCTGCACGCGCCACTACTTCAAATCCTGCATTTTTGATCGCTTCTTCAAATCCTGTGATACGCTCATTCACTGAGTTCTGGAACGGGCATTCCAAAAGCACTACTTTTCCGCCGTCCGGGCACTGTGTCTTCAAATTCTCACCGCAGACTGCACCTGCATTTTTATTGTCAGAGCCGATATAAACAGCTGTCAGATCTGTATCCTTCACCTGCGTATCCACATTGATGACCGGAATATCTGCCTCATCCAGGGCTTCCAGAGCAGGCTTGATTGCTTCCCAGTCTACCGGTGCGAGAAAGACTGCATCCACTCCTTCATCGATCATCTCCTGAATCTGCTGGATCTGCTTATTCACATCTCCGTCCGGATTTTTTACCACCAGGGTATCTCCCTTTGCTTCCAGTTCCCCTCGGATCGATTCTTTTACAACATCATAATATGGATTATAAATATCAATGCAGCTGTAGCCAAATGTGTGCCCTTCTGATGTTTCTGTATCCTGTGCCTGCTCGTCCTCATTTTCTACTACAGCGTTATCTTCCGGTGTACCCACATTCTTTTTGCATCCGGAAAGTACCATACAACCGAACATAACTGTCACAAAGACTCCCAAAATTTTTCTCTTCATCTATTGTCCTCCTGATTGCTAAGACTCTGTTTTTCCAACATATATGCATAATCTATTTTATTCTACCCTGTTTTTCAGCATTGTCAATAGAAAGAACCTGATGTTTTTCTTGCTTTTTCCTCTGGTTTTTGTTAGAGTAGGCATATCAAGAAAAAAGGAGAACGTGCTATGAGCGAAAACATGAATGAAACAATGAATGAAAACGAAGGTGTAACAGTTACTCTGACACTGGACAATGACGAGACACTGGAGTGTGCCGTCCTGACGATCTACGAAGCAGCCGGCAGACAGTACATCGCACTCCTTCCGCTCGATGAGAACGGAGAAGAGTCCGAAGAAAGCGATGTGTACATCTACCGTTTCTCTGAGACAGAAGACGGTGAGCCAAACCTGGAAAACATCGAAGATGACGACGAGTACGATGCTGCTGCCGACAAATTCGATGAATGGATGGATTCCCTGGAATTTGACGAGATCGATCTTGACGCTGAGTAAGTCAGACGCCCTCGAACAGTTCCTCTACAAAACGGGAAGGAGAGATCTCCTTTCCGTTTTTTATTTTCACATATGTGATTTTCAGCACATCTTTTGCCCGGGTCATTCCCACATAGAACAGCCTGCGCTCTTCTTCTACATTCTGCTCTTTCTCTGCTTTCTGATAAGGAATTCGTCCCTCGTTTGCCTCGATCAAAAACACCGTATGAAACTCCAGCCCTTTGGACGCATGCAGTGTCATCAGACGAACCCCCTCCTGGTTCTGTTCTTTTTGCTGTTCTTTCTTTTTCAGCGCTTCCGTATATTCTTCCACATGGACAAACCACTCTTCCATCGTCTGAAACGGCTTTGCCGCCTCTTCAATCTCAGAGAGTACTTCTCTTAAATCCGCAGCTTTCATGTTTTTCGTAGTCGCATATTCCCGCAGAAATTCGTCATATCCGATTTTTTTCTTCAAATACTGGATTGCCGCATATGGGGCCATTTTCGCAAGCATTTTCAAATCCCATTCAAACTGGTCGATCCGGTCCTGCATCCACTCTTTATCACAATAGAATTTGTGCATCTCCTCAAAAGAAACCACTCTTCCAGGGAGGCAGTCTCTTCCCAGATACCGTTTCGGACGATTCATGACCTGAAGGAAATCTTTGCGCTCACGCTGCCCCATTGCCAGCCTGAAATATGCCATAATATCTTTTGCAATAAAATGATTGTACAGATTCGGCAGATGTTCCCGCATCTGGAATGGAATCTTTTCATCGATCAGCGCTTCCACAACCGCCCTCGCATCTGTGTGAACACGAAAGAGTACTGCGATCTCCTCTGCCAAAATTCCTGTTTCCATCTGTTTTTTGATCTGTTCCACCACATAAGAAGCTTCCTCCACCGGATCTTTCACTTCCTGTACATGCAGTGTCTCCCCACTTTCTTTCCACGCCCGGATTTTTTTGTCAAACCGTACCTCGTTGTTGGCGATCACTTTCAGAGAATTTTTGACAATATTTTCCGAAGACCGATAGTTTACATCCAGAAGAAGCTGTTTTGCATCTGGAAAATCCTTCTGAAACTGAAACATCAGTCTGGAATCTGCTCCGCGAAATCCATAGATCGACTGATCGTCGTCGCCTACAACAAACAGATTGTTCTGCGGCGCCGCGAGCATCCGGATCACATCATATTGTACCTGATTGATATCCTGAAATTCATCAATCAGAATATAGCGAAACTTCTCCTGCCATTTTTTCAAAACATCCGGCCTTTTTATAAACAGATCACGACACAACAGAAGCATGTCATCAAAATCGATCTTTCGCTCTTCATTTCGCTTTTTTTCGTATTCTCCGTAAATCTCCCGGAACGTCTCTTTTCCGCAGATCGTTGTCTCATACTCTTCAATCTTCAGTCCGTTGTTTTTTACAATGCCAATCTCTGAAATAATCTCTTTTAAGAAATCCTCCTCTTCAAATTCATCAATCTCTTTTCGATTGACGATCTGAAGCAGCATCTGCCGTTTTTCTTCCTCTGACAGAATATTCTCCGGTCCGAACCGATATGCCCACTTTAAAATCCCATAATAAATTCCATGAAATGTTCCGAATGTGACAGCAGGGCGAGTCCCCTTCATCGCTGAAAAAAAGCGGTTCTTCATCTCCACTGCTGCATATTTGGTAAATGTGATGACCAGAATCTCTTCCGGACTTACATGATACGTCTGGATCAGCTTCTGGATCCTGCCCACGATCGTGAGCGTCTTTCCGGAACCCGGTCCCGCAAGAACAAGACACGGTCCCTCATTGTGAGAGACCGCCTCCTGCTGAGCCTGATTAAAACTCATAAATACCTCTTTCTAATTTGCCTGGAGTAATGCGATACCGGCACGGATTCTCTTTAAGGATTCTTCCTTTCCGAGAACTTCCATCAGTTCTGTCGCACCGCCCGGTGTGTTCTGTTTTCCGGATACCGCTGTTCGGATCGGCCACATTACAAATCCGATCTTCACTCCTTTTTCTGTTACATATCCTTTTAATGTTTCAAACAACGCGTCATTGCTGTAATCTTCCTGTGCTTCCAGGATCGGAAGGACATCGTTTAAAACTTCCAGAGAATTCTCTGCATTTGTCTTCATCTTCTTGTGTGTATACATAGCAGTGTCATACTCAGGCAGCTCTTCAAAGAAATCGATCTGATCTTTAATATCCGGGAAGATTTCAATTCTGGTCTTCACCATCTTCGCAATCTTTTTCAGATCATAGTCTTTTGTGATGACTTCTTTCAGATACGGCTCTGCCATCTCATAGAACTTGTCTTCCTCCATGGCTTTCATGTATTCCCCGTTCATCCATTTGAGTTTTACCGGATCGAATACAGCCGGTGACTTGCTCATATGGCGGTAATCAAATGCCTCTACCAGATCCTCCAGCGAAAAGATCTCGCGGTTGTCCGACGGGCTCCATCCAAGAAGTGCCACATAGTTGACCACTGCTTCTGAAAGGAATCCCTGCTCGATCAGATCTTCATAGGAAGAATGTCCGCAGCGTTTACTTAGTTTTTTATGGTTCTCATCCGTGATCAACGGACAGTGTACATAAACCGGAATCTCCCATCCAAATGCCTCATACAGACGGTTGTATTTCGGTGCAGAGGAAAGATATTCATTTCCGCGGACAACGTGTGTGATTCCCATCAGATGGTCATCGATCACGTTCGCAAAATTGTAAGTCGGGAATCCATCGGATTTGATCAGGATCATATCATCCAGTTCTGCATTCGGAACCGTGATATCTCCGTAAATCTCATCGTGGAATGTGGTTGTTCCCTCATTCGGTACGTTCAGACGGATCACCCAAGGTTTTCCTGCTGCCAGATTGGCCTCTACCTCTTCTTTGCTCAGCCCCAGACAGTGCTTGTCATACACAACGATATCTGTTCCGTCTTCAGAAACAGAAGTCTTCAGGGAATCCAGGCGTGCTTTATCACAGAAGCAGTAATACGCGTCGCCCTGCTCTACCAGCTGCTTTGCATACTTCAAATACACTCCGGAAGCATTTCTCTCGCTCTGCACATACGGACCATATCCACCATCCTTGTCCGGTCCTTCATCGTGAATGAGACCTGTCTTTTCCAGAGTACGGTAAATGATGTCCAGTGCTCCTTCCATGAATCTCTCCTGGTCTGTATCTTCAATTCTGAGGATAAAGTCTCCACCCTCGTGTTTTGCGATCAAATATGCATATAATGCTGTACGCAGATTTCCTACATGCATCCGTCCTGTCGGACTTGGTGCAAATCTTGTTCTTACTTTACTCATCTTTATCTTCTCCATTTTCTATTTACGTCATCTTTTCTATTATATCTTAACTATTCCGCCTTGACAAGGGGATGTGAACCCGGAAAATGGCATCCACAATAAAAATTGCCAGTGCAATCATCCCCGCAATCTCCAGTGTCTGCAGCAGATAATAGGCACATCCTGCCCTGTCATTGGCAACGATAGAATAGGCAATTCTGTACATTCCGGCCCCCGGCACGGTCGGCAGGATTCCTGCAATCAGAAACACCGTCACCGGCGCTTTGAAAATCCTTGCAAAAAGATGTGCCATAAACGCAATTGCCAGCGCAGAAAAGAAAGAAGCCGGCACCACATCCACTCCACGGTGTGTACAAAGCAGATAAACACCGCCTCCTATTGCTCCGACCACACCCGTCTGCCACAGATATTTTCCGGGTGTCTCCAAAAGTACAGAAAACGCAATGATCGCAACAAAACTTCCCACCACTCCCATCAACACACTCATACGATACCTCCTACAAAAATCATCCCGGTACCTGCTCCAAGCCCGATTGCAGCTGCTGTCAAAAATGCCTCCAGTATCCTGGCACCTCCGGAAATATAATCCCCCCGCAGCGTATCCCGGATCGCATTGGTGATCGCTACACCTGGCACCAGGGGCATCAGAGAACTGATGATCACGATATCCAGATTCCAGCCGGATGTAACCCTATTCACACAGGCAGCTGTCACTGCTACCCCGAATGCACAGATTGCATTCAAAATAAAGCTGCTCATCTGGATTTTTTTGCCCAGTGTAATCAAAAATGCCAGGATACATCCTACTGCCGCAGAGACCAGAGTCTCTTTCACTCCCCCTCCAAAAAGAGGAGCAAACCCGACCGGAACCAGAATCGTCGCCAGATTATATACCGCCACCGAATACTGTTTTCCCTTGATCTGTTTCAACTCTTTATATGTTTCCTCAACTGTCATCTCTCCCCTGCAGTATCTTCTGGATATTTCATTTACCTGCACAATACGATGCATATTCGTCCCGCGGTCATGAACTCTGCGCATAGCGGTGAGCATTTCCATGTCCGGATTATCCAAAGTAGCAACAATCCCTGTCATCATAACAAATGCCTCTGCCACTTCTGTTCTCGCGGTGTTGAGAATATGCTTCATGGTATCCTCCACACGATAGGTCTCCGCTCCACTTCTGAGCATGATTTCTCCTGCAAGAACCGCAATATTCAATATCTGTTTATATTCCATTCTTCCCCTCCATGATCTCGCAGCCTGCCCCGTCTCCGAATATTCCTTCATCACACAAAATCGAAATACAGTTTCTCATATCTATTTTATCCAGGTTTGTATTGGCAAATGCAGATGCACGGATCGAAGTCACATCCTTGGGCATCTCAAAAATTCCAGTTCTTCCGGCAGGAAACGCTGCCAGCTCTGTTCCGGAAAATAAAATCCCATCTCTTGCCGTATATTCACCTGTGCCTCCTGCTTCGATCCATGTCAGTTCTCCCAGTTCAGAAAACGCACCGTTTTCTATATTCTGAATATTCTCCGGAATATAAATTTCAAAAATGCCGGTTCCAACTCCCGAAAACGTTCCTCTTCGAATTCCAATACAATTTTCTGACGGCAGTTCCAGATATCCATCCATCATCTCGCTTTTTGCAGGGTCAAATCCACAGATCATTCCCTCCTGATCAATTTTGAACCCCTGATAATATATATACGCCTCTGCCGGAGACTCTTCCTGTGTCATATCTTCCCCTGGTAAGGTATTCACAATTTCTTCCGGCATCGTCTCAGGAATCACTGGCTGTATGGTCTGACTCTGCACTGTCTCCACCGGTTCTACCGCTTCTTCTTGTGGCATGGCTGACGAAGCTTCAGCTACTTTCTCCGTTTCTATCTGCACATGTTTCTCCATTTCTGCCAGTGTATAGGTCCGGATACTCTCCTGTTTTACCATCTGTCCCAACCGGATCGGAACACTCCATCGTATCGTTTCACCCGCAGTCGCAGCATATGACCTCATATCTTCCTGTAACGGTACCATACTGACGGCATCACCGATTCCAACCAAAAGGCTGACCGTCACAACTCCTGCAATCACTTTCTTTAATCCATCCGGTATATTCCAGATATGCTGTTTCTCCCAAACGCAATCGCCACTTGTTCTCATTCTTTTTCCATTCTCCCTGCTTTTTCTTTGGTATGCGAAAAAGGAATGCTGCTCTTTTGCAACACTCCTTCTCCTTTGCCTGTTATGGCAAAACTAAACATTGATCTCAGCTTTTACTCCGAGAATTTCTTTATTTTCCTCCAGAAGCGGATAAATCACATTATTTAAGTACGACTCTACCTGCTCTTTCGCACGACCTACATATTTCTGCGGTTCCATCGTCTCTTTCAGCTCTTCCAGACTCATGTTGAACGCAGGATCCGCTGCGATCAACTCCAGAAGATTGTTGTCCAGACCTTTTTCTTTGACATTGCGTCCGGCTTCCATGGAAAGCTCACGAATTCTCTCATGCAGCTCCTGTCTGTCTCCTCCGGCTTTTACCGCATCCATCATGATATTCTCTGTCGCCATAAACGGAAGTTCTGACATCAGACGTTTCTCGATGACTTTCGGATATACTACAAGCCCGTCCACAACATTCAGGCACAGATCCAGGATTCCGTCGATTGCAAGAAATCCTTCCGGCACACTCAGTCTCTTGTTTGCAGAATCGTCCAGTGTTCTCTCAAACCACTGCGTCGCAGAGGTGATTGCCGGATTCAATGCATCGATCATCACATATCTGGAAAGAGACGCGATTCTTTCACTTCTCATCGGGTTTCTCTTATATGCCATGGCAGAAGAACCGATCTGTGTCTTCTCAAACGGCTCTTCCACTTCTTTCAAATGCTGAAGAAGTCGGATGTCATTAGAGAATTTGTGCGCACTTGCCGCAATTCCGGCCAGTACATTCAATACTCTTGTATCCACTTTTCTGGAATAAGTCTGTCCGGATACCGGATAACATGCCTTAAATCCCATCTTTTCTGCGATCATTGGATCGATCTTATCAATCGTCTCCTGATCTCCGTCAAACAGCTCCAGAAAGCTTGCCTGGGTTCCTGTCGTTCCTTTGGATCCAAGAAGTTTTAAACTTCCCAGAACATAATCCAGATCTTCCAGATCCATCTCAAATTCCTGCAGCCAGAGAGTCGCTCTCTTTCCTACCGTAGTTGGCTGAGCCGGCTGGAAATGTGTGAATGCAAGTGTCGGCTGACATTTCTGTGCATCTGCAAATTTTGCCAGTTCTGCGATCACATTGACCAGTTTTGTTCTCACCAGCTTTAAAGCCTCTGACATTACGATCATATCTGTATTGTCCCCTACATAGCAGGAGGTTGCTCCCAGATGGATGATTCCTTTCGCTTTCGGACACTGCACACCATATGCATACACATGTGACATAACATCATGTCTTACTACTTTCTCACGCTCTTTTGCAACATCGTAATTGATGTCCTCCGCATGCGCTTTCAATTCTTCTATCTGCTCGTCTGTAATATTCAGTCCCAGTTCTTTTTCTGTCTCTGCCAGTGCGATCCAGAGTTTTCTCCAGGTTCTGAACTTTTTGTCCGGTGAAAAGATGTACTGCATCTCACGGCTTGCATAGCGCTCGGACAACGGACTTACATAACGGTCATTGCTCATAATCGTATTCTCCTTTTTTCCTATTCAAATGCCAGACTGATATCTTCTCCCGGCACCTCCATCGGATAATTTCCTGTAAAGCAGGCATCACAAAACTTCAGATCGCCTACCATATCTTTTAATTTTTCTACTTCCATATAGCCCAGAGAGTCTGCTCCGATCATCTCACGGATCTCCTCTGTTGTATGAGAGTGCGCGATCAGCTGCTCATTAGACGGCACGTCTGTTCCGAAATAGCACGGATGTAAAAACGGCGGAGAACTGATTCTCACATGTACTTCTGTCGCTCCTGCTTTCTTTAACATCTTGATGATATTTGCACAGGTCGTTCCTCGAACAATGGAATCATCCACCATAACGATCCGCTTCCCTTTTACCACTTCCGGAATCACGTTCAGCTTGATCTTCACACTGGACACACGCTCACTCTGTTTCGGCTTAATGAATGTACGTCCTACATAACTGTTTTTATGAAACGCGGTTCCATAAGGAATCCCGGACTGCTGTGAATATCCCATGGCAGCCACAAGGCCGGAATCTGGAACACCAACCACCAGATCTGCCTCTACCGGATAAGACTGTGCCAGTGCTTTTCCAGCAACAATTCTGGAATGATAGACTCCGACTCCATCGATCGTACTGTCTGTTCTTGCAAAGTAAATATATTCAAAAATACATCTCGCACGTTTTTCTTCCGGCAGCGCCATACTCATGTCCGAAGACATGCCATGCTTTGTAATACTTACGATCTCACCCGGAAGGACATCTCTTACAAACTCTGCCCCGACTGCTGCGATCGCACAGCCTTCAGATGCCAGAAAATACGTATTGTCCCGTTTTCCGATACAGAGTGGTTTCAATCCAAACGGATCCCTTGCCCCGATCATCTTTCTCGGACTGCTGATCACCAGCGCATAGGCTCCTTTGATCTTCTTCATAGCATTTTTTACTGCATCTTCTGCCTTAGAAACATTCAGACGCTCTCTTGCCACATGATAAGCAATAACCTCTGAATCAATAGTCGTCTGGAAAATTGCCCCTGTCTTTGACAATTCCTCCCGAAGCTCCACTGCATTGACCAGATTTCCATTATGTGCGATAGCCAGAGTTCCTTTTACATAATTGATTACCAGAGGCTGTGCATTCTCCACACGGGTACCTCCCGCCGTAGAATACCGTACATGTCCCACTCCCAGATTTCCTTTCAATTCATGTAACGTCTCTTCGTTGAACACATCATCTACATGCCCCAACCCTTTACGGGACAGCACCTTGCGCTGTCCGTATGTGTCAGTTACTGCGATGCCGCAGCTTTCCTGACCTCTGTGCTGGAGTGCAAAGAGTCCGTAATAAATGGAAGACGCAACATCCTGTCCGTCCATATCATATGCGCCAAATACTCCGCATTCTTCTCCCAGCCCTGTTACCACTTTTTCAAAATCATTCATGGATGAACTCCTTCTATTTAATTCCAATACGTCTGAAGACTTCCTGATATGCGTCTTCTACATTTCCCATATCTCTGCGGAAACGGTCTTTGTCCAGTTTTTCATGGGTCTCTTTATCCCACAGACGACATGTATCCGGTGAAATCTCATCTGCAAGGATGATCTCTCCGTGGAAACGTCCGAATTCGATTTTAAAGTCGATCAGTTCAATTCCTGCCTCATCAAAGAATTTTCTTAAGACTTCATTCACTTTGAATGTGTACTCTGTGATCTTGTCGATCTCTTCTCTTGTTGCAGCTCCGATTGCAATTGCAAAATAATCATTGATCATCGGATCTCCAAGATCGTCATTTTTATAGCTGAACTCTAAAGTAGGTGCTAACAATTTTGTTCCTTCCTCGATACCGAGTTTTTTAGAAAAGCTTCCCGCTGCCACATTGCGGACGATCACTTCAAGTGGTACGATCTCCACTTTTTTTACAGCTGTCTCACGGTCGCTGAGTTCTTCTACATAGTGAGTCGGAACACCTTCTTTTTCCAGAACCTGGAAAATGTAGTTTGTCATACGGTTGTTGATCACACCTTTTCCTACGATTGTTCCTTTCTTCTCTCCATTGAATGCTGTCGCATCATCTTTATAGTCTACGATCACAACGTCCGGATCTTCTGTCGCAAATACTTTCTTTGCTTTTCCTTCGTAAAGCTGTTCTAATTTTTTCATACGTTCACACCTGTCCTTTTTCTTAAATTTCATTCACTCGATCTGGGATTATCGGCACATCCCGCAGATAGATTATAATACAAGGCAGAGGGAAAATCAATATTCCCTCTGCCTTGTATTTCCTGTGGCTTATTATTTATTTCTCAACAGATAAATAAGATGTTCTTATATATTGTGCTTTATTTATCACTTTTCGCAATTTTTGTTCTGATTTTTTTGCACATTTTCTCACTTTGCTGCAAGCGGTTTTTTCAGCAGAACGATTCCAAGCATTGCCACGACAGAACCTGCCGCAACGGCAGCCAGAAACAGCAGCGGATCGGAAGCTGCAAACGGGATTGCCCCCTCTGTGATAAAGGAAAGTCCCATAATGAAATTCGTTGCCACTGTCTGCTGTTCACTCTTTGTAAACCGGTTTTTAAAAAACAGTGTCGCCAGAGCAATTCCGATCGGCGGAACCATACCTCCAAGCACTGCTCCGAGCAGGACTCTGCTGGATTCTCCCATACTTGCCAGCACCTGATTCAGCCACTCATTGAACGCTCCGACCGGCGGATTGACCACAAATACCATAAGGGCTCCCATTGCCGCGATTCCCAAAAACGGATACAAAAGCATCGGCTTTGTTCCCTCCAGCGCTTTTGGAAGCTTTTCCAGAATTTTCTTTAAACCGAGCATGATCAGTCCTGCCGCAAAACCTGCGATCAGTGCGCCAAAGAAACCAGAAGACACCCAGCCGGCCTCCTCTGCAGCCATTGTCATACCGCTTTTTGCCAGAAGACCTCCTACGATTCCGGGCATCAATGCCGGTCTGTCCGCAAGCGCCATGGCGATATATCCTGCCAGAATCGGGAACATCATTCGCCTTGTTTTCCAGGCTTTCCGCCGCCATATATGTGTGGGCAATCCCTGTGGGACATGCAGTAACTGCCAGTACCCGGTATCCCTCTTCCGGCTGATCCTGCGTCTGTTTTTCTTCTCCGTACTCTTCAGGAAATTTCTTTCTCTCCGCCTCATCAATGTGTGCCAGAAATTCTGTTACATCCGCTGCATCCAGCAGATTTGTCCGAAATTCGTCATCCATTAAAAGCATGGAAAGACGGCTGAGTACTTCCAGATGCACATTATCTTCTGTATTCGGTGCTGCGATCAAAAAAAATCATATGTACCGGCTGTCCGTCCAGTGCATCATAATCCACACCCTGAGGAACCAGCATCGTAGCAAGACCCGGTGCACTGACGGCATCTGTCTTTGCATGAGGAATGGCAATTCCCTCTCCGATCCCTGTCGTTCCTTCCTCTTCTCTCTTTAACACACCTTCTTTATAACGCTGTAGATCGTTGATATTTCCTCCTTTTGCCATCAGTTCTACCATCTGATCAATGGCCTGTCCCTTACTTTCGGGTGTTCTGGAAAGCTCCACACTTTCTCTCTTCAAAAGATCCGTGATTTTCATACCTTTTCCCTTTCAAATCTGATATTCGCTGTACGGTCTGTCCAGCAGTTTTACAATATCCTCCCTGGATGCCAGCCAGGACTGAAATGCCGTCGCACTTCCCGCTGCAGTTCCAAGCTCCAGTGCACGCTCATAAGAGCCAGTATTGAGATATCCCGCCAGAAATCCTGCCACCATAGAATCTCCGGCACCGACAGAATTTACAACCGTGCCATTGTGCGGCTGCTTTTTGTATATCTCACCGTCTTCTGTCACAAGGATCGCTCCGTCTTTTGCCATAGAAACCAGTACATTTCTTGCACCTCTTTCCTGCAGCTTTTTCGCATGAGCGATGATCTCTTCTTCTGTAGTAAGCGTCGTCTGGAACATTTCTCCAAGTTCATGATTGTTCGGCTTGATCAAAAACGGATGATATTTCAATACATTCAACAGCAGATCTTTTGTAGCATCTACCACAACTTTGACATCCTTATCTTTCAAACACATCAGAATCCATTCATAAATATTCTCCGGCAGAGTCGACGGAATACTGCCCGCCAGAACCAGTACATCTCCTGCCTTCAAGGATTTCAGCTTCTCAAACAACTCCTGGATCGCTGTTTCTGTAATCTTTGGTCCTTGTCCGTTGATCTCTGTCTCCTGTCCTGCGTTGATCTTGACATTGATCCTTGTCTGCCCGTCTGCAAGCGGTATAAAATCTGTCTTTGCGCCAAACTCCAGGAGCATCTCCTGCAATGCTTTTCCTGTGAATCCCGCAGTAAATCCAAATGCTGTACTCTCCAGACCCAGATTGGAAAGGATCACAGAAACATTGACTCCTTTTCCTCCCGGATAAACTGCTTCACTTGTTGTCCGGTTGATTTCTCCCGGCACCAGCTGTTCTGCCTGTACTACATAGTCTAATGATGGATTGAATGTCACTGTATAAATCATGATTCTGCCTCCTCTATATTACTGCATGTTTGAAATACCGGATCACTGATATGATCCGTAATGATCTGTGCATCTTCAAACCTCGCAAATGTGACGGATGATACATGACCGAATTTGCTCGAATCTGCCAGAACATATGCCTCTCTGCATCTCTTCATTGCAGCTTCTTTTACCAGTGCTTCGCTGATATCCGGTGTCGTATACCCTTTCTCCAGATGAATTCCATTCGTGCCAAAGAAGCCTTTTGTAAAGTTATACTTATTCAGCCACTCTACCGCAGTTCCTCCGACTAAAGCCTGTGTATCCTCTTTCAGCTCGCCTCCCGGCAAAAGCACCCGGCAGCCTTTTTCTGCCAGACACTTTGCATGCAGAATTCCATTCGTCACATACACGGCCTCCCTCTCTGAAATCGCCTCTGCCAATGACGCTGTGCTCGTTCCTGCATCGATATAAACAAAATCCTCCTGACCGATCAGAGCCGCTGCCAGCTTTGCAATGCTGCGTTTTTCCTCTACATACAGCCCCTCTCTTTCTGAAACCTTTGCATCCTTTGTCGTATATGCCCCATTCAGTACAGTTGCTCCCCCGTGGACTTTCAACAAGGCTCCTCTTTTATGAAGCTGTGTCAGGTCTCTTCTGATCGTAGACTCTGAAGTATCCAGAAGTTCTGTCAGCTCTGTTACAGTCACTGTTTTTTTTTCGTTTACGATCTTAAGAATTTCGCGAAACCGCTCTTCTGCCAGCATTTTCCTCATCCTTTCTTTCATTTTCAATCATTTTCGTTTCCTTTATCCTTATAATATAATCATTTTCAATCAAAATCAATCACATTAATTCAAAAAAATATCCAAATCTGATCACTCTGATTTGGATACTTTTACTAAATACTCTATATGTGACTCCTCCGGTACTGCTGTTTCCACTTGTCTGTCAGCTGCTCTGACATCTCCATCTGGATTCCTTCCCGGATTTCTTTCATCTCGCTGCGCAGCTCTGTATTGATCTCCGCATAGGTGTCATTTTTCGTAAGAAGGATATGATATTCCTCCATCGACATATACTTATAAGACGCATACAAATACGGCTTTAACAACTTTGGATCTTCGCAGATCTGATACGCCCTGTCATACATCCGTGCCGCCTGCTGATAGAGGAACATTCTTCCATAGGCAGACCCCAGACTTGCATAGATCTTTCCATAAAACTTGGGATCTGTATTCTCATCCTCCCCTTCATTTAAGATTGCCTGATACACAAGGATCGCTTCTTCCACTTCTCCACTTTCCAGAAGATTGTCTCCTTTGTATTTCTGCCGCTCAATGTCCTTCTGGTTTTTGAGCCGCTCCAGAACATTCTGGATTCGGATCATCTCCGCTTCCTTGTAGATTCCGGAACTCTTCAAAATCGTGAGTACAAATTTTTCCACACTTCCCCGCATCCGGATCACATCCCGAAGCTGGTCTGCAAGCTCCCTTTTCCCGATGTCCTCTTCCAGCCATCCGCACAGCTGCTCGTTCATAATCGTATAATCGATCAGGTAGAGATTATTGCAGAGATAATAGCACAGCTCTTCCATTGTAAATATCTTACAGTGGATCCTCGTAATTTCATACGGATGGGCCGCATGCTGATCATGACATAGAATTAAACTTCCCATCATTTCCTCCTAAATGTATAATCTTCTCTTCCTGAAAATCGGTCGGCGGGAAAAACTCTCCGAATCCTACATCCCGCACCGTGATCTTACATGTTTTTTCATCTAAAAATAACGTCTCGATCTGAAGCCGCATGGAATACTCGCCTCTCTTGGGAAGCCTTCCAAGCGGGATCACCTCCGTCTTTAACGTACCCTGTACCAGAGACTCAATATGAAGCTCGATATCTTCTGTATCCTCTAAAAGCACTTCCCACTGATTGTTGGATTCATACCAGTGCGATCCCCAGGATACGATCGGATACCACATCTCCTGTCCATTCACCCGCATATTCACAGTGATCTGATCTGTCAGCTTGTCTTCGGAAAGATAAACCGGATCCTCAATGTGCATAAACATCTTGCGGTATGCGGTATAACAGGCACCCTTGCTGTACAGATTGTTTCCGATAAACGCCCTTCTTCCATTGCACAGGACTCTCAGAGAAGTCGGATACCAGTTATTCTCAAATCCCTCTCCGGTCAGAAAGACCGAAGATACGATCCGCTTGTCAAACACGCCTTCAATAAACCGGCAAAATCTCATATCCGCATCTTTTGCCTTGTCCGCATTGAGCACCGGATACACGGCTGCCAGTTCTTTTATATGTGCACTTGCCACTTCGTCCACTGTCACAAAAATCGTCTTTCCGCCTCCAAGCCCCGGCTTCAGCCTTCTGAGCATATACGCTTTAATCTCATTTCTGTCACAGCAAAACAACGCCGCCTCATACTGCCAGAGTTCTTTTGGCTGATAAAACAGATAATTGCAGAAACTCTCTTTGTAATCCTGAATGAAAATATGCCGTTTATCAATATTCATCCGTACTGCGATTCCCCGCAGCATCTGCGCCAGCTCTTCCGTCAGCTCCGGAACGCTGAACACGATCCCGTTGATCTTGGGAAACGACTGAAGCGACAGTTCGATAAATTTAGCAAGCAGCCACACTGCTTCATAGGATTCTTCTCCAAATTCAATTTTTTCCCCTGCCAGGCTTTTATCCAGTAACCGGTTTACGGTGAATCCTTCTTTCAAGCTGGCCAGACGTTTTGCTTCTTTTCCGTATGCCCAGGTATCACGCAGCTTTCCGATGACCAGAGGGATCTGGTAATTATCCGCATCTACTTCCATCGTCTCCGGCTCTGCCATTTCTTCATTATAAAAACTGATCTGACAGGTCTTTTCATTGATCTCGTAACCTATAATATTGCCTTGTCCCATAGGAGTCAGCCTCCTTAATACTGTTCAAACATATGCGCGGCGATTGCATCTTCCTGTGCATATGCTTTCATCTTTTCTTCTTTTTCACTGCCCTCTGAAAGTAAAATATCATTCAGTCGTCCATATCGCCCGGATTCTCCAAACACAGCATCCTTCATGCAGCACTCTTTATCACTTCGGTAAGTGTTGCCATCAATGGTCTCCTTGAAATAATATTTCAACCGCTCGTTGGAGAACAGCACAAATTTCTTCACATAGAGATTCTCATACATCGGCGTAAGCACCTCTGTAGCATAATCTACCGCCTCTGAATTTTCTTTCTGAAGCTGATAGTAGAGCATTACACGGCTTCCCTTCTGCCCTTTGTACTCGATCAGCGTCTTATCCCAAAGCTGCAGCTCAATGAGCCATTCCTTTTCGTATGCCAGAAAGAACGGAAAATAAATCTGCTTGCCGCACAGCTCCTGTAAGAATTTTTTCAGAGTCTTACGCACAGTCGTCGTATATTCTCTGGTGGAATAATATTTTAATACGGCGATCTTGCAGATGTCGATCGTTTCTTCACCCTTTTCATATTCCTTACAGATGATATCAATAATACTTCTGCTCATCCTGCGCTCTTCCACTACATATTCTCTGGACATATACGCCAGATATGCCTGCTGCAGTCTGAAATAAGCTCCCTCTTCATAATATTCTTCAAAGATCGGAACCTCTCCGAACAACTCTTCCGAGAACAACATCTGTGTGATGATCCTCTCCGCCAGCTTCTGAGTGTGTACCTCATACTCTCTTGCTTCTCTCCAGAGCAGTTTCATGTCTGTAGTCGCTCCGCAGTAGTAATTCGCAAGATACGTCAGGATCACTCTGTCAAACTGCTTTCTTTTAAACATCTCAAAACACACGTAGGTAAGGAAATCATCACATTCATAATTGTTTTCACGGATCGTACGGCTGCACAGTCCCATGATCTCTTCTTCCCCGTAATTTTCAATGCCATACTTGCGCACAGTCTCAAGAGAAAGCTCTTCTACCTTCTCCTCCTGACGGTTCTGCTTCAGACTGTTCATATACCGCTTGCAGATATCCATGTAACGAAGCTCATAGAACAGGCGCTTGCTTTCATATGGAATAGAATCTGTATAATGTCTTCCATCCTTACTTTCCCATACAAGCCGGTCTGTCTTTGCATACAAAAATACCCTTGCCCCTTTGTCCGTATACGGCGCCTTCTGCGTGATCGTTCCATCCTCTGCGATCACATGAATAAATTTCATATTCGGTACCTTTGTTGTGATCTCATAAGCATGGCAGATATCATACAGTGCTTTGATCTGCTCTGCTTCCATAGAATCTTCTGTCAGAAAACGCTTGTATATAATGCGGAGCATGGGATCAATATTTCTGCGCTCCAGCTGATTCCACGCAAACGCTTCCATCTCATCTCTGTAATGCGCATAAATCTCACTGGATTCATCCTCATAAGTGATCAGGTTTGAATACAAAAGCGCCCGTTTATGGAAATCCAGATTATTTCCATGCATAAAGTAAAGATACACGGAACGCGGCAGTGCTTTATTGACTCTGCCAGGCTGGATCGCAGCCATATAAAACTCGTACAGCTGTGCAATCTTTAATTCCGACTCCACTGCTTTTTCATACCATTTAAAAAAGCAGTTTTCCATGCAGCTTCCCTTGATCAGAAGTGTACAGATTGCAGTCAGGATCATGGACTCTTCATACATCCCGTAGGAAAGCACCAGAGTCTCATAAAGATAGCGGTCAAAGCTTTTCAGCTGACTTGCCAGATTGGCTGTATATAATGCCAGTTCCTTTGTCATCAGTTTGTGTTTGGCTGCAAAATACAACACCCGCACTTCAAAGATGCCCAGTTTTTTCAAGGAAGAACTCTTCTCACGGAAACACCGGAAGGCTTCCAGATAGAACCAGATACTGCGTGTCTTTTCCTCATAGAAGTGATGCTCCAAAGCTCTGAGACGTTCACTGATGATCTTGTACTCAGAGTCTACATTCACCAGCATGCAGAGGATCTTCCAGCTATCGGGATGCTTCATATAGGATTTTGAAAGCTCTTCTGCCACTCTGCGTGTCCCGATCGAATCATTGGAAAGCAGCGTGGTCAGATACAAATAATAGGAACTGATCTCTACATTTTTTCCGATTGCAAACCGGTTGTAATTGTAAGATTCCAGAATCCATTTTGCCTCTTCAAACCGTTTGCCCAAAAGACAGATATGTGCATGTACCAGAAGATACATCTCATTGTCCTCATCCAGACTCCGCAAATGCTCGATCTTCTTTAAGGACTCCTCGCACCAGGTGTTCATATCCAGCTTGTCGCTCTCATAAACAAGACAGCGCTTTAAAATACTTGCAAACTCTTTATCCCGCTCCCGTCTCTCTTCATCTCTGCAGACATCCTTCTCTACCACGATCTCATAGGTCAGTATCTCATACGGGGACTCCAGGATGATCTGCCCGAAGTTGCTTCCCCGATGGAGCTTTGTATAGTCGATGATATATTCCAGCCGATACGCATTCCCGATGAACTCCTCCGTAGTAACCTTGGTATGCTCCACACTTAAAAATTCACCTTCGGTACGTACATCAATGGTCAGATATCCCCACGTATTCTTCTTGATCGTAAAGGTATCTTTTCTGGATTCCTGAAGAGAAATAAATGCCCTGCTCTCCTCTTCCAGCGTCAGAAAAATCTTCTCTTTCTGCTTGCAGCCCACCAAAAACTCTTCCAACGCCTGCTGATCCAGCTCCCATTTTCTCATATTGTCATACAATGCCTGAATCCGCTTATCCTCATACTTCAGGATCTCATAAAAATCTCTGGAACGGAACAGCTTTTCTGCCTCCGCCGGATCCCGAAAAGACAGCTTCTTAAAATCTTCCAGACTCTGTACTTTTCCATAAGTTGTCATTACAAACGGCTTTTCAATAATGGCAGTAAATGCCACCTCATACTCTCCGCCATTGCACACAATGGTAAATTTTCCGTGTTCCACATGTCCCGGAACCAGACCGGATCCGTCATATGTATAAGAGATGTTCACCGGATTCCCATCAAATCCCTGCTCCTCACAGCGTACCCGAAAAGACGATGGATAAACCAGTCCACGGATCGTCCCCTCTCCCTGATTCTGGAGAGAAAAGCTTCCTTTGTACATCTCGCCTTCTCCGACACGCATGATGATCCGCGTCTCCGGGAAAATAATCTCCGGCTGTGGAATATGAAAATCTCCTTTTGAAAGGCGTTTAATTTTATTCTTCAAATTCGTCACCTGCTCATTCTTCTTACGTTGCATTTTTTTGTAAACACACTATAATAAAGTATTATAACATCAACACTGTATTTCTTGCAACGGTGGAATCAAAGAATTTAAAAGGGGATTGTATACATGAATACAAAACTGGAATTTCACGGAAGTGATATTGAAAAAGTGTGCGAACACTACGGATTAAAAAAAGATGATATTGTCAATTTTGGTGCTAACGTAAATCCGCTCGGACTTTCCGAACAGGTAAAAAAAGCTCTTGCAGCTCATCTGGATCTGCTCTCTTCCTACCCGGATCGGAGCTATACCAGTCTTAGAAACATACTCTCCACATACTGTCAGATTCCTGCAGACTTTATCCTGCCGGGCAATGGTTCCAGTGAACTGATTTCCCTGCTGATTGAAGAGCGCCGTCCAAAGCATACGATGATCCTTGGACCCACTTATTCCGAATACTCCAGAGAACTTGGATTTTCAGACAGCACAATCGACTGCTTTTATCTGAAACCAGAACAGGATTTCCAATTGTCTGTAGAGGAACTGTGTCTGGCGCTGGCTAAAAAGCAGATTGATTTTCTTATTTTATGCAATCCGAACAATCCGACTTCTTCCGCAATTTTTCATCCGGAGCTGATAAAGCTGCTGGAGTTTTGTCAGGATCACAACATCTTTGTGATGATCGATGAAACGTACGTGGAGTTTGCACCTGATGTAGATGCCGTCACCGCAGTTCCTTTGACCCAAAATTTCCAGAATCTGATGGTACTGCGTGGTGTTTCCAAATTTTTTGCCGCTCCTGGTATGCGGTTCGGGTACGGTATCACCGGAAATGCTGAATTTCTCAAAAAATTGAAGAGCAAACAGATTCCATGGTCATTAAACAGCCTTGGCGCATTCGCCGGCGAACTTTTGTTTCAGGACAAAGATTATATAAAAAAGACACGCAATTTGATACTTTCCGAACGTGAATACATGTATACAAAATTGCGTGAACTTCCTTTTTTCTATGTTTATCCGGCTTATGCCAACTTTTTGCTGGTACAGATCCAAAAAGTTGGACTGACTTCATCTGACGTATTTGAAGCCTGTATCCGGGAAGGACTTATGATCCGGGACTGTTCTTCCTTCACCGGATTAGAGGGAGAATTTGTCCGCTTCTGCATCATGGATCCAGAAGATAATCGAAGACTACTGACAGTGTTTCAAAAAATTTCACAATCAGCCCGAAAACAAGTATGATTTATATACAGAGAACTTCCACCATGAAAGAAAGCAACATTCCATGTCAACCAAACATGAAATGTTGCTTTTTCTTGTATATCAATTCACTCTTTCCAGTATTTTTCTAAATATTGATTTGCATCCGTATCTGAGAGCTTAAACTTCTCCTTCAATCGAAGCAAAACATGTTCTTTCGTTTCTCCCATCTCCTGTAGAATTTCAATACATTCCTGAATCCTGCCCTTTTCTCTACCTTTTACTTCCCCTTCTTTCACCCCTTGCCTATATCCCGTCTCTTTATAGATTCTTGAAAAGAACTGGTGATCCCGGATCTGCTTTTCTCTTGCCTCATACTCCAACCGTGCCCTCTCATCTGCACTCAGATGCACCAGACTCTCATAGGCCTTCTCAATATAAGGGTCTTTCTCTGCTGCCATTTTGAATTCCTCCTCTGTCTCTGCATTGATAAATTGCATCCAACTTAGCAGTTCTGTCTCCGGATACTGGTGCTTTGCCAGCTTCGGCAATTCCAATACATGCAATTCCAGCTTGTCACTGTACTTGATATGCCGGCTGTCCTCCCATAAGTGAAACCGGGAATAGAATGCATCCGTATCTTCGAATATTTCAAAGTCCAGAATCCCGATATGGATACATTTTTCCAGCACATCATATCCTTCGCCTTCATGAATCTGTTCCGTAAACATTTTTGACAGATAAAATAAAGTTCTCTCTGCCCAGTACTCGTACGCTGCCACCTGCATCTCCACATCGACCTGACCGCTGTTTTTCAATTGGATCCGAACATCCAAAATTCCAAGCTTGTCTTCCTTATACTGTTTCTCAAGACTGGTGGGCAACAGTGTTGTCTCTTCGATTTCCTCATAGGGAATCCCCGTAACTGCCGACAAAAATGCCTGTCGGATTTGTGCATCTGCCATCAACTGTTTGAAACAAAAGTCATTTTTCGATCTCATCAGAAACTGCGTTGTCTTCTCTTTTTCCATTCACATTCCTCCTGTTTTCCGAATGAATTTACCGGGAAACAGGACTTTTCATAACTAATTCTTTCGATTAATTTTTCGATGATAGACCTCGTTCCGGTTTTCCATTCGCTTTTTCTTGCTTCTTTACTGGGAAAATCCGAAATGCCAGCTGTTGCCGGTTCAGATATAACTGAAAGGGATTCCTTTCAGAGATGTTTCCAGTATACAAGTTTCTTTCAGCAAAAGCAATGAACGAAATCTAAAAACTTGTCACAGTCACTTCATTTTCTCTTTATAAACATAATCTGTTTTTTATCTATGGAAAACATTTTATCACATTCCACTGCAGCTTTTTCCAGGCGTTTAATCCTTGTTTTACTTTTTTTCTGCATTGTCCATACAAACGATACATCTGTTCTCCATCGCGGATATCACAGCCTTTATAGAACATAGTGCGCATCATCGTGTCATACATCCAGTTTAGATCGGCCTCTTCCAGTTCCGGAAGAGATTTTTTCACCGCTTCTTTTCCTTGCATTGAAAATGGATCTTCCCCGGATGGATGCAGAAACTCTGCAACCTCGTACAGGCTCTGATAAACAAACCGGATCCTTGCATCGATTGATCCCGTTCGGCACCGTTTTCGTTTCCGCACAGTCCGTATCCACGCCTGCAATATTATCAGCGCGAACATCAGAAGTATAACGCCGATCACCTTCAAACACTGGAAGAGCGCCTTTCGGATCTGCTGCCACGTATCCGATGATGCTCTTGCCCTCTCCACATTTTCCAACGCAGAAGCTGCACCTGTATGATCCTCGACCTTCCAGCCGGTATCCTCCTGCCAGACTTCACACCAGGCATGGCCCATGCTGCCCTCAACTTCTGCCACATATTGCCCATTTTCCTGCTGTGAAAATGCAGATGCCGGAATGGCATAACCTTCTGCAAATCTGGCCGGAATCCCCAGCATTCGATACATCAAGGTTGCAGCCGTTGCAAAATGCACACAAAATCCTTTGTGGTTTTCAAACAAAAAATACTCCGCAAAATCCTCGCCGGACGGTGTCGATCCCGGATTTACATCATACACAGCCTGACGTTTTAATGTTTCTTCCACGAACCGCTCTGCTTCTTCAAAAGAATCTGCTTCCTGCAGTTCGTTGCACAATTTGCGAAGTTGCTTCAAAGAGGATGGATACTGCAAATATACACTTGCCGGATCCGTCGCACTTCCTTCTCTCCAGGATCCCCCGTCATATTCTTTTCCATATTTCTCCGAAACATAAATCGTATCTGTCGGCATTTCCTCCTGCGTCACAGTGAACAACACACCCTTCCTGGGGACAAAGCTGCCCAGCTCCCGCAAATCTTCCATACCGCCGGAAGAATCCATGCCTGTCTCTTCCGGAATCATATTCTGCTCTGTCTGCGGGATTTTTGCCTGTGTTTTTTGTTCCTCTTTTTCTGACTCTTCCTTTTGCTCTTCCTTTTTCGTCTGTGCTTCTTTTCTTGTCTGCCTGTCTGCACTCCATGCATTCCACGTCTCTTCTGCTTTCTGGATTACATGCTCTTTCACATATCGTCTGGTCGTCCGATATACCCCATCTTCTTTTTCTTTCATCGGCTCCATCTGCTCTCCCAGCTGGACCGAACAAAATGCCAGAAATACGAAGCTTATTCCCACAATGCAGACATTCTGCAGAACATTACAAGACATCGATGTAAGCACTGTCACATACAATCCGGCTGCAATCATCTGAAGCCAGCATTCTCTCGGATCCGGGAAATACGTCAAAACCGCCGCATATATCACTGGTACAAGATAGAAAACCGCAGAAATACAAAGCAGGAGCTTCTTTCTTTTTACCAGCATTGTCCCAAGCCAGACACTCCCTAAAAAACCGGTGATCAAAAGTACTGCCATCCACCTCTCTGTCTGATCCTGAGGTAATTTCTGCGTCAATTTCACTCCGGCGGCAGTCTCCCACCAGGACCACAGTGCAAAACCAACGGTAAGAAACTGTAAGATATGAACTTTCCAGCTATGTTGATTCAAATCCTTCTTTTTTCTTTTCATACCCCTTCTCCCCATATCACACCTGGATAATCCCGGTATCATTCCATCCCTGAATCCCCTGGCCATCCAGTACAAGAACACTGGAAAATTTCTGTGTTCGAAACACTTCTTCAAACCCGCTTTGCTCTTCCTCTCGTTTCGCTACAGGGACTGCTTCCATCAGCTCCCAGAGCATTTCATAAAACGTCTCCTCATCCTTCACGCGCCATCGCACAACACGGACGTTTTTCTGATCAAACCATGCCACAACGTGCATACAGTGTTCTTCTACCAGAGTCCTGGAAAGTGAAGCACAAATCTCCATCATACGCTCCAGCTTTTTGAAATCTTTCGCTGCATCCGAAAGCCAAAGTCTGATACATACCGCACATCCAAGAGGATGACTGGATTCTTTGACCATCATTTTTCCCGCCTTGGCACTGATCTTCCAGTGGATCATCTGCACCGGATCCGGAATGTGATACTCCCGGATCTGATAGATTTCCGTAGCATCCTGCCCACCCCTTTCATTGGAATAGGTTTCCGGCTCAACCGGAAATTCCCGCGTCCTTCTCCCAATCTCTACCGGCATTGCACAGATCTTCGGCAGGACTGTGAATCGCTCCTTTTCCTGCTGCTTTTTACCCACAGATAAAATTCCGATAAAATCATAGATTCTCACTTCTGTAATCGTCAGCTTCCACTCTCCGCACCTGTCTGGTTCAAATGTATAGTCTGCCTGCTTTTCAGAAAGCCATAAACTGTCTTTTTGTCTGATGCCGGATACTGCATGTTCCATTTCCAGCAGAATCCTGCACTTTCCGATCCAAAGAGAACTTTCCCTGCAAACCTGTATACTGACTTTCATTTGCTGTTCTTTTTCTCCGTAATCCGAGAGCCGCTTTACTCTGGCAGAAAGTCCTCTCCCCGCAAAAATAAGATAAACGATTCCTGCCGCCGGATACAGAAGCACAAAAATCAACAGCCCGCTCAGTGCCGGATAAATATACATCAAAAACAGATATCCCACTGCGCCAAGCACCAGAAGATATGTTATCATCCGTTTTCCCATATACGCTCCTTTTTATCGCTTTTTCAATGATGGTGATTCTACTGCGGACAAAATTTCCTGCAGTACTTCCTTCTGTTTTACTTTGCTGATCCTTGCCCTTGTATTTAACAGGATCCGATGCTGTGCAGTCTCCCGAAACACTCCCCTGACATCTGCCGGAACCACATATTCTCTTCCTGCCAGATACGCACCCGCTTTCGCCATCTTTGCAAGTGCCACTGTTCCTCTTGGACTCATCCCCAGCTCCAGCATCTCATGTTCCCTGGTAGCCTGTGCCAGCTGCACCAGATATCCCAGAATCCGCTCATGCATAAAAATCTGTGCAGTCTCCCGCTGTGCTTCCTCAAGTTCTTCCTTTGTCATCACCTGTTGAACGGCATCTGACGTACGGCCATTCTCATTTTTTCGCAGAATCTCCATCTCTTCGCGAATTGTCGGATATCCCATCTTTACACAGACCATAAAACGATCCAACTGAGATTCCGGAAGCAACTGCGTCCCTGCGGAGCCGGACGGATTTTCCGTAGCGATCACCAGAAACGGCGGAGCAATCTTCCTGGTTTTCCCATCCACGGTCACCTGCCCCTCTTCCATCACTTCCAAAAGGGCTGACTGCGTCTTCGGAGACGCCCGGTTGATCTCATCTGCCAGAAGCAGGTTGCAGACCACGGCTCCCGGATGATATACAAACGCATTTCTCTCTTTCTGGTAGATGGTAAATCCGGTCAGGTCTGACGGAAGTACATCCGGTGTAAACTGCACCCTGCGCTTCTGCAGTCCGATCGCTCTGGAAAAAGCAATCGCCATGGTCGTCTTGCCAAGTCCCGGAATATCCTCCACCAGCACATGCCCACCCGCCAAAAATGCTTTCATCACCGTCTCTGTCACTTCCTGCTTTCCGATCACTGCTCTCTGTACTTCCTGCAGTGCAAAAAGTACCTTCTCTCTCACTTTTTCCACACCTGTTTCCTCCCCTGTCTGATATAGAAAATTATACCATATTTTGCTTTTTCCCTCTTACTTTTTTTCATATTTTTAACAAAAAAGTAAGAAACATTCCTCCTGATACGTGCTATAATAAAGAAAACAACAAATGACAATCATGTACTTCAAGAAAGGATGGTCTTTATGGAATTCACAGAAGGATTAAGAAAAGTATTTTTAGCAGGTGTAGGTGCTGTCGCCTCTACTGCAGAAAACGCAAAAGAACTGATCGATGATCTGGTAGAAAAAGGCGAACTGACCGTTGCACAGGGCAGAATGCTCAATGAAGAACTGAAACATACAGCAAAAGAAAAAGTCAAAGAACATATTTCTGTCACCGTTACCAGGAATTATACAGATGCCATGAATTCTGTCGATCAGATGACCGAAGAGGAATTAAACGCTCTGAAAGAAAAGATTGCCCAGACAGAAGAAGCAAGAAAAGAACAGCCTGAAGATCCAGATATTACCTCCGATGAAAGGACACCCGAAGAATCAGAATGAATAAAGAACAAAAAACAATGGATCCTTCCCGGTATCCATCATACACGGAAGAAGATTCAGCCGCCTCCGGCAGGCGGCTGAACGAGATTTTAAAAGTTTTAAAAAAACACCATCTGACCTCGGGTCTGACACCGGTCAAGCTCCGCGAGATTCTGGAAGATCTGGGCCCTACTTATGTCAAGCTGGGGCAGATCATGTCCATGCGTTCCGATATGCTCCCGGAAGTATACTGTCAGGAGCTGACAAGGCTTCGTACCGATGTGATCCCCATGCCATATGAGACTGCAGTCTCAATCATTGAATCCGAATTACAGCGACCTGTCTCTGACATTTTTTCTTCCATCGAACAGACTCCGCTTGGCTCTGCTTCCATTGCACAGGTACATCCCGCACAGCTAAAAGACGGAACAAAGGTTGTTTTAAAGGTACAGCGACCGGCCATCCAAAAGACGATGGAAAATGATATCCGGCTTTTAAAAAAAGCTTCCGGTATTTTAAAACTGACACTGGGAACTAAAAATCTGATCGACTTTCATACGATTTTAGATGAACTCTGGGAGACTACCAGAGAAGAGATTGACTTTGAAAAAGAGGCCGCCAATCTAGATCTGTTTTACGCCAACCAAAAAGAAATCGCCTATACGACCTGCCCCGTGGTGTATCACGAACTGACGACTCCAAGACTTCTTGTCATGGACTATATCGACGGAATCCAGATCGATCATATAGAGGAACTAAAAAGTCTTGGCTACGACATGACTGAAATTGGCGAAAAGACAGCGGAAAACTACTGCAAACAGATTTTGGAGGATGGATTTTTCCATGCGGATCCGCATCCTGGAAATCTCTGGATCAGCAAAGGGCAGATTGCATGGCTGGATCTCGGAATGGCAGGACATCTGTCTTCCAACACCAAGCTGCTGCTTCGCAAAGCGATCACGGCACTTCTTGAGAATGATATTTATTCTCTGAAAAACGTATTACTCGCGTTTGCCGAACCTCAGGAGCGTGTCAACCATGCCCGCCTGTACACGGATATTGATGATATTGTCAGCAAGTATGTTTCCATGGACTTCGGCACCATGCGGCTTGGCGATCTGATCGAACGGCTCCTGCAGCTGGTCAAGGATCACCGGCTTGCAATTACCCCGGATGTCACACTGCTTGCGCGAAGCATGATCACGATCGAAGGAACTTTAAGTGCATGTGCTCCGGATGTAAATCTGTTGCGGATTTTATCTGTACATATGTCCAATCTGCTGATCCATGAGCTGGATGCAAGGCACATTTTAAAACATAAGGGACGCCAGGTTTATACTTCACTGGACAAATCCCTCAACATCCCTGCCCAGCTTTCTGATCTTTTGAACATTACAAAAAACGGGCAGGCACAAGTCAACCTGCAGCTTTCTGATGGCGAGCATTTCCGCCGTGATGTTTATTCCATTACAAACCGGGTGCTTTTGACGATTCTTTCTGCTGCCCTGTTTATCGGATCAGGTCTTGCCTCGGACATTTACAGCATTCCAAAGTGGTTTGGACTCCCTTGGATCAGTTTCCTCGGATACAGTCTGTCCGCCCTTTTATTGCTGATTGTTCTTATACAGATTTTCCGACGGCGCAAATAAAAAGGAGAAGAACCCCCTCACTTTTTCAGGATTTCTTCTCCTTTTTCCTACATTCTATTTTTCTGAATCAGTCGTTGTCTGTTTTACATTCACACCCTGATCTTCAAAGTCTACTTTTTTCCATTCTTTTTTGTCTACCTTGATGTCAGTCTCTTTGCGCCATGTTTCCACCTGATCTTCATACTGTTTCTGCTTGCGCTCTTCTACGATTTCTTTTTTCTTCTGATCTGTTGCCTCACGATCCAGCTTGCTTGTCAGCTTCGCCACATAGATTCCATCGTCTGTCTCAATCAGGCTTGTCACGTCCCCTACATTTTCCAGCGCATCTGCCGCCTTTAAAAGATCTGCGTTCAGTGTGCTGGACTCAGAATCAAATGTCGCCGTCTGCACTTCTTTTTCTGCCGAAGCAGCTGCTGCATTCATGTCCTTGTCCGGATCTGCGCTGACTGTATCCAGAAAGGTCTGTGCCTTTTCTTTTTCTGCCTTCTTTTCATCGTCAGTCATCTGAACAGACTGTCCGGAATCATCCTTCTTCGTATAAGAGAACTGGACATACTCGATCTTCTTTTGTGCTGCATCCTCATCTGAAACATTTTCATCCACGCCCTCTTTCATTGGTGCATCCATCTTCTGCTGAATCGTAGCAAGTTCCAGATATTCTTTGACATATTTTTTATATCCGGACACAACTTCTTTGTCCTCCAATGTGTTGTCTTCCACAAACTCCTCTGCGGCTTTGTCGATCTTCTTCTTTTCTTCGTCTGTCAACTCCACTTTATATTCAGAAGCATGCTGTTTTACAAGATACATATTTTCCAGAGACTCTAAAATACTGTCTTTCATATTCTCCTCATATGTCTTGCCTTCTTCCACTTCCTGGCTCCACATTGTGTCCGCACTCATCCCCATCAGGCCTGCATAAAACGACTCATACTGCGCCTGCTGCATACGCGCATAAAAATTAGCAACACCATACGAAACCTTCTCTGTTCCGACCGTTACTACTGTAGCATCATTATCAGGGGCAGCACTGCATCCTGTTATCGTAACCGCCGCTAAAATACCGGCAACTGCGGTGATCACACCTCTTTTTTTCAATCCAACCATAAATTCCTCCTCTAATTGTACCTAATTATTTTATTATAACGTCTTTTTTCTCCTCTAACAAGCTCTTTATATCATTTAAGAGCTTTTTCACAAGTTCCAGAACTGTTTCATCCTTTTCCTTTTTATTTCTGCCCTTTTTATAATAGACAAAATACGGCACTGCCTCCGCCTTAAACACCAGATTTCCCCGGTAGCTCTGAATCAACGGAGGAATTCTCTGGGGATTGACCTTCGCTTTTTCATACATGGTAAACCGGAATTCTTCTCCTTTTTGTTCCACTGCCGTCACATAGGCCGAATGAGCAAGCGCTTTGAGACCTGCGATCTGAAGAAGCTGCTGTACCTTTCTTGGTACATCCCCGAACCGGTCGATAAGCTCCTCCAGCATATCATCCATCTCTTCCTCATCTTCAATTCCCGCGATCCGCTTGTAAATATCCAGCTTCTGGTATTCGTTCGGAATATAGGAATTCGGGATATAGGCATCCACATTCAGATCCATCACGGTCGTATAGACTTCCTCCTCGGTTCCGCCTTTTAACTGTTTTACCGCTTCATTGAGCATCTTGCAGTACAGATCATATCCGACAGCCTCCATATGCCCATGCTGTTCTGCACCCAGAAGATTTCCTGCCCCACGGATTTCCAGATCCCGCATCGCAATTTTAAATCCGGAACCAAGATCTGTAAACTCCCGGATTGCCGCCAGTCTTTTTTCCGCCACTTCCTTTAGCAGCTTGTCTCTTCGGTACAGGAGAAATGCATACGCCATCCGATTGGATCTTCCCACACGTCCCCGCAGCTGGTACATTTGAGAAAGTCCCAGACGATCTGCATCATGGATGATCATCGTATTGGCATTGGAAATATCCAGTCCGGTCTCAATAATCGTTGTTGACACCAGCACATCAATGTCTCCGTTGATGAAATCATACATGATATTTTCCAGCTCATGCTCCGCCATCTGCCCGTGAGCAAACGCCACTGTCGCGTCCGGAACAAGTTTCTGCACATGATCTGCAATTTCCGCAATATCACTTACCCGGTTATATACATAATACACCTGTCCGTCCCGATCCAGTTCTCTTTGAATAGCTTCACGGACCATCTCATCATTGTACTCCATCACATATGTCTGGATCGGCATCCGATCCATCGGCGCCTCTTCCAGCACGCTCATATCGCGGATTCCAATCAAACTCATATGCAGCGTCCGCGGGATCGGCGTGGCAGTCAGCGTCAGTACATCCACATTTTCCCGCAGTTTTTTAATCTTCTCTTTGTGTGTCACGCCAAATCGCTGCTCTTCATCTATGATCAAAAGTCCCAGATCCTTAAATTCCACATCCTTTGACAAAACACGATGCGTCCCGATCAGAATATCCACCAGTCCTTTTTTCAGATCTTCTGTTGTCTTCTTCTGTTGGGCAGGCGTCCGAAACCGGCAGAGCAAATCCACGCGCACCGGAAATTCTTTCATCCTCTGCACAAACGTGTTGTAATGCTGCTGTGCCAGAATCGTTGTCGGCACCAGATATACCACCTGTTTTCCGTCCTGGATCGCCTTAAATGCAGCCCGAATGGCAATTTCCGTCTTTCCGTATCCGACGTCTCCGCAGATCAGGCGGTCCATGATCTTTTTGCTCTCCATGTCCTGCTTGGTATCGGCGATCGCCTGCAGCTGGTCATCGGTCTCCTCAAACGGGAACATTTCTTCAAATTCCTTCTGCCAGACCGTATCCGGTTCATACTGATATCCATTCTCCTGCTGCCTTGCCGCATACAGCTCCACCAGATCCCTGGCAATCTGTCTGACTGCCCCGCGCACCTGATTCTTTGTTTTCGTCCACTGGTTACTTCCCAGCTTGTTCAGCTTTGGCTTTTTTGCATCTGCTCCTGCATACTTCTGGATCAGATCCAGCTGCGTTGCAAGAATATACAGGCTGCTTCCTCCCGCATAAGAAATTTTCATATAATCTTTGGTGATCTTATCTACTTCAATCTTTTCAATTCCCTGATAGATACCCAGACCATGATTTTCATGTACCACATAATCTCCAACCTTTAATTCGGAGAAACTTTGGATTTTCTGTCCTTCATATAGTTTTCTGCGTTTCTTTTTCTTCTGTCTGCCAAAAATATCTGTTTCAGAGATCACCATGAATTTCAGCATCGGATATTCATATCCCTGTGTCACATGCCCGTATGCCACCATAATTTCCCCCGGCTGCACTTCACGATCCATATCTTCGCTGTAGAAGCTGCTCAGATCATAATCCCTCAGATCTTCCGCCAGGCGCTTTGCTCTTGTCCTGGAACCAGACAGCAAGATCACCCGGTACTGATTTCTTTTCAGCCGCTTCAAATCCCTTGTGAGCATCTCAAAACTGTTGTTATACGGATTGACACCCTTCGTCTGAATATAATCTGTTTCCCGGATCTTTAACCCCCTGCATTTTCCTTCCAGCGCGGTAAATGCCACTCCGTAAAACTGATTGATCCGGTTTAAGATTTCCAGCACCGGATATACTGTAAGCTCCTGCGTTTCTTCCAGCCCGGCCTCTTCCCGCTTGCGGACGCTCTCCTGAAATTCCTCTTCAATCTCATTTGCTTTTTCAATCAGCCTCTGCGGCTCATCCAGAAACAGGATCGACTCTTCTGTCGGAAAATACTCCAGAAAAGACTGCTTCTTCTGACTCTGCAGTTCTGCTGCCGGATAAATCTCAATTTTCTGCAGGTTTTCAATCGAACGCTGACTTTCTACGTCAAATGTCCGGATCGAATCTACCTCATCGCCCCAGAGCTCCACACGCACCGGAATCTCTTCTGTAAGCGGAAAAATATCCAGGATCCCGCCGCGCACTGCAAACTGTCCCGGTCCTTCAATCTGTACTTCCCGCGCATACCCCAGGCCGGAAAGTCTCTCCTGAAGCTTAGTAAAATCAACAGTATCTCCGGATGAGATCTGAATCCGCTTCGAAACGATTTCCTCTGCCGGAGAAAGCCCGTCCAGAAAAGCATCCATAGTCGTGATCACTGTAATCTCCTGATCCTTTTGTCTTGTCACCATACTGCGGATCACTTCCATCCGCTGCTTCATCAGATAATTTCCTTTGATATCCGCATGGTAAAACAACAAATCTCTTGCCGGATAATACAATACCCCGGAATCTAAAAAGCGATATTCTTCATATGCCTTCTGCGCTTTTTCTTCACTGGAAAAAACGATGATCTTGTAAGAAAAACCATCGCCAAGCGCATACATCAAATGTGTTTTTTGTGAATTGACACAGCCTGCGATCTGCAGAATCCCCTTTTCTTTCCTTCGCTTCTGTAAAATCTCCTGATATTCTGCAAGTTCCGCAAGCGGTGCGATAAAAGCCTGCATCATTTTATTTTTCCTTCTTTTTCCGATTATACTCGTTCATTGCAGCCTCGATATTGCCTGTCACAATCTCCTTCACTGCACAAACTGCATGTTCATATCCCTCTTCCATCTGTTCCTGTTCTTCTTTTGAAAAATGTCCCAGCACATAATCAGCCAGATCCCATTTCGGCGGTTTTTCTCCCACACCTACTTTAATACGGGGAAATACCTGTCCACCCAAATGGGCAATGATATTTTTGATCCCGTTATGCCCTCCGGCACTTCCTTTCGCCCGAATCCTTATCTGCCCCACTCCCAGGCTGATATCGTCATAAATGACAAGAAGCTCCTGCTCTTCATCCACTTTATAATAGTCCAGAAGACTTCTGACGCTTTCCCCGCTCAGATTCATATAAGTCTGAGGTTTTGCCAGGATTACCTTCTGCCCCTCAATCATTCCTTTTCCGATATAAGCTCTGTGTTTTTTCGTATCTACATCAATATTATATTTTCGTGCCAGTGCATCTATTACTTCAAATCCGACATTGTGTCTCGTTCCCTCATATTCTGGTGTCGGATTTCCAAGTCCTACAATGATAAACATAGTTGTCCACCTCTTCTTTTTCCAATCTGTCCTTTTAAACTGCGTTACCTATTTTACAGGATTCCCCGGCTTTTGTCACGCAAAAGACGGGAATATTTTCCGGATATGCCTCATAAAATGATAAAAAACAAGGGGGATTATTCTTATGGATTCCAAAACAAAAATCGTTGTCCTTCACACAAAGGAGCTCATCTATACTGCTGTGTTCGCGCTCCTTTGTATTCTTCTGATCGTGCTGCTTTTCGTCATGTTTGGTCCCGGACATACAGACAAAAAGCAAACATCTCACAAACAGTATACACCTGGTACTTACACATCCACCCTCACACTGAACAACACAAATCTGGAAGTGGAAGTATCTGTGGACAGCTCCAGGATCAATTCCATCCGGTTTGCCAACCTGGATGAAACCGTGACTACAATGTTTCCTCTGATCCAGCCTGCGATCGAAGAAATTGCCGACCAGATTTATGACACTCAGTCACTGGACGCCGTGGAATTGTCCGATGACGCGCCTTATACTTCTCAGATCATTCTAAATGCCATCCGGCAGGCCGTAGAAAAAGCCGCAGTCAACAAAACTGCGGCTTCCTGCATATCTTTGATTGTCTTTTACCCTTCCACGATCAGATAGCGTCCACCTGAAAGCGGGAATACTTCAGATGCCTCTTCGAGTTCTTCCGCATCCATATTCTCCACGTCTGCACCGCTCTCCTCAAAATATTCTCTTACTTCATCCAGAGAATCTACTACGACCGCCATACAGTCTTCCAGAAAAGCCTCTGCCTCTTCCATTGTCTCTGCCACCGGCTCGTCAAAAAGCTGCGATTGTTTTTTCAGAAACGTAAGCAGACATTCCTCATCGTATTCATTCATGCTCCGTTACCTCCCTTTTTTCTCTTCCCATGCGGATATCAGTTCCAGAAGCTCCTGTGCCGTATCCACGATATACGCTGCGTTCGCTTCCTTTAAGACCTCTCTGCTTCGAAATCCCCAGGAAACGCCTATCGTGCGCATCCCGGCTGCATGTCCGGTCCTGATATCTACTTCGGAGTCTCCGATATAGATGGTCTCTTCAGGAGTCGCTCCCATCTCCCCTGCAATCTGAAGGACTGCTGTCGGATCCGGCTTTCTCGGCACGCCTTCTTTCTGTCCCTGCACTTTAAAAAAGAGATCTTTTCCAAATACAGTTTCCACAACATGAACCGCCTGTCTGTCCGGTTTATTGGAAAGAACAGCGCATCTGATTCCCTGCTCTTTTAATGTACCCAGAAGCTGCACGATTCCTTCGTAGGGAGCCACATGATACATACAATTCTCATTGAAGACTCTCCCATATATTTCCATCGCTTCCTCCAGCCTCTCTAAAGCTTCTTCTGACGCGGCACGCAGTGCTTTTTCCAGAAGAACTCTGCTTCCGTTTCCCACAAACATCCGGCACTGATCTCTTGTAATCTCTGGCAGTCCCATCTCTTTCATGGTCAGATTCACAGAAAATGTAAGAGAGTCCAGCGTATCGGTCAGTGTTCCATCCAAGTCAAAAATACAGCTCTTATACATCATCGTCTCCATCTCCTCCATCTATTCTACGTGCTTATCATAGTATGAAGTTCTGGAAATTTCAACCGTAAAATCATTTTTATGCAGTTTTCTCTGAAATTTTGTTACTGGAAAGAATAACAGCCTTTAGCCCAACAGATATTGTTTCATTATTTTCAATGCATTTTTTTCCAGCCGGCTCACCTGCGCCTGCGAAATCTGAATCTGTTCTGCCACCTCCATCTGTGTCTTTCCTTCAAAAAATCGAAGCTGGATGATAAAACGTTCCCGTTCATTGAGGCGTTCCATCGCTGCCTCCAGCGACAGCTCTTCTACCCAGTTTTCTTCCCGGTTCTTTTTATCACTCACCTGATCCATGATATACAGCGTATCGCCTCCGTCGCTGTATACCGGTTCATGAAGACTGACCGGCATCTGGATTGCATCCAGTGCAAACACGATATCTTCCTTGGATATCCCGATCTCCTCAGCAATTTCCTGCACCGTAGGCTCTTTGGAATATTTCTTCACAAATCCTTCTTTGGCGTAGATTGCTTTATATGCCGTATCACGCAGAGAACGGCTCACACGGATAGAATTATTGTCCCGCAGATATCGTCTGATCTCACCGATGATCATCGGAACTGCATACGTCGAAAACTTTACCAGCCTTGAGGGGTCAAAATGATCGACTGCTTTCATCAGTCCCACACAGCCGATCTGAAACAGATCATCGGCATTTTCACTGCTGGATGAAAACCGTTTGATCACACTGAGTACCAGTCTTAAATTACCCTTGATATACTGTTCTCTTGCGTCTTCGTCCCCCTCCTTGATCCTTGCAAGAAGCTCTTCCTTTTCCTCTTCTTTCAAAAGCGGGAGCTTCGCTGTGTTTACCCCGCATAATTCCACTTTATTTCCTGCCATTTGTGAATCCTCCTGTCCTGTTTCTAGTTAAAAGAATTCACCATCTGCAGGCAGTCTATGCGGTTTTACGGAAAATAAAAAAAGTTTTACTCCTTGACAAGCTACGTATCCCTCTATGACCTCTTCTTCATTTTATTTCTTTTCTGACTCTTTTTCCTGCTTTTTGTTTCTGATTGCCCGCCGAATGGCAAAAATGCCAAATACTGCGATTGCTCCTACTGCCACACCGATCAAACTGCAGAAAATCATAAAAAACACATATGCCGTCATACCTTTGCCTCCTTCTAATTATTTAGTCTCTCATTTGACAAATCAAAGTCTTAAATCTGACAGTCCCATACAAAGAAAAAGCAATGTGCATTTCTAAATTTCAAAAAGAACTTTCTTTTTATAAATTTTGTTCCTGTTCAATTCTTGCCGCCTCTGCTTTCCAATATTCCATAATATTTCTAACCATTTTGATACATTCTTCCTTTGCAGTCTTCTCATCATAAATCTGGAAATCACTAAATGTATGACCACATGGTACCAGACTCCCTTTCATATCTTTTGCCTCCTATCTTCATTGTACCATTTCACGTATTCAGAGTCATTAACAAGCCTCATTTTTTCTCACAAAAAACCACGGATGAGATTTCTCCCATCCGTGATCTTCTCTTTCTCACTATTCCCAACGATCCCATTTATCAGCAAGATTATTGATCTGACTTTCAAATTTTGCTTTGTCTTTATTCGGAATTCCCTCTCGTCTGTAAATAACATCCAAAAGTCTTCTTCCTGCTGCGATAAGACGCTCAAATGCAGCGTCTGCTTTCTTCTGGGATGGCTTCTTGCCTTTCACGGCAATCCGCACACCTTCGTTTAAGATCTCATTCGCAGCCAGATCGACTTCCCCGTTCGGGAATGGCGCCCACGCCGGACATCCAAGCGTCTCTTCTACTTTCTGCGCAAATTCTTCCGTCACAGTGTCTTCGCCATGCACCACAAATACATGCTGAAGCGGTGTCTTAAATCCTTTCAGCCATGCTATCAGACCATTCATATCTGCATGACCACTGATTCCGTGAAGACTTTCAATTCTGGCATGAACCTCGATCGGCTCTCCAAACAGCTTGATATTCTTCTCACCTTCCAGAAGCCGCCTTCCTAATGTCCCGTTCGCCTGATATCCCACAAACAGAATTGTACATTCTTTTCTCCACAAATTGTGTTTCAAATGATGACGGATCCGTCCTGCGTCACACATACCCGATGCAGAAATAATTACTTTCGGCTTTTCGATAAAATTAATCAGTTTCGAATCATCACTTGTAACGGATGTCTTCAACCCCGGAAATACCAGAGGATTGATCCCCTCATCCACCAGTTTGATTGCTTCTTCATCGAAGCATTCCCGCATATTTTTTGTAAACACTTTGGTCGCTTCAATTGCCAGTGGACTGTCCAGATATACCTCAAAATCAGAATATTCCGGCAAAAGTCCATGTTCTTTGATCTCCCGGATGAAATACAGCATCTCCTGCGTACGTCCCACTGCAAATGACGGGATCACGACATTACCGCCTGCATCAAAAGTTTCTTTCAAAATTCTCGTAAATTCAGAAACATAATCTATCTTCTCCGAAGAATGTACCCGGTTTCCATAGGTGGATTCCACTACCACATAATCTGCGGTATCCGTACACCTTGGATCTTTGATGATCGGCTGATCCACATTCCCCACATCTCCTGAAAATACGATCTTCCTGCTAATCTCACCTTCGGCAATCCAGACCTCAATACTTGCCGAACCAAGCAAATGGCCGACATCTGTAAACCGGATTTCCACCCCATCGCAAATATGAAGCCGTTCTCCATATCCACATGGAACGAAAAGATTGATCGCAGCCTCTGCATCTGCCATCACGTAAAGCGGCTCAAACTCCGGCACTCCGGCACGTCTTCCTTTCCGGTTGCGCCATTCAGCTTCAAATTCCTGAATATGCGCGCTGTCACGAAGCATAATGTTACATAAATCCGCTGTGGCAAATGTGGTCAATATCTGCCCTTTAAATCCATTCTTGCACAAAAGGGGCAAAAGACCTGAATGATCGATGTGTGCATGTGTCAAAAATACATAGTCCACTTCTCCCGCTGCAATGGGAAGTCCCGGGTTTTCATACAGGTCCGGTCCCTGCTCCATACCACAGTCAATTAAAATATTTTTCCCCGCTGCCTGCAGCAAATGACAACTTCCGGTCACCTCATGGGCTGCTCCTATAAATGTAAGTTTCATATAGCTTCACCACCCTTTTTTCTCATTATAACACCTTTTTTACGGAGTGAAAGCACTTTTTGAGGATTCTTCTAATTTACTCATAACGCACGATTTCCCGCTTCAATCTCTGCATGATCTTCTTCTCCAGACGGGAAATGTATGACTGTGAAATTCCCAGTAAATCTGCTACTTCTTTCTGAGTTTTTTCGATTCCATCGGGATTATCCAGACCAAAACGCATCTTAACAATGAGCTTTTCCCGACTGGATAACTGGTTGATGGCACGCACCAGAAGCTTTCTCTCCGCTTCCGTTTCCAGATCCCGATAGATGGTATCCTCCTCTGTTCCGAGGATATCAGACAACAGCAGTTCGTTGCCGTCCCAATCCACGTTTAAAGGCTCGTCAATGGAAACTTCCATTTTAGTCTTACTGTTTCTTCGCAGATACATCAGTATTTCATTTTCAATACAGCGGGATGCATAGGTGGCAAGCTTGATCTTTTTGGTTGGATTGAATGTGTTGATCGCTTTGATCAGACCGATTGTTCCGATTGAAATCAGATCCTCTACTCCCACTCCGGTATTATCAAATTTTTTTGCTATGTACACGACCAGACGCAGATTGTGCTCAATTAACATTTTTTTCGCTTCCTGATCATATTCTGATCCGAGTCTTCTGATCACCTCTGTTTCCCGTTCTGTCTCCAATGGAGGCGGCAGCACTTCAGAACCTCCGATGTAATGAACCTCTTTCTGATTTGGAAACAGCAGCCCTTTCAGACTGGGTACTACTTTTAATTTAAACTGCTGCGGCATTGCTACTTTTACAACCATTTTCTCTTCCTCCTAATATTTCAGGGTTGATGATCATTTGATACATCCCCTGTTCTGATATCTGTTCTTCACATATTCCGACCAGTGGATGATAAATCCACTGTTTTTTCTGTACAATATACATTTTCTCTAATTCAAATACCGGCATGACACCGCTTTTTCCTACTGTCCGATATGGAATCAGACGAAACCCTTTCAAGTTTTCCTTCTCCCCGGTCAGCTTTTCTATTGTGCTTTGTTCTAAAATACATACCGGCTTTTCACTCAATGGATCTTTCAACACATTTCCGGTATCCCAAAGCCCGCGTATCTCACAGCAGCTTCCTTCCTGATACAAGATGATCCGGCAGAGCTTAAGTTCCTCCTTCTGAAGCCGGCACAAAAACTCCCAGACCGCGCGGATTGTGTAATAGCAGCCAATCACAACAGCAAAATAGAGACTTGTGTATTTCACATAGGGTTTTAACATTCCCAGAATCCCGCCGATCAAAACGGAAACAAAATACAATAAAATATAACACTTCAAAAATTCCGAAAAGCTGCGAATTTTAAGACCGCATACCACCATCCCGCTGCTGACAAGCATATGAAGCACTGCCATTGTGATTCCCACGGGCAGCCGCAAAATTACCACCAGGCAGGAAAGCCCTGATCCGACCAGACCGCCTGCAATCACTCTTTTCATACTGCCCGGCATTTTCATCAAGGCTTTTACAGAAAACAGGATAAGGACGTCCATCATAAAATTCACCAAAAACATGACATCTATGTATACTTCATAGTACATGTTCCACCCTCTTTCTCGTTGGTACTAAATCGATTTGGCACTCAAACAAGATTTATTATAATCAGAATCATTTTGAAAATTTGTCAGAAACTGACAGAGAAACAGACTTTATTTCGACAACAATCGTGTGAAAAGGAAAAAAGGACAGGTCTCTTGTCGAAACCTGTCCCAAACTGACTTTATTATTTTTTAAAGAAATCCGGAATCTTAATGGACTGCTCTTTTACTGTGCTTGAAGGCACTCTTCCCTGTCCCTGAAGGGTCGGGATTGTGGAATTTCCTGTTGTTGTTCTTCCTGCACCGTACTCTGCTGCCGGTGTTCTTGCAAACTTGTCCGCATTTGGAAGAATAGATCCCATCTTCTGCTGTCCTTCCAGTCTTGCTTTTAACTTGGATGCACTTCCACCCACATTGTGAAGTCCTGTTGCAATAACTGTAATTGTAGCTTCATCAGATCTTGTATCATCATACATCGCACCGAAGATAATATTTGCATTCTCTCCTGCAAGTTCCTGTACATAATCAGCAGCATCAGATGCATCCATCAGAGTGATATCACCGGAAATATTAATGATAACGTGTGATGCTCCCTGAATCGTTGTCTCAAGCAGCGGACTGGCAACAGCCTGTTTTACTGCCTCCAGAGCCTTGTCATCACCGCGTCCCTCACCGATACCGATGTGTGCGATTCCCTTATCCTTCATAACTGTCTGAATATCTGCAAAGTCAAGGTTAATCAGAGAAGGTACGTTGATCAGGTCTGTGATACCCTGAATACCCTGCTGGAGAACCTCATCCGCTTTCTTCAATGCTTCCGGCATTGTCGTTCTGCGATCTACTACTTCCAGAAGTTTATCATTCGGAATCACGATCATCGTGTCTACATTCTCTTTTAATTTATCAATACCAGCCAGTGCATTCGCCATTCTTGTACGTGATTCAAAACGGAACGGCTTTGTCACAACTGCAACTGTCAGTGCGCCCTGCTCTTTTGCGATACGTGCGACTACAGGAGCTGCTCCTGTTCCGGTTCCACCACCCATACCACAGGTGACAAATACCATGTCAGCGCCTTTGAGTGCTGCGGAAATCTCTTCTGCACTCTCCTCTGCTGCTTTCTCACCTACTTCAGGCTGTGCTCCCGCACCAAGTCCTTTTGTAAGCTTCTCGCCAATCTGCATCAATGTTGGTGCTTTGCATAACTGCAGTGCCTGTTTATCTGTATTCACTGCTATAAATTCTACACCTGCAATCTGCTCATCGATCATACGGTTTACCGCGTTGTTACCGCCTCCGCCGACTCCGACAACAATAATTCTTGCAGCTGCTTCTGATTCGTTTGTCTTAATCTCTAACAAGGGTAGTTCCTCCTTCGTCGTCCTATCAACTTATTTTATACATCCCATCATAAATATGTATGAACAATAGAATTCAATAAGTATATAATATAGTCTTTCACGCAAATAATCAATAGATTTTTGTGTATTTTATGTTTTTTTTATTCAGTTGTTTCTCCTTCACCGGTTCCTGCTTCAGATGTCTGATCCGTCTGTGCAGCTTCAGATTCTCCTGACTGATTTTCGTCCGTCTGTCCGGCGTCCTGGCCCTCATCTACTTCTGTTTCCGCTGCTTTCTCCGGCACAAAACGCACGGAAGTACCGGCCGTTTCATAATTCTCCAGGTGCAGTACACCTGCCTGCCCCGCAAACTTTTCATTAAGCTTCTCAAGGATCGGCGAAATCTGTGCGATCTTCATCTCATAGTTTCCTTTTCCCAGCTGCACTGTGACCACTCCGAAAATCAGATTGACTCCTCCGTCACTGCAGGTAAGCCGGTCGGAAGAAAGTTCATATTTGTTGGAAAGTCTTGTCACCTCCACGATACGTTCAAAAATATCCTGATCTGTGACCGGGAGTTTTTTGTTCATTTTCACTTTTTTGGTATTAAGCTCCAATCCCTCGATAAATGGCGCCCCGTGAATCACTTCCGTTGTCTTTAACGCAGCTGTTCCCTCCTCATCAAAATACAAAAACTCTCCCTGGTAATCAAAATAACCAAGAAACTCCTTCTCTTTTACCTTCATCACGACCGTCCATGGGTTTTTAATTGAAACTTTCACGGATTCGATCGCTGCCGGCTTTGTCACATCTCCATAATTATACTTCCACCAGATATAGATGGAGTTGAATGCATACTTGTCTTTTTGAACCCATTTTACCAGTTCTTCGTCCTGACAGTACTGGTTTCCGGTCACCTCGATCTTCCTTGTCTGAAACAGAAGAAATACCGCAAAAAATAACACAAGTACCGACAGGACTGTGATCAGTGCCGCCATTCGAATCTTCTTTTTCTTTTGTTTCATAAGGCTTCCTCCTTTTCTTTCTCTGCTTATTCTACCAAATTAGACACACTTAACACAAGCCCCATTTCCAACAGCAGAAATACCACCGAAGTTCCCCCATAGCTGATAAAGGGGAGCGTGATCCCGGTATTGGGAATGCTATTCGTCACAACAGCAATATTCAAGATCACCTGGATCATCATATGCGCCATCGCTCCTGTTGCGATCAAGGCACCGGTCAGATCCTTCGCATGTGTTGCGATCACAAAAAAGCGCCAGATCAGAATCAGAAACAGTAAAATGATCAGGCTTGCTCCGACCAGTCCCAGTTCTTCACAGATGATAGAAAAAATCATATCATTCTGGGCTTCCGGCAGAAATCCCAGCTTCTGTACGCTTTTTCCAAGCCCTCTTCCAAACAGTCCTCCGGAACCGATGGCATAAAGTCCCTGCAGTGTCTGGTACCCTTTTTCATACTTTTCCGGATTTCTCCAGATTGCAAGTCTCTCCAGACGATAACTTTCCAGTGCCAGAAATATCCCCATAAACCCTGCCGCTGCCGCACCCATTCCAAGAAACTGGGCATACTTCGGACTTGCCACAAAAACAAGTGCTGCCGCAATTCCCAGGATAATAATGGCCGTACTTAGATTACTTGCACCTACCAGGCCTACCACAGGAAGAACTGGCAGCATAACTTTGACAAGTGTTGTAAATTTTTCCATCTTTCTTGCCTGGTTTGAGATTACGCAGGACAAATATAAAATGACTGCCACTTTCGCAAACTCAGACGGCTGAAAAGAAATGGGTCCCAAAGACAGCCATCTTTTGGACCCATTGTACTCATCTCCTATAAACATGACTGCTACAGACAGAACGATTGCAGTGACATATCCTAGCTTTGCAAAAGGAATCCACCTGTGATAGTCGATCCCTGCCACAATAAACATGCCTGCCAGTCCCAACGCTGTCGCAAATCCCTGCTTTTTCAAATAGTAAAAAGAATCATGGAACTTTACCCGGCCATTATAGGCGCTGGTACTGTATAGCAGTATCAGACCGATCCCGACCAGGAGCAATACCACCACAAGCAGAGTATAATCATACCGCTGCTTTTTTGCCGGATGCTTCAACGCAGATCCACTCCTTATAATTGATTTACAAGTTCTTTGAATTTATCTCCGCGTTCTTCATAATTTTTAAACATTCCCCAGCTTGCACACGCCGGAGACAAAAGAACTGCATCTCCGGGTTCTGCCTGTTCTACACAGATATTGACTGCCTCTTCAAACGTATCTGCCAGAATCGTATCTGTAAATCCCAGCCTTTTTGCTGTCTCATTGATCTTCTCTTTTGTTGCTCCGAGAAGCACCAGTTTTTTTACCTTACCGTCAAAAGACTGAATCCACTCATCATAAGAAGAATCCTTGTCATATCCTCCGCCGATCAAAAATGTAGGTCTGTTCATTGCCTGGATTCCTTTGATCGCAGCATCCGGATTTGTGCCTTTGGAGTCGTTGTAATATGCAACCCCGTTCTTTTCTGCCACAAACTCGATCCGATGTTCCACTGCCGTAAATTCCCGAATGGTCTTACGGATGATCTCCATCGGAACGTGATACGCTGCCGCCATAGCCACAGCTGCCATTACATTTTCATAATTATGCATTCCAAGCAGTTTTAATTCATCCACATGACAGACTTTCTCCGGATTTTCTCTGCAATAGACGATATTGCCATCTTCCAGATAAATTCCTTTTTCCAGTCTGCGGCGGCTGGAAAAATAAATCACCTGCGCTTTGACTCTTTCCCCGAATTTTCTAGTCACATCATCCTCATAATTCAAAACACAGACATCTTCTTCTGTCTGGTTTTTTGCAATCTGCTCTTTGGCTTCGATATAAGCTTCCATCGTGTGATGACGGTTCAGATGATCCGGTGTGATATTCAAAATCGCACTGACTTTCGGACAGAATGTGTGAATCGTCTCAAGCTGAAAACTGCTCATCTCTGCCACAATAACAGAATCATCCTTTGTCTCCCGCACAACGCTCGTGTAAGGATTGCCGATATTGCCTACAACAAATGTGCTTTCCCGGAAATTTTTCATGATTGCACCAAGCAGTGCTGTCGTTGTCGTCTTTCCGTTTGTTCCGGTGATCGCCAGCACATCCCCTTTACCAAGGACATATGCCAGTTCAATTTCACCCCAGATCGGAATCCCTGCATCCCGCATCTGATTCACCGATGGTAAATCTGTCGGAACACCCGGACTCATCACAACCAGAGAAAGCTCTGAAAGAAGCGCCTCGGGAAATGCTCCGAGAACAACGCTTACGCTCCCCTTTGCCTGTCCTTCGATCTGTTCTTTGATTCCTGCCGCATCCAGCCTGTCATTCCCATCATACAATACGACTTCTGCACCTTCCTGCAGCAGCAGAGCCGCAGCAGAAACACCACTGATACCGGAACCAAACACCAGTACTTTTTTGTCTTTAAACTTCATGTCTATACCCCCATTAATGCGATCAGACAGAGCAGTGCAGTCACAATTGAAAATACTGCCACAACTCTTGTCTCTGACCAGCCGCACAATTCAAAATGATGATGGATCGGTGCCATTTTAAAGAAACGCTTTCCACCGGTCTTCTTAAAATATGTAACCTGGATCATCACCGATGCCACTTCCACCAGATAGATCAGCCCTACAATCATGATAAACAACGGCATCTGCATCATATATGCCGTTCCTGCCACGAAACCGCCCAGTGCAAGAGAACCGGTGTCTCCCATAAACACACTCGCAGGATATACATTAAACAATAAAAATCCAAGGAGCGCACCTACAACCGCACAGGTGATCGGCTCTACTCCGCTCTTTGTTCCAATAGCAACCACCGTAAAGAACGTAGCTACCAGAACCGTCACGCTGGATGCCAGTCCGTCCAGTCCGTCTGTAAAATTCGTTCCGTTTACAGTACCGATCACTGCAATAAATAAAAGCGGAACTGCCAGCCAGCCGATATCCCAGTATTTTCCACCGGAAAACGGAATCAGCATAGACATCGGAATGTCTGCCACTTTAAACACGTAATATGCAAAAATTGCTGTCACCACCAGCTGCAGTGCCATCTTCTGTTTCGGATACAGACCGTCTGAACGTTTCATCACAACCTTCAGATAATCATCCAGAAATCCGATCAGACCAAAACCAAGCGTCAGAAACAGGATCGGAATCACTTTCGGATAATCTTTTACATAAAACAGGGACGTGATAACGACACTGGCCAGAATAATAATTCCTCCCATGGTCGGCGTTCCTGCCTTCTTCAAATGAGACTGTACTCCCTCTTCCCGTTCTGTCTGTCCCATTTTCAGTTTTCTAAGGAATGGTATTACGATCGGTCCGAGCACCAGGCTCAAAGCAAACGATACCAATACCGGTATTACTACATGATAACTCATACTTCCACCTCTTCATCTCTTTTGTTTCAATATCTCAATTAGTATACCGCATTACCTACTGTTTTTCAATCCCGAGATATGGAAGGACATTGTCAAAAATACTGCGAAGGACCGGTGCGGCGATCGTTCCTCCATAATAAATCCCCTGCGGATTATGGATCACTACCATTCCCAGTACCTGCGGATCCTCTGCCGGTGCAAATCCGATAAAGGAAGAAATGTACTTATTCGCACTTCGCGGCAGTGTCTGAGAGGTGGCTGTTTTTCCGCCGATAGAATATCCTTCGATATATGCATTTTTCCCGGAACCATTGGCAACAACTCCCTCCAAAAGTGTCTGCATCGTTTTCGATGTTTTCTCTGATACCACACCTGATCTTTCTTCATAGGACAATGTTTCCAGCACATTTCCTTCCCTGTCAAGAACGGCCTTTCCGAAATGCGGGGTAACTCTTCGCCCTCCATTGATAATGGAACTGACTGTCACTGCCATCTGAACCGGCGTAACTTGAAATGACTGTCCAAAACTGATAGTGGCAAGCTCCACCAGACCGATATTTTGCACCTGATGCATAATGGTTCCCGCCTCTCCCGGCAGATCGATCCCCGTCAGATCCAGAAGTCCGAATCGCTGAAAATAGTCATAAAACCGCTCTGCTCCGAGACGCAGACCAATATCGATAAACACCGGATTGCAGGAATTCTGAATTCCCTGAACAAAGGTTTCACTGCCATGTCCGCCCACTTTGTGACACCGGATTCTTCTGTCTTCTACCATGCGGTATCCCGGACAGGAAAAGGTATCCTCAGGCGTCACGACTCCCTCTTCCAGACAGGCTGCAGACGTAATGATCTTAAATGTGGATCCCGGCTCATACGTATCATTGATACATCGATTTCTCCACATTGCATTTAACGCATCCTGCAATTTTTCTCCTTCCGGTTCTTCTCCTGTATTCAATTCAAACGGATCATTGAGATTAAATTCCGGTACATTGACCATGGACAGAATTTCTCCGTTTTGCGGATTCATCAGTAAAATCGACACTCCGTCCGCCTGTTTTTCCCGCATGACTTTTTCAGCCGCCTGCTCACAATATTTTTGAATATTATAATCCATACTGATCTCCAGCGTTTTGCCGGCCACAGGCTCGATCCGGTCTTCCGCGACCGCATCCAGTTCAATTCCTCTTGCATCCGTTGTCGTGAGAATGGTTCCGTTGCTGCCTTTTAATGTCTCTTCATATTTCACTTCCAGACCAATAATCCCCTGATTGTCTCCTCCTGTGAATCCAAGCACCTTGGATGCCAGGCTGTCATACGGATAATATCGCTTATAGTCTTCATCCACCTTGACTCCATCCAGATTATACTCCCGGATCTTATCTCCCACTTCTTTTTCCACGTTGGTTTTTACTTTTTCCATGGAAGAGACCTTCTCCACTCGCTTTCTCACCTCTGCCTGATCCATTTCAAGCTCTTTTGCGAGAATTTCCGTCACCCGTTCCGGTTCCTTGATCTGACTGTGGATCACAGAAATCGTACACACTGTTTTGTTTGTAGCAAGCACAACGCCATTTCGATCCACTATTTCTCCTCTGGCTGCCTTGATCTTACGTTCCCGTTTATGCAGATCCTCGGCTCGTTTCTGATAATACTCGGCATCAAACACCATCAGATAGACCAGCCGCCCGATCAAACCTGTCAAAATCAGAAACGCACAGGTAAACACTACCAGAATTTTCTTTTTATGATACGTTTTATTTTTCATAAAAAAACCTTACAGAAGACTTTATACAACATATTTTCTCTTCTGCAAGGTTATTCCTGTTTTATTCTGTTGTTTCCGATGATTCCGGAGATGTTGCCCAGCTATCATAATCCGGCTGGTAGTTCGGATCGATATAGGCGCCATCCTGATTACTGTAGGTATCTTCGTAGTTCTCATCGAAATCCTGCTGTACGTCTTCTCTTACACCGCTGTCCTCCGGCAGTGCATCCCCGTTTCTTGTAATGTTCAGATACGGAAATGCTTCCGCCATGATCTTCTGTGAGAGCTCCAGAACATACGAACTTAATTCCTGATTTTCCACATTTGGCTCATCGATGACCACATAGATCACAACTTCCGGATTTTCCTGTGGTGCATATCCAATAAAAGAAAGCAGATAGTCTCCATTCCCTCGCGGAAGCTTCTCCGCTGTTCCGGTTTTTCCGCCAATGTCGTATCCCTCTACATTTGCCGGAACTCCGGTTCCGTCTGTCATTACCGCGCGAAGCGCTTCTTTGACACGGTCAGAAGTCTGTTTTGATACCGTTTTTCGAAGCAAAGTCGGATCGTTTGTTTCAATCACGTTTCCGTTTTCATCCTGAACCTGCTTCACCACATGAGGCTGATAATAATACCCGCCATTGATCAGAGAAGAAAATGCCGACACCATCTGTGTCATCGTTACATTGAAACTCTGCCCAAAGGAAGACGTTGCAAGATCTGTCTCTCCCATATTCTCTGCAGTAAAGATCAGATTTTCTGTGGACGCCTCTCCCGGCAGATCAATTCCCGTGTACTCTCCAAACCCAAAGATATGCTGATACCGGATAAAATCTTCCACTCCGATCTTATCGGCCATAGCCATCAGAGCCACATTGCAGGAATTGGCGATTGCCTGATCTACATTCTCTGTCCCATGCCCTGACGTATTGTGACATTGAATATACCAGTCACCTTTCCATGTACCCCCCTGGCATACATAGGTTTCCTGACCGGTCAAAACTCCGGTCTCCAGACCTGTGGCCAAAGTAAACGGCTTGGCTGTTGATCCCGGTTCAAAGGCATCACTGACGCAGAAATTTCTCCAGAGATTGTTCATTGCATTCAGCTTATCATCATCTGACATTTTTGCCAACGCTTCCGTCGTATACCACGGCGTCAGATCTCTTGGATTATTCAGATTAAAGTTCGGGTACGAAGCCTCTGCAAGAATCTCTCCGCTGTTCGGATCCATTATGATCACAGCCGTATTCTTACTTCCCGGCTCATCCTCTCGTTCTTCCCCTTTGTGTGCCTCATTAAATTCCAGAATATATTTTTCTACAATGCTCTGCAGTGTAACGTCAATCGTGGACACTACCGTATTTCCGTTCTTTGCCGCTTTCACAGTACGTTCTACTGAAGAAGCACTGTCAAAATATCCATATTCTCTTCCGTCTGTACCGTTAAGAATATCATTGTACGCACTTTCAATGCCGATTGCTCCCTGATTTCCGGATACAGAAAATCCGATCACATCACTTGCAAGACTGTTATAAGGGTATGTACGCTGGTAATCATCCTCCAGCCAGACTCCCTGAACATTCGGATATTTTTCATCATCCTTGTCAATTTCCTGGAATTTCTTGGCATCTTCATAGGAAACACCTTTTTTTAAAACTTCATAACGACTGTCCGGATTTGCCTTGATCGTATCCCTTACTTCTTCACTGTCAATGCCAAAGCATTCTTCTAAAACGTCCAGTGTGGAATCGATATACTTATCACTCTCTCCCTCGTCTGTCACAACCATCACATCCAGGATCACATTATACACACGCTCACTGGTCGCCACTTTTGTTCCGTTCCGGTCCACGATATCTCCTCGTTTATACGGAATGGTCCTGCTTCCATACTGCTGTTGGTTCAGAACGATCCTGGTATACTTTCCACCTTTGAATACATTGATATACGTGATTCTTCCGATAAGAACAACAAAAGCCAGTATAATTGCCACAAACAGCATTACCAGCTTCTTTTGCATCCTTTTCGGAAATTTTTTTGTTAAAAATTGAAATGGATTTTTTCTTCGTCTTCTTGTCATTACATCTTCCTATTTTGACACGTCCTTTGACTTTGCAAGAATCCCGTCAGACGGTATCTCATTATACTGCTTCACGTAATCACTGGTCGGGCTGTTATACTCCACCACATTCCCATTCGCCGCATATACCATGCCAAGTTCATTCATTGCTTTGTCCCGGATTTCCTGCAGATTCACAGAATCTGCTGCCGCATTGTATGCCGTATCATTCGCCTCTGTCAGATCCGACAGCTCTTCCTGAAGAGCCGTGATATTTTCTGACCTCTGCACGAGTTCTGACTGGAGCTGCAGATATACGACACAGATGAAAACCGCACAAACAGCCGCCACTGTCAAAAACCCTGTATAGATCGGGCTCATATCCAATGCACGCCTGCGGTTCTTTTTCACCTGACTGCTTGTCCGTTTTTTAGGACGTACTTCCACTGCTTGTTTCTCCTGATTTGGCAATACCTTCGGCTGATGCGCTACATTTCCATAGACGTAGAACTGTCCAGATCTGTTTCCTGTATTAGATTGTCTTCTGTATGTAGTTCTCTTTCCTGCAGCCATTTGGTCTGCCCCTTTCCACGTACAATCTGCCGGGCTCTCCCCTTCCCGGCAGATTTTATTTTTTCAGATACTCACCCTCATTTTTTTCAGCTTCGTTCGAAAATGCGAAGTTTGGCACTTTTTGAACGGCTGTTATACATCAACTCTTCCTCGGAAGGAAGAATTGGTTTCCTTGTGATCACTTTTCCTTTCGATATGTTTCCACATACACAAACCGGAAAGTGGCTTGGACAGGTACACGGATTTTCATTCTTTCGGAATGCACTTTTTACAATCCGATCTTCCAGAGAATGAAACGTGATAATGCAGATCCGGCCTCCCGGATTCAGCATATCGATCATATCATCCAGAGTCTCCCGAAGTACATCCAACTCTCTGTTCAGCTCGATCCGGATTGCCTGAAATGTCCTTTTGGACGGATGTCCGGATGTTTTCTGAAACTTCATCGGAATGGCTCTTCTGATAACTTCATTTAACTGTCCTGTTGTCTCAATTGGATGCTTTCCGCGCTCCATCACAATGTGTTTTGCAATATTCTTTGCAAATTTATCTTCTCCATAATCACGGATGACACGGTAAAGTTCCGCTTCGCTATAGTCATTGACAATGTCTTTTGCTGTCGTAGTCTGTCTCTGATCCATCCGCATGTCAAGCGGCGCATCTGTGCGGTAAGAGAAACCGCGCTCCGCCGTATCTAACTGATATGAAGACACTCCCAGATCGATTACAATCCCGTCTACCTTGTCAATTCCTATTTCATGGAGCCTCGGTTTCATATCACAATAATTGCTCCGGATTATTGTTACTTTCTCCCCGAAACCGGATAATCTGGCGCCCGCCGCTTCAATCGCGTCGGCGTCCTGGTCTATTCCTATAAATCTCCCCTTGTCACTTAAGCGGCTTGCGACTTCATATGCATGTCCTCCCCCGCCAAGTGTCGCGTCTACATAGATGCCATCCGGCTTCACCTTCAGACCATCTACTGTCTCTTCAAGTAAAACTGATGTGTGTTTAAATGCCATAGAATCCTCCATTCACTCTCTGTCCAGAATCAAATTCGGATACCGATCGCCTCCATACGTTCTGCAATCGCATCCAGATCTTCTTCACTGACCATACTGCGCTCTTCCCAAAGTGCTTTATCCCAGATCTCCACGCGGTCCTGAACTCCCACCAGGACAACGTCCTTCTCCAGATGTGCAGCTTTTCGAAGTGATGCAGGTACAGAAACTCTCCCCTGCTTGTCAAAGCTGCCTTCAGAAGCACTTCCAAAAAAATAACGCTTGAAAATTCTGGCATCCTTGTTCATCCGTGGTAAGGTATTTAATTCAGCAACAAACTGATTCCATTCGTCTTGAGAATACACAAAAAGACACCCTTCCAAGCCATTACAGATCACAAAGCTTTCTCCCAAGTCATCTCGTAATTTGGCTGGAATGATGAGTCGGCCTTTTTCATCAATACTATGATTAAACTCTCCTAATAACATCTGGAATCCCTTCTAAAAGCAGGACTCCACTTTCGCCCCACTTTATGCCACTATTCACCACTTCCTACCACTTGAAACCATTGTAAACCACCACGCCCCCTTTTTCAACCCTTTTTTCACATTTTTCACATCTATGTCACAATTCTGTAAAAATTTGGTTAAAAAAAGAACAGGCTTCCAAAACCTGTTCTCATATCATTCTTTATTCTTTTATTCGCCAAGTCCGCTCAGATAATTATTCACCGCATCATAATTCACTTCTGCCACTTCCCGTTCCTGCTTTGACTCATGAGACACATATGCGGAATATCCGAGCCATCCCACCAATGCCAATGCAGCCAGTGACAGTACACACTTTCTGACAATGTTCATAATGCGCTGCTTTTTCATGTTCTTCTTCCGATTCGCCTTTTCCTGTTTATAGCGGTCTACTTTTTCCTGACTCATATCTAAAAGCTCCTTTGTCCCCTATGTATTTGACAGCTTCTGTCCTGCACTCTTTCTACATAGTGTACCACATCCGACTCTAAACTACAACAATAATTCCTCCGTCATTGGCATAAACCGTACTGATCCCGGATGTATCTACGATAAAACTGGACTTCACTGCAAACCGTTCTTTTAAAAGGCGCTGCACTTCTTTTGCTCTCTCCTCACAGTTACAGTGTGCAATAGCCAGAATCTTATCTCCTGCATTGACCACATCTGCTGCCACGCAGTCCGCCATCTTCACAAGTGCTTTTTTCATGCCTCTCGCTTTTTCCTTCTGACAGATCGTTCCCTGCGGAGTAGATCCCATGATCGGTTTGATATTCAAGGCTCCCGCTACCAGTGATTTGATTCCCGTAAGTCTTCCGTTCTTTCTTAAAGTATCCAGATTCTCCAGTACAAAATAAGTGTGCTGCTCCTCAATATAACACTCTACACTTTCCACAACTTCTTCGAACGTCATCCCGGCCTTTTCACACTGCTGAACCTTCAATGCGATCAAAGTCTCTCCTACTGAAGCGGAGCGTGAATTAAATACATGAATCTGTTTTTCCCCATATTCTTCTTCATACAGATTTTTTCCAAGAACCGCACTGTTATATGATCCGCTCAATTCTGCCGATAGTGTCACCACATAAATACGTTCGGCATCGCAGTGATAACTTTCCATATATCTTTCCGGAGACGGACAGGATGTCTTCGCACAGGATGTACTTTCTGCAATCTTTAAAAGCAGCTCTTCCTGCTTCAAGCTGTCATCATCTGTCCACTGAGTGTCTTCTATCTGAATTCCGAGAGCAACGTGTTCAAATCCTCCGTCTGCTTTCATCTCCGGCGTAAATTCTCCGCAACTGTCAACAATTACTTTATAGCTCATGTCTTTCCTCCCAAACCACACTTTCTTTTTCCACCATCTATTATATGTGGTTTTCAATACTACGTTACTTAATATACCACACTTTGTGTCGGATGAAAAGACATTTTTATATCTTTTGCTTTTCCTATTCTGTCTGAAGCTTAATTCTCCGGGATACACTCAGGGCAAGTCCCATCTCCGTCATCAGGAACAGAACCGAAGTTCCTCCATAACTGACAAACGGAAGCGTAACACCCGTTGTCGGGATCATGTTCGTTACAACCATGATATTTAAGATCACCTGCAGCGCGATATGTGCAAAAATTCCGGTCACGATCAGTGAGCCGTACAGATCCGGTGCATTTCTTGCAATAAACATCAATCTATATAGAAGAAGTCCGAACAGGATCAATACTACGATTGCTCCGAAAACGCCAAGTTCTTCGCAGATAACGCTCAGAATCATATCATTCTGCGCTTCGGGGATCATACCAAGCTTCTGCGTGCTGTTTCCAAGACCTTTTCCGAAGAATCCCCCGGATCCGATCGCATACAGTCCCTGAAGCACCTGGAAGCCGGTGCCATCCGAGTGCCCTTCCGGATCCAGCCATGTTGTGATTCTTCCGATTCGGAAATTATCACTGTTCGTCGCATAAACCGCAAGTATGGCCACTATCACGATCAAAATTCCTGCTCCGATGGCAGCGATCATCAAAAACGGCTTTGTCTTCGGATGTGCCACAAAAATCAAGACACAGGTAATCGCCATTACGATCACGGCAGTACTTAAGTTGTCTGTAAGAATAAACACTCCACCTGCTGCCACCCCGCCATAGATCAGAAGTCTCCGGATTCCAAGCCAGTCATTGACTTTTCTTCCCATCTTACAGATCTCACAGGAAATAAACAAAATAATCGCGATCTTTGTAATCTCAGATGGCTGCAATGTCATATTTCCCGGAAGCTGGATCCATCGTCTGGCTCCATTGATCGTTGTTCCAAGAGGCGTCTGCACCAGCGCCATCATAATCATGGCAAACACATAGATTTCAAAAGAAAAAGCTCCATAAACATGATAATCAATCCTGGAAACGATCAACATAACTCCAAAACTGCCCGCACTGATCATTGCCTGTTTGATAAAATAGGACATGTCATCCTGAAAATCCGCCTGAGCGCTGTACGCACTGGCACTATAGAGCATAATCAGTCCAAAGCAAGTCAAAAATATAATGACCAGCATCAGATTATAATCAAAATACGTGGTCGGCACACTGCTTTGCGCAATCTCTCTTTTCTCCCGTTTCTGTCTGGCAGAACGTCTGCTTTTCGTTCCCCCCTGCTCTCTTCTGCGAATCGGCTGTACCGTTTTGCTGCTCATAACATCTCCCCTGTTTTTATTTTACTCGGTTATCTTGCGCTCATTGCCGGATGCACCGGTTTTCCATGTTCAAAAAACCGGTCATACCATACAAGGAAAATGTAGACAGTCCAGATCTTCCGACTGTTATCTGTCTTTTCATTTGCATGTTTTGCATGCTTGTGTTCATCCAGCATTTTCACAAGAAGCTCTGTATCAAAGAATTTTTTTGCCGCATCAGAAAGAAACATTTCTTTTACCCGATTGTAATACGCATCTTCTTTGAGCCATACCCGGATCGGAATCGGGAATCCCAGTTTCTTCTTCTCTGCAGTCTTACTGCGGATCACCTTTTCTGCCGCCCCGCGAAGTGCCACTTTTGTCTTCGGTGCTCTCACTTTATAATGCAACGGCAGTGTCTGGGCAAGCTCCAGTACTTTTTTATCCAAAAACGGGACACGCACTTCCAGAGAATTGGCCATTCCCATCTTATCCCCCTTCATCAGAATATCATGTACCAGCCAGAGATGCATATCCACATACTGCATCTTGGTCACAGAATCCTTGTCTTTCACGCGCTCATACAGTGGTGCAGTCACCTTCTGAATTCCCGGCTTGCAGCCTTTTTTCAAAATACGGTTCGCTTCTCTCTCTGTAAAAATATTCGTCGCATTGGCAAAATAACGTTCTTCCAGAGTTTTTCCGTGACGCATCAGGAAGCCTCTTCCTTTCATGCCTCTTGGAAGGCATCTCTCTGCAAAATTTCCAAGCATTCGTCTGATCGGCATTGGAATTTTATTAAACGAAGTATGCTCCAGAGGCTCACAGTAAATATTATATCCTCCGAACAATTCATCCGAACCTTCTCCGGACAGCACTACCTTTACCTTCTTCGCTGCTTCCTGACTCAGAAAATAAAGTGCGATCGCCGCAGGATCTGCCACCGGTTCATCCATATAATACTGGATATCGGACAGATTATCCCAGTATTCCTGTGGAGTGATGACTTTTGCATCATTTTTCATGTTGATGCTTGCTGCAAACTCTTTCGCATCCTGAATCTCGCTGTATTTTCCTTCGTCGAATCCAACGGTAAAGGTACGATCCACCTGACCTAAATATGTCAGATAACTGGAATCCACTCCACTGGACAAATAGGAAGCAACTTCTACATCACTGATCTTGTGCATCTCCACAGACTCTTTCATGACTTTTTCAATGTCATCTACAACTTCTTCAAAGGATTTTGTCGTATCTCCTGTGAAATTCGGTTCAAAATACCGTTTGATCGTCATTTTCCCGTTCTCATAAACGAAATAATGGCCCGGCTGTACACAGAACACGCCTTTAAAGAACGTCTCATTGGTCGGAACAAACTGAAAAGACAGGTAATTTCCCAATGCATCTTCATTAAACACTTTATCAAACTTCGGATGCTCCAAAAAAGATTTGATTTCTGATCCAAACATCAATGTTCCATTCATCTGCGCATAATAAAGCGGCTTAATACCAAAAATATCCCGCGCTGAAAACAGTCTTTTTGCCTTTTGATCCCAGATTGCAAATGCATACATTCCGCGAAGACGGTAAACCAGTTCTTCTCCCCACTGCTCGTATCCGTGGATCAAAGTTTCCGAATCCGTATTGGAAACAAATGTATGTCCAGCCTGAATCAGTTCTTCTCTCAGTTCCTGATAGTTATAGATCTCACCGTTAAATACAAGCACCTTGCTTCTGTCCTCGTTATATAATGGCTGATCTCCGCTTTCTGAAAGATCAATGATTGAAAGACGCCGGAATCCAAGTGCCGCATCTTCATCCACAAATTTGCCGGAACTGTCCGGTCCGCGATGGATGATCGTATCTATCATATTCTCCAGCACCTGTTCTCTGTTCTCAACTTCTCCTACAAATCCTGCAAATCCACACATATACTGTATATCTCCTCTTAAAACTTATGTAACCTGTCCTTAACATTCCCAGTTTTCAGACAGGTTATGTAGACTCTTTTTTCAGATCCGGACAGTATCCTGCCCGCAACAACGCCTTTTAATATATCACATGCTATACTTAAATCCAAGAAAAACCTTACTTTCTCGTTTTCTTCATTCCGAATGAAGTGGCCTTGCGCCGTTCTTCCCACAACTGATGCCGGGCTTTTGTCAGCTGCTCCTCCAGATCTTTTATCTTTTCGCAATAGTAGTTTTTTTCCTCTTGTTCGGAAAGAATATCAAACCGGTATTCTACTTCCAGCCATGCAGGTCCGCCGTCCAACTCCGGAATATCCATCAGGTACTGCGGATCATCCGTCAGAAAGAGACTCTTTCCACGATCTGTAGAAACTGCATTGACTGGTTTCATCTCGTGTTCCACAGATCTTCCATTGATCTTCACACTGCAGATCTCACAACGGCACGCTGCATTGCATGGATCAAAGCGCATCATCTTTGCATTTTCCAGAAGCCAGGATTTTTGAATCTTATATCCTGACATACTCGGCCATGTCTCGCTGTCCTCCTCGCAGAAACCGTTTCCGATATCATAGTAACACTTAGATTCCTGACATTCTTTTCCACTGATATATCCGGACACAATATCGCTGTAGAATTTCATTCTCTCTGCTTCAATTCCCGAATAGTATGTCCTGCATTCTGTAAGCTCCGGAGATGCCATCAGTTCTTCATACATCTCATCAAACCGGCTGGCATACTGATAATCCACCGCAGCGATCTTCTGCCAGAGCGGTAGCCACTCTCCTGCCGGGCCATATCCTTCCTTGATCTCTTTTAACAGTTCATCTGATGTCTTTTTTTCAAATCCTCTTCCCGAAAAATTGTTCCGCTCAGCAAGACTGAAATTGGCTTCTGTCAGATATCCGGGACCTCCCAGATAATCATAAACATAAACCGGAACGCCCATTGCAAGACACCTCGGTACGGTTCTTCCAATCGTAATGACCAGATCATACTGCTGCAAAAACTCTGCATTCACCTGTTCCGTGCGATACCCAAGTCCGATCAGATCCACCTGATAATACCCGCCCATCTTTTCCTTGAGCTCCAAAAGCTCCTGCGGGATATGATTGGAAATGATCGCGATCTTATCCAACGCTCTTTTGTATCCTGCATACTCGCTGCTTCCTTCAAAATACTCTGCTTCCACACAGTTTTGAAAAACCCGTATCTTCGTTCCTTCCGGAACCTGCATGGCTACCATATCTGCACATTCAGGACTGACACACAGAATGAAGGCCGCTTCCTGCGTACAGACCGGAAGATTCTCCATGGCATTGATCACACTCAGCTTCGAGACAACCATTCGTTTATATTTTAATCCGTACCGGCTCACAAGATAATCAAACACCGGGAAATGCTGGATAAAGACAATCTCAAATTCCATCTCTTTGAGTGCCTCTTTCTGACATTCAATCACTGTGATCCCCTCTTCCAACTCCTGCAGAAGTGGATAAGACTTCTTATATACAGCAATCACCACATCATATCCCTTTTCTTTGAACAGATGTGCAAACTCCAGCACATGCAGCTCAGATCCTGTAAACTTCTGAAAATAAAGGTTGGTAATAAGTACTTTTTTCCTTTGTTCCATCTTACTTCTCCCTGTCTCCCCTGTTTTCCTCTTCTACCGATTATAGCAGACGCGGGAATATTTCTCCACCCGATAATTGCCTTTTTCAAAATCGAACAAAAAAAGACACTCGCCAAAGTGTCCAACTTGTGATCAATCGGGGTGACAGGATTCGAACCTGCGACCTCACGGCCCCCAGCCGTGCACTCTAACCAAACTGAGCCACACCCCGTCGTGCAACTACCGTTTTTCATTATACAAAACTTCCCGAAAAAAGTAAATGCCCTTTCGAATAAAAAGTCAGGCAGAGTTATCCTCATAACTCCGCCTGCTTTTTTATGAGCGCTTACATCCGCAATTCGGATTTTTATCAAACTCAGGATTGAATGCATAGAAGTTTTTGCTGTCCAGGTGTTCCTGCACGATCCGAAGATTTTCACCGAATCTCTGGTAATGCACGATTTCACGCTGACGCAGGAAACGAATCGGATCACAGACTTCCGGATCTTTTACAAGCCTGAGAATGTTATCGTAAGTCGTACGGGCTTTTTGTTCTGCAGCGAGGTCTTCATGAAGATCTGTAATCGGATCACCTTTTGACTGAAAATAGGTTGCAGTCCACGGTGCTCCGCTTGCAGCCTGTGGCCACAATGCCAGAGTATGATCTACATAGTATGGAGCAAACCCGGATCTCTCAATTTCTTCCGGAGAAAGATTTTTCGTCAGCTGGTGCACAATGGCACAGATCATTTCCATATGGGCCAGTTCCTCCGTGCCGATATCCGTAAGTGTTGCGGTCACCTCTTTATATGGCATGGTATACCGCTGAGATAAATACCGCATCGATGCAGCGAGCTCCCCGTCCGGGCCACCAAATAACAATAACCTATAATATTTCTACATATTATAAATATACACGAAAATGATACAATATTCACCCCTCAGAGAGCTAATCTCCGAGGGGGTTTTTATTAAATAGATTTAACCGGTTCACGATACAATGGGTTCATCAGTCTCACATGCCATGGTGCATTTTTGCCCCAACTGTAGCATGGCATATCATGCCCAAAGTTATCCTTATAGACCTGCTGTAAAATCTTCATTTCGTCTGGATGCCCCAAAGCTGTCACAACTCCATCATGCATCCAATAAACACATCCTTTTCCCTCTACCGTAAACATACACTGCATATCTTCATTTTCTCCTTTCTGCTCTGCTGTTGCGACTTGATTTCCATTCATCAGTTCGCTGATACGTTTAATAAAATACGTTTTTGTCGCTGTCGCGCCGCCGTGAATCTCCACTGATCTGTGCGGACAATCGGTTGCAAACACCTCCTGATGCAGCATGATCGTGCTTGCACTTGGTGTAATTCCATACTGCTTGCACTTCTGTGCTGCCAACTGTAATGCTTTTTCCTCATTCGCTTTAAATACATTCAGATCGCCCATACTCTGGCAGACTTCTATTCCCAAGAAATTAAGATTTCCGTTTAAGTCGCCGCAATGCCAAGCGCAGTTTGAATCATCCTCTGCTTGCAGAATTCCATCGTTACACACATAGTAGTGAGCAAATCCGTTTTCCAAGTTTGCGTTTTGTAAGTAATTCCTGTAATACGCTGTCGTAGCATTCTGACCGTCTGCCCCATTATGAATAAAAATACCGACAGGATTTTTACCTCTCCTGCCGGCAATTCCTCTACAGATACTCATTATTTCTCCTCCTGTTCTTCCTCCTGCTCTTCTGTCTCAAATGCTTTTTCCAGTTCTTCTGCTGTTGTTCTTCCAAATTCGTTCTGTTCGCTCATGTTCTCACCTCCTACCGTGCGATGTCGCACAATAAAAGAGAGCCTGTTTCCAAGCTCTCCAAAAAATGTGTTGAATTATCTGTTCAACTGCTCTATAATACAATTAAAAGGAACAACCGCCCACAAGGGGTTGACCAGATTAAATAGTGTACATAGAAAATGCCACCCAAAACCGGTCAAAGTTTTATGAGGGTGGTTTTTCTATGCTTAAAACATTATCTGATAAACGTAAATACGAATGTCAGCAATGCCAGAATGAACATTCCAAATGCCATAAGATCTTTAAAGTCAAACGGTTTTTTGTCCATCAGCACCACCCCCATTCTATGTAGAATAGAGGTCAGCCACCCTGTAACACGGTTGTTCTATTTTTTATCATATCATGCTTTTCTGCATGGTTCAATCTATTTTATTCTTCCTTACTCATCTGCTTCATCGTCTGATTCACATATGTACTCAGACCAGCCACTAAAATTCCCTGCACAATTGCCGTAAATACTGCCATTGCAATCTCCTGTCCGGTACTGATGGGGCAAGATGCAATCACCCACACTGCACATAACACAATGCCAATACCTCCTAAAATAAGCGGGATGTACTTATCCTTTACTGTCTGAGACTGTTTTAATCCCATTCCAATAAAATACAGTACTACTGCTACAACAATCAGTTCCGGTTTTACATAATTCATGGTCTGTTCCATCATTCCTCACTTTTCCTTTCCAAATCCTCAATTCTGTGATTTGCCACTTTCACTTTTTCCTCTAAAATATATGTTCTTTCTACAATAGAGTTGTGCTTCTCTACCTTCTTTTCTAACTGCTCTATCCGGTACTTTACAAGCTGCGTTCCTCCGAAACTTCCAAGCAAAGTGCCGAGCAGAGATATAATTGCTACTATAACTGTATCTGTCATTTCTGCCTCCTTATTTCACGATTACCTCTCCATAGCATTCAAAAGTAACTCGGTTAGCATATTCAGACGCAGAAAGTGTGATTGCACCATTTTCCAAAAACTGAACATTTCCATACCCCACAGGTGCTTGTGCAACGTTCATAATCATTGGTAGTCTTTGATTTATATTCGGAGTAAATGGACATCTGGCTATAATAAGTGAATCTCTGATTCCTTGTGATTTAGATTCCGTTTTTGTTACGAATACCTGGTATCTCTTATATCCACTTTTTCTATAGTTCAGTGTCCATCCGTTTTCTTGATATATTTTCCATTCCGTCTCTACACTCATGTCTTTACTTACCGAACCTATATATTTATTTAATTCCGCTCCCATATTCGCGCTTAATGGAGCTATCTCGGATTCTGTAGTTAAATTATCCACAATATCTTTTTTCTCTACAAAGGATGATAGTGCACTCTTTATTTCATTTATTGCATACACTAAATTCTCTTTCGATGCTGTCGCAAGGTTTCCTAAGTTTCCAATGCTTTCCTTAACATTCTTTAACTGTTCATTCAGATTTCCAATGTATTTGCTGTAAAAATACTGCAGACCTGTCCAGCTTAAAAATTTCATTTAACCACCCCCACTTTACATGGTAAACAGCGAATCTATCTCGTTGTTTGTAATACTTTCCACGTTTGCATCCGAGCCTGCCGGACCCTGTGGTCCCATTGGTCCAATGTCCCCTTTCTCACCCTTTAATCCCTGAGGGCCTTGTGGTCCCGTTTCTCCCTTTTCGCCTTTTTCTCCTGCAGGTCCTTGAATCCCCTGTTCACCTTTTGCTCCCGCCGGTCCTGCTGGTCCAGCAGCCCCCTGCAATCCCTGAGGTCCCTGTGGGCCTGTCATACCGGTGGCTCCTGATAAGTCTGTGATGTATGTGTAAGATGACGTCCCTTTAACATATAACTTGGCGTTGTCAGCATCCTCTACATTTCCTGTGTCAATCATGACAAACTGCCCAGTCTTTACTCCATCTGTCGCAAACCCTTCATTCATCGCATTAACGGAAACAAATGTCTTAGCGATTTTAAACGCTTCCCCAGCCGGACCTTGTGGTCCCTGCAATCCCTGAGGTCCCTGTGCACCCGCAGCTCCTGCCGGTCCTGTTGGTCCCTGTGCTCCAGCTGCGCCGGTTTCTCCTCTGTCTCCTTTATCTCCCTTAAATTCTCCACTTTTAATTGCTTCATCCAGCGATTTTCCATTATACGTAACATCAGTAGAAACTACTTTGTCAGTTTTCTTTCGAAATGCACCATTTGCCCATTCCTGCATTTTTGTTTTAAATGTTCCAAGTCCTGTAAAATCTAAAAATTTCGCCATATTCTTTCTTCTCCTTTATTACTGAAATAATCTATTGATTTCTTCTTCTGTGATAACTTCATTTCCTGCTCCTGCTTCCAGCTCTCCAATCTTCTGTTCTACAGATTTTCCTTCTGCAAGCTGCACGCTTTCCGCCATGCACAGCGGGTAATTTCCATTGTTTTTTACAGATAAGGTGTTGACGATTACAACACCGCCTTCAATGCTCTGTGCCATCTTTCAAACCTCCTTATTTTACTGTGACTGCTGTAGATCCCAGCCCTGCATTTACAGACATCCAGACATCATAACTCTGCTTGTAACCGGATGCGTTGGTAAATTCCAGAGTCCGCGCCTTTTTAAATCCTCCGTCAAATCCGCCCACGTTGAATGTTGGCGTTCCAAAGGATGTCGGAAATGCGTAAACAATCTTTTCACCTTCTCCTGCATTGACCGTAAATGTGCGTCCTCGTCCACCTGCTAATGAAGATCCTTCCAGTGCCAGGATATCGGCATTTTCCAGCTGTTCCTTGTTAGTTTTTCCCCAGTATACTTTTGGCTGGAACGTGATGCCAACCGTTCTGGATACAACTGCATCCCTCTCATCTGTCACTGTCAGCACAATGTTGGTATTTGTTTTCAAAGACTTTCCTGTATAAGATTTCTTTCGAAGTGCTTTATCCAGTATTTCCTCCTGTTCTGCTCCAAATTTGATTTTCTGTGTTTTTGGCTCTTTATTTAACGCCCATGCAATATCAGATGCAGTAACTGTCGCACCGATTTCGTTGCTGCTGTTCGTGGCAGTCAGACTGTTGATTGCAATCTTGGTGTACGCCAGGTCATCGATTTTTTTCTTGTACTCATCCGAAAAATCATTGCTGGATAAACCTTTTCCCACCTCCTTCTTTACGTATCTCTCATCATTCTTCTGTACCAGGTGTGCAAGTCCATCCTGATCCAGGTACTTCTTTTCTGCGGCCAGTGCCGCTGCTTCTGTTGCTTTTTTTCTTGGCATACTTATTCTGCTCCTTTCATAATCTCGTCAATCTCCGGATTGGTGATCGACTCTATCTCCACAGTTTCGCTTCCCCCGCCTTCCGGCAGTTCCACTTCACTGAGTAGATTCTCTCCAGAAAAAAGCTGCATCCGGTTTTCTTCCAGATACAGCCTGTCCCCTTTTTTATTGAGTTGCTCTAACACCTGCTCCAATGCGTGTTTATCATCTGGCGCTTCGTAATCTTGTGGTTTTTTTCTTGCTTTGACTCCCAACCGAACTTCGAACGTTGTTCTTCCTTCTCCCGGAATCGTCTGATATACATACGCATTGATTATTCCGTTTTTCTTCAGCAATTCATTTGGAATTTCTACAAAGATATCTCCATCCTCCACTGTTCCAAGCACGATCCACGCTTGTTCTGTACATCGATTTGAAAAATGTACCTGTATCTGCTTTTCCTGGATCTGCATTCCACAAATCTGGAGTACTTGTCCATAATCCCATTGTGTCAACTTTCCATCGATATCCACACGCCTGGAGCATTCATCAAATACTGCAATTATCATTCTTATGCGCCTCCTCCAAGCGAATCGACATCCGAATTCGGAATCCCCTCTATCCCTGTTACTTCTCCGGAATCACCCCGGGGAATTTCGAAATCAAATACCGCCTCTGTTTCTGTACCCGAATTTTCAACAGACGCCTCTGTTCCGGCCTCCCCGGTCGTAGTAGTTCCGATCCGTATCGTTGCTGCTTTTCCTGCCGGTCCTTCCGGACCCTGAATACGTCCTACATTTTTCCACTGTCCAGATACGTTGTCCCATACATGTAGATTTCCATCCACCAGATAGGATTCACCCACATTTCCTGTTGGATGTTCTCTGTTCAATTCCTCTTCTGTTTTATAGGAGCCCAGTATAGTAACACCCGTTCCATCTTTCCCAGGCTCCCCCTGAATCCCCTTTTCTCCTCTTGGACCAGGATCTCCTTTCTCTCCTTTAGCCCCTGTTGCACCGGATAAATCTACCATGTACTCATATCCAGTTGCGCCCTTTCTATAAACCTTGGCATTATCTGCATCATCCGGGTTACCGGTACTTATCATCACAATCGCATTTTCCGGAAGACCATCGGTTTCAAATCCTGCATTCATCTGTCCTACAGAGGCATAAATCTTTTGCACGTTTAAAGCAATGCTTCCACTTTCTATGGTTCCTGACTGCAGAGAATCAATTTCAATCGTTGTAATTTCAATCGGATCATACTTCTCCAAACGATTTAGTATGTCTACTAGTGCCTGATATTCACTGGTTGACTGTATTTCGGATGCAGCCACTAAGTTTTCTCGGACCTCCATCTTCACCTTAAATGATGTAACAGCATTGCTACCATCAATCAAATGAAGCTGGCATTCCGTATTTCCCACTTCTGCAACCATTTGCGGCGTCAGACTGAACAGGACGCAATAATTACTTATCACGGTTCCTTCTGTGTAAGTTTCTGATCCGCTTGGTTTCTTACAATAAATCCTGGCCTTACTGATTGTCTTTGCCATTCCGGAAATCATACAGCGCAGAAGTCTGCCCGAATCGTACTGTACTGCATAGATTGTTTGCATAATTCCTGGGTTTCTCACGTCAATGTATAAAGTTGTCGTTGTTTCCATATCACACCTTCTTTCTTATCCCGGTATCCACCTGACGAGGTGAACGTCTCCCGGCAACACACCTTCACCGCTTTTGTATCGCAGCACACAGTCCCACGGATAGTTATAGTATCCGGTTGTCCAAATTTCCTCTCCTGTCTGATCACCAGTCTGGCCGCCGGTTGTTCCGCCAAATTCATTTTGGCTGGCCTGCACAACCTGTCCATTTCCAATTCCCATTGCAGTATGGTTTACGATGTTCAGAAGGATATCCCCTCTTTGTACACCAGATCCTGTTGCCAGATTTATCTGCCCTGTCACATCCGTAAAACCGCAATTCAAAAATATTTCCCGCATATTACCGGTGTAGGTTGCCCCATTGCTTTTTACTGGAACCCCGGCATTTTCCCACGCCTGAATCAATAACGAGGAGCAATCGTAATCTGGTCCCCATCGATTTGCCTGATCATATCCGTGGCTATTATCATTTGCAATTTGAATCGCCCAGTTTACCGCAGCTTCTATTTTTTCAGATCCTCCTGCATATTGACTCAGGTAGTTGTACCAATATCTTGCCTGCTGCCGCCTCTCGGCTTCCACTTCTACGCCTGCACGTTCAAAGTTTTTCAAAAATGCAGATGCCAGATATTCCGGTGATTCTCCGCTGACCTTAAACTGATCAAACGACAGCGGATATGCAGCGGTTGCAATCCACTGACCAAAAGAAACTGTAACAGAATCTATCCACGTAAGCTGACCGTTTGGATCCGTAATTCCATATCCGTTCGCACCTGCCCAATTTGTATAATTTGTTGCCGGTGTCCACTGTACCAGTCCAAAACCTCCACTATAGTTTCCCTCCTGCAGGCTTTGCCAGATTCCGGGATTGATGTTCGATTCACTTTGCATGTTGCCGCATATCCCAGCAATAGCATTCAGCGACCATCCTTTTTGTTCAAAAAAACTTAGTACTTCTCTTGCATTCCCCTGCATCTGCTCTGTGGTCAGATAAAAGTTTCCTATCGTCCATGACATCAGAAATCACCTTCTTTCGTGATTCCGCCCACAAGAAATCCTTTTTCAAACCTTAGATTTGTCCCATTCGAAAAAACTGCAGTTCCAGTCTTTCCATAAACTCCGGGTCCAACGTTTTCCGCATCTAACAGAACCGCATCCTTCGTGATTCTTAGTAAGTTTTTGCTGTCTTCTTTGTTTCCATCGGTGAATAATAGTGCATTTCCAACATACGTCATACAAAGAACGCCCTCATCCTTTTTGTTTGAAAATAATATTGTTCCGTCCTTTATTGTCACACGCCGATTATCGCTCAAAGAATCGCAGATATATTTCCCTTCTGCGTAAATTCCATCTTTATCCAGTCTGACTATTTCTTTCCCGCTTGCATCCAGCACCCTTGCAACGCCACTATTATTGTCAAATCCTCCGATTTCCAATGTTCCACCTCTGATCCGATCAGCCAGCATTGTTCCTGCTGTGATAAAATCAGCAAAGAATCCCTGTCCTGTTCCAAAGGTGGACCAGTCCCAGTCTCTTCCATCTGCAGTTCTTTTACTGGCAATCTCGAACCCCATTGTACCAAGGCACATTGCTCCAAACGTTTCCGACTCCGGATTCAAATCTTCAAATAAAACAGCGCGTACTTTCTGTTTTTGTGCGATGTCGGACTGTGCCCGAAACTGTGCTTTCACTCCGTTTATGATGCCGTTGACCTGTGCTCCTATCACAGTGCCATCCGGTCGGATTGCACTTTCTATCCGATTTGACATACTTGATACATCCGCAATGAAATTATATTGAAAGTCTCCCAACACAACAGATGCAACCTCTTCATTGATGCAATCCCATTCCAGTTCTATGACACGTGCATCTGTTACAATATCCAGTTTGCTGTGACGACAATGTACCGTGTCTCCGATAGAAACTTCTTCCAGTTCCCGGATATCCGCGTACAATTCCGTATCATGCAGCATAACCATATCAGCGGATATCGTAACCTTCGGCTTGTCAATTCCAGCTTCAAACTGTTCCTCGCATTTTTCTTTTAACGCATTGTTTAGTTCTTCCTGTGTATTGCAGATCACGATTCCGTTCTCTTCGTCATCTTCCGCAGCATCGGCCTTCATCTTCACATCTTCAAATGTGATCACTCCGTATTTTATTGTTGGATATTTATCAAGCAGTGGTGAGTCCACCCACGGTTCATTCCCCTCTATCATGTATCCGTTATATGCCTTTGGTACAATCCTTGTAATGACCTCGCTGGTATCAATCTCTTCCTGCAGCCCGTTTTCCGCAATGTTTTTCCCGTATAAAACCTGCACCCCATTATCGATTCCAACTCGGTCATTGACGGTGATCGTATAATTATCAAAAAGAACCTCACCGCCCCATCTGTTCAGGAAGGAGTTCTCCTCTTCTCCGCAGATTGCTTCGATCAGGTTCTTTGTCTGGTAATATGCTGTTGATATTATTTTGATATTAGATTTTCCACTGTACTTTTTATTTGGTGCGGTCATGATGTCCAGTGCCTGCTGCCCGTTTTTTTCCGTTGGACGTATATCCAACAGAAAACAATCATCAATCGCATCCATAAAAACCGGTTCCAGTTCTGCACTCACGCCAGCATCTGATTTTGCTTTCTTTTTGATCCGAAATAACTGTGTTCCATTGAATGACTCCAGTTTTACGACTGCGTCCTCTTCTATCCACTTCCAACGTCCCTCTTCATCGATCGGGTGCTGAATCTCCGCTTTCCAACTTCCGTTTAGTATTGCTTTTACAGAAGCGCTCTCCGGAAGTAATGGCATATCACCGTTATGTTCATAATCCGTATTTTCTGGTTTATAAAGTTCTATCCTTATAAGCACCTCCAGTTCGGAATCACTTTCAGATCAAATCCTCTTGAGATATACACGGTATTCTCTCCCGGTAAAAGATGTAGTTCTGCATAATCTCCATACACAGATGTGTTCATCAATTCTCCATCTTTTCTGTATGCCATCAGCCTGTCTGTATCAATCACCAGATTCTGGCCAACATTCGCTTTCATTTGACTTCCGTTTACCTGCAGGATGCACTCACCTTCACCTGTGATCAAATAGACCGGCCTTGATCTGTCATATGGATTGTAAAACACCTCTTCCGGTGTATATTCTGCTTTTCCATCTGTTCGATATCGGTATCCCTCACACGTAAATTCTACCTCAAACTCTCCGACCTCTTTTACTTGCCGTTCTGCCGCATTGATCTTAGTATGTTTTACATGATAGAAGTACTCCAGTTCATCGCTTAAAATCAATTCTGTATCATCTTTTCTCATGAGCCATCTTCTCGCAGTCCGAAATCGCTCCTGCCACCTTTGAGAATTTTCTGCAAATGTAAATGGAACTGTGATTGTAATGTCGCTCACAGTTCCATCTTCTTTGAATATGCTCCCATCTCTTCCTGGTATTTTTACCTCTGTGTAGTTGTATTCTGCCGAAGGGATAGACGGTCTTTCTCGTACAAGTATTCCTATTTCTGTATTTGTATGGCCGTTTCTGATAATTTCATACATTTACCGTCTCCCCTTTCCTCTTTTTGTGTGATGTACTTGAGATGTAAATCCTTTTTTGGCTGTTTCTACAATATAAGAATCAAGCTTTTGATTTCCAATTTGCACACCGACATTATTGTTCAAAACAATGTTAGTCTGTGTAGCACTTGCCAGAGCCGGAGTTCCTCCGTACATGCTCTCACTCATCGTCTTGGCAACTCTTTTTACCGCATTGGAAACCTTGTACACATTCTCATTGATTCCTTTTACCATTCCATCGATAAAATCCGGCATCCATGTTTCATAATCTCTCAAAGGTCCTTCATCCGGTCTTGAAAAGTGTAAAAAGGATCGAATCTTATCTCCGATTCCTTTCACTGCATCCACAATCCCGCGGACTCCGGATAATATCCCTTCTTTCAATCCATTGATAAAATCCGCTCCCCATTCCCAGGCATTATCGATCCACCCGGAAATTGTGGATCCAATTTTTTCGAAAATATCACTTACAATCTTCGGAAGTTCCCGGATTGCATTTTTAATTCCATCTCGTAATGCTTCAAACCCACTGATCGCAGTTTCTTTTACCAGAGATACCAATGTGGATACCACATTTTTAATTTCATTCCAAATATTTGATGTAATCTCCTTGATGGAATCCCAAATATTCGCAACTGCATTTTTGATATTATTTAAAATATTCTCCAGATCCGATTTTAATTTTTCAAAATCTCCAGTCACAAGATCAATCAAAAGAAGAACTGGAGCCAATGTTGCATTTTTGATAAATTCCCAAGTATTCTCAGCCAACATTTTTATTCCAGTCCAGATTCCGCCTAAATCTTCTTTTAGCCGTTCGAAAGAATCTTTGATAATCGATATCAATTCTTTGATAATCGGAATTTCCATGATACTTGTCCATACAGATTCAAACTTTGCCTGTACACTATCCCATATACCATTCCACCATGCCGGTATTCCTTGAAAGAACGATACCATCTCATTCCATGCATTGGGAATCGTTTCTGTAAAAAATTCTACAATTCCATCCCATGCTGCAAAAAATCCGTCTTTGATTGCCTTTAAAATCCCGTTCACACCATCACGGAACCATTCGAATTTATTGTATAAAGCAACCAATGTCACTATAATTGCCGTTATAGCCGCAATTACAGGATGTGCCGTTATTATTCCAAGTAACCCCGTTACTGCCGTTTTAATTCCACCAATCAGATTTGTCACCACTCCTCCAATTCCGGATAATTTCGACAGCGTACCTGCTACCGCAGATATCCCCAGTGATATCTGGCCGATTACCATCAGTAGTGGTCCTAATGCTGCAACCAGAATTCCGACTACTACAATCACCTGTTGCACGCCTTCCGGTAGTGCTGAAAATTTATTGACAAGTGCGGTAATAAGTTCTGCTACCTTCTGGACAATTGGTGCCAGTGTATCTCCAATCTGAATCGCTGCGGTTTCCAGAGATCCTTTTAATTCCTCGATTGCTCTTGATCCATCACTCATCTGAGAATTGGCCAACCTTTGTGCTGCCTCCTGATCATTTGCCGCGTCGATATATTTTTGAAGCCCCTCAGTTCCGCTATTCATCATCACAGTAGCAGCACGCATTGCATCGGATCCGAAGATTGTCGATAACGCCGCATCTCTAGATGCCGAATCCAAACCGCCAAGTTTATCCTGCAGCTCCTCAGCAATCTCTGAAGCTCCAAGAAGAGTCCCGCTGGAATCTCTTGTCTGTATTCCAAGCTGTTCAATCATTGTTGCAGCGCTGTCTGTTGGTGCCGCCAGCCTCTGGAGCATGGTTTTTAAAGATGTTCCGGCATCGCTTCCCTCGATTCCGGCATCTGCAAAACGGGCCAAAACCGCTGTTGTTTCCTGTATAGACCATCCTGCGTTTTTTGCTCCTGCAGAACACTGTGCCAGTGCCTGTGTGAGAGGTTCTACATCCGTAGAAGATGCAGCTGCTGCCCCGGCCAAAGCGTTTGCCGCTTCTGCAGACTCATTCGCAGATAGACCAAACGCTCCCATTGCCTGTACAACAACATTTGCTGCCTCTCCAAGATCCATCCCGGAAGATGCCGCAAGGTCCATTGTAGTTTTTAATGCCCCTGCTTTAATGTCGGCTTCTGTCAAACCACCTTTTGCCAGTTCTGTGATCGCATTTCCTGCATCAGTTGCAGAAAAGACTGTATCCTGTCCGGTCTGGATTGCAAGCTGTCTTAGATCTTCCATTTCAGACATGGGCTTATCAAGTGCTCCCGCCGCCTGACTCATTGCATCGTTGAAATTATTTGCCATAACAGTGGATGCAGCCCCTACACCGGTCAGTGCCCCCGTTACTGGCAGCAAGGATTGTCCGACTCCTTTGACCTTATTTCCAAACTCTCCGGATACCGCAGATACTTTTGCAAGATTCGCACTTGCACTTCCTGTAGTCTCTTTTAGTGATTTCAGTTTCTGTTCTGTCTCAACAATCTCTCTTTGAAGAGAATCGAATCCTTCTGGACTGATCGGCTGTCCAAATTCATCATCTACTTGCTTTTTCTGTGCTTTCAGTTCTTTCAGTCTATCAGACGATTGGTCTACCTCTGTCTGTAGTTTTTTGTACTCTTCCGTATCAATCTGACCACTTTCTTCCATAGACTTCATGCTCTTTTTGAGCTTGTCCATTTTTTCGTTGGTCTTTACAATCTCCTCTTGAATCGGAGTATACGCTTCTTTCCAAGCATCATAATTTCCAGCGGTTTTTGCTGCCTGTTCGCTTGCCTGTTTTAAAGTTTCCAGCCTGTTTTTCGTTTCACTGATCGACTGCTGCAGCAACTTCTGCTTCTGATTCAGCAATTCCGTATTCGTGGGATCCAGCTTCAGCAATTTATTGACATCTTTTAATGACTGTTCTACATCGTATAGTTTTTTTGTCAACACCGGACAGTGCCTTTTCCAACTTGGAAGTATCGCCGCCAATCTCTATGGTAATTCCTTTTATTCTGCTCCCTGCCCTTACATCCCTCCTTTACAGTGCATCAATATCCGCCTGTGTTGCAATTTTCGGATAATCATACTCATCATTCTTCATTTCGATAAACATATCGTTGATCATTCCAATGCTTAACAGGTCTAAATCAGAAATAGAAATACCGCATTGTGCACATCGAAGCATAAACAATGCGGTATTGACCTCACGGTCTATTTCCCTCTCTTTTTTTTTGGAACTGACATCTGTTTATTTTCTGATTTCCACATTTCCATGATTTCCGGCAGAATCTCATAGATATCAAATGTCTCGAACTGATCCAACCACTCGTTGATATCGTCCGGCTGGTCAGGATCGCCATGTTTATGCATCAGAAACGCAATGTTTTCAAACATTTCCAGTGATTCGATCGGGATTCCGCTTTCAAACTTACTTTCATCAAATTCTGTACCTTCTTTTGCGCATTTTTTCTGCATCTCGTCTTTGAGTTTTTCCTGGATCTTGATCTGCTTTTCAATTTTCTGCATATCTACAAAAATATCTCTCCCAAATTTCAGTCGATAAATCCGGGGGATTGCGGCAGAACTTTTGAATTTATATTCTGTTCCATTGATTGTGATTGTTTTTCTCATCCTAACCTCTCCTTATGATACTTCCTGATCTGGAATGTATACCTTATCAAACCACTTTTCGTATAAATCATCTGCTGTATCTGCTGTTGTCTTTGCCCGAACCGCCATTTTCTTAGCTGTTCCAAGCTGTACAGCGGATGCAGAAACTGTGACAGTGTCAGTTGTAGGTTCAATCGCGTCCTCTGTTGTGCTGGATTCTGTTGTAGGACGTGTAGAGGTACAGCAATAGAACCAGAACCGTGTTCCCCTCACATCGCCGTCAATTTCAAATCCCAGCGCAAACCGTTTTACTTTTGCAGTCGCTTCCTCCAGCATGACTTTGTTCTTGTCAATGTATTCACTTAAAATCTTTTCCCGGAACTCATCCGTGATCAGCGCCATTTCCCAGTCTCCCTCATATCCGCTATTGGAAGAAGAAACATAATACTTGATTCCATCCGCATAAAACGGTGTCAGTTCTCCCTGCGCTTCCAGTGAAAGCGATACGGATCCAGGTACCGCAAACGGTGTATCAAATGTAATTTCTCCCGTGTCACTTTCCTGCAAAAGCGCAACATGCGCATTACGGATATTGAATTTAACTTTATCCTTTTTTGTTGCTTGTCTTTCTTTCCTTACTTAGCCCTCCACTTCATATAATACTTCATACATATTTTCTGATTTAATATACTGTTCACTTTTCTGCCAGAAGAGATCTGCTGCATCAAGTGCCGCTTCTACACGTTCTTCCAGTTCAAAGTCCTTTTCATCTGTATACAGTTCAATATCAACTTTGTTTGATTTAAAATATACCTTCCCATCTGCGGAGAAATTTCTCGTTTCCGGAATCAACCAGCAAATAAAAGGAGGATTCACCGCCTCACGTTCTTCGAAATGATGATACCGATATTCAATTTCCAGTACATCCAGAATTGCTTCTATCCTCTCCTTTGTCATAAATATCGTTCTATCCTTTCCTGTAGAATTTCCTTTGCGTGCTTTTCTGCAATTTTGATATGCGGGATCCCGTCCACTCTTCCACCATTCCTCTTTGCGTGTCCTTTTTCCAGCAAATGTGTAATCCGGTATTCCGGCTTTTTGGAATACACCACCATATCATAGCGGTGCCTTCCACTCAAATTTTTGTCTCGTTTATAGCTCCAGTGCTTTGCATATTCACCGGTATCTCCTTCCGGTGATATGGAACGTAATTCCGCAGCTGTCTGCTTCGCCGTCTCTTTCACTGCCTTTTCCACAGCTTCCTGTACATCCTCACGATACGCAGCTAACTCCTGCATGACTTCGATTGCTAACTGATCAATATTAATTTTCGGCATGGTTTCTCACATCCTCATAAGTCGTTACTACCCTTTCCAGAGAAAGCAATAAACAAGGTGGCGTTTCATCGTATTTATTCTGGATCTGTATGATCTTATACTGCTTTTCTCTGATTATGCAGATGTCCATCGTAGAAATGTCTTCTACCGGCAGAATTGCAACTACTTCGTCAATCTGATTGGATAATACCTTTGCCTCATAAAACCGTTTGATTCCTACTGTCCGAAACCCAAACCGGATTCCACAATGCTTTGTTTCTACAATTTTTCGTCCTTTCACGCTGCAGATATCCAACATTCCGTCATTAAATGTGACAAATTTTGTATCTTTACGTCTTGGCATCGCAACCACCTGCTTTCCTTTGAAAGTTGCGCATCTGCAGGGATATGATTTCCGATTTATAGTTTTTTATAAACTCGTCCACCTGACCGGCTCTTGCATACATACAATAATTTAACAGCAGATCTTTTTCCTGTGTTTCGCTTTCAAAATCGCATTGTCCGATTTTCCCCTCAAGATACTTTTTTCCTCTTTCTACAATACCAGAGAGCTTTTTACGCTCTCTGATATCCATATCCCATGTAATGTCCAGGAAATTGCTCACGTCTTCTAAAAGATCACTCATGATTATCCCTCATTCTTCGTTACCGTCACCTGATATGTCTTGGTTGTCTTTCCATCTGTTACTTTTGCTTTTACTACATTTCCTGCTCCAGAAACCCATGTAACTCTACTGCCGTTTGCAATCGGTTTTTCATTGTAGGTCAATTCCAATTCTGCTGTTCCATCTGCAATTACCGCCTGCACCGTGTTTGATGCATCTGTTGTTGTCAAAGTGTATGTCAATTCTCCTTCTGTAAATTCTGGTGTCAGCGTGTGTCCACCCACCTTAAAATCTGCAAGATTTGCATTTTCCACATTTTCTACACTTGGAACAACTTCCACTTCATAATGCGCTGGCTGTAGATCACTGATGTTCAAAAGCATGAAGGCATTATCATCTACTGCAAATCCATGACCATACATTTTGATCAGGTAAACCCTCTCATCTTCCAGGAATCTGTAATCATCTGAATACAAGATTCTTCCGTTATTTTCGATTCCAGCTCCCATGAGGTAAAGCTTTGCCATACCAAATACAGCCTTTCCGACTCCTACCGCCGGAGACTGGATCACATCGATTGGGAATGGCAGTGTACTTACATATCCACCGCCCGGCGCCGGTCTCTGTGTTGCCGGCAGGACTTTACTGAAATAATCTGACGGATTTACCACCAGAATCAGTGTGTCTACGGTTCTTGCCTGTCCTTTTTCATTGATTGCCAGAACAGATGCCAATTTTCCAAGCTGCACATCATTAAACTTTGTAACCTTTACTGCTTTTTTATCTGGATATACTCCACCCTTGATCGTAACAGAGTCTCCCACCTGTTTTGTCATACCGATTGGCATGTCTTTTCCAGTTCCATTGATGATACCGTCTTCCAATCCATTTGCAAGCGCTTCATACAGAACCTGTCTCACATAAGCATCCAACCATTCTGGCCCCAGATCCAACATTGCTTTACACACCGGAAGAAATGCGGACAGTTTACTCAGTGTCACATCTACCTCTTTAAATCCGGATGTCAGCTCCTGGATGATCTCTGCGCAAAGTTTTCCCCATGCTGCTTTCTGATATCCATTCGTATTCATCATCATTCGTGTCAACCCTGTTACGGATGTAAACTGGATTTTGGACAACAGCGGATGATCTGTTTTCAAATCTTCGAATACTTTGTCAATTACGGTATATGGCATTACCACATCCAGATTTTCTACTGCCTGTTTCGGATTCGGTGCTTTCATGGCTTCTGCCAGTTTCTGATAATATTCTTTTTCTTTGGATGTCAGCTGTCTTACGCCGCGCTCAGACAGAATTCTCTGATCTGCTTCTTCTACGATTCCCCGTGCCTGTTCTATGACACTTTCCTGAATCTTATCGCACAGCTCCACAAACGCTGCCTGGAACTGCTCTGCATCTCCGGCTGTGATTGCCTCATTCATCTTCTGTACGATTGCTGTTTTTTCCATTTCTAATACATCTAAATTTTTCCTTAAATCATGCCTCCTCTAAAAAGATTTAATACATTGTTTTTTCTTGGTTTCTTGTCTTCCTGTGGTTTCTGCATTGCTGCAATCTGCTGCCGGAAGCTCTCCTGACTATTTAACTGTCTTTGCATATCGGACAGCTTCTCCAGAATCTCTTCTGTATTGACCGGTTCTGCTGTCTTTCCCATGATCTCATCAATGAGTCCATATTCCAGCGCCTTTTCCGGAGTGAGGTAAGTCTCATTTTCCATTAACTCAATCAACTCACTTTCCTCAATCTTCGCCCTTTCCAGAAAAACTTGCCGGTTTGCTTCCATCATGTCATCCAGATCATCGGCATATTTTCTCAGTTGTGTTGCATTGCCCGAGCAATACATCCACATATTGTGTATCAGTGCCGTTGTACCTAAACACATTTTTCTTGTGTCACACGCCTGTAGAATCAAAAACGCAACACTGTGTGCTACGCCATCCACAATCCCGACTTTCTGGTTTTGTTTTTGCTTCAGTAAATTGTAAATAGCAACGCCCTCTTTTACGGATCCACCATTTGAGTTGATATGCAGCTCAATTGTCTGTCCTTCTGGAATTTCACTCAGTTTCTCTGCAAAATATTTCGCGGAAGTCTCCGAGTCCTTATATTCCCATGCGTTCCAGTCAAATTCTCCATATTCTGTCACATCATCATAAATGTACAGAAGTGTTTTGTTCTCTGCCTGAACAGGCTGCATTCTCCAGTTTGTTATGTTTTTCCTTGTCTCACCCCTTTCACTCTGTGGTTTCTATATCCAATCCTGCAAGCAGGTCTTGAATCTTACTATAATTTTTCGTCATAAAGTGCTGGTTTGCCCAGTCTTCTTCAATTTTCGGTTTTCCGAGCACTTCCAAAATGTCATTGATCGTAAATGCTCCGCTTGAGATCAGCTTGTCTACTGGAGTTGCAATATCAAAAATATCAATATGCTTGACTGCCAGAGTCTCTATCTTCACATAATTTCCAGCTTTAAATCCTGTGTATCCGTTTCTCTTTCTGTTGATCTCCTGCTGCAGCATCTTAATTAGCGGATCTATCACAAAGGTCAGAAGTTCATCAATTGCTTTCCCTGTATCCTGTACATCTCCTTTGGCCAGACTCGGTGGGAAAGAAAATGCTCTTGCTGTAAATTCAAAGATGTCATCAGCTAGAGACTTGATATCTCGTGTTGACTCTGTAGAATACGTCTTTCCGCTTTCTGAAATATCCTGATATTCGTATCCGTCAAACAATGGCAACACCGCACTGTCGCTTTCAAAGAAGTTCTTAAAATGCGTGCTCATCAACTCCTGGAATGTTTCATCGAAATTCTCACTTTCCTGTGCAATTGCTCCAATATTCAGGATTCCTTTTTTTCCTCTTGATTTTTTATAGGCATCCTGCGCATATATCAGTAATTTTGAATACGTTTCATACATCCCATTTGTGAGATTCCTCATATTTTCTGAGTTTAATTCGAAAAACATTACTTCCGACATTTCCCGTGTTTCAGACAATTCGTAACCGTCAAATGTGATCCCGCTGAATCTGTACTCCTTCAATGCCAGCACCTCTTTGCTGTAACTGTCTGCCACATAAATGTGATTGTTTACTTCTACTACAAGGCATTCATTGTTCCGGTACAGCTTGCCAATCAGCTTATTCATGAATGACGTTGCATTCTGGTTCTGATTTGGTTCGTAATTCCAAAGATAATACTCCTGCCCTTTTACTTCTTTCTTCTTGATATACGTTTTAAATTCGCATTTGCTGATGGCATTTGCAATTTTATTGACACAAGTCCAGAAAGCCAGCTCTCTCAGATATACTTCGTACATAGCACTCTGTACATCTTTATCTTTCATAATGTCATCCACTGTGATCCTTGTGGTACTGCTGCCTCCAAGTTTTTTGATCAACCAGTCTTTAATACTTAATTTCCTACGTTCACCCCCTTAATAACTGTAAACCTGTATTTTCGGTGTTGGTTTTGCCCGTTTCTGCGGCAGCACGTTTTCCACAGTCATCGCCGCTACAAATGCCATAAATGGGTCTGTTTTTCTGCTTTTTCCTTCTATTTTTCCATATACATAATTTCCCATATCGGCATCATCCTCTTTTCCTGGCTTTCTTCCATGCCTGATTAGTTTTGCATTATTGGTGGCCCACCTTAATTCTGGAGCATCTCCCCACCGTAACCATTTATTTACAAAGCAGCTATCAATCAGAGGTGCCACTTTCATAATGTCTGATGGCCGGATCAGCTTCAGATTCTTATTTACTTTCATATCAAAACCTATTTCCTGCAGATATTTCCCGATCAATGCGAAACGAAAATCATCCAAGGCCAAAGCTTTGATATTGTAGGTGCGTTTTGCTTCCTGTATATAATTTGTAAGCAATGACGGATGTATTTCCACGTCATCTACAAGCGTCAGTCTTCCGGAATCCGCCCATTCTTTCCATGGAGCCTTGATCCTTGGAATGTCTTTCGAATTTAGGCACATCCATGAATGGCTGATGTCAAACCGTTCATCTCCGTCTCGGAAATGAAGATCTACGGAAGCCCAATCTGTTAATTTTGTATAATCAATTCCACAAACACAGCTCCATCTTTCCAGATCCGGCAGTAAGATATTGGTCGCTTTGATATTATCCCACTCCGTCACACTCATTTCTTCTGCATTTTCTGGAATATTCATTCGCTTTGTCATGAATGCCGGAAGTCTTCTCGGATTTTTCTTCCATTCCCTATATTCTTTTCTGATCTCCTCCATAAGACTTGGCAGGTATGGTAACGATGGATTTGCCATCGGCCAGTTTTCTTCCTGATCCACATCTTCTTTTTTATTCAATTTGCAGATAAACGGCAGCAATCCATTATCCGGTTCGCCACCCCGTAATATCTGTTCGGATGTTTCCAGTAGATCATCCAGCGGTCCTTCCCGCACGTCACCATTTGTCGTGTAATAAGAACGCCTTGGATGTTTCTTCTTACCAAGTCCTGTTGTAAAGACGTTTATATTCTTATAGTCTTCATATTGATGGATCTCATTAAAAATACAGATTCCGGAACGAAGACCGTCTTTTCCTTTCGGACTGTTTGTTCTTCCCTTCATAATAGACTTTGTTTTTAAGCATAAAACCTGTTCCTTCGTCCATCGGAAGAATTTCTTTAATTTCTTTATCACAGATGGGCGCTCAAATGCATTGATCACATCATGAACCGGCCGCATTGCCTGGTCCTCATTATTGGCGCAGATATCTACATCGTACTCTCTGATTCCATTATGTGGGGACATTAAACACACTGATTCGAGCGCAATTGTACCATCTTTTCCCGCTCCTCTCCCCAACATACAGAATAAATCCGGCCATCTTGGAAGCCCGGATTCTCTCCAATATGTGCAATCGTGCAGTCCGATCACAAACTTCTGCCAGGGAAATATTTCTTCAAACGGGAAGTATTTTGACATCCCGATATATTTCTCCAACTGATCACAATCTATATAAATATCTTCATGCTCAAAACACCATTTTACATGCGCGACAAGCAGCTCCTGCTCTTCGCATACTGCATAGATTTTTTTCTCAACTATATCAATCCATTCCTGAATATATGGATGTATGTTACAGCTCATCTTCATCATCTCCCGAATCATCGCCAACCGGCTTAATTCCTAGACTGTCCAGTATTTTAAGCATTTGAGCATTGACCTTAATTCTTTGATCTATCGAGTCATTTTTCTTTTGCCCTTTTTGACCTCCTCCATTATTATATTCAACGATAGCGCCTCTCTTTTTAATGTCTGCGATCAGTTCGTTCTCCAGGTCCCAGAAGTCCATATATTTATCGACCAGATCAATGTAATATTTTCCGGTGGTTCCATTCCGGGCCAGCTGATCAAGAAGGTCCTCTTTAATTTCCACTCGCAATAATTCTTTTCTTGTTTTTCTCGCCCTTATACCACCCCCTCCGTCACGCGCGCACGAGAAATCTCTTTTGTCGGGAGCACCCACCGGTCTCTACGGGGCATATTAAAACCCGATTTTTTTTCGACCGGGGGTATCCTGACAATTTTATTTTTCTTTACCATCTTTCTTCTGTCAGCGGTTCTTTTTTCTTTGGCTTTCGATATCCATGAACCTCTTCATGACAATCATGGCACAGGCTGATTAGGTTTCTCCGCTTCTCACCTCTAAAGCTGTACCAGATTTCCAATGCTTTATCTGGATGCTTCTTTACATAATTCACATGGTGAACCGTCGTTGCCTTTGTATACTTTCCACGTTTCTTACATAACTGGCATTCATATTTATCAAGCTTTAACACCTGTTCTCTCAATGCTTTCCACTTGCCCCATGTATAGAATCTGTGGATATTTTCTCTTATACATTTCTTTACAAATGCAATCTCATGTTCCGTCATATAATCACCTCAATTGCAGGAGAAGGAATCGAACCTCCGACCTTCAGCTAAGGAGACTGACGAGCTTCCACTGCTCTATCCTGCTATATTTGTGCGATGTCGCACACTGTAGGCTTTTGCCCAAAGCCTTTTATCGTCTTTGCTCAGGACGCAGAAAAGCACCTGGCTTTCACCAGATGCTCTCTACTATTTCTCACTATTCACTTCCTCTATGAATCCTTTCATAAGTTCGCTGATCTTTGAAGCCTGACTGACTCCTGCGGTTTCACATGCTTCTGCAAATTCATCCGCTAACTCTCGCTTTATCTTGAAACCCTTTGTCATCCATCCTGCTTTCTTTTGATACTTCTCCGATGCAATCGTTTGAGGTTTTGGGCTACCTACCGGCATGTTCATCCCTCCACTTACGATATAATTTTCCTGCTATCAATCCTGCTGTCACAGCCACAACAATTGCTACTATCACTTCTATTCTCATAGCTTTACACAGATGAGCCTATGTGCTATATTATTTATACAAGAGAGGCTTTTCCGCCTCTCCTGTATCTTACTATTTTGTGATAAGCCATGTAATAACTCCGGCTATCACTCCAGAAACAACTCCTACGATTGTTTGAACCAGCACTTCAATCCAATCTATGGAGTTTTTCTTTTTCTTTCGTTTCTTGCTCATCTGTATCTCACCTCCTTACAAGTATATAATACCATATGGTTAACCATATGTCAACACTTTTCTCTGAGGTTTTTAAAATTTATAGGACTAATGCAAAAAATACGTAACTTGGCAACTTTACCGGATTCTCTAACACAAGTAGGAACTTGCAGTAGTCCACAATCCGGACAACGGGAATCGAACCCGTGACACACAGCTTATAAGGCTGCCGCTCTGACCGATTGAGTTATGTATCCATATTTTTGTATTAGAAAAGACGCCCTAATGGACGTCTTACATTTGTCTCATCTTCACATCAACTGCCTCTTTTCTGGCATTATGACGCTGGTTCTGATTCTCCGGCTTTACCTTTTGAGTAATGCTGTTGAATTTTTCATTGCTTTTCTTTCTGTTTGACTTCTCTTGATCCTTCTTATCCATTTTCCTCACCTCAGATATAGTATGTGAAGAATGAGAGGTTTTATGTATTGGAAAAGCACCCCAAAGGGAGTGCTTCCTCTATTATATAAATTTTTATATGTGATTTAAATTATCTTTTTTTTGGATCAGATACACACCTTTGACCAGATAACTGCTTTTTAAATGATTTCCGATATTTTGTTTTAATACTCCGTATGGAATATTGCTTATTATCAGATCTCCTTTTTCTGTTGTGTATACAGCATATCCCAAAATAATCCACGTCGGATTAAAATATATCAAATCTAATTTAATATACATTATTCCTATTAATATAAAAAGAGCTGTATTTATTATAAATCCATTATATGTCAGAAATGATTCAGATAACAGTGGTACTACATATGTCATCAAGTATGACACTACAGCATCTCCAGTTCGATCTATTGACTGATATCTATATGATTCATGACTACAAGTCACAAATAAATCAATTGTGCTCGTTATGGATATTGATATAAAAACTATCAAAACCGTTGCAAATATCGTTGCCGGCACAAATATCGCATCTATATTAAATACTATCGGATATTTTTTTATTTGAAGTGCTAATAAAATAATGTATAGCGGAAAATATGATGTAATAAACATTTTAATTTTCATTATATTAAAATTGATTTTATTCATTACATCTCCTCCTATCAAATTGAGTCATCAACTCCGTGTCTCTCCCTGATAATACTTGTATAATACGAATCCCGAATTAAACGGACCATATCCATAAGTTGATGTTTGTCTTCGTAGATAACAGTCTGTTTGCCCCCTTGCATACCGGTATGTATACCCAACTCAAAAATATTTATAGCTTTTTGTACATTTTCAAAATTTTCAAAGCAATGTTCAAGTCTATTTTCCTCATTGAGTAGCCTTGTCAGAATTCTTACTATTCTTTTATCATTTTTGCAGTCTTCCTTAAATTGTTCAAAATTCTCAATCCGTTTTGCTTCTTCTATTTTTTTAATAGCCTCCTCCGACTTTTCAATGTATTGATCATTCATCGAAAATATTCGTTCAAGAGCGATATGATTTAAAATAATGACACTATTTCCGATTGAGATTGTATCAATATCACCATCTACACCCAACATTTCTGTTTCTACCTTGCTAAAACGATTATTTTTTATTTGTCCAAACATACCTTTAGATGACAATTTCTTAAATCTTGTTAATCTACGGAAAAATTTAATGTTTTCTTCTCTCCCATCAATAACACAGTCAACAGACAAACAATAGAAATTTAGTTTATTAATCACACTGTTTCCAATAGTCTCCCTTTCCACTCTATCCTCTTGTAAACTTTCAATGACTTCTTGATAATTTTGAATTTCTTCTGTTTTGCAAGATTCCAACATGTCACCATAAGATCCTATTGGGCTAAATTCGGTAATTGGTAATCTTTTTTGTTTTTCTAGATAATTCCGCACTAATTCTATCAGCTGCTCTGCCACCCCCTCTTCAATCAAAGGCGAATAACTTATGTAAGAATTGTTATTCTTTTTTCTAATAAAATATAATCGACATCTACTCTGTATACCCTCCATCTGTAAAGCTGAGATAATCTTCTCAATATCCATTCAAAATCCCTCCACACAAACCTTATCAAACTCACCACATTTTAATAATAATATACCAAATTTTGACAATTATCAACAATTTGCATCTCATTCTTGTTGTGTTTCGGTTTAATTATTATAGAACATTTGTTCTATTTTTACAATTGACATAACGTACAAAAAACGCCTTGCATTTTCATGCAAGACGCCTTTTATAATTTGTGTGTGGTTTTTACTGGTTGTTTTTAGGAGGAAAGCTAAAAACACCTTAGCCGTCCAGATTGTTTCTTTTGGCTTTATACCATATTATCACCTTTGAAGCGAACAGTGGCGAACATTTATGAAACTTTTTCAAGATATCTCTCGTGCATTATTCTGCAACTATCTTTTGTGAATGGAATCCGCTTTTTGGGAAACATGTAATTCATCCTCATTGCCACCATTTCCCACGTTAGATTATCTATGTAATATAATCTGAACATAGTTCTTAAACGGCTCTTTTCTATCTTCTCTATATATTCCTCTACCTGTATCTGTTTCTCCAGAAGATCCGTCTCCAACATCTGCAGCTTTGCAATGCGCTTTTCAAGTAAAAACTCACGTTTTTCATATTCTCTTTGTGGGAAGCCTGTTATTTTCACTGTTCGCAATGGTTTGTTGCCTTTCTTTCCACATGCAACAGAATCTTGCACAGTAATCTTGTTCAGTTGCTCTATTTTCTTTTTATCCTCTGCAATCCTACGTCTCAGATCTTTTATCTCTTCTTTCATGTCTGCATACTCAATCAGTATCTTCTTGTCCACTGGCAACACTCCCTTTCGTATCTACTCCCCATTTTCTCAAGCAATCCTCCACCGTGTGCTTCTTGTATGCTTGACTCTGCATCCACTTTTTTGCTCCTTCCGATGGTTCATGTTCTGCCATTCCTGCATAGTGATCTTTCTGATCCTGCTTCATTTCTTTCTTGCCACGCCTGTGCTTTAAGGTTGTTCCTCTCATGCCGTCACCTCGATCTGCTCCCCGGTCAATTCTTCCAACTTCTGTTTCATTTCTTCCACTGTCATTTTCTTTGTTTCGGTGCGTTCCCAGATGAGTTCGAGGTTGTCATCATGCATGATACTGCTAATTTTTCTCATGCATTTAATCTTATATACTCTAACTATTTCCAAATCGCTTACCACATTTTTTAAGTTTTCGTTATAGTCTCCCAAATCCACATATCCATCTTCACCAGTCAAAAAGCCGCCTATAACAAGTCTTTTCCCGAAACAGTTATCATTATATTCGACTACCATTCCGTCTTTTAAATCTGACTTTGTAAATTTTTTCTGCATGTAATCACTCCATTCTAGGATTTTATAATTGTACTTTTCTGCAAAATCACGAGACGAATATTCTCCGCTTCCGTAATAACACGTTCCTTCGCGGTGCACATTATAATTTGTATTTTTCAAATAACTTTCTCCGTTACACCACTTCATTCCATGTTCGTGCATCTGCTTGCAGAAATCTTTTGCTTCTTCTTCGGTCTTGCAATTCACCGCAATCTTATTGTCTTTATTTTTAAATTCATCCCAATTAAATTTTTTCATATTTTCTTACCTCACTATCTTCCGCACAATCCAATCTAAAAAAATCACAAACAACAGTATCGGGAATCCCGCAGCCATCAGGTAATCCGCACCTTCTAGCTCTACATCCTCTTCCAATCCTGTCTTTAAAGTAATCACAGTTCCAAGCCCCAATATGTAGTAAAGGGTCAAGAATGCGATTGTAATTAACATGTCCATGCTATTCCTCCGTGTTTTCCTCATCCATTAATCTTTTTCCCCTATCGCTTCGCCAACTCCCGAACCAGTTCATCATTTCCTTTTTTCGTAAGGCCTTCATTACATGTGCAATCCGGATATACACAGCGGAAACAATCCGGATATTTACAGAGCGGCTTTGAAATTTTCGTTCGATTCATTTCCAGTTTTCTCTTGGTCTCCAGCAGATCCGGTATCTGGACCTGTCTTCTGCTGCCCGCTTCCGCAAACCAGATCAGTCCCGATCTCTCCAGATACGCCCGAAAACAAATCTCATTTTTCTCAATCTGGAACATAACTTTCATGTACACCCACACCTCATGCACATCCATCCCGTCAAATAAAAGTTCCTGTATCCTGGATGCGTATTTCTCGTAACCTTCCACTACTCGATCACTTCCATTTCTCTTATTGAGACTTCATAAGCTGTTCTCTCGCTGTCGCCTTTTACATAAATCCTGCTCTGTATCATTCCCATGGCTCTCACTTTTATTCCGACTGGAAGCCCTGCTGCCAGCCTTGCGTTCGAATACCAGCAAATTGCCGGGAGATAATCACTTTTTCTGTGTTTCCTGTTTACTGCAATTAAAATATCCGTGTTTTCTTTTCCGAGTGGTGTCTCTCGATAGAGCGGCTGTTTACAGATATATCCAATCAGATCAATTCTGTTTTGATCCGCTTCACCAGCTTCGCTGATTCCTTTTACAAATACATACAATTTCAAATGATTTCTTTCTCCATCCTTTTCATTGTAAGATCTGTATTCTCCAAAGATTGTAATTCTCCCTCCTACATTATCCCGAATCTCCTGCACTATCTGTTCCGGCACCTGAATCGGTATGACATCCATGTTTCCACTTGTCCGCATGACTTCTATAGTTGATTTATAGATCTTTCTTCTGTCTTGTGAAGTCAATAAATACTCTGGTGTTTCCATAATTTTTCCTGTGATCTTTACTGTGTTGTTTTCCATCTTTTTCTCCTATATTGCATATTCCGCTGATACCCGTCATGGTATTACTCCATTTCCAGCCCGCTCAGCGCTTTCAAGATTCTTCCATCCATGTTATCTTCATTTGCCGGTGTTTTTACAGTCAATAACATTCCAGTCTCATTTACCCACAGGACGAAATATCCCATTCCCATGGGTCCTGTCGGAAAGTCTTCATACTCACCTGTTTCGGATAGGCTTACCATTTCCAGAATTTGATCTGGTATGTAACTCATCTCTTTTGTCTCTACATTCTGTAACACTGCCATTCCCCTGTATTTGATTTCTGTATCCTCATACCGGTCTCTGGCTGATAACCATTTCTTGTATTCCCACTCATCCCTTACTTTTAGTTCATACTGCTTTTCTCCCTTTTCATAAGCTCTGTATACTTCGCCTTCTTCCGGAAGATCCCCTACAAGTTCAATGACTGCTGCCTTATTCTTGCTTGTAAAGTCCTTCTCATATACAAATAATATCCAATAGGCTCCCTGTATGAAGTACATTTCCTCTTTCTTTCCTACAGTGAGTCCTGCACCTTTCCATGCATCCTTCAATATTCTCTTAAATACGCTCGTCTTAATAAACATGATGCTCCTTTCCTCTCCCAGAGTTATCTGGGAGATAATTTGATGGCTTACGACAGGTTTTGTGACGTACCTGCTGTTGTATCTTCACGGCACTTGGCCGGAGATGCTATAAAAATTGGAATCCTGGATGTCCTTCTTTCTGCTTTTCATTTTGCGGTTCTTTCATCAACTCCTGCTGATCCAGATAATTCTTCTTGCTGATCTTCATCCAGTCTTTCCTTGTGTGTGACTTCTCATATTCCCTCTGTGCGATCTCGCAAAGCAGTTCTCTTGTCTTTCTGCAATTATGTACAGCTTCTTTTCCGCTTTTATGGTGCGGTTCACACAAATACACTTTCAATCCCTCGGCTTCCGATAGAATTCTCATCCCGGATCCAAACAATACATGGTGTTCCTCGGTATACTGCTTCCGATAGTCTCCATACAGATTGGCACAGAGATAGCACATGCCCTTTTCTGTGTTCAAAATGCTTTTCGGATGGCTGATTCTCTTTTTCTTCTTTTTCGGCTTAGGAAACGCCATATCACTATAATCAATACTCATAAAGTAATCACTTTCTTTTTCCAGTTGTCCCATCCGCCTTTTGGCCAGGCAAATTCTTTCTTCAGAAGCTGGATGATTTTCTCCGGATCCCCGGATTTTAAGATGTCTTCTATGACTTCTCCTTCCTGGACCACCTCTTCTGTGATCTCATGTACCTGTTTTTCTTCTTCCGGAAGATTCATAACCGGAGCATCCGGCATCAGTTCCGGATAATCTTCCACTTCCATCTGTCCCGGAATCTGTTCTTCTGTTTCTTTTGGCTCTTCCAAAGTTTCCTGTGCTTTTGCAGGTTCTGCCTTTTTCTTTAATGGTTCCGTCTTTAAGACTTCCCTCTCTTTCTTTTCTCTCAGCGGCATCTGATAAACTCTTTCATAGGCGTCTGAATCAGAAGTCTTCTTGCCTTCCGGATAAAAGGTCTGTTCAAATGTTTTGGCCAACTCCAGATAGCTGATCTCTTCTGGTTCTCCCCTGCCGTTGTATGGCATGATCCGAATCTGAAATTCACTGAATAGTGCATTTGCAAATTGCATCCGAAACATTCGGAATTTTGTTGGAGCTACAATTCCCATGATCTCCTTGTTGATCACACTTTCCTCTTTTGGCTCGTCTTCCCATATCCATTTATGCATTTTCTCAAAGCAGTCTTTTCCTTCTCCTTTGAAAAATTCATACACTAACGTTTCCGTCCAGCTTCCATGGTGTTCTTCTGGTGCGATGTCGCACAGGCTCATCTGCGGCGAATAACGATCTTCTGTTTCCCGGATGACTTCTTTTACCTCCCGGATTTCCCGAACCGTGGCATCTCTTGGTACCACTTCCCGCACTTCTTCCGGCAGTGCCAACATTTCAGATAGCTTGCTGCTGCCATATCCCCGGTATTTCTCCTGAATTTCCGGGCTGTTCCCGTCAATACTGTATGTATCGTTGATCTGCATAAACCGGATGGCCCACGTCCTGCTGATATTGAAGGTTTCTTTTGCAAACTCAAAAACATCCGCATACCCCTTTTCTTTATAAAACTCTGCATCTCTAGTCTTTTTTAAGAGATACCCGACTTTAATGTATCCCTCTGCGATATGTTCCAGTTCTTTCCGTAATGCAATTTCTACCCCCTGCAGTGTACTGATTGTCTGTAATTCTTCCATCTATCCAGCTTTCCTTTCTGTACGTTTCAACTTCTTTCTTTTGAATAGCTCAACAAATTCTTTGACTTCCTCTGTCATGTCTCCGTTATATTTTGCCCGACACTGGATCATAACCCCATTGTTTACCTCCATGGTGTAAAACGGCGTCTCCGGATCCTGCTTCTTTCTCAAGAACAGGATCGTTGTCTCACCTTTGGCCACCCGGTCAATGTACGTGGCAACACAATGATGCATGGCATTTCCCTCCTGCCTGATTTCATGGATCCGTTTCGGAAGTCTCAACACAAATTGTTCTGTTTCCATTTCCAGATAGCTGTCCCGTTTTCTGTATTTCTCGTACTTTTTGTCTTTTTTATTGTCCAAATCCTCTTTTGCTTTTATTTCTCGTTCTCTGCTCTCTTCAATCAACTCTTCATGACGCTGTTCTAAATTCTTCGGAAATAAGATCCACGACTCTCTCATGTTGTATCCCAGTTCCTCTGCCATCTTCAGATAATCGTGATAGTCCACGGCTCCTCTCTTGTCTTCTCCTAACACTTCTTTGATGTACCGTTCCATCTTGTGAATGGTGGTATACCGGATGTATCTAGTGAATTTTCTCTGAAGCCTTGCAAAAAACTGAATCTGCCGCCATGTTGGATGTAATCCCTTCTCCTGCATTTCATAAGTGGTGTTATATTCCCTTACACTTGGATTCTTTCCAGCCAACAGCTGGTAATATTCCCCGCTGAGCCCTAATATCTTTTTGCAGGACCGTTCTTTCTTCTTTAAGTATCCTGTGTTGTACCCCTGCATTTCTTCTTTGACAATTCTGTAAAACCCGCACTTTACCAACTGTTCGATTCCAGGCATACGCCGGTATCCATCTATATATTTATCCAAATACATTTTTTCTCGATATTTCCCACGTTTCACAAAACATTCCATTGCAGAATACTGAAACGGTGTTCCTTTTAAGATCTGTTTGAGATTCCGGTTATAAAGGATCGCTTCATGCTCTACCACTTTATAATATCTCCATCCGTCTCTGTAACACCACCGAACCCAGTCTGTCTGCTTATACTGTTCATATTCAAATTCATGAATCTTTTTTAAATTCCGGTCATACGTGATCCGTATCAGCTCCCAGTGCCCGCCGTTTTCCTTTTGTCCATTCCTGAATTTCCGATAACACTTAAAATATCGGTATACATATCCCTCTTTTGTTTTCTGCAAGAGTCCTGCATATCCTCTTGCGTGAACATTTCCTCCTTTCTTTCGGCTTCGGTAGGTAATGGGATGTCTGCAGGATGGACATTCGCCCTCGTCTCCATAGTGTGGATTCCGGATTTTTACTTCTCTTCCACAATGTGTGCAATACCCTTTTGTTACCTTTCTTCCGGCATCATAAAACAAATACTGGGAAAGCACTTCCCGGTCCACAAAATCATCAAAATCTTTCGGCAGTTCCGGCACCATTGCCATCTCAGAATCAATTTCATCAATCTCTTTTCGGTCTTTACTATAGCTTTGCCATCTTGCGATTGCTGCACGTGGCTCTTCCTTCCCGTTGTGACAAAATTCTGTGATCCGTTTTCGGTCCCCTTCTCGTATCCATACTTTTCCACTACTGTACCAGTATCCTTCTTCTAACTCTCCCCATCCTTCCCAATAACTTAAGTTATCTATTTTTGCCGTTCTCCACTTCTCACACAGATTGTCGTAAGTGTAGTACTTGTTTTCTCCCAAAAGGAATACCCGGTATTTTGGATATCTTGTGCCATTCAGGATCATATCTCTTGTAAATACATCGATCTCTAAAACCGTGCCTGTCTTCTTCGCACGATAGAACCAATAATATGTTGCGCTCCACACAGGCGCTCTTCCACATCTTAGTACCTGATCCCCTTGATCTTCCCTGACTGTCTTTCGCATCGTTTCCGTTACTTTTAACTCCGGAAGCTTTAATAACTCTCCTCGTCTCATTTCTCCGCCTCCAGATAGTATTCTTCTGCCATGGCAAATACTTCCAGATCCGGCATGGCCACCAGTTGTGCCCCTCTTCTTTCTTTTACTCTTTTTTCCGCTTCTTTTCGGATATTCTGAAGACATTCTTTGAGTGTCCGGTTCTTTCTTCTTACCGCTCTGGCCAGAATTTCTTTTTCAAAACATCTCATAGACAGATACGACACGATCTCTCCTGCCGGCATCCCGTCTGTTTCCTCCTTTAACTCAACCTGCAGCTTTCCGATGGCCGCATTTACTGAATCTACCAGTTCTTCCGACAGATGCTGCTCATATACTTCCCGGATTCCATCCGGAATCCCGTTTTCCTCTGCCAGTACTTTTAAATGCTCCAGATCCTGCTCCTCCAAAAGTCCTTTTGCACATGCATTCAATTCTTCTACGGAATCAAAATTTCCAAATATATCAAACATTCTGTTTTTCCTCCAGTAATCCCTCTAAATTTTCCACGTAATCGTGATGTTTACTAAATCTGACGGCTATTTCATGCCGTTCTTCCAGTTCCTGATACTGCTGCCATAATTCCAGGTTTTTCACCTCTTCCCCAGACGGTTTTCTCCATTCCGCCCGTTTCCACTGCTCCGGCTTCCCGTTTTCGATCATGTTCTTGATAAAAATACAGTCCGTATACAGGGTCACATGACACGGTGCATTTAGTATTTTCAAGGATTTCACGATTCCAAGCAGCACCAGACGATAATAGGTCGTCTCCTGTTCTTCCCCGCAAATTCCTTTGACTGCCGGTCCTTTGCTTGTCTGACATTCCATTGCGGCCGCCCATCTTCCATCTTTGATACATGGACCTGTCAGACTTGTCCTTATGTAAATATTTACCTCTTTCATATCAAATTCTCCTGTTCAAACGGATCAGGATGTATCTTCGGTATTTGTATCCTGTTACCGGATTGATTCCTTCATGGTATGTTTCTTTGTCAAGATAATAGCCTTTTGGCGGTTTCGGCTCGTCACTCCATGTTTTTCTTTTGTAAACCTTTTCTTCCGCCACTGGAATCTTTAAATTCTTGCTGCAGGAGTACCGGCTTTCTTTCATCTTGTTCTCCTCATCCGGTGTTTTACTTAAATACTCGGCCAGCTTCCGGAAGCCTCCCTCGTCATACAGCAGATCGATGTGGACGCCTCCCTTTTCCCATGCTTTGCGCATGATCAGATCTGCATCGGGGATCCGGTTGATGACCAGGTGGTGATGGACGCCGCCCCGGCTTCCAATCTCGGTATGCAACATCCATTTCAACTCTGCTCCTCGTTTTCTGTATTGTCTTCTTACCTTATCTCTCCACCGTTCAAAATCCTTGGCAGCCTCTTTCATGTCCTGTGGCCGGTTCTCCAATTTATACGTCAATGTCACCCAGTAGTCATTCTCCTGAAAGTTCAGCTTCATCTTTCTCCAACACTTTCGTTCTTTATTCCACTGATTCACCTTCCTGATCTGCTCCGGTGTGGCTTTCTTCTTTTTCTCTCTTGGCATTCCCGGAGCACCATATCTTCCATTGTGATACTCCATCACTTCTCTGATGTCTCCCAGGTCATAACTCTTTCGTTTATACATCCTGTTTTGCTCCTAAGTTTAATATTCTTATCAAGTTGAAAACGGGAGCTTTTTGCTCTCATTTTCTTTGACATTTTGCCAATACAGGTGTACAATATAAATGAACTTTTATTTTGTTTGTATTGGCAAAATATCCGGTGCATCTGTTTGCGGCAGGTGCACTAATTTTTTACGCTTTTTTCTATGTACCTGCAGCTGAGTTCTAATCCTGCTGTCATGATGATCATCCCGATCCATAAGGATCCGGTTCCCATCAGCATGATCGCACAGATTTCCAATGCTGCTTCCAGGATCCGCAGTAATTCTTCTGCATACCGAAGCTGTCTTCTCTTCCGGAAACTCATACGATGATGTACTCTCCCCCGATCTCTTCTGCTACCTGTTTCGCTTCCTGGTACGTCCCATACTCGCTCCGGATCTTTCCGGATTGCCAGCGAATGATCCATATCTGTTTCCTCTCCTTCTCTTCATTCAAACCCAAGTTCTTTGATCCTTTCTTCGATTAGCTTCAACTCTGCAACAGCTCCTTCCTCTTCCGGAAACTGCCGCAGTTCCTCTCTTCTGCTGACAAGCCTGCTGTACTCAATGACTTGTCCTGCCGTCATGTTCAAGATTCTCTGGTCCATTGATCGCTCCTTTGATTTTTACTGATTTTCTTCCTTGATACTCCAACTCCCTGCAGTAATTGTTTAAGCAGGCAATCGCATGCTGTTTCTGCTGTTCGGAATAACCATTCACTCTTTCCGTGGATTCCAGTGTCTGGATGAATTTCTCAATCTGATTGATTGTCAGCCTTTTCATAGCTTGTCCTCCCTTCTACCGCCTAAGCGGTTTTTCTTCTTTCGAATCCTATATTTTTCATTGTTTCATCTAATTTTTTCTCCAAGATTTGAGAAAGTTCTTCTCGTTTTAAATCCTCTTGATTTACCCACGATCCATTGATTTTTATCATGCTTACTACTTCGATTCCTTTCATTTCACCACCCCTCTACTATGTATGAATTATTGGTTGTCTGTGTTACAATCCATATGTGCTGCCATCGCAACCTCCGTGGCGGGATTGCTTTCTTTTTGCTTAACATCGGAAGAAACGGATGCGCTCACTGCATTCCAGAGAAAAACAGCGGATAACCATTAAGAGCTGCTTCTTTTAAATGAGGTAGCTCTTTTTCAGGCATCTCCTCTTCAAGAAATTCTGCAAATGCTTCAGGAGTTTTTTTGACTTCGATTAAACCGAATACCATATCGGAAAACTCTTTCTCTCTAGTAATGGATTTCAATATATCGAATTTTTTATCTTTCTATCCTTATTTTCTTTGCCAAGGCCTATAAACTCATCGATATACTTTTCGATATGTTCCACTTCTCGAATTTCTTCGCGCAACTCTTCTGGTTGTTCAAGAATTCTTTTCGTAGCATTTATGATCAAATTCTCCGTATTTACCTTCTGAATTTTGATGCCATCTTCACACTTTTTGATGCGATACAACAAGCGATCCCATTTTCGTCTTGAAACCCACATCTTTCTCACCTCTTTCTTTTTGAATCTTTATTGTCATTTGTTTCCTTATCTCCTATAATTTACATACAAGGCACGGCCATGCCTTAGTAAAATAAAAGGAGATATTATAGTGACTCTTGATTTAAACTGTGTCCGTGACACTCTGCTTACATTAGAAGAATGGCTTGTTCTTGATGACAATTTGGATTTTCATCGGCTAGGTTTAGATGACATTTGTCGTTCTTCTGAAATGCTTAAACATTCAAAATCATCTATTGCCTACACTCTAGTGCTTCTTGATGAAGCAGACTTTATCAAATGTTCGATTTCTTATGAAGGAACTAGTATTTATTACCTTGCAGTAAGACGATTAACATATAAAGGACATCAATTTCTCGATTCCATTCGACCTCAATCTACATGGAATAAAATTCACGCTATTTGTGAAAAAACTGGTCTCAAATCCTTGGCTACTGTAATGGAGATATCCGATATGCTATTACCTGACACACTAAAAGCAGCCATAAATCCTTAGTGTATGGAACTCTTCTGTGTTTCGGAAGAGTTCCACGAGAACACACCTTCTTCCATGTGCCGCTCCTTTTCTCTTTCATTATTCTCCTTTATGCTTTTTTCAAAAATATATCCCACCGCCTCCGCTTCTCTTGGTGTTATTTTCTTTTCACTAAGAATGGAGATCAATTCTTGCACCACATCCAATATTTCTTCTCTATTCATTCGTCCCATATTCCTCACCTCGCTTTCTACTCAAGAAAGTAATCCACTGATACGCCGAAGTAATCTGCTAGGATTTTTAGTTTTTCTGCTTTAGGTTTACTCCTGCCTCTTTTCCAGTCTGTAAACGTAGACTTCGTAATTCCTGTATCAGAAGCAACTCTGTAATCCGTAATTTCTTTCGAATCACGCAACTCTGCATACTTTTCGTACATTTTTTCACCTCTTTTCCGAACTTTCTATTGATTTTAGTTCGGAAATCAGTTACAATATATTTACCAGATACATTGACAAAGAATTGTGCTACAATTCTGTTTTGATTTCCGAACTTTGTAACTTTATTATAGTGCGGATTTCAGAACTTGTCAATGCTTTTTTGTACTGATTTCAAAATTTTTTATGAGGTGTATTATGTATGAAATTTATTGCAAGTTAAGAGATGAAAAAGGATGTAAAGATGCGGATGTTGCGAAAGCTACTGGTATAACTAAGTCTACTTTTTCTGATTGGAAGAATGGGCGAAGTAAACCAAAAGATGAGAAGCTTACTAAGATAGCTGATTACTTCGATGTACCATTAACATATTTCTATGAGGAACATAGGGATAATGCAGCATCATTGACAACGAGAGATGAGCGTGACATTTCCAAGACAGTAAATGACTTAATGGAAAAATTGGAAGCAAAAGATGGGGCACCACTGTTTTTCGATGGTACTGAAATGAGCCCAGAAACAAAAATTTTATTCGAACAGCAATTAAAGTCATTAGTAACTACTGTTAAGGAAATCAACAAGGTCAAGTTTAATCCGAACAAAAATAAAAAGTAGGTGATTACCTTGAAGCAAGATGTAAAAACAATAGTGAATAATTTAATAAGTAAATACGGCACAAGAAATCCTTATGAATTATGTGATTACACAAATACAATTTATCAAATATGTGATATCGGTGATGTATTAGGTTGCTACTTACTTATCAAAAGACAAAAATGCATTATGCTAAACAAAAAAATAATAGGAACTCCAATGGAGAAATTTATTTTGAGTCACGAATTGGGACATTCTCAATTACACAGAAAAAATGATTGCTATTTCTACGGAAGCACATTATTTTCTAAGCTCAAAGAAGAAAACGAAGCCAACACGTTCGCCGCAGAGCTTCTCATACCAGATTCTCTGATCTACGAGAATCCGGGCATGACCAAAAAACAGATTGCAAGACTAGCTGGATATGATGAAAAGATTATGGATTTTAAAAGTTTTAAATGATATAACCGCTATGGCGTTTATATAAAAGTTATGTGGTGTTAAGGTACAGGAGAAAAGAGGAGAAAATGAAAAAGAGAATTGTAACTATATTTTCAGTAGGTATTATTGCTTTATCAATCACTGCTTGCGGAAAAAGTTCTGGTGATTCTAGCGAAATCACAAAAAAATTAGATTTTGATATAATCCAAGAGAATCTGGATACTGCATTTAAAAATTCAGAGACTTATTCTATGTATAACAGCTGCGATATAGAATATGACTCTGATGGAAACGATTTAAATATTATTGTAGCAGTAAATGATTCTATTGATCCTTCTCTTTCCGTTGATTATGCCAAATATGCAATTTCTACGATAAACTACGAAGCTCAAAGACAAGTTGAAGGTCTTAAAGATTACAGTAATTCCGATAACTATTACGGTGGTCTGTTCGATGATGTGGATGCCTTTATTACAGTTGCTCCAGTCAGTGCATCTAACGAAGATGATTATTTCATTTTTGAAAGTATTCCGAGAGGAAGCAATAGAGAAATAAAATTGCACTAAAAACCTTCCAGAATAAAATATGAAATTACTATCCTCTGCGCATTGCAGGAGAATATCTATAAAAAACTATCGACTGCTAATAAGGACTCTCGGTGTATGTACTGCTGTAGATAACTATGTTATTTATTTTATTCCCCATTTAGCGGTTATGAAATCAATATAATCGCCATGGCGTTTATATATGTGGTGTTATGTATGGGCCGAAGAAAGGAAGAAAAAATGGGGCTTAGATTTAGAAAAAGTTTCAAAATTGCTCCAGGAGTAAAATTAAACTTCGGAAAAAAGAGTCAAAGTATTACATTTGGAGGGAAAGGAGTTCATTACACTGTTAATTCAAAAGGTAAAACAACTAAAAGTATTGGTATCCCTGGAAGTGGATTATACTATACTGAAACATCTAATTCAGGATCCGGTTCGATGCAAGACGAGAATCGCTCCAACACAGGTGGCTTTAATATAAAGAACATGGGATGTCTTGGATGGATACTTATTCTGGTTTTAGGATTGATTGCAATGACGTTTGCTATAGCTTTATATCCTGCTTTCTGGATTCTTGCCATTCCTGCTACAATCTATTTTCTAAAAAGTAAAAAATATTCTAAATTTAGGAAAAGAAATATCGCCATCTGTTCAATTATATTTATAACTTCCCTACTACTTTTTATGTCAATACCGCCTTCATCGGAAAGTGATTCAGATAAAAACAGTAGTACTGAAGCTAAACAGGAACAAACTATTGCCAATAATAAGGCTGATACAAGCAAAAGGTCGGCAACACCCAAAAAATCTACTTCCGATAAGAAGACTATAAAGGCCGTTTCTCTTACAGGAGATTTGTTGCAAACGCCAGTATTTACTGCTGATATTGGAACATCTGGAATGATTAAACAAATTTCTCTCACTGCGAAAGAAAATGCTTCTGCTTTATCAGATGAGCAAGCGACTTTAATTATTAACGATATAAGATCAGCAGCACATCAATATTATACGGACGAGTCATGTATGCAAAAATACCTTTGGTACGGGTATCTTCTTGATTACAAATATGATGATGCTGACACTCGTTCTAATCTCGGACGTAGTCTTTATCAAAGCATCAAAAATGTTTATTGCCAAACCGATACAGCGGAAAGTAATACAACTGTTTCTACTTTGGAACAAATCGATGCATCTTTTGCAAAAATGGATGAAGAAGCCGCAGCATTGGCCGCACAACAAGCGCAAGAAGAAGCACGAAAACAGGCTGAGATTCAGGCACAGCAAGAAGCTCAAAGACAAGCTGAACTTCAAGCACAACAAGAAGCTGAAGCTGCCAGAATAGCTGCAGAACAGCAAGCGGCTGCTCAACAGACCCAACAGCCTCAAGAAGCTTCTGTATGGTTATCTGCTACTGGAAGTAAATACCATAGTGTTCCTGATTGTGGCAATATGAATCCTAATAACGCTCGCCAAGTCTCTTTGAGTGAAGCACAAAGTATGGGATACGAACCTTGTAAAAGATGTCATTAAACTCTCCTGCCCCACTGAGGGCAGTAATTCATGATACATTTGGAAAGTGGGAATCGGATCTTGAGACAAGAAAGGAGAAAAAATCATGATGTGTTTTACATGTAAAGGTAATGTAGAAGAATCTACAACGACTTATATGACAGAATATAACAATTGTTACATTATCATCAAGAATGTTCCTTGTAAAAAATGTACTCAATGTGGCGAAGAATATCTGAATGGTGTTACCCTGAAGAAAATTGAAACTATTCTGGAAAAACTCAAAACTATGCTGACCGAGTTTGCAGTAGTCGATTATAACAAAGCAGCATAGGCGTAAAAAAATACCGCCCCAGTGCTACCAACACTGAGACGGTCTACATATCCGAAGATATGCGATTGAAATCCACGAATATTGTATCATCTTCGGAAACAGCTTGCAATCCAGAACATTTGTTCTGTGCTGGCTGTTATTTTTGTACCTATTTTTACATAAATTAAATGAGGAGATGATCTAAAATGAGCGCAAGATATGCCTATGGTTACGTCCGTGTGTCCACTGATAAACAGGAAGAACTCTCGCCAGACTCCCAAGAGAAGCTGTTACGGGAATACGCTGCCAAAAACAATATTATCATTTTGAAGGTTTTCTTTGAGATCGGAATATCCGGTAGAAAAGCTGACAAGCGTCCAGAATTCCAGAAAATGATCGGGCTTGCAAAATCATCCGATCATCCGGTTGATGTGATTCTGGTTTGGAAATTCAGCAGATTCGCAAGAAATCAAGAAGAATCTATCGTATACAAATCCCTGCTGCGGAAGCAAAGCAACGTTGATGTTGTGAGTGTGTCAGAACCTTTGATAGATGGTCCATTCGGCTCTTTAATCGAGAGAATCATTGAATGGATGGATGAATACTACTCTATCCGGCTTTCTGGCGAAGTCCTAAGAGGGATGAAAGAAAAGGCTACAAAAAAAGGATACCAGATGTCCCCACCTTTTGGGTATCGTGCTGTTGGAAACGGAGATCCTTATAAAATTGATCCGGATGAAATGAAGGTCGTGGATTTTATCTGTGATGAATTTGATTACCGCAACTCAGATACCACAAAGATAACAAGAAAGCTAAACGATATGGGAGCCCGCACAAGACGAGGGAATCCTTTCGAATCCCGTAGCGTAGAAAGAATCTTGAAAAATCCATTCTATTATGGTCTTGTCGCGTGGAATGGAATAACATTCATGGGAACGCATGAAGTCCATTACTCAAAAGAACGCTTCGAAGCCCGCATAAAAAAGATACAGACTACATACAAGCCACTGAAGCGCCGTGATGTATCCTCATGTAAACATTGGTTATCAGGGATTTTAAAATGCGGATACTGCGGGGCCTCTCTCGCCTACAATGGTGCAAACAGGCACTCACCTGGTTTCCAGTGTTATAAGTACAGTAAAGGAATACATACCGAATCCTGTTCGATATCAGAGAAAAAAGTGATCGCTGCACTGGAAGAGTATTTTGAAAAACTTCTTTCCGGTATGGATTTTGAATACTCCTACCACTCTGCTGAGACCGGTGAGAAGATATCAGAACGTGAATCGCTCCTGGCTGAGCTTGATAAGATTTCAAACAGAGAGAAACGGATCCGTCTCGCTTATGAGAATGAAGTAGATACTTTGGAAGAATATAAACGGAACAAAGAGCGTCTGCAAAAAGACAGGGAAGATATTTTGATGCAACTGGAAAATCTCAATAAGAATAATGAAGATACGAAAACAAAATCTGACGTGCTCAAGAACGTGCAAACTGTATATGATGTGATTAAAAATGATGCGATCGACTATGGTACCAAAGGCATTTTTATGAGAAGTTTGGTGGAAGATATCGTTTATGACAAGAAAAACAGCAAGCTGATATTCCATCTTTATATCTCGTAAGCCCTCTGTTTATAAGGGTTTGCGGATATGTTATAGGTTACTGCAATATGGGCCGCCAAATTGTGAAATGATCACTTTGGCAATCTGTGGGTTCGTTTGTGTAATCTTTACCGGATATTGCAATCGTTTTTCATAATTCCACATAATCAGCATCCTCCTTCCTGCCATGGCCACGGCTCATTGATCCATTTCCAGTATTCACTGCAGGATGCTGTGGCTGTATCGATCGTCAAAGGTCCGAAATTCATGGCATATTCTTTCATTGCCTGATTGCGCATCCGGCTGTATTTTTCGAAATAAGCCAGTGCATCCGGATCCTGCGGGTGGGTATCCAGATATAATTTCACTTCATCCACCGCGAAACTGACAGCGTTGATATGATTTAACAATTCTGTTCTACATGGACGGTCTGTCATTGATTACATCCCCCTTTTCCATAAAATGGTTTGTTTAAAACAGGGAAGATCGTTCCACATTCTAATCCCTTATGAACATCATAAGTGTCTTCCCATGTCTGCCAGGGAACATATGCCATCGCGAGAGTCATATGTTCCAGCGGATCACGGGGAATGCGGCAGGAACAAGGTGGCGAGACTGCTTCACCACAGGAGGAAGAAGGATTCTGTCGACGCTGCACCGGCATATTGCGATAAGGCTGCTGTTGACAGGTAAACCGTTCGTTTCTGGAATAAGACCGATTATTTTGCATAGTGTGTTCTTTCCTTTCATATAATTACAGTACATAATATGGAAAATCTGCAAAAAGGTGAATTTTGATGACAAATACAACTCTTTCCTGTACAATGGTTCTGATAAATGAAATACGACCAAAAAGGAGTTATGTCATGAGTATTTTAAATGTAGAGCATCTCACACATGGATTTGGAGATCGCGCTATTTTTGCAGATGTATCCTTTCGCCTTCTCAAGGGAGAACATATTGGACTGGTGGGCGCAAACGGAGAAGGAAAATCCACTTTTTTAAATATTGTTACCGGAAAACTGATGCCGGATGAAGGTAAGATTGAATGGGCAAAAAATGTCCGTGTCGGATACCTTGATCAGCACACGGTCTTAGAAAAAGGAATGACGATTCGAGATGTATTAAAGTCCGCATTCTCATATTTATTTGAACTGGAAGAACGCATGAATGCAATCTGCGATTCCCTGGGAGAGGCCTCTCCGGAAGAAATGGATACGATGATGGAGGAGTTGGGAACCATTCAGGACACCCTGACTCTGCACGATTTTTATATTATCGATGCCAAAGTTGAAGAAGTTGCAAAAGCACTTGGACTTCTGGATATCGGTCTCGAAAGAGACGTAACCGATTTAAGCGGCGGACAGCGCACCAAAGTCCTTCTGGCAAAATTACTGCTTGAAAAGCCCGATATTTTGCTTTTGGATGAGCCGACCAACTATCTGGACGAAGAACATATCGCATGGCTGAAGCGGTATCTCATCGACTATGAAAATGCATTTATTTTGATTTCCCATGATATCCCATTCTTAAACGATGTGATCAATATTATCTACCATATGGAAAATCAGGAACTGAACCGCTATGTAGGAGATTATCATCATTTTGAAGAAGTATATGCCGTTAAAAAAGCACAGTTAGAGGCAGCCTACAGAAGGCAGCAACAAGAAATCAGCGAATTAAAAGACTTTGTAGCAAGAAATAAAGCGCGTGTTTCTACGAGAAATATGGCAATGTCCAGACAAAAGAAACTGGACAAGATGGACGTGATCGAGCTTGCAGCAGAACGTCCGAAGCCGGAATTCAAATTCCGATACGGAAGAACTCCGGGAAGATATATTTTTGAGACAAAAGATCTTGTGATCGGATACGATGAACCATTGTCAAAACCACTGTCTCTTTCTATGGAAAGAGGGCAGAAAATTGCTCTGGTCGGCGCCAACGGAATCGGAAAGACGACATTGTTGAAAAGTATTCTCGGGCTGATTCCTGCGATTTCCGGCACCTGTGAACTGGGAGAAAATTTGCAGATTGGATATTTTGAACAGGAAGTCAAAGGAGATAATCGAACAACCTGTATTGAAGAAATCTGGCAGGAATTCCCTTCATTCACACAATATGAAGTACGTTCTGCTCTGGCAAAATGCGGACTTACAACAAAACACATTGAAAGCCAGGTTCGCGTCTTAAGCGGAGGAGAGCAGGCAAAAGTAAGACTCTGTAAACTGGTGAATCGCGATACCAATATCCTGCTTTTGGACGAGCCGACAAACCATCTGGATGTGGATGCAAAAGATTCCTTGAAAAAAGCACTGCTTGATTATCGTGGAAGTGTGCTTTTAATCTGCCATGAACCGGAATTTTACCAGGATGTCGTACACGCAGTATGGGATTGCAGCAAGTGGACAACAAAACAGATTTAAAAAGAAAAGGACTTGATCTTCATTGAATTTCAAGTCCTTTTCCAGATTTATCTAATCAAATCCGCAAATTCTTTCTCAAACTCCTTCCACTCTGCATCTGAAAGGTGATGCACAAAGTCTTCCTCTTTCCACTCCTCTCCAACACCAAAATAGGCATGATCGGAGCACTGATATCCTACTTTTCTTGCCATTGCAACTGCGAACAACCGATAGGCATCGCCCTGTGCTGTAATCACATTACCATCTTCCACAACTGGTTGATACCGTATATTCTCCATATCGATAAATGGCAGTCTTTCGTTCATTTCCAGATACATGGAATTGGTGAATTTCTTATCTTTCAGAAGTCCTGCTTTTGCCAAATAAATCGGTCCTGCACAGATTGCTCCGATTGGAAAAGTTTCATTTCCTTCCAAGCCCCTCAAAAATTCCATTAACTTTTCATCCCGAATTGATTGCCTGATATCACTGCATCCCGGTAAAATCAGACAATCATATTCTTCCACACAGAACTCTTCATACGTAATATCTGGAAGGATCGCAAATCCTTCTTCGGACCTGACCGGATTTTTATCCCCGGAAACCACAACTGTCCTGGTGTCAAATCCCCAGCGGAACAGTGAACTCAAATTTCCAATTTCCTGAAAACTAAATTCCGGATATACAACAAGTGCTATTTTCTGATTCATCTTTTTCTCCTTTCAAATCTCTCAATTCTTTTACCTTTGCGCTTGATTATACTGAAAAAACTCCGTTTTTCAAGATTTTTCAGAAAATAATATCTGCAGTAATTCCTGATGCGGATTTTCTGAATCCGCCTGAAACACATCCACACAATTCAATGCCGCTCCCCCGTCAAAAAAGGCCGGAAATAAAAATCCACATTCCGGTTTTCCCGGTTCATAATCTCCTGTAACCGGAGAGATCACGCAGATCAGATACTCAAACATCTGCTCAGATTCTCCCAGTCGTTCCTTATCCTTCGCCTTTGCAGGAATATCATACCGATCATGAAACAAATACACAGCATACTCCTGTTCTGTCTGATACACTTCTGTCACTTTCTCGTAAAACACATCCAACAGTGCATCGTTTTTTAACCCACAGTCCCAGATTCCCATTAGCAGCTGACGCATACCTCCCTGTTCAGATTCTGGAAATACATAGCGTTTCAGATTCTGATTGGTCTGTGCAAATGGAACCGTTTTCGCAAGCTCCAGATTTTTTTCACGTTCTGCAGGAGATAGTTTCAGAAAATTCACGTTAAATGTTCCGTCAATAAAACCTTCTGCGTCTGCATAGCATCCTGCGATTCTGGTCATGGACGTTCTTTTTACCGTCATGCGTCTTGTCAGGGCAAGTATCTCTTCACGATTGATGTTCATTCTTTTTTCCACCTTCCTATCGTCCCATTCCGGCAACAATCTTCTCCACTACCTCCAGACACAGATCTGCTGCCGCATCCATTGTCTCCTGAAATTCTTCAAAACCGCCTTCAATTCCGTCACTCACACATTTTACCAACATGCATGGAACCTGATTTCGATTACAGGTAAGCACGATTCCCGCAGCCTCCATTTCACAGATATCCGCACCAAACATTTCATGCACTCTTATTTTCTGCTCGGGCTCTGCAATAAATTTGTCTCCCGAAGCACAGACTACAGGCACTAATTCCGGATGAATCTTTCTGGCTGTATCACTTAACACTTTCGTCGTTGGAAGAAAGATATCGGGATACTGCGAATATCGTCCCACTTCTGTGTGGTCTGCCGCACTTGTGTCAAAATCATAGTGAACAACTTTCTCCACAATACAGACTTTTGTTTTGGACATCTCTTCCGTAAGACCACCCACTACACCAAAATTAATCACGATATCTACGTGATATTCACTGATCAGAAACTGCGTTCCGGATGCTGCCGCAATTTCTCCCGGTCCACAATTCACAATGACCATCCGATATTGGTCCGTCTCATATTCCAGCACCTGGTACCCTGCTGTTTCTTTTCTCTTAACCAGTTTTGCTCCATAACGCTTCAGTACTGACTGTATCTCAACAGCAACGATCATGCCGATTGTTTTCATAGACTCTCTCCCTCATAAATGACTTCTGTAATTCCATTATAACTTCTGCACATTCACGCAGATCTCCAGTACATTCTCTCTGTAATCCGCTGTGATGGTTCCGCCCATTTTCTCCATCAGTGCCTTTGCAATAGACAATCCAAGGCCTGTTGATTTTCTGGCCGTATTCACGGTATAAAAACGATCAAATAATCGTTCTGCCTGTACTTCTGACAAACCTGATGCATGGTTGGAAATCCGAATCTCACCGTCTTCCGACAATACAATTTTCAAATCGCCGTCACTGTACTTCACCGCATTACTGAGAATATTGCCAAGAACACGGGACAGAGCATTTTCATTTACTCTCCCCGTGATCTGTTGATCCGAAATCGAAATCTCCGGAACAATATGATTCTGCTTTAAAACGGAGTAATACGCGGATATGCTGCTTTCCAAAATCCCGTTTAACGTTAAGACTTGAAGCGTCATCTCTTCCGCTTCTGATATCACAATTGTATAACGAAATAATTCTTCCGTCAATTGTTTGAGTGCCTGTGCCCTGTTTTCAATCGCATCCAGATAACGCTTTATATGCTCCGGACACTCTTCTTTTTTGAGTAAGTTCAAATAACCATAAATCGCAGTCAATGGCGTCCGCAGATCATGAGAGATATTGGTAACCGCTTCTTTTAGTTCCAGGTTTCCCTGTTCATAGCAGCGTCTTTTCTCATAAAATGTTTCCAACTGCAGATTGATTGTAGAAGCCAGCGCACACATCTCCCTGTCACGGCTGGAAATCTGGATTATGGTGTTTGTATTGGTCTTCAATAATTTCTGAAAATCTTTCCTGATTTCTTTTGCTGATTTTCGCAACAGATACACCTTGATCTGCAGCACAATATTATACAAAACCAGAATTCCTGCTCCACACCATACTCCAACTTCCATTTCCACTCACTTCTCCTATTTGATATCCTTCCGATTAAATAGATACAATCCTGCCAGGCTCGTTCCGAAAATGATCAAAATCGAATATCCCATCATTCTTCCGAGATTCAGAACTCCCTGATTAAAAATCTGTACGGCCTGCCCTGCCGGCAGAAAATCCAGGATATTTTGATAAACCGTACGGCTTATTCCCGTCAGATAAGCAGGATTTTTTACTGTTTCCATAACGGTTTCTCTATTTACGATTACCGCCTGTGTGATCATCTCCGGCTGAGACAATTTCGAAAAAACAATCCCCGCAAACACCATCATAAAAACCGCCGCCAGAATGCAGACTACCGCAGAGGTTGTCTTACTGGAGCTTAGCATGGAGATCATATGAAAGATCGAAACATAAGAAAGCACCAGCAAAATTCCTGCCACACAATTCTGCAGCATTGTCAAAGCCGGCATCTCTATCACGCCGAACATGGGAATACCTGCCGCAAACCCTGCCGTATAAGCCAACAACACGCTGCACGTCCCAACCAGAAAGCTGATCCACAGATTCGATCCATATACTGCATTTCTTGAAGAACCGCTGATCAGTTTATTTCTCAATGTTCCATCGTGATATTCTGTTCCAACATATAAACTGACAAATACCGAAAGCAAAACTCCCATCACCAGCAAAAAATGAAATAGAAACGGATCCAGTAGATAATTTGTCCCACTTTCTTTCATCTGCATATATTGCGAAAGCATCAGGCAGACACTATAGATGGGAGGAATGATAACACAGGCATATGCGCCCTTATTTTTGCGAAGCCGATAGAGTCCCGCACGAAATAATTTATTCATGCTTGCCACCTCCCACTAAGTTGAGATAATAGCTTTCCAGACTTTCCTCGTATTCCTGCACGGAAAACATCCTGCAATTCTGTTCTGCCAACTCCAACGCAACATCGGAAACTACCAGTTCCCCATAAACATTTGCCTGCGTATCTGACAAGATCTCATATTCAAGACCTCTTTTATCCAGAATATGAGCGAGTACAGCAGTATCCGTCACCTGCAGTTTCACACATTTCCTACAGGTATTTTCCAGCTCTTCTGCCGTAATCTCTTTCACTATAGTTCCCTTGTCAATAAATCCATAATGAGTAGCAAGTCTTGACAATTCATCCAAAATATGACTTGAAATCAGCACCGTGATCTGTCTTTCCCTGTTCAGCTTTAATATCAGTTCTCTCATCTCTACGATCCCCTGTGGATCCAGACCATTGGTTGGCTCATCCAACACAAGCAGATCTGGTTTTCCTGCCAGCGCAATCGCAATTCCCAGTCTCTGACGCATCCCGAGAGAAAAATCTTTTGCCTTTTTCTTCCCTGCATCTTCCAGCCCCACCAGTTTCAAAATCTGAGGGATTCCTTCAAAAGACGGCAAACCCAAAACATAATACTGCTCTTTCATGTTTTCTTCCGCCGTCATATCCAGATAAATCGACGGTGTCTCCACAACTGCGCCGATTCTTCTCTGCGCTTCCAAAATTTTCTTGTCCGTATTTTCGCTTCCATATAACCTGTAACTTCCGGATGTCGGTCTTTGCAGTCCGCAGATCAGACGGATCAATGTGGTTTTTCCCGCCCCGTTCTTTCCTACAAATCCATAAATTGCACCTCTCGGAACATGCATAGAACACTGGTTCAGTGCCTTAAAGTGCCCATAGTTTTTGCATAAATGATCGGTAGTTAATACATACTCCATAACAATTTGGCCTCCTTACCTTTTCTTTCCAACATATTCTATCTGTAAAGTGTTAAGAAAGCTGTTAAGAAAAGTGCAAAGAAACTGTAAATATTTCTCACTCTGCCATCTTAAAACCAATTCCCCATACTGCTTCTATATAATCTTTCCCCGAGATTTCCCTCAGCTTCTTTCTCAAATTACTGATGTGAACCCGCAGTGAACTTTCCATACAATCCGGTGTTTCTTCGCTGACACGGTCAAGCAGCACAGTCTTTGTGATCACCTGTTTTGGATGCTCCAGCAAAATTTTCAAGATGGCAAATTCTGTCTTTGTCAGTTTTACCTCATGTTCCCCAACCCATGCTTCATGCGTAACCATATTCACTGTAATTTCTCTATACATCAGTTTTTCCGAAGAATCCCGTCTTGTACTTTTCCTGAGCTGCACAACAATCCTTGCCAGCAATTCTTCAATTTCAAACGGTTTTGTAATGTAATCCTCCGCGCCATTCAGCAAAAGAGCAACCTTATCTTTCACTTCAACCTTTGCGCTCATCACAATCACCGGAATTTTTTCAATCTGCGGCAGCACTTCCTCTCCTGTAAGCCCCGGCAGCATCAAATCCAATAAAATCAGATCCGGCTTTTCGTTTGCCAGAAACAGTAATGCCTCTGTCCCGGAATAGGCATGGGAAACCTGATATCCCTCCTGTATCAGAACCTCTTCCAGCATTTCATTGATATGAATATCGTCATCTATGATTAAAATATGGCTCATAGAAAGCTCCTTCCTGATTTCAATTTTCTTATTCGGAATTTATAAAATTTTTGCCATATAATACTCGTCCACAACTTCTCCTTTTACCAACATTGATTTTGCTCTTATTCCTTCTACTTTAAAATCACTTTTTTCATATAATTTTCTTGCTGCTTCATTATGACATTCCACAGTAAGCTCCAGCCGAATGACAGAATTTTCCTTCGCCCATTTTTCCAGATTTTCAAAAAAAGTCGTGCCGATCCCTTTCCCCTGATACTCTTTCAATACACCCACAACAATATATGCAGTATGAAAATTTCGATGAAACTCTCCCCTCTCTGCCCGGAGATACCCCACTATTTTATTGTCTGCCTTTGCAATTTGTAAAAAGTCATTTCCATGTATCACGTTATGATAGATATCCGTTTCTAATTCTTGAATATCCATATGCTGCTTTCTTTCATTTGGTTCATACATCATAAAATTCGTTTCTGCATCAAGAGCATTTAACAAACTCCAGAAATGTTCCATTTCTTCGATTTCTATCTTTTTATAAATCACCTATATCCCCCTTATCATTTTAAAACTTTTTTTGATTTCTTTGCCTCCACATACTCAAGGCATATACCAATAAGAATGAAATTGATACAAATACGTCCTGGCTCCCTTTGGCATCTGTGTCACAGCATTGTAAACATTGTAATAATCTCCTGCCCCCATACCTGCCGAAAGGATTCCAAAAACAAGCCCAAAAACAAACTGAGGATAAATCATTCCAACGATGTAAGGTAAAATTCCAAACACCACATTTGGAAGCATAGACATCAAGATAAAGCTTCCTTTGCTCATGGTCTCCGAACCAACCACAAACAACATCCCCTGTTTCCAGTTTGTATACAAATATACATCTTCTTTGAAGCATATAGCATGCAGAATTTCATGTGGAAATAAAATCGCGAATGGAAACAGGATTCCCAACCACATTTGCAGGGATCCATCAAAAATAAATCTGCCCATTCTCATGGTTGCAAAAATCCCCATGATGACCATCACAATAATCGATATCACAGTTGCTGTTTTGGAGAGTTCTTTTGTATCCTCAGCTTCTTTAAATTTTACCGCTCCCGGAATATGTTCTTTATGAGGAATCGATTCCGGATTCAAATCATATGCTCCTTTGTAATGTAATCTCATCTTCTGTCCTACAACCTTTCTTTACATTCGCAACGCTTCATTCTACCGTCTCAATGTAAATTAAGCCCCTTGCCTTTTTCAGACAAGAGACCTAAAACCTTCTTCACAGTCTATCATTTCTTCGCTGCAATCAAATACCGATGAATCGTCCCTTCAATTTTCCCTTGATCCTCAATTATCTTTTGCATTTTCAGCAACTGCTCAAAGCATTTATCAACTGAAAAACCAGGAAACTCCCATTCAATAATATGTGCAAACCATACAAACGCACCAATATCATAAAATTTAATTGGTCGATACGCTTCCTCTGCAGCAAGAATATGAAAACCTGCATCGACAAACGCATTTCTCTGCTCTTCCAGATTTAAATGAGGAAACGGACTTTCCACTTCAGGCAGAACCATTTCCACTAAATCTCTATCGTTATCGCCGCCAACCTGTTGTGTAACAAAGATTCCACCCTTTTTTAATAATCGATACAATTCCCTGGCATCAAAATTTCCATGCCTGTTTATAATCATATCAAATGTCTCATTATCATACGGAATCCTTGAAGGTGTATTACACTCTTTAAAATCAATTCCTAAAGGCAGCAACTTTTCCTGACACAATCGCACATTCGGCTCGAATCCTTCTGTCGCTGCTGTTCTGGCAAAGGGATGATTCAGAGACAATAAAAATTCACCCCCGCCAGTGTCATAATCCAACACTTTGGCCGTATTCGTTAAATATTGTTTCACGATCTTCTCATAATCCCACGGCAAATCATTCTCTTCCTCATACCTCCCATGGATATGCGAAAAATCCCAACCTTTGATATATGCCGCCTTCTCTTCTTTTTTCCAAATTAATTTTAATTCTGTTCTATTCATTTTAACTGCTTCCTTTCAAATTTTCTATAAATAAAATGATTTGATCGGTGCAGCCCTGCCAGCATATGTTTTTACTTTTATTTTAACTTCGATACAATCTGCTGCCAGTTTTAAAACTGCACCGAGTAATTAATTCGTTTCATTCTCTCTAACCTCCGTATTTTCAATTTACAATAGCTCCTTTAGTTTGTCAAGAAACGCTTCTTCACCCCAGGTATTGATCTTGAAAAGCATTGCCTGACTGCCGCCTGCAGCAATCGCAGAAAGTTGAATCGGTCCGCTTCCATTCTGAAAAAGAGTTACATTCAGGCTCACCCGATTATCTCCAACATAACTATATCGTTCAAAAACACGAACACTGCATCTGGCAGTTCCACTTTCAAAGTCACTGAACTCTTCCAATGATGCTGACATACTGCCTTCTACGATTCCTCGCTCGATCTTACCAAGCACTTCATAAAAATCGCCGCTTATTACCTGTTCTAATTTTGCCATCTTACTTCCTCCTTAGTCGATACACTTCACATCCATTTACAACACTGCAAAACTGAAATCCATACTTTTGTGCAATCCTTTTTGTAGCTTTCTGCTCAGGACTGCATTCTATTACAAGCTCTTTTCCGGAACTTCCGGATTCCTCAGTCACCATTTTAGTAATTGCACTTGCATACCCTTTTCCCCATTCCTTGCGATCCAAAACCCATCCCAGCTCCATGCTGGTTTCATCATAGGTATGATAGATAACATAGCCGATAAAAACTTTACGCGCATCTTCCACCGCCCATATCAAAGGAGTCTCGCATATACCTGCTTTATACAGGAATTGTTTCGCTGCTTCCATGGAAAACGGCGGTTCAAGATACTCCATGACCTCAGGATCCGAGAGCACATGATACAGTGGAAACAAATCCTCTGTTGTCATTTTTCGGATTGTCAGTTTTTCTGTTTTCAAGAACACGGCCGCCTCACCTCTCCATACATTTAACCGCACCTACAGTCTGTATAAAACTCAATATCTTCTTTTGAAATTCTTGTAATTTTCTTCCGTTCTTTATTTTTTCTGATTTCCAGATTCCATAATTAATCTGAATATCCTGCACGCTTCATCCGATATCAGTTCATCCATACTTACCTTCAATTCAAGTGCCAATTTTTTTGCTGTGATCAAATCCGGGCATCTTGAGCCGTTTTCCCATCTGCAGATTGTCTGTCTTGATACATACAATTTCTCCGCAAGCTGCTGTTGAGTCAGATTTTTTTCTTCTCTTAATTTTTTAATGTTATTTCCAAATACCATACTCTGTACCTCCCTTTGCTCGTATCTTATAACGACAAAACTCAAAAAGAAAGCACCATCCTGTATTTTCTTTGTTTCCATTTTGGTAACATCATTCCATCACCATTTATCATGGACATGAAATCTATGTTCCGACAGAATCTACTTTATTCTGATTCAAATATGCATCAGTAAACAGAAGTTGTATTTGTTAAAATACTAAATTTCAACAGTTTCTCCGCAAGATATATAATATATGTTATTCATATGATGAGACAAATAGTCAAATGCTGTCTTCCCTGTGCAATGAAAAAGACTGGATTCCACACTGTAAGAAAGCCTTTAACGGTGCACAGTCTGTTATTCATTACCTTGGTAAGTACATACACAGAATTGCTATCAGTAATCGCCGTATTATCCGCATGGATGAAAACACTGTCACATACTATGTGAAGGACTACCGTGAAGCTGGTAAATGGAAAGCACTGACTATTCCCGGAGTTGAATTTATCCGCAGATTCCTTATGCATGTGCCACCCAAACGCTTTGTCCGAATCAGACATTATGGTCTGCTGTGTACCCGAAGTAAAACCAAGCATCTTACACTATGTAGAAATCTTCTTGGCTGCAGGCAATATCTGTCTCGGTTGAAAAATATGGAAACAGCTCAAATATTGGAAACACTTTATGGAATCAAGGTTTCTGTTTGTAAATGCTGTGGAGGACATCTCGGAAACCCCCAACAACGGATACCTTTACGGATTTAAAACCCAATAATTAAATATTTTTACGAAGCCTCAGAAATGAGGTCTGTTTGTTGTGGGAAAATACCTTTTTCTATAAAGAAATCTGATATAATATTTTAATCAAAACAGTTTTTTCTACAAGAGGAAAAGAATTGAAACTCCATATATTCCGGCTATCCGGACACGACTTTGTTCACTATAGAAAAATCGAAATTGGTGCAAACGATAGGGCAGTTTATCAGCAATCTATAAGCTGCTTTATCGTTTACGCCAACTTCGATTGGTTTCTAATCAATTTGTCGCTTTATATATTACAATTATAACACTAGGAAAATAAGTGGGCATTCCTTTTCTGTTATCTATTGAAAATTTAGAAGATATAGAAAAAGACATTCCAATTGCCATTCTCTTATACATCAGTATTTTGGCAAACAGGTAAACACCGGTGATTTCTTAATATCTTTTTGTTTGGGAAACTCCCGATTCCCATTTGGAAATCGTTTTAACCATTTTAATCGCATTTGACTTATGCCCATTCCATTCTAACTGTATTTTTTCACACGGAATAAATCCTTGCTTTCCCCAAAAAGCAACTACATTATCTTCATATACAACATCTATTCTAATTCTGTCAGCACCTTCTGCTTGAAAAAGCTGTTCTAACTGACTATATATACGACTGCCTAATCCATTTCTTTTTTGTTTCCCATCAATCATTAATAATGACAAATAAACTTCCTCTGCTATTTTAAAATCACAGATCCCAACTGTATTACCTTCACTATTCTTTATCACGAAAGAACGAAATCCGATCTTTTTCATTTCTTCCATCTCATTTGCTATAAATTCTTTCGAGACCCGGGAAGCCCCCAGATGTTTTTCTAAAAAATCCGAATTCGAATTATAAATCTCTAATACTTTATCAATATCATTTTTCGTTGCCATATCAAATTTGCAGTATTCCATATTTAGCTCCCATATGTCCATAAATGCCACCAGTTACACGAACAGCACTACTCTGTCAGTAATCTATAACGAATCTCCCACGCTTTAATTCTCTTGAAATAAAATCATTGTGGATAATTTTCCTCTATAAGGATTGTTTTTATAACAAACATATGTTGCCAAATATTCCCGATCACTCACTTCCAGCATATTGGTAAAGAAATCCGGCGCATTCAGTACAACCCTTTGCTCCTCATCCCCTTCTGTATTCACAACTGTAATCGTCTGTTTTTGCTGATTGATATTTTCAACAGTCACAATCATTTTAACTGAGATTTTTTGGCTCTGTACGCGGAAATATCCTATCTGTACCAGCAATAAAACAAGAAGCAGTGCCAGAAACCATTTATCAATCTTATTTGCTTTTTTCTGAATCAGTTGCCTGATCATCACGAAAATCCAGATGAATGTTACAAACAGACAACTAATTGGGATTATTGTACTTATCTCATGAACTCCATAGCTTACCACAGAATAAATTCCGTAAAAAGCGAATTCTTCTTGCATGAGAAAGAACCACCAGGCTATCAGCCCCGCAAGTATTCCCACAATCCTCTTTGTACATTGATTCATATCCGGTATCTCCCCTTCCAATTTCATTACCTTTTATCTGGATTATCCAACATATAATACAAAGAAATATGTTCCTCTCCATTCTGTGCTATTCGAATATTTTCTTTTACAAATCGAAATCCACTTTTTTCAATCACTCTTTTCGATTGATGATTTACAACAAAATGACTGCACATTAAATAATCATACTTTTCATTTTCAAAGCAAAATCGAATCACTCGATTGACGGCTTCCGGCATAAGCCCTCTGCCCCAATAGTCTTTGCTAAGAACATATCCAATTATCTTCGGATATGTACCCGGAGCCTTGCCGGTGTAGAAAGCGGTGCTTCTTAAAAAAACGACGCAAATCATCGTATGCCTGCCGATAGTTGGCTCCCGGATAGTGTTCTTGTAACTGGTGCGTATCTAAATCAAAATTCAGTGCCTTAAAATATTTTCTCTCCAAAAGATTAAGCCCTCATAGCCTGTTTTTCTCTGTAATGGGTCAGCAGATCTTCTTCATTAAAATCTTCGGGGCTGTCGGAATCGTCACTGTCATATAAACGCCAGACGGCTACATTATCCATAAACCAAGTCTGCTTTTTCAAAGTGTTGACTATTTTCCCAAACAGGCTGAAATCTTTTGCTCGTCCACAGTCACGATATACCAATGCACCAGAACCATCCTCAATGCGAGGAAGTCCTACTGTAAGGAACGTGTTATTGATTGCACTGTAAATACCATCCAAATGGTATTTTTTCTCTGTCGTTATCTTATCATCATCCATGCAGATCATCATTTTTAACATGAAAGCGACCTCCTTCTGCTTTTTATTATATCATCAGAAAACGAGGTCTACAATCTTGAAAATCTAATTTTTGATGAAATGCTTCGGGCCATCATGACCCGAAGTACCTTTGCCACCTCGCCCCACAGCTTTTCATAATCCTTTTGCAGTCTAACACCAATGCCTTTACTCCCAGCAAATTCAAAAGCCAGCCATCTGATACTTAGGATATGTATCAGATGTTTTTTAAATAATTAATAAACCAAAATAGAGTATTTTCCCACGACAGTACAGCCTCATAATATTTTTTGTCTGTTTTATACTTGTTATAGCGTGGATTGGGAAGATAGGAAATGGTGTTCATATGTCCTAACTCTGTTGTTAATACAATACTCTTTTCATATGATTTTGCTTTTGTCATAATGTTAATTGATGCACTATAAGAATCCCATATTTCATCTTTTATTGAAGTAATTAGTAAAAGAGGACATGTAACATGTTCTATGTCCATAACTCCAGAATCATCAATACTTGATTTCTTCATTAGCATGTTCATAATAAATTCCCTTATTTTAAATGGTTTATAAGATATCTCTTTTCCACCATATGTCCAAGAAGAATGTTTAGAATTTCTCTTCCCTTTTAACCCTTCATAAACTCTATCACTTGGAGAATTTAAAACTGCACATTTAATACCATCATATTTAGTCAGAAACATCAGACTATATTCTGCTCCCTTTGATCTACCATAAATTCCAATCTTTGCAGAATCAACAAATGTCAACTTTTGTATATACTTTAATGCTTCTTCAATGTTTTCAAGTGGTATTCGATCTAAACTTGATTTTTGGTTATTCATTCCAAAATAACTAATAGCCAGTGTCACAAAACCATGATTTGATAACATCATTGCAATATTTTGTGCTTTCTCAATTCCTCCATCACTACCAGATAATACTATAATAGCCGGTTTTTTATTTTTATCCCCGTCATAAAATAATCTCCCTTGCCAACTATCCCTTAGTATATCATAGTGATTTATATTACAATTTTTATAAAATCTATTAAAAGTTGTTTCAGCAAGTAACTTTCCATCCGATAAAACTGAAATTTTATAACTTACAACATCATTTAAAGGTAATTTTTTAAGGTCTCCAATATGTTTTTTATTAACTATAGATACAGCCTTAAGAGATTCAAACAGCCCCATATCTCTAATGCCTATATAATCTCCCCCTTTCGATGGTGAGTTTTTAAGGGATACTATTCCATTTGAATCACTGAGAAAAATAGCTTCAGATTGCCAAAATGTATTCTCTGACCAATTCATAGGAGCATTTATATTATAAAAACAATTTGTTTCTAAAATAATTTTAATTTCTTGAAACTTTTTTAATCCTTGGATGCATATATTCATCTTTGAATCCATCAATTTATTAGTATCTTCAATTATAATTTTACATCCCATCGTATTCCTCCCAAGTGCTTATGATATCAGACATTAATTCGCTCAGTTGTTCAAAAAAAATACAATCATATTTTTTAAAAATTCTTCTTAAATCATTTTCTATTTTTTTATGCTCTTCATCATGTTTATTACATACTATTTCTCCTTTAGATGTTAACTCAAGCACAAAACTTTTCTTGTTAGCTTTTTTCTTTTTGACACAATCTTTTTTTTCTAACAAATTAACTAATTGCGTAATGGCGCTTCGACTTACTTTCAGCTTTTCAGCATATTCAATAAGCGTGTAATTTGGATTCTGTTCAGCTACTTTCAATAAATGTACCTCTGATAAATTCAAGTCAAGAATTCTATGTTGTTTGTGTTCTAAACTAAGATATGCTTTTATGAAGTTTTGAAATTCGCATAAAATTTTTTCGTAGTTCATTTTACCACCTCTTTTTTTGTTAATATACTTAACAAAATATCATATGCATCAAAAAATGTCAACTATATACTATCCAGTTTTTCGCCAACAAAAAAGACAGCCCTCCTCAGATTACCAAGCACATGGAGTTCTGTCTTTTCTATTCACATTGTTTATTTCATTACAATATTAATAATCTTCTTCGGAACATAGATTTCCTTAATCACGTTTCCTGTCAGTTTATCTGCAATCGCTTCTTTTCCTGCTGCGATCGCATCTTCTTTGGAGATATCTGCTGCGATACTGATCACTGCTTTTGTCTTTCCATTAATCTGTACCGGAACTTCGATCTCATCATCTTTCATCTGTGCCTCATCGTATGTCGGCCAGCCTGCTTTGAAGATTGTCTCTGTATGTCCAAGCTGCTCCCACATCTCCTCTGCAAAATGAGGTGCAAATGGAGAAAGCAGGACTGCGATCGTCTCCAGAGTTTCTTTATCGATTCCGCCTTCTTTCTTTGCGATCTCGATAAACTTGTTATTGTACTCCATAAATCCGGAGATAACGGTATTCAGGCTGAAGCTCTCCAGACGCATGGTGATATCTGCTACCATTCTGTGGCGCTGTTTAATCATCTCTTTTGTTGCCTGTACTTCATTTTCTTTGCTGTCTATCAACAGATTCCACAGACGTTTCAGGAAGCGGTTGACACCGTCGATTCCACGGTCATCCCACTCTGCATCCAACTCCGGCGGTCCCACGAATAATTCATACATTCTCAGAGAGTCACATCCGTAGTTGCGTACCAGATCATCCGGAGATACGACATTTCCTTTGGACTTACTCATCTTGATTCCATTCTTTCCTGTGATCATTCCCTGGTTGAACAGCTTGTGGAATGGTTCATCAAAGTCTACAACTCCGATGTCATGCAGGAATTTTGTATAGAAACGAGAGTACAGAAGATGCAGTACCGCATGCTCTACACCACCAATATACATATCTACCGGAAGCATCTCGTCCGCTTTTTCTCTGGAAACCAGTTCTTTGTCATTGTGGCTGTCCACATAACGCAGGAAGTACCAGGAAGAACCAGCCCACTGAGGCATGGTATTTGTCTCACGTTTTGCGTCTTTTCCACAAACCGGACACTTGCAGTTTACCCACTCTTCGATTCCGGCAAGCGGAGATTCTCCGGTTCCTGTCGGTTCATAAGAATCTACATCCGGCAGACGCAGCGGCAGTTCTTCTTCCGGTACCGGCACTGCTCCACATTCCGGACAGTGTACAATCGGAATCGGCTCTCCCCAGTAACGCTGACGGGAGAATACCCAGTCACGCAGCTTATAGTTTACAGTTGCTTTTCCGATCCCACGCTCTTCAATAATATGTGGCGCTTCTTTCTTGAGAACGGCTGATTCCATTCCGTTCCACTCTCCGGAATTGATCATAGTTCCAACAGCATCTGTGTATGCCTCTTCCATATTTTCGATTTCCTGTCCGTCTTTTGCAATGACCTGAATGATCGGGATCTCGAATTTTCTCGCAAATGCAAAGTCACGTTCATCATGTGCAGGTACACACATAATTGCTCCTGTACCATAATCTGCCAGTACATAATCAGACAACCAGATCGGCACTTTTGCACCGTTGATCGGATTGATCGCATAGCTTCCTGTAAACACACCTGTCTTTTCCTTGTCCTGCATACGGTCTACGTTAGACTTCATGGAAGCATCATAAATATACTGCTCCACCGCTTCTCTTGTCTCGTCTGTTGCAAGTTCTTTTGCAAGCGCATGTTCCGGAGCAAGTACCATAAATGTTGCACCATGTAATGTATCCGGGCGTGTTGTATAAACAGTGATCTTCTCTTCTCTTCCATCCACCTGGAAATCTACTTCTGCACCGTAAGATTTTCCGATCCAGTCAGCCTGCATTTTCTTTACTTTTTCCGGCCAGTCCAGTTTGTCTAGATCGTTCAAAAGACGGTCTGCATATTTTGTGATACGCAGCATCCACTGACGCAGATTTTTCTTTGTAACATCTGTTCCGCAGCGCTCACATTTTCCATTCACAACCTCTTCGTTTGCCAGACCTGTTTTGCAGGATGGACACCAGTTGATCGGGAACTCTTTCTCATATGCCAGGCCCTCTTTGAACATTTTTACAAAAATCCACTGTGTCCATTTATAGAAATTCGGATCTGTTGTATTAACTTCCATATCCCAGTCATATAATGCTGCAATCTCATTGATCTGACGCTTGATGTTTGCTACATTCTCTGCTGTAGATTTTGCCGGATGAACCCCCATCTTGATCGCATAGTTCTCTGCCGGAAGTCCAAATGCATCCCATCCCATTGGATGTACAATGTAATATCCCTGCTGTAACTTATAACGGCTCCATACATCAGAAATTACATATCCTCTCCAATGTCCGACATGCAGACCATTTCCTGATGGATACGGGAACATATCCAGACAATAATATTTTTCTTTCTTTTCTCCGTTGTCCTTACATCTTGGATTTACCGGATTTTCCTGCCATTTATCATGCCATTTTTTTTCGATTGCTTTGTGGTTATAAACAATTTTTGCACCCATTTTGCATATCCTCCTTTTATTTCAAAAAAAGCCTTCTCATCTCATAAGAGACGAAAAGGCTTTTATCTTCCGTGGTACCACTCTTTTTCATCTGCAAACACACAGATGCACTCATTGCTTCTGTAACGGGAAGACCCGCTTTTTCCTACTTTTCCGATCCGGATGTTCAGAAAAAGAACTCCGAGGGGAGTTGGGAGAACGCTGTTTCCTGCCTCGCACCATCCGGCAGGTCTCTGAAAAACCTCAGACTCTTACTATTCCTCATCAACATTTCTTTCATATGTTTTCTTATTATAAAAAGAATCATAAAATAAGTCAAGTAGATTTCTTTGATTTTCCACTTATTTCATTCTGCCAAAATAATCTTTTGTTTCTTTCACCACTACGTTGCTAAGCGCTAGCAGTGCAATCAGGTTTGGAAGCGCCATCAACGCATTGAAAATATCTGCAATGTTCCATACTGCTGCAACAGTCATATACGGTCCGATAAATACTGCCAGAATGTACAGCCAGCGATATGTCATTACAACTTTCTTGTTCCGATTGAAGAGATACTCCATACAACGCTCCCCATAATAATTCCATCCAAGAATCGTTGTAAATGCAAAAAATACCAGACAGATCATCAATACAAAAGATGCAATTGCCGGTGGGAATGGCAAGCCTTTCTGAAATGCCGCCATGGTGATCTCCACCCCTTCCAGATTCGGATCGTTCCAGCTTCCTGCCAAAACAACAGAAATTCCGGTCATTGTACAAATAACAATGGTATCAATAAATGTTCCAGTCATAGAAACCAATCCCTGACGCACCGGTTCTTTTGTCACTGCTGCTGCCGCCGCGATCGGTGCACTACCAAGACCTGCCTCATTCGAAAAGATTCCCCTTGCGATTCCTTTCTGCATTGCCACTATCATTGTTCCCATTGCACCACCTGCTAGGGCACTTCCGGTAAACGCAGATTTCACGATCATTGCAAGGGCTGCCGGGATTTCTGTAATGTGTGTGACCATAATGATCAATACAAATACGACGTACAGAACTGCCATAAACGGAACTACAATTTCCGATACTTTTGCAATTCGCTTCAATCCGCCAATCACAACAAGACCAACACAAACGGTCAAAATAATACATGTGATCACAGTTGCCCAGGAATATGTATTTCCGAACATCTGCACTGCATTTTCAGTATTCGGGTCAAAGAAATTTTTTACTGCAGATGCAATACTGTTCACCTGAGTAAATGTACCGATTCCAAACAACCCGACTCCGGCTCCGAAAAATGCAAATATTTTTGCCAGCCAGCGCCAGTTTTTTCCCATTCCGTTTTCAATATAATAGAACGGTCCGCCAAGAACATGCCCTTCTTTGTCGATTGTCCGGTATTTGATTGCAAGAAGCCCTTCTGCATACTTCGTTGCCATTCCGAAAAATGCTGCCACCACCATCCAGAACAGTGCGCCCGGTCCGCCTGCCGCAATCGCAGTCGCTACTCCGGTAATATTTCCGGTTCCGATCGTTGCAGAAAGCGCCGTACAAAGTGCTCCAAAGCTGGTCACTTCCCCATGTCCTTCTTCTTCATTTTTTACCATGAATCTGAGTGCTTTCGGCAGATGCCGAATCTGAAGTCCGCCAAGGCGAACGGTTAAATAGATACCTGTTGTCAGAATCAATATAATAAGCGGCAGTCCCCAGATACGGTCATCCACCCATTTGATTGCTGTGTCGATTTGACTGTAGATTTGTGCTAACATACTTTCTTTCCTCCATCCTTTTGCCTGAGAGATTCTCAGCAAAACCGCATCCAGATTATGCGTCTGCTGATTACACCTTCGGCGCTCTTTTTTCAGAGACTCTCCTGAGTTTAGTGTTTTACAACACTAAAGCAAAGAATAACATGGTTTTGAAAAGAATGCAAGCCATTTTCTGATTTTCCATTTTAGAAAAACTAATCAATGTTTATAAGTAAGATGCAGAGGGAATACAGACACTGCTCCCTCTGCTTTTTTCTATCCCAACGCCACATCCAGAATCATCATCAGTGTGAACCCTGCTGCAACACCGATTGTTCCTACATTGGTATGTTTTCCGTTTTGTGCCTCCGGAATCAACTCTTCCACTACAACATAAATCATAGCGCCTGCCGCAAAGGAGAGAAAATATGGCAGAAGCGGAACTACAAGCCCCGTCAGCCAGATTGTCAGAAATGCGGCGATCGGCTCTACAATCCCTGACAGTGTTCCATACACAAACGCCCTCAGTTTTGTAATTCCCTGTGCCCTTAACGGCATGGAAATAATCGCTCCCTCCGGAAAATTCTGAATGGCGATTCCAGCAGACAATACAAATGCTCCTGTCATTGTTATCAGTACATTATCCGAAAGAACTCCGGCAAAGGTCACACCCACTGCCATCCCTTCCGGAATATTGTGCAGCGTCACTGCGAGCATCAACATTGTTGTTTTTCGAAGTGATGCCTGAATCCCTTCCGGCTCCAATTCCTGAAAGTGCTGGTGAGGTGTCACCGTGTCCAGCAAAAGCAGAAAACCAATTCCAAGCAGAAACCCTGCCGATGCAGGAATCCATGCAATCTGTCCGCCTTCCTCCGCCATCTCGATGGCCGGGATCAAAAGCGACCAGACAGATGCTGCGATCATGACACCCGAAGCAAATCCGAGCAGACCTTTCTGCAGCTTTTCATTCATCTCTTTTCTCATGAAGAATACCATTGCTGCGCCAAGAGTTGTTCCTGCAAACGGCAGTAAAATTCCAAGTATTACATCCAAATTCATATGTTTCTCCCTTTCGTAATTCTTTTTTTCGATATGTTATCCTATGCTCAGGAGAAGACTTTGGTTCCGTTTAAATGCACATGGAAAAAGAATCCTTATACCGATGCCGTGATCAGTTCCTTTCCGGCTGCCCGGCATTCCTCCAACGCAGCATCATCCGGCGTCTCGTTTGCGATCACACCTTCTTCACAGATCAGATGTGCTCCCGCCTCTTCCATTCTCTGGCACCAGTCACGCATCCACTCTCCGTCACCCCAGCCGTAAGACCCAAACAAAAGTAGCTGCTTACCGGAGATCATCGGCTCCAGTTCTTCCACGAACGGCTCCATTTCGCTGTCTTCCAACTGCTCTGCTCCCATAGACGGGCAGCCGAGCGCAATTTTATCAAATTTTGAAATCGTATCCGCATCTGTCTGTCCAACCTCACATACCTCCGCGGTTCCTCCTGCTGCCTGAATCCCTTCTGCGACCGCCTGTGCCATTGCCTCTGTATTTCCTGTTCCACTCCAATATACTACTGCTGCATTCATGTGAATTCCTCCTTCATTATTGTGCGATTTCCCGGATACTTTTTCCGGCTAAAAATTCTCTGACCACTCCTTCTTTGGCCTGATCATAAGACTTGAAAATCATTTTTGCCCTGGACGGATTACTATATACTTTCCAATATCCGATCATAAGATACTTTCTTCCTTCATTTTGAATAAATCCTTCCACATCTTCCTTCGGATACCCTAAAAACACTCCGATTTCATGGGGAAATCCCAGTTTTCTGCTGCTTATCTGCCTCACTCTTTGAGCCAGTCTTTTGAGCATCTCATCCAGATTCTGCATATGATACCCATATGCCTCAAGCAGCCGCTGATTGTCAGGCAGCATCAGATGATACTCCAACTCACTCCGTCTGAAAAAGAAAACAAGACATCTGCTGTCCCTGCAGGACAGAATTCGATATTCTACCTCTGTCTCTTCAAAAATCTCCTGCAGCTCCTCACACATTTTCTGTTCCATTGTGATCACGCTGGATATCTTGAGCCCCTTTAAAAAGGGGGCGCACTGCAGCGCAACCTGAAACCTGGCTTTTAGTTTTATATCTTCATTTTTGAAAAAATAAGACAATGTTTCCGATGACATATGAGCCTCCTTAAATGATTATGATTCTCAATTAGTTTGATATTACCATGTCCTACTCTCAATTTCAACATTTGTTATTGAGAAGTTTTCTCATTATATTTTTCTGAATATTTATCTGCATTTTTATTATTTTTTTATTGTTTGAGAACCTTGTTTGGTGTATAATAAATTTAAGTTATTTGAGCAGAAAGAAGTCTCAAAATACATACAAAAAGGAGAGATTTGCCATGGTAAATTTAATTACAGGACCGAAAGGAACCGGAAAAACACAGCAGATGATTGAGCTTGCTAATGAAAAGGTCAAAACATCTAACGGAAACGTCGTATTTATCAAAAAAAGTCATCGCAACACTACTACTTTAGACTTCGGTGTACGTGCAATCTGCATGGAAGACTATCCTGATATTCTGACAATGGATGAATTTATCGGTTTTCTCTACGGTATGGTAGCAGGTAATCATGATATTGATACCATCTTTATTGACAGCGTATTAAAACAGGCGGATATTTCTTTAAACAACATTTCTGCATTTATGACCAGTCTGAGTAAAATTTCTGCAGAAAATACTCTTGATTTCTTTATCAGTGTGGGGGCTGAGAAAGAATCCATTCCCGATATAGATTCCGACAATTATAACGTTTTGAACTAATGGGTATGAAAAAAGCGATATTCAGTATTTTTTACTGAGTACCGCTTTTTTATACATTATGGTATATCTGTTTTTATTATTCTTCTGATATTGCCTGCTCTTCGCTTTCCGCTTCTGATTTTTTTGTCTCTTTTGCTTTTTGATCCGGCTCTTCTCCGTTCAAAGAAAGTACAGAATTTGCCCGCTCACCTTCTTTGTATTCTACCGTCACAGTATCACCGACATTGTATTTGATAATATCGATAAAATCAACGACTGAAACATCAAAAATATCATCAGAGCCTTCCAACATGATATAAAAGTGAGAATCTCCGTCTACAACGCCCTGTGCGATCTTTGTGATCTTGGAAGACAGCGTCTTTACTTCTCTCGTATCTTCCGCCTGCTTCTTGATGCCACTCTCATACATCAGATCATTGTAGTTTTCTTCACACTCACTGACCGTATTTCCAATGGCTACAACCTGATATTTCTGCACATTGACCATGGCATACTTTTTCACCAGTCCGGCATCATCTTTCAGCGCCATAAAATAGGTCGGCTCCCCTGAAATATTCAAAAGCAACGGGAATGCCGCTTTGTATTTTAAGTTCTGCACCTGACCTTCTGCTGAAGACATGGCAGACTCTTCTGTCGCGCCTTCCACTTCATAGAACTTCGTCTCCATCGTACGCTGATTCATCAGAACAAATCCTACATTGGACTGGTCTCCTGTGATCGAAGTCACACCTGTATATACCCATACATCATCATCCAACGCAAGATAGTTGTATCCTGTCGTCGTATGCAGACAATCCTTCTGTCCCAGCACACTGTTTAAAAATCCATGCTTCAACGTACCATAATAATCATACAGCTGTATCAGCATATCTGCGGAGTACGCCCGGTCGATCCACTCCGGTGCATCTTCGATCTTATAATCTTTCGTCTCACCTGTAATGGCATTACATAAAACCACTCTTCCAACTGTGGTACCTCCAAACAGACCGATATTGAATTTCTTCACCGGGCTGATCCAGTATGGAACTCCGTTGTCATCGATCTCAAAACTTAAGTCATTGAAGATATAAGTCGGATATTTGAACCGGAGATGACGGTAAATATTGCGATTGAAATGATCACTGGTCGTATACTTCATCCCTTCATCCAACTTCACCAGTTCGGTATTCTGTGTCGCCATATCGATCTTGATATATGCCGGAATTCCCTCACTCTGATTCGTGAACCATTTGATCAGGCTGGCATAACGCAGGGGAGATACTCTCACGGGCTGATCCTGGTAGTTGATCTGGCTGTACCAGTCATCTACCTCAAACTGAGAGACCATATCCACCATACTTCCCATCTTTCTGTTTCCCAGGATCGTCGCAGAATCTCTGTCAAGCAGCGGAATCTGATCAAATGAGAGTTCCTCGATATCTTTTGTAAATTCTCCATCCTCTACTTTCATCAGCTTCTGATATTTTTTCGCGTTGACGATCGGAGAAGACAACAGTGTACCTGCTGCATACACGATTACAACTGCGCCAAGAATCCCCAGGATCACTTTCATCCCCTTGGATTCTTTCAGCGCATATCTGTCGAACCGCTTTCTTTTCGCATAGAAAAATGCTGCTGCCACGATCACCACAATCAGAAATATCCAGAACTCCGTAGAATGAATATTGAGTGCCGGCAATGCAACATAATAGTAAATACCGGCAAGAATAACCAATGCCAACACTGCAAGAAGTTTCATTTTACCTTTTTTCATGCTAATTCCCTTTCCTAAAAATAATTTCTACTTTTAAAGTAGTGGGACAATTATAACATCTTCAAAGATAATTCACAATTCTTCTTGCAATTTTTATATCTTTTTAATATTTACCTATGATTTTTCCAACATTTTGTCTTAAAATTTCCGTTTCCAGAGCTCCGGTGCAAGCAGGACAAGACAAGGGAAGATTTCCAGCCGTCCCAGCAACATATCCGCACAGAATACCAGTTTTGACAGCCAGGAGAACTCAAAGAAATTCTCAACCGGTCCCACCTGTGAAATTCCGGGACCGACATTATTTAAGGTCGTCAGAACCGCACTGACAGAAGTCGCAAAATCATAATTATCGATGGACACGATCAAAACAGAAGATACCAGGATAAGCGCATAACAAATACTGTATACATATACTCCATGAAGGGTCTCTCTGCCTACCTTCTGACCGTTCACAGTCACCACCGTCACTGCTTTAGGATGCAGAATCCGCTTGATTTCCTGCTTTACGCTCTTGCAGAGGATCAGAATTCTCGACACCTTCATTCCTCCACCTGTCGATCCGGCACAAGCTCCGATGATCATGGTGACCAGCAAAATGGTTTTAGAAAATTCCGGCCATAAATTAAAGTCCGCAGTGTAGAATCCCGTTGTCGTGATCACCGCTGCCACCTGAAAACTTGAATACCGGAACGCACTTGCCACATTGCCGTATATATGATAAATGTTGACTGTGATCATCAATATTGCCGCAGCAATCACACCAAGATAGGTGCGTGCTTCTTCATTTTTTAATGCACTCTTCCAGTTTTTTATGTAAATTGCAAAATAAATATTAAAATTGATCCCAAACAAAATCATAAATACGGTGATAACCCCGTCAATATACGCACTGTCATAATAGCTCACACTTGCATTTCTGTTGGAAAATCCACCGGTTCCCGCAGTACTGAATGAATGAATTAGCGCGTCATAAAGGTTCATTCCGCCAAATAAAAGGAAAATCACCTCTGCCATTGTCAGAATCAGATACATCAGATACAGAATTCTCGCCGTACTGCGTGCCTTCGGAACAAGCTTGTCTGCTTCCGGTCCCGGTACTTCCGCGCGCATCAGATACATGGATCCGTCATCATCCAGACTCAAAAGTACCATAACAAATACCAAAACTCCCATTCCGCCGATCCAGTGTGTCAGCGCTCTCCAAAACAACATTCCCTGCGGAAGCGCCTCGATATCCGTCAGAATTGTAGAACCTGTTGTTGTAAATCCGGAGACTGTCTCAAAAAAGGCATCCAGATAATCTGGAATCGAACCGGAGATAAAAAACGGCAGTGCACCGAACAGTGACCACAAAATCCAGGCAATCCCGACCAGTGCAAGCCCTTCTTTTCCATAAATACTCGTATCTTTCGGTTTTTTTCTGCCCGCCAGCAGAAAAATAATGAGCAGAATGGCCGCTGTTAATAAAAATGCAATTCCGCTTTGCTCTCCATACAAAAAAGAAACAAACGCTGGCACCAGAAGCAGAAGTCCTTCCACTCCCAACATTCTGCCTATCATATAAACAATCATTCTATTATTCATCTCGTTACCTCTTCACCAAAATATCGTCCAGATCCCGGATCTGTTTTGTCATGGTGATAATAACTACACTGTCACCTACCTGAATACTGTCATCTCCGTTTGGAATAATGATCTTTCTTCCCCGCGCAATGCAGGCAATGATATTGTTCACTTTCAGATTCAGATCTTTAAGAGGCACTCCCGTATACGCATTCTCCGATTTGATAATAAATTCCAGAGCCTCCACTCTTCCATCCAGTAGCTGGTACATGGTCTCCACATTTGCACTGCACTGAGAATTTCTTCTCGCCCGCACATAACCAAGAATGGCATCAGCAGTCGCTGTTTTAGCAGATACAATACTGTCGAGTCCAAGTTCATCGATCATCATGGCTCTGCGGTCCTCATTGATCTTTACGATCACCTTGGATACACTCTGCTTAGAAGCAAACAAAGACATGATGATGTTCTCTTCATCCATTCCTGTCAGTGCAATAAAAGCATCTGTTTTTTCAATCCCCTCTTCTATCAGCAGATCATGCTCCGTCGCATCGCCATTGATGATGGTTGCTTGTGGAAGAAGTTCACAGAGCTCTTCACAGCGCTCTCTGTTTCTTTCGATGATCTTGACATTCATCCCCAGATTACACAACTGGCTTGCCAGATAGTAGGCCACTCTCCCCCCACCGCAGATCATTGCATTTTTAATCTTCTCTTTTCGCAGGGCAATCTTCTTGAAGAACTGCTCCATATTCTGATGAGAAGCCGCAATATGCAACTTGTCTCCTGCTTTTAAAATATAATCTCCATCCGGAATCAAAACCGTTTCTCCGGATTCGACTGCACATACCAGCACCTGAACCTGAAAACGTGCATATAATTCAGACAAAGACAATCCTTCCAGTTTTCCGCAGTGAATCGGAAATTCAACAAGTTCCACCCTTCCTTTTACGAAAGTCTCTACCTTACTTGCATCCGGAAACAGCAGCAGACGGGTAATATCCCCCGCAACGATCAGTTCCGGATTTACTACCATACTCAAATGGAGGTCCTTTTTCAGAAAATCAATCTGTTTATAGTAGATCGGATTTCTTACCCGGGCAATCGTATGCCGTGCGCCCAGCCTTCTCGCGATCAGACAGCTGAGCATATTGCACTCGTCCGTAGAAGTGCAGGCAATCACCAGATCTGCATGCGGTACATCCGCCCTCTGCTGAACCTCCACACTGCCGCCTTCTCCCACAACACAAAAAACATCCATTCTTTCAATGGATTTTCGCAGTTTTTCTTCATTATTATCGATCAATATAATATCGTACTTTTCTGATGACAGTTGTTTTGCCAGTTTATAACCAACCTTGCCGTCGCCTATGATTACAATTTTCATTGGTTCCCTAAGTCCTCTCTGTTTTCACATTCTTCTTTTCAAAACGTGTTCTATTATACCACCTTAATACCACACACACAATTTTAATACTATTTTTATATTTTTTCCACGTTTTGCATAATTTTTTTCTGTTTTCTCCGCCAAAAAAGACCTTTCCTACAACAAAATCATTGATTTTTGCAGAAAAGGTCTTTTTCTAATTTTCTATTCTATTTTTCTTCCGCTGCTCTTGCTGCGATTTCCTTCTCCTGTACATCCGAAGGTGCCTGCTCATATCTTGCAAACTGATACTCATAAGTACCTCTTCCTCCTGTCATGGAGCGAAGCACTGTACAGTATCCAAACAGTCCTGTCATCGGAATGTCTGCTTCTATGATCTGTTTGCCGCCGCTTACAGGTGTCATGCCAAGGACACGTCCTCTCCTCTTATTCAGATCACCCATAACATCTCCTGTATAGTCGTCCGGCACTGTCACTTTCAAGGATGCGATAGGCTCCAGAAGAACCGGTCCCGCTTCCATAAAGCCTTTCTTAAATGCCTGGATCGTAGCTGTCTTGAATGCCATCTCCGAAGAATCTACCGGATGGTAAGATCCATCGTAAAGAACTGCTTTGACTCCGACTACCGGATATCCTGCGAGAGGACCTTTTACCACAGAGCCCTGAAGTCCTTTTTCTACAGCCGGGAAGTAGTTCTTCGGAACAGCGCCGCCTACCACTTCTTCTTCAAATACATAAGGAGTCTCCAGATCACCAGATGGTTCAAACCGCATCTTTACATGTCCGTACTGACCATGTCCGCCGGACTGTTTTTTGTATTTTGTGTCCACATCCGATTTCTTACGGATTGTCTCACGGAACGCCACTTTCGGTGTCTCCAGTTTAATTTCTACTTTATATCTGGCTGCCAGTTTGCTGGCTGCGATTTCCAGATGCTGATCTCCCATACCGTAAAGAAGAGACTGTCTGTTCTCACTGTCATTGACTGCTCTGAGTGTCACATCCTCTGCCATCATCTTCTGCAGTGCCTGAGATACCTTGTCTTCATCCCCTTTTGTCAGAGTCTTGTATCTCATATAGGTATATGGAACCGAATAATCTGTTCTGGAATATGTAATCGGCGTATTCTTTGTCGAAAGAGTATCTCCTGTCTTTGTACTTCCAAGCTTTGCGATTGCTCCGATATCTCCTGCAAACAGTTCGGAAACTTCTGTCGGTTTGTTTCCGCACATCGTATAAAGCTTGCCCGGTTTTTCCTCGGCATCCGCATCTGCATTGTAAAGTACGTCATCCCCTTTGAGTACACCGGAGCATACCTTTACAAATGAATACTTTCCGATAAACGGATCTACCATTGTCTTGAATACATAGGCAGATTTGGCCTTTGAAAAATCATAATCAGCCTCGTAGATCTCACTCTTTGTCCTGTGGATACCCGCACAGCTTCTCTTATCCGGACTCGGGAAGAAACGCACGATATCAGAAAGCAGATTGGCAACACCCTGTGCCTGTACATTGGATCCCATAGCAACCGGAACGATGTCCCCATCCATCACTTCCGTACGCATGGCTGCACGGATCTCTTCAATTGAAAATTCATCTCCCTCAAAGTAACGATCCATAAATTCTTCGCTCGTCTCCGCAACTGCCTCCATCAGAGAATCTCTCAAAATCTTCAGGTTCGGAAGACAATACTCCGGAATCTCGCACTCTTCTCTCTGTCCGATTCCTGTATAACGTCTGCCGGCATTTTTAATAATGTTGATATATCCGACCAGCTTTTCGTTCTCACGGATCGGCTGGAAATGCGGCGCGATTTTCTTACCATATCTGACAGTCAGATCTTCCACAACCTGGCGGAAACTTGCGTCGTCCATATCCATCTCTGTCACATAGACCATACGCGGCAGGTTGTACTTGTCACAAAGCTCCCACGCTTTTTCTGTACCAACCTGTACACCGGCTTTTCCGGAAACCACGATAACTGCCGCATCTGCTGCACTCACTGCTTCTTCTACTTCGCCGACAAAATCAAAATATCCCGGTGTATCCAGAATATTGATCTTTGCCTTTTCCCACTCGATCGGGATCAGGCTCGTGCTGATCGAGAATCCGCGCTTCTGCTCTTCTTTATCAAAATCACTGGTCGTATTGGACTCGGAAATCTTTCCCATACGACTGACTGCTCCTGATACATAAAGCATCGCCTCTGCAAGACTTGTTTTGCCGCTGCCACCGTGGCCAAGCAATACTACGTTTCTAATCTCATCCGTTCTGTAAACCTTCATAGTGCTGCCTCCTTATGTTGTTATTCTCTTCATGTTCCGGCAGCTGTTCTGCCGACTCACGTGCTATGTGTATATTGTACTAAAATTTTATATAAATTACAACTATTTTATTTATTTTTAACAACTTGTTTCTAATTTACTTTTACGAGTTAAAATGCTAAAATATTCTATATGTGCTTCTTGGGATCGCAGCTTCCCATCAGCCAGTTTATTTAGAAAGGACATCAAACTATGCAGACAAAAACAAGCACTACCATCGGATTTATCGGGCTGGGACTAATCGGCGGTTCTATCGCCAAGGCAATCCGCCAGTATTATCCGGACTATCAGATCCTGGCTTTTGATAAAAGCAGAGAAACACTTGCACTGGCCATGCAGGACGGAACGATCGACATCTCCTGTACTGCCATTGACGAACAGTTCTCTCACTGTTCCTATCTTTTTCTCTGTGCGCCGATTTCTTACAATAATGCGTATTTATCTCAGTTAAAGGATTTGATCCATCCGGATTGCATCCTGACAGATGTCGGCAGTGTAAAGACTGCGATCCATGAGGAGATTACCCGGCTTGGTCTGGATGCAAATTTCATCGGAGGACATCCTATGGCAGGTTCCGAAAAAAGCGGATTTGCCAATTCCAAGGCTCATCTGATTGAAAATGCATACTACATTTTGACGCCGTCTGACAAAGTCTCTTCTGAGAAGCTGGAGGATTACCGCTGTTTTGTACAGTCTCTGAAGGCGCTGCCGATCGTGCTTGACTACCGGCTGCATGATACGGTCACCGGAACCATCAGTCATCTGCCGCACATCATTGCCTCCTGCCTGGTCAACTTCGTAAAAAGTACGGATACAAAAGAGGAACTGATGAAACTTCTGGCTGCGGGCGGTTTTAAAGATATTACAAGGATTGCATCTTCTTCTCCGATCATGTGGCAGCAGATCTGCCTGAAAAATAAAGATAATATCTCCCGGATCCTGGGCGCTTATATCGAAGAACTGAACCGCGCAAAAATTTCCATTGATGCCGGCAATGAACGGGAATTATTTTCATTCTTCGAATCATCCAGAGACTACCGGAATTCCATGCCGGATCACTCTGCAGGACCGATCAAAAAGATTTTTGCCCTGTACTGTGACATTATCGATGAAGCCGGAGGAATCGCGACCATTGCCACGATTCTGGCCAGCAATCACATCAGCATTAAAAATATTGGAATCATTCATAACCGGGAATTTGAAGAAGGGGTACTGCGCATCGAATTTTACGAAGAGGACGCCTCTGTAAAGGCCGCCGCACTTCTGCAGAAATACCGGTATATTGTATATGAAGTTTAAAGAAAGGAATCTATGATTATGGAATTGACAAGCATTACAGGATTAAAAGGAGAAGTTTCCATTCCGGGAGACAAATCCATTTCTCACCGCAGTGTGATGTTCGCATCTCTCGCCAACGGAATGACAGAGATCCACAACTTCCTAAGTGGTGCAGACTGTCTTGCCACTATTGACTGCTTCCGGAAAATGGGGATTAAAATAGAGGAACACCAAAACCGGATTCTGGTACACGGCAAGGGACTGCACGGACTGACTGCGCCTTCGGAAACATTACAGGTAAAAAACAGCGGAACGACTACCCGCCTGCTCTCCGGTATTCTTGCAGGACAGCCATTTTCCACTTCCCTTTCCGGAGACGAGTCACTCAACTCACGTCCCATGAAACGGATCATCGAACCACTGACACAGATGGGCGCTCATATTTCCAGCCTGCACGGCAATGGATGCGCACCGCTGGTCATTGAACCAGGGAAATTGCACGGAATCCACTACACGTCACCGGTTGCTTCTGCTCAGGTAAAATCCTGTATTCTTCTTGCGGGCCTTTACGCAGATGGGGAAACTTCCGTGACAGAACCGATCTTGTCCCGCAATCACACGGAGTTGATGCTCAAAGAATTCGGCGCAGATATCCGGACCGTTCATCAGCTGGCAGGTTCTGAGGCAACGTCCGTGATCCAGCCATGTCCGGAATTACATGGACAGAAGATCACTGTTCCCGGAGATATTTCTTCCGCTGCCTACTTTATCGCAGCAGGACTTTTAGTTCCGGATTCCGAGATTCTGGTCAAAAATGTAGGAATCAACCCGACTCGTGCAGGTCTTTTGAAAGTATGCGAAGATATGGGCGGAGACATCACTCTGTTAAATGAACGCACGGAAGCCGGAGAAAAAATGGCCGATATTCTGGTTCGCAGCAGCCAGCTTCATGGAATTTCGATTCACGGTGATATCATTCCCACACTGATCGATGAGATTCCGATCATTGCCGTTATGGCAGCCTGCGCTGAAGGTACGACCATCATCCGCGATGCGCAGGAACTTCGTGTCAAAGAGACAGACCGGATCGAGACGATCACTGACAATCTGATCGCCATGGGATGCAGCGTTCTCCCGACAGAAGATGGAATGGTGATCAAAGGAGGGGAGCCTTTAAAAGGCGCTACCATCCACACACTGCTCGATCACCGGATCGCCATGGCATTCAGTATCGCAGCTCTTGTAGCTGACGGACGCACGAAAATTCTGGACAGCCACTGTATTGACGTTTCCTATCCGGGATTTTATGATGCATTTGAACATCTTTTATAAAAAAACGAGGGCACTTCATCCAACCAAGACGAAGTGCCCTTTCTCAATATTGTATATTCTTTTGACGGATCAGATTAAATTTGATGATTTCCGTGTTAAAATATTCATTCGCATAGACCAGTGGTTTATCTTTCTCACTGTAATTTAATGTCTTCAGGTAAAGATATGGACTTAAACCCAGTTCTTTCACAGATACATATTTTTTTAATCCTGCAATTTCTGCCGGATTCACTGTATCGATCTCAACTTTATCCCATTGCGCCTTTTCCCCGGACAATTCATAAATATATTTGTAAATCGAATCTTCATACTTTGAAAACATATCAAATGCCTCTTCCCCGCCGATCAGATTCATTCCGAAATAATCTCTGCAGAATGCACAGATCTTATCGTCTGCCAGAAACAGCTTTTCTGCCACTACCAGCTGTTCGTCCGGCTGCATCTGAAGAAGAGAACAGATTTCTTCCTCCCGTTTTACTTTTTGAATATTTAAAAGTCTGACGGAAGGAGCATACCCGCTCTTTTTGATCATCTGCGTCAATTCCATACAGGGACTGAACGTGACCTTGATATTGAGAGAATCCACATTGACAAATGTACCCCTTCCCTGTCTGCGGAAAATAATCCCCTCTGCCGCAAGATCATTCAATGCCTGACGGATTGTGATCCGGCTCACTCCAAGCATCTCGGCAAGTGCCTCTTCTCTTGGAAGCTTATTGTCTGTTTTTAGATCCATCTCTTCTATATATTGAAGAATGGCCTCCTTTGCCTGTCCGGACAAGGATTTTACACGTAATTTCTGCGTACTCAAAGCGATTCCTCTCTTTCTCTTAACCTATGTATGATGATAGAAGAATCCCTTTTCTTTGTCAAGAAAAAGCTTTTTTCCCATTCAAGATCAGATTCAGAAAAATCGCGCTGATGCTGACCATAAACAGACCATTGCTTAATACCATCTGCAATGCATTCGGAATATTCACAAAAACATCTGATGCAAATGCTGCGCCTACTCCGATCGCAATGCTGGTCCCTACAATCTTGAAATTGTTATCTTTTGAAAAATCCAGTTTGGATAAAATGGAAATTCCAGAAGAAGTGATCACCCCGAACAATGCCAGTGTTGCACCTCCCAGCACACATTTAGGAACAGCCGTAAATACCGCGGAAATCTTCGGGAAAATTCCTGCCAGAATGATCATAATGCCAGCTGCTGCAACAACGGATCTGCTTTTAACTTTTGTCAGTCCGATCAGACTTACATTTTCATTGAACATGGTAGATGGAACCGAATTGAACATCCCAGTCACCATCTGTGCTGCTGCCTGACCTCTGATTCCTCTCTCCTTTGTCTTATTATCTGTCTGGATTCCAACAATTTCATCCATTACAGAAAAGACTCCGATACACTGGATCATGTTGATGATGCAGAAAATACTCATAATAAAAATCGGCCATATTTTAAACTCCGGCATTCCATAATAAAATGGTTTCACCGGCTGGAATACTTCTGCCTGCGCGATTGATGTGAAATCGACCATGTGCAGACCACATCCCACGATCGTTCCCGCCACGATTCCGAGCAACAGGGACATACTTTTCCAGATTCCTTTTGCATACTTTTCTACCAGAATGATAAAGATCAAAACTGCAGTGCCCAGAATCAGATTTTCAACAGACCCAAAGCTTTCGCTGCCTTCTCCGCCTGCCAGATCCCGCAGTGCAGTCGGCGCCAGTGTAATTCCGATCAACGTTACAAATGTTCCCACTACAACCTGAGGGAAAAGTTTTAAAATCTGATCCATAAAAAAAGACAGGATAAAAATTATCGCACCGGATGCGATCACTGCGCCAAAGAGTGTCTGCATCCCATATTCTTTTCCGATCAGGATCATAGGGCTTAGAGGTGCAAAAGAAGAACCCAAAATAATGGGATATTTGGATCCTGCCAGTTTTCCGATTCCGATCACCTGAATCAGAATGGCAATTCCACTTGTAAAAAAATTGGCTGCTACTAAAAATGCAGTTTCTTTTTCCCCCAGTCCCAGGGCTCCTGCTAAAATCAAGGGAACCGCGATTGTTCCCGGACACATGGTAAGGACATGCTGAAATCCGATCAGCAGCGTCTTTGTCCATCCTACTTTTTCATCAAAATATTCCGCTTTCATACTCTGCTCCTGACTGAAACTTAATCCCAATATCCCTCATGCACCTTTGCTGCTTCTACTTCAACGGCCTCTACCGGTCCTACTACTTCAATTGCTTTCTGCCCTTTTGCAAATACATCTCTGCATGGAAGATCAAAAGTCGGGTTCTGCTCATTACTTCCTGTCAGCTCCAACAGTCGTCTCTCTGTCATTCCGTATACAACTCTTCCGATATTCGCCCAGTAAATAGCTCCTGCGCACATCGCACATGGCTCTGCAGTCGTATATAATGTACAATCCCACAAAAACTCTCTGGAATATTCATGAGATGCTCTTGCTGCAAGTGTCGCTTCCGCGTGCCCTGTACAGATTTTCTCTGTAATCTCAATATTTCCCTGCTCCATGATGATCTCTCCCTCTTTGTTGACCAGAAGGGCTCCAAACGGAGTATTTCCTGCTTCTCTTGCCTCTTTTGAAATTTCAATCGCTCTTCTCAAATAAAATTCGTGACTCTGATACATCTTCTCTTCTCCTTATAAAGTATTATGTAATAGGTATTACCTTTTGTTGTTTTCAATATAACACACATCTTTTTATTTGTAAAGAATCAGTTCAAAAATTTGTAAAAAAGGATGCCGCAAAATCTCTTTGCGACACCCTCTGTAATTCTTAAAAAACATTTCCAAATAAGGCTATAAACATCACTCCAATCGTTCCGATTGCAATAAAACTCAAAGATAGCGCAGCCCGCCTCTTGCGGGAATCAAATTCCACTCTGGCAGCATCTGTCATATTGGACACATATCGATTTCTGCCAATCAAATATAAAATCAGTCCGCCTCCACCCTGATTTCCGGAAAGTGAAAACATTCCCCATAATTTCGGATGCTTCAACCCTCTGCTCTCTGCATCAAGAGCTACCAGTTTAAATATCTGATAGGATAATGTCAGTCCGCCAAGCAAAACCATAAATACAAATATAATTGCAAAAATAAGCATTTTCCATTCCTCCTAAAGTTTCTTTATGATCTGATAAAATAGCATACAAGTTGCTGTAATGCCAAGAATCGAGCTGCCCATGATCAGATAATGATTCTCAATGATCAAACCATTAAATAATATAAACAAGATCATCAACAATACATTGGCAATAATCGCAGCAATCAATTTCTCATTACTTTTTACAATGTTTGTACTTTTTTCCAAATGTTCTATCATTGCTTCATCTCCTTTCAATAATTGATCAAGGCTGATGTTATACAGGTCACTCAATTTGATCACATTCACAATATCCGGAAAAGATTTTTCATTTTCCCAGTTTGAAATTGTCTGGCGGGAGACCTGAATTTTTTCTGCAACATTCTCCTGTGTCAATCCACTCTTGATCCTTGCTTCTTTTAATTTTACACCTATTTCCATAACATCCGTCCTTTCCTCTGCACTATCGCAGATTTCTCCTGATTTGTCTATCAAATATCCTGTACATCCACAAAATATCTTTGTCAAAATCTTTTTACATACCTTATATAGTATTATATTTTTCTGTTTACTGCCAGATGTTTGTGATTCATTTAAAAAAAACAGCCGGATTTTACCCGACTGTTTTCTCTTTAATTCTTTTATACTGACAAATAAATCCTATCGAATTTCCACAACGGTATAATCTTTCTCTTCCACTGCCTTTTTCAGTACTTCATCAGAAACCGCCGAGCGCAGTGTCACCACCGCTGTGCCTTTCTCATGGCTTACTTCTGCCGCTTCCACCTCTGCAAGTGCCTCCAGTGCTTTCTTTACAAACGCCTCGCAGTGTCCACACATCATTCCTTCAATTTTCATTGTTTTTTCCATTGTCATTTCCTCCTGTTTCTTTCTTGTTTTTATTTTTCGATCTCTTGTGGCGTCCTTCATACGGAACCAATTGAGACGAAGTGCATTGGTAACAACACAAACGCTGGACAAACTCATTGCCGCCGCTCCGAACATCGGATTTAATTTCCATCCAAACAATGGATACCAGATTCCGGCCGCCAGCGGGATTCCGATGACATTATAAATAAATGCCCAGAATAAATTCTCATGAATGTTGCGAAGTGTCGCACGACTCAGTCGGATGGCTGCCGGAACATCCGTAAGCCTGCTCTTCATCAATACCACATCTGCGGCATCGATCGCAATATCCGTTCCTGCTCCGATGGCAATTCCCATATCTGCTCTTGTCAGTGCAGGTGCATCATTGATGCCGTCTCCGACCATGGCTACTTTTCCCACTTTTTTCAATTTGCGGATGACTGCCTCTTTTCCTTCCGGAAGTACGCCTGCGATCACCTCGTCCACACCGGCCTGCGCTCCGATGGCACGGGCTGTCTGTTCATTGTCACCTGTAAGCATGACCACCCGGATTCCCATATTCTGCAGTTCCTGCACTGCCTGGGGACTGTCTTCTTTGATCACATCTGCAACTGCAATGATTCCAAGAAGCTGATCTTCTTTTGCAAAAAAGAGTGGGGTTTTTCCCTGATCTGCCAGCCCTTTTGCCTTTGCCTGCATATCTTCTGAAACTGCGCAAGTCTTTCGGATGAATGATAAATTTCCTCCCCAAAGTCGTTCTCCATCACACCAGCCGGACAGACCATTTCCCGGAACTACCTGAAATCCTGTCATTTCCACGCTCTCTGTCAGCTTTTGTTCTTCTGCATACGTCATCACCGCTTTTGCCAGCGGATGCTCACTTTTCTGTTCCAGGGCATATGCGGTCTGTAATAATTCTCCCTGCCGGATTCCTTCCGCCGTTACGATATCTGTAACGTTCGGTTCTCCGCTTGTGATCGTCCCGGTCTTGTCCAATGCCACGATCTGTACCTTTCCTGTTTCTTCCAGCGACACAGCAGTCTTAAACATCACACCGTTTTTTGCGCCTTTTCCGCTTCCCACCATGATTGCAACGGGAGTTGCCAGCCCAAGTGCACAAGGACAACTGATCACCAGAACAGAAATTCCTCTTGCGAGTGCAAATCCGACACTTTCTCCTGCCAATATCCATACCACAAATGTAATCGCCGCGATCACCATGACTGCAGGGACGAAAATTCCGGATACCCGATCCGCCACTTTTGCAATGGGTGCTTTGGTAGCCGCTGCATCACTGACCATCTGGATAATCTGAGATAATGTCGTATCTTCCCCTACTCTGGATGCCTCACACCGGAGATATCCGGACTGATTCAACGTAGCAGCTGATACCATGTCTCCTGCTTTTTTATCCACCGGAATACTTTCTCCTGTCAGCGCAGATTCATCAATCGCGCTGCTTCCTTCCAGAACAATACCATCTACGGGTATATGCTCACCGGGACGGACAACAAAAATATCTCCCTTTTTCACCTGTTCGACAGGAACTGTCTGTTCTGTTTTGTCACGAAGCACCACCGCCGTCTTTGGCGCCAGTCGCATCAGACCTTTTAAGGCATCTGTAGTCTTTCCTTTGGAACGTGCCTCCAGCATCTTTCCTACGGTAATCAACGTCAGGATCATGGCTGCAGATTCAAAATAAAATTCATGCATATAGTTCATTACTCCGGTCATATCCTGACGCATCTGCGCATCTGTCATGGCAAACAGCGCATAAGTGCTATATCCAAAAGAAGCGCCGGCTCCCAACGCCACCAGCGTATCCATATTCGGCGCTCCATGCAGCAGACTCTGAAATCCACTGACAAAAAACTTCTGATTGATGATCATCACACATCCTGTCAGCAAAAGCTGCAAAATTCCCATTGCCACATGATTCTCTGCCAGAATCCCGGGAAGCGGCCAGTTCCACATCATATGCCCCATGGAAAGATACATCAGCGGCACCAGAAACACAAACGACAAGATCAGCCGCTTTTTTAAGACTGGTGTCTCCCTGTCTTTCAGAAATTCCTCTTCTGCATGTTCTGTCCGCTTTACGGTATTTTCTCCTTTTACAGAAGCTGAATATCCCGCCTTTTCCACTGCTGCAAGAATATCTGCTTCTTTCGCATCTCCCTCCACGCCCATGGAATTGGTCAGGAGGCTGACTGAACACGAGGTCACTCCCTCAACTTTGGACACTGCTTTTTCCACTCTTGTGCTGCACGCCGCGCAGCTCATTCCGTTCACATTGTATTGCTTCATGATATCACCTCACTTTACTTCATCAGTTTTTGAAGCGTTGCTACTAACTCTTCAACTGTCTCTTCTTTTCCCTGACGGATATCCTCTGCCACACAGGTCCGGATATGATTGCCAAGCAGCACTTTACTAAAGCTGTTCAACGCCGCATTGACTGCTGAGACCTGGATCAGGATGTCCGTACAATACGTATCACTTTCTACCATTTTTTTGATCCCCCGCACCTGACCTTCAATCCTGTTCAGACGATGGATCAGATCTTTATATTCTTTTTCTGTGCGTTCTTTTGTCATTGTTGTATGACAGCACTCTCTTTTTTCTTCCATTTCTTTCACCTCATTTCATACGCGCATTATATACCCTTATGGGGTATATTGCAAGTAAAATTTTATAGCAATTTTTTTCTTTCCACATTATAATGATTTTACATTGTCGATGTGGGAATGTGTCGGTGGTTCTGTCTTGAAAGGGGAAAGCAGTTATCAGGGAGCAATACGAGAAGTAAAAGAATAAGTCGGACTGGATCTGGATATACAGAATGGGACACTTCTCTTTTCCGAAATCCGGACCATGATTGACGGCAGACAATCCAACAGCATTCTGGATGTATGGCGTTTTCACTACGACGGAGAAATTCCCCTGTCACAGGCAACTACCGATGAAGTACACAGGTGTGCTGGATGTCTCCTGAAGAAATCAAAGAACTTTACAGCAGCGGCAGGCTGGTACATACACTCTGCTACTTTTTCGACCGGATTCAAAAAGAAAACAGCCGGGGAAAGAACCATTTCTGATTCCTTCCCCGGCTATTTTCTTTTCATATTATTCATAGTCTTTCACAAGAAACATCGGCTTGATCGCCATGACCTCATCGTATTCTTCCTGCTCAAGCTCCACACTGGAATTCATTGCTTTCAAATCCTGCTTCAGCAATTCCAGAGCTTCTGCCACAGACCGTGTCCGTTCTTCTGCAATAATATCAATCATTCTTCGAAGTACTGCCGGATGTGCATAACACGCCGGAAGAGGAAACTTCGGATATTCTGCAATGTAGCGATACATCGCTTCTGTCGCCTTCTTCAGCCTGTCTTCCACATACCGCCTGTTATTGCGGGCAGTAGGAAGAACATTCGCACTGGAGAAGAAAAAGATGGCGGCCAGTCCGAACAGCAGAAAATAAATTCCGAATCCCGCTTTTGTGACCAGCGCATAAATCCCGTAAACCAGTGCCGCAATCCCCATCAGGGTAATGAAAAGCGCTGCCCATTTATAAGCAGGATTGCTCTTATCATAGGTTCTTTTTCTCTTCGCACAGCTGCTCAGTTCCCGATATAACTCAGGTCTTTTTTCCAAAAACTGCGCACATTTTTCTAACCATTGGATTTCTTCCCGCGCATCCGAAAAAGCAATCCTTGCTTTTTTCTGTTCAAGTATCCGCTGTTTCTCCAGCAGTTTTTTTTCTGCCTGCACGCTGTGCACCGGCATCTCGGGACGGATACTTCGGATATGGTCAAGCAGTGCATCTACCTGCTCTTCTCTTTTGAAAATACACTGCTTTTCCTCTCCGCCGTCATACTGCACGACCAGATATGGAATCGTGGCAAACATTCCTTTTCCCGAAAAACCGCCTTTACTCATGGCTACTCTTTTAAATACTCTTGATACCGAGTCCAGAGCTACATAATATCTTCTGTCAAAGTAAAAGCTGCTCAGATAAAGAGCCTTTTGACCCACTCCACAGGGGCCGAATCTCCTGCAGTTCTTTTTATCCGCTTCCAGCTCCCGCTCTTCTATTTTCTGTCTGCCCAGCTGCTTTGGTTTCCATATCATCTCGTGTCAGTCCTTTCTGTTTGTGTTTTATGAAAACACTTTATTTTGCTGCTTTCGCAGGTTTTCTCGTTGCATACAGGAAAATGGCAAGGAATCCTGCTGCCAGAATGATACCTGCCGGATACGCAACAGCTGTTCCCAGTCCCAGACATTCTTTCGCATAGAAGAAATATGTCATGGAGACTGCACTCATAAAGGTAGCCGGAACTGCTGTCAGCCAGTAATTCTTCTTCTCACGGAACAGATACATACTTGCTGTCCAGAGAACGATCATTGCCAGTGTCTGGTTGGTCCAGCTGAAATATCTCCAGACGATCGTATAATCCAGATGTCCGATAATGGCACCTGCACCTAACAACGGAACACAAAGCAACAAACGTTTGCTGTATTTGGACTGCTCGATCTTAAACCAGTCCGCCAATACCAGTCTTGCACTTCTAAATGCCGTATCTCCGGATGTGATCGGGCATACGATAACACCGATCATCGCCAGTGCAACTCCGATTCCTCCCATTGTCTTTGAGCAGACATCATAAATCGCTGCTGACTGGCCATTTGCGAGAATCGCGCTTAATCCTGTACTCAGACCGCCTGTCACTTCATACAATGCGCATCCTGCAGCAGCCCAGATCAGTGCGATCACACCTTCCGTCACCATAGCTCCATAAAATACAAAATGTCCCTGACGCTCTGATTTCATACAACGTGCCATCAGCGGTGACTGTGTAGAATGGAATCCGGAAATCGCTCCGCAGGCAACTGTGATAAACATAACGCTCCAGATCGGCGCACCGTCCGGATGCATATTGGAGAAGTTATTCCAGATTTCCGGGATCACAAACTCGGAATGTGTAAAGATTCCAATGATAACTCCTACCGCCATAATGATCAGGCAGATTCCGAATAGCGGATAAATCCGTCCGATGATCTTATCAATAGAAATAAATGTTGCGATAAAATAGTATGCCAGAATGATCCAGAGCCAGAATTCTGTACTGGCAAGAATTCCGCCGATTCCGCCCTCCTTGAACAATGTCACGATCAGACCTGCAGGTCCGACTGCAAACACAGTTCCGACCATAACCAGCAGAACCACACTGAATACACGCATCACATTTTTCATTGCATTTCCAAGGTAAATACCACAAACCTCTGAAATTGATGTACCATTATTTCTTTCAGAAAGCATACCTGAAAAGTAATCATGGACACCGCCTGCAAAGATCGTACCAAATGTGATCCATAAAAATACGATCGGTCCCCACAGAGCTCCCTGCATGGCACCAAAGATCGGTCCCAGACCGGCAATGTTTAAAAGCTGCACTAAAAAGAGCTTCCACTGCGGCATTACCACGTAATCCACACCGTCATTAATTTTGACAGCAGGCGTCTCCCTGTCATCCGGTGCAAATGTGTTTTCTACGATCTTCCCGTAGACAAAATAGCCTCCGATCAACAGAAGCAGACATAGAAAGAAACTAATCATAGAAATCCCCCTCCTTCTCTTTAGAGAATTTTAATAAATTTATTTTTCTTTTATAATTATATGTTTATTTTAAACAATTTTCAATAGTTTCTTTCTACTTTTTATTACATTTTTCACATTTTCAAACCCGGAATTTTTTCTTAATCTCCCGAACGAACGATTTTCCACGAAAAACTACGATTCCGGCCAGCAACAGAATGCTGATTCCTGTACAAAGTAAAGACGGATACCGAATCCGGACTGCCCCTGCTGCCAGAAGAATTCCCGGAATACATCCAAAGGCGCCGATCTGAACAAGATAAAACAAATATTCGTTTTCCTCCAGCCTGCACACCCTTGCGACCACTGTCATTGCTGCAAGAATGACCAGAGATGCAAGCGGGAGCACAAAATCCACTGCCCATCCATGCCATCCGGTAAAAACGTCCCACAAAAGCCCCGCTGCCGATATGAGCAGAAGCTGCCACATTCCATTTTTCAGAAGGTTCCTGCGCTTTTTATAGCCTACCATTACAAATAGCCAGGTACAAAGTACTCCCCCACTCACAAAACCTGCCCACAAAAATCCGGAAGGAAGCATCAGATTGACCACCCAGCTGATCACAACCGCAGCAATACACAAAAACGTAAAAATCTGCATACTCTTCTGCATCAGTCCCAGCTTCTTTTCCTGATATCCGGGGAAGTCATTCTCTTGTTCTGTAACGTGAATCCCTTCCTCTTTTAAGATCCGCAGAAAATTCCGCTGGATATTATGACTCAGTATTTTCGAGGTGATCCCTACTCTCATTTTATCCCCGTAAGAGCAGGAGCACATCTGCAGTTTGTCCGTACTTGTAAAAAATCCAAACGAATCCACATAGGTCTCAAACACATCCGGAAGCTGGATTTTTCCGATATTGGAATAAATCGCGGAAATACTTCTCCCGCCAAGCGTCGTTCCAGCCAGCAAAAACAGGTTTTTAATCTCCAGAGGCACGGCCCGAAGCAGAGGATTTTTTTCCAGACGGACAAGCCGGTTCATATTGTCTGCAATCCGCTCTTTTACAAGTTCTGTTCGAAAAACATGCTGCAGATTCTGCAAAACTTCCTCAAATCTCGTATTTTCTTCAAACACCTGACCAGCTTCAATCCAACCAAAAAAGTTCGTCATGGAATAGGAGGGAAAATAATTTCTCAGATTCACCGGCACCATCAGAGTGACCGGCTTTTTCATCTGACTTCTCGGCATCTCCTCGTGAATCGCACAAAGCAGTGCGGCAGAGAGAAATACCGTGACTGACACCCCGTATGATTTTGCCTTTCTGTATACTTCTTTCGCGGAAAGAACCACCTCTAAAACAGACATCTCCTCCTGCTCCAGCCTTTCCCCCTTCAGCTGGAATGCAGGTCTGCTCTTTTTGACACTGCCATAATCTGATTTTGAATAATACTGCGAAAAGCTGTCTTCTTCGTGATCACTGGCTGTGGAAATCTCTTCTTCTGAAACAGGCGGAAACTCCACCTGTGGATAACAAATCATCAGGTAATTCCGCACCAATTCTTTTAAAAAATTCAGCGCTCCCGTCCCATCAGTCAGACAATGAAACACTTCCAGATTTATTTTCTTTTTATAATAAGAAACCTCAAACAGAAAGCTTTTCTGATCAGGCACATACAGTCCGCTGCAGGGCGGCCGATCTTCTGCCTTGACTTTTGGTTTTAAATTCCGCTGCTCCATATAGAACCAGAACAGCCCTTTCCTGAGAACCGAACAATACAGCGGATACTTTTCCAGCGTACATTCCACTGCTTTTTGCAGAACTTCCTCTATGACATCCTCTTTCAGTTCACAATACAGCCGGAATACCCTGGTATCTTTCTTCCCGGTTGCTGCCGGAAATGCCTGTGCTGCATTGTCCAGCTTTCTCCACTGTGAACGTTTCTTTTTCTGCATCGTTACCCCTCCCGTAAAAAATGGTCAATATACGCAAAACTCTCTTCCACATGAAGTCTTGAAACTCCAAGTGCAAAATACCCGTGAAATGCCCCTGCGATCCGATAGCACGTCGCCTTATTTCCGGCTTCTTTCAGTCTTTTGGCATAATCCTCGCCCTCATCTCTAAGCGGATCAAACTCTGCACTCAGCACCAGCGTTTCCGGCATATTTGTCAAATCTTCTGCAAGAACAGGCGCCACATACGGACTTTTTAAATCCTCCTGCTTCCCGATATAAAGCTGCAGATAGTCATGCATCTTTCCTCTGGTAAGCAGATATCCTTCTCCGTTCTCCCGAATCGAATCATATGCAGAATCCAGTGTGTAGCAGTTGTTTACTGCCGGGTAGACCAAAATTTGCTTATGAATTGAAAATTCCCCGCGGTCTCTTGCCAGCAGACACAAGGCTGCCGCCAGATTTCCTCCGGAGCTGTCTCCCATAACAGAAATCTGTCCCGGCTCAATCTTTGGAAAGATTTTCCCCTGATACAGTGCCCTTGCAGCCAGATAACAATCCTCAAGCCCTGCCGGAAACGGATACTCCGGCGCTAGGCGATATTCTACAGATATGACGGTCTTGTCAACAGATTTTGATAGCATACTGCAGATTCTGTCATATGTTTCTACACTCTCTGTAGACCATCCTCCTCCATGGATAAAAAAAATCGCGGAGGAAATCTCTTCTTTCTGCCTTTTTGTCTCTTCTGATGGGAAATATAATCTCAAAGGAGTCTTTCCACACTCTGTTTTTATCACAATATCTTCTTTCTCCACCCAGAGATGAAGCGGATCTAATTTTTTTAGATTTGCCAGCTTTCTGGCTGTATTTATCTCAATATTCTGGTTTGAAAATGCTGCCAGAACTGTCTGTATTACCTGATTCATAAATTGCCATTCTCCGTTACTGTATGAACAGTCACTATTCTCCTGTTGTATTTCTGAACTTTTATTATAGCACAGAAAAAGGCGAATGCCATCCTGACTTTCGCCATGGACAGCATCCGCCGTCATTTTTTCTGACCAGATACAAGCTTACTCTCCGAGAAAATAATGTCCGTACGCATCTGCCGCCTTGATCGCATCTGCCACTTTCTTCGGTGTCACTTCAAACGGCATATTGTGCAGAGTATCTGTCTCGGCACAGGCTGCCTCTGCCACTTTCATCAACTGTTCTTCCGTAATCTTACCTGCTCCCAGCTGTTCCAGTGTAACCGGAAGTCCACATTCGATGCAGAAATCGATCACCTGCTGCAGCTCTTCTGACGGGATGTTCTCAAGCACCAGCTGTGTGATCGTTCCAAATGCCACTTTCTCTCCATGGTACATATGATGACATTCTTCGAGTACTGTCAGACCATTGTGAATCGCATGTGCTCCTGCAAGACCGCCGCTTTCAAAGCCAATTCCGGACAGCAGTGTATTTGCCTCGATCACTTTTTCCACTGCTTCTGTACAGGCACCTGCTTCCAGTGCAAGCTTCGCCTTCACACCTTCCTCCATCAGCGTATCAAAACACAATTTTGCAAGGGCCATAGCTGCCCCGGTGATCTTTCCGCCTGCACAGGATGCGGCATCTGATCTCTGACACGCTCTTGCTTCAAAATAAGTTGCAAGTGCATCTCCCATTCCGGCAACAGTAAGGCGAACCGGTGATTCTGCAATAATCTCTGTATCCATCATGACCATATCCGGATTGGACGGCAGGAACAAATACTCCTCAAACACACCTTCTTCTGTATAAATTACAGAAAGTGCGCTGCACGGTGCATCTGTAGATGCGATCGTCGGACAGATCAGAACCGGCGTCTTTTCATAATATGCCACTGCCTTTGCAGTATCAAAAATCTTACCTCCGCCGATACCGATCACGACATCACACGCTTCTTTTTTCACGATTTCTCCAAGACGTTTGATTTCTTTTTTACTGCATTCACCATTGAAGTAATCAAAAACATATCCACATTCTTTTCCTTCAAAGCTTTTCTCCACCATTGCTCCGATTCGCTTGTATCCACCCTTGCTGATCAGGATCAGAGCCTTCTTTCCATAATTCTGAGCATATTCTCCTAGTTTTTTCATCTCTCCTGCGCCCTGCACATATTTTCCCGGGCTGATCAATACCTTTGCCATTGTCAATTCCTCCTGTCATCATTTGCTGTAATTCTTTTGTTAATATTTTATCACTAAATGCAGTGGAACGGCTACTGTTTTTTTATATTTTTCTGTTGCCAGTACATCACTATGGCCAAATAATTTTCTTCCATTCGGTATTTGAATGAACTATAATGATAATATGAATGATTTTGTGGTTATCAGATGAAAATCGGAGAGCCGATTCAATAGATTTCAGTTTCTATGTAAGCAATTCCGTGGAAACCTGACCCACAAATAACATGATTTGATTTTTCAGAAAAGGAGACAACTTATGAACATCCACCCACTGATCCCAGAGGATTATCCTGTGATCGATTCTTATATGCAGGAGCTTCACGACCTTCATGTTCAGGGACGCCCTGATTTATTTATTCCTGCAAGTCACATTTATTCAGAAGCCGACTTCCGTGAAATAACAACCGACGGCAATCACATAGCTCTTGCAATGACAGATGACCATTTTATCGCCGGTTTTATCATTGCTTCGCTCCGGACCAAAAGCAATATGGTGACCGGAACACTCATCGCATATGTAGATGATATGTTTGTACACCCTTCTTACCGTGGTCAGAAAATCGCAACGACTCTTTTTCATGAAATGGAACAAAAAGCAAAAGAACTCGGAGCCACAAGAATCGATCTGATGGTATGGGAATTCAATGAATCTGCACAGGAATTATACCGGTCACTGGGTATGACCCCGCAGAGGTATATTTTAGAAAAATTACTGTAATCAGGAGTAAATCACTCCTGATACAAAAACTTTACAGACTCATATATTTCGGAAAAATCAATCTCACATTCCCCTTGGAATATTCCCACAGGTACACGATTTTCAAATCCATAGACAACCGGAAGTTCTTCATTTTCCAGATCATACACTACAACTTTTTTCTTATCCGGGTCGATAAGCCAGTATTCCCTGACTCCCGCTGCCGCATATTTGCTATGTTTGATATTCATATCAATTTTTCTTGTAGCAGGGGACAAGATTTCCATAATCAGATCCGGAGCTCCATACACATGTGTCGGAACTATTTTCTCACAGTCACATACCACCAAAACGTCCGGCTGTACCATTGTCTTTTCATCACAATCAAGCTGTACATCTACCGGTGCAGAAAAAACCATGCATGCTCCCTTCTTTTGGCTGATGAAAGCATGAAGCCGTACACTGATTTCCAAGCTGATCTTCTGATGAATAATTGTAGGCGCAGACATATCATAGATCACACCATCAATCAACTCTGCTCGTCTTTCATCCGGAAGTTGATAGTAATCCTCAAGAGTACACTCTCGACTTTTTTTTGATATTCCATATTCCATCTTCGATTCGCACACATAAGAAAAGCCCCTATCAGAGTCTCTTTTATTCTCAAATACAGATTCTATTTGTTTCAGTATATCCGGGCTGAATACTTCCTCATTGTCATGGAAAATCTTTTGCACCGTTTCCAAAGAGACTCCTGATAGCTCCGATAGCTGCTCACAACTATAGCCAAACTGCTGTCTTTTTCGCCTCATTTGTTCGACTGTCACATGATCACCTCATTTGCATAGATTCCAACAAGTTTTATTATTTTCATTATACTGATAAAACAGAAAAAGCTCAATCGTTTCTAAATTGTAAATGCCAACAACATAATCCCGTAAGATTTCAGCGATATTTCTCCAGATATTCCCGGACCTTACGCACCGTCTTCGGGCTCTTCCCACCGGAATTCATCCCGATCACAACACCGTCTTTTTCAGTCACTGCAGGAAAGAAAAAATCACACAGGGATTTGTCATCTGCCGTATTTACCAGAATCTTACGCATTCTGCACGCACTTACGATTTTTTGATTCAGCTCTCGGTCATCGGTCGCAGTCAGCACAATGTCTGCCCCGTTCAAAAAATCAGATGTATCTTTCAGATCTTCTTCCAAAACTTTTCGAGAACTCCACACTGCCTGAGGCACTTCCTTTTTTTCCTCTTCTTTCAGAATGTCCTTCATTTCATCACAGATCTCAGGCGCTGTCACCTCAATGTGCTCTGCAAATTTTAACAGCGTACGCACCCTTCTTGCCGCAATTTTCCCCCCGCCGATCACAAGAATCCTCTTTGTCGAAATATCCACAAACATCGGAAAATAGTATCCGCCCATGCTCTTCTCTCCCTCGTCACTTCTTTTCATCCATCATATACAACAACGCATTGCAGATACATGCTGCGATATTACTTCCGCCTTTTCGTCCTCTTGCCACGATATACGGTGTGTCGTTCAGCGACAGGATCAGTTCTTTTGACTGTACCACATTGACAAACCCCACCGGCACTCCAATGATCAGCTCGGGTTTTAATCTTCCTTCCTGAATCATCTCATACAACCGGATCAGCGCAGTCGGCGCATTGCCAATGGCAAAGATCAGTTTTTTATCCAGCTTGGCCGCACGCTCCATGCTGGCAACCGCGCGCGTTGTTCCCTGTTCTTTTGCCATGTTTGCAGTCTCTTCGTCAGACATAAAACAGCACACTTCGCCTCCGTACTGTGCCAGTTTTTTCTTGTTGATCCCTGATTTTCCCATCTGCGTATCGGTCACGATCCACGCTCCGTCACGGATTGCATCCATTGCCCTTTGAACTGCGTCTTCTGAAAATTTCAGACTCTTTGCATACTCAAAATCTGCGCTTGTATGAATACAGCGCTTTACGATCGGTTCTGTTCCCGGAATCAGACTGACCTCTCCCAGCTCTTCTGTAATGATCTCAAAACTTCTTTTTTCAATCTCCTGCGGCAATACATTTTCCAACTCTATCTTCATCTTTATATCCATTCCTTTCGCGCTGCTCAAGGCACAAAACGTCATGAAAAAAACGT
>OAUB01000033.1_pt1 | contig 116964 bp, 111 predicted proteins | sample 1476121 | NCBI WGS metagenome assembly OAUB01 (sample SAMEA2579998, study PRJEB22360) | human gut metagenome | biome: human gut; feature: human-associated habitat; material: faeces | place: Denmark | collected 2008/2010
CTTCTCTTAAGAAATTTTCAAGGTTGTTGTCTATTGTTTAATTATCAAGGTTCTTTGTTGTTTCTTTTCTCCAGAAGCAACTCTGATATTTTATCATGTTGTTTTCTGTTTGTCAAGAACTTTTTTGTTTTATTTTTTTGTGATTCTTTTCAAGCTTTCGCTTGTTTCGAATCAGCTTTAATATATTATCACGTGTATCTTCGTTTGTCAACACTTTTTTGAATCTTTTTTAATTCATTTTGATAATACATTTTAGTGCATAGGCACCAAACGGAGAAAGAGGGATTTGAACCCTCGCGCCGGTTTCCCGACCTACACCCTTAGCAGGGGCGCCTCTTCAGCCTCTTGAGTATTTCTCCTCGCCTGAATTTCTGTAATATCTTACAGCATTTATTCAGTTGTGCACCAACAGTGCATATGTGATTATACTAGACTGTTGTCACAATGTCAATGTCTAAATTCAAACTTTTTTATTTTTCTTTTTTCTTTGATTTCTTTGATTTGTTGTTATGTCCGCCCTTAGTGTTCCATTTTCATGTGCAATTGTCGTGCTTATTCAAAAGGAATCACAGCTCCGTCATAGGTTTTTTCGATATATTCTTTAATCTCATCTGATTTCAATGCCTTTACAAGAGCCTGTATCTTTTCCTCTTTTTCATTTTCCTCTTTTACTGCAATAATGTTTACATATGTTTTTGCAGCCTCAGAATCTGATTTTTCATATGCAAGCGCATCTTTGGCTACAGAATATCCTGCTTCCAGCGCATAGTTTCCATTTAGTACTACATATGCAGTTTCTCCGGTCACTCTTGCTACCTGTGCAGCTTCCAGTTCTACAATTTCTACATTATATGGATTTTCTTCAATATCATTTACTGTTGCATTGAGTCCTGCCCCGTCTTTTAATGTGATGATTCCATTGTCCTGTAAGAGAAGCAATGCTCTGGCTTCATTTGTCGTATCATTTGGCACTGCGATTTTATCACCTTCGGAAATTTCATTCAGATTCTTTTTTGTTCCTGGATAAATTCCAAATGGCTCATAATGGATATCTCCTGCATCTACCAGATGAGTTCCTTTTTCCTCATTGAAACTTTCCAGGTATGGCACATGCTGGAAATAGTTTGCATCAAATTCTCCGCTCTCTACAACTTCATTTGGCTGCACATAGTCATCAAACACTGTCACTTCCAGCTGATATCCTTCTTTTTTCAGAATCGATTTTGCCTGTTCCAATATTTCAGCGTGCGGAGTTGCAGATGCTGCTACTTTAATCGTCTTTGCATCTTCACTGCTGCCTTTCTCCTCTGCTTTTGAATTGCTTTGACATCCTGTCAGTACTCCTAATGTTAAAATTCCTGTTAATATAATTGCTGTTACCTTTTTCATATTCTCTCTCCTTTTCCCTTTTGTTTTTGCTGTTTTTCTATTTTCTTTTATCCAGTACAGATGCAGCTTTCATTCCCGCCGACTGGAAAATCTGAACCAGTATCACAAGCAGAACAACTGTCACGATCATGATTTCAGACTGATATCGATAATATCCATAACGGATGGCGATATCTCCAAGTCCACCGCCACCTACAGTTCCTGCCATAGCTGAGTATCCGAGGATCGTCCCTATTGCAATTGTCGCTCCTGTGATCAGAGATGTTCTCGCTTCTACGAGAAGAACCCTGGTGATAATTTTGAAATTTCCTGCTCCCATTGCTTTTGCAGCCTCAATCACTCCCTCATCCACTTCTTTAACCGAAGATTCCACCATTCTTGCAATAAACGGCACTGCTGCCACCACCAGTGGAACAATGGTCGCCGATGATCCGTAGCTTTGCCCCACGAGCAATCTCGTGAGCGGTATCACAAGGATCAAAAGAATCAGAAACGGGATGCTTCTCACAATGTTTGAAATAAGATCTAATATCTTATATAACACTGCATTCGGTTTCAAACCGTCTTTATCTGATACTGCCAGGCAGATTCCCATTGGGAGACCAAGGACATATCCCAGAATCGTAGATGCCAGTGTCATATATAAAGTTTCTTTTACTCCATTTAAAATCATTAAGATCACGTCTTCACTCCACATCATCCGTCACCTCCTCCAGTTCAATGCCACATGTTTTTAAATAGTTCTGCATTTCCTCTGCCTGTCTGCTGTCTCCTGCAAACTCCAGAATCATTTCGCCTTTTGCAACACCTCCGATATTTCTTGTGTCTGCTCGCAGAATGTTGACCGGTTCCCGGAACTTTAAGATCATATTAGCGATCACTGGCTGGAACGCCGAATTTTCTGAAAATACAATTCGTACTTTTCTGCCACTCTGAATCAGATCTTTTGTATTGCCGGAAGATTCTGCTCTGCTGATATCATCTCCTTCATCTTTTCGGATTAATTCTCTTGCCACATCTGATTTTGGATGACTGAATATCTCGGACACACTTCCTGTCTCCACAATTTCTCCTGATTTCATGATCGCTACATGAGAACAAATTTTTCTGACCACAGACATCTGGTGGGTAATGATCACAATCGTAATATTAAATTTCCGGTTGATTTCCCGTAACAATTCCAGAATCGATGCTGTTGTCTGTGGATCCAAAGCGCTTGTAGCTTCATCACACAACAGGATTTTAGGCGATGTTGCAAGTGCTCTTGCAATTGCAACTCTCTGTTTTTGACCACCTGATAATTGAGAAGGAAATGCATTTGCTTTTTCCTTCAATCCTACGATTTCCAGAAGTTCTTCCGCTTTTTCTCTTGCTTCCTTTTTCTTTTTGCCCTGGATATACATCGGAAAACACACATTTTCCAGTACTGATTTCTGCATCAGAAGATTAAAATGCTGAAAGATCATTCCAATCTGTTCTCTTTGCTTTCTCAATTCTTTCTCTTTCAGCCCGCCCAATGCACGTCCTTTTATCAATACATTTCCGGATGTAGGCTGCTCCAGAAAGTTCATACATCGTACCAATGTACTTTTTCCTGCTCCTGACATTCCGATAATTCCGTAAATTTCTCCTGATCTTATTGTCAGGTTTACATTTTTTAACGCCTGAACAGTTCCTTCTTTGGAAGAATATGTTTTGGACACATTTTCAATTTTAATTTCCGCCATTGCTTTTTCCTTCCATTTTTTATTCGTTTTCCCTTATTCTGTTTGGGATGTATTTAACTATATCATTTTAGTTGGAAATGTGTTAATTCTAAAAAAATACAGCCAGTAATAGTTTTTCCCTATTACTGGCTGTGATATTTTAATTGATATCCAACGTTTTGTCTTTATATTTTGATATTTCTTCCAGATATTTTTTCCCGAGTGGACTGATTGCAACTCCGCTTCTGACCAAGTATCCAATGGTCATCACTTCATCTGATTTCAGCTTTACTGCACAATACTCTTCCCCGTTAAGTTCCTCGCAGATGATACCGGAACATAAAGTATATCCATTCAATCCCACCATAAAATTCAGAATCGTCGCCCGATCATCTACCTTGATCAGCTGCTTATATTCAAATGTACTCAGCACTTCTTCTGCAAAATAAAAGGAATTGTACGTCCCTTGTTCAAAAGACAGACAAGGGTATTCATTTAACTCTTCCAGTTCAATTTCTTTCCGATTTGCCCAGGGATGTCCTTTCCACATATACACATAAATACTGCACTTAAGAAGTTCATGAAATTCAAGATTACACTCATAGAATAATTTTGTCAGTACTTTCCGGTTAAACTCATTGACATACAGAATCCCGATCTCACTTTTGAAATTCTTAACGTCCTGAATCACGTCATATGTTTTTGTTTCATGAACAGCAAACTCGTATTCTTCCATGCCGAACTGTCTCACCATCTCTACAAAGGCATTTACTGCAAATGTATAGTGCTGCATTGATACGCTGAATTTCTTTTTTTGATTTTCTTTTTCCACGTATTTGGATTCGATCAGCTGGTACTGCTCCACAACCTGCCTGGCATACCCGATAAATTCCTCGCCCTCCGGCGTAACAGACACGCCTCTGTTGGTTCTTCGAAACAGATCAATCCCAATTTCTGTCTCCAGTTCTTTGATTGCTGAGGATAAGCTCGGCTGGGAAATAAACAGTCTTCTCGCCGCTTCATTCATAGATCTGGCATGTGCAACAGTGATCGCATATTTTAACTGTGTTAATGTCATTGTATTTCAGCCCTTTCCGGACAATTTTCATCAATTATTTTCTGGATACGGTCATGTACGATCTCTGCAATCTCCGTAGTTTTCATATTTTTGTATTCTTCATAATACAGCGGTTCTAAAAAGTGTACCTGTACCGTAACCTGACTGATTGTTTTCGTATCGAATGGTTTAAAAGAATCAATCAATGCAACCGGAACAATCGGACATTTTGCTTTGGTTGCAGCTTTAAAGCTTCCGCCTTTGAAGGAGCCGATCTGATTTCCATTTTTAGAACGGGTTCCCTCGGCAAAAATCAGATAGTTCTTTCCATTTTGAACTTCCTTTGATACATCAATGATCACCTGCATAGACTGCCTGATATCTTCCCGGTCTATCATATATGCATGCATACAGGAAAAGACCTGCTTTAAAAACGGAACATCCTTTACTTCTTTTTTGGCTACTACAGAAAACGGATATGGACATGCGTCTAATATAGCCAGCACATCATACATTCCCTGATGGTTCGGAAAAAACATAAATCCGTTCTCTTTTGGAAGATTTTCTGCACCATGTTCTTCTATTTTTACATTTCCACCTTTGTTGGCACGAAAAACAATCCACTTTAAAAACTTAACATGTTCTTCCAGTGTATAGTTTTCCGGGTGTGCCGCTCTGTGACACAATTTGATCCACATGTACGGAACCAGTAAGATATTCCGAAACACCATTAATAAAATACGTTTCATTTTTTCTGCTCCTGAAATTACTCATTTTTATAGGTGCAATACTCTTTGATTGCACTTTCATATAAATTATTGCCCTCACTGTCTATGACAACGATTACCGGAAAGTTTTCTACCTGAAGCTTTCGAATTGCTTCTGTCCCCAGATCATCATATGCAACAACTTCTGATTTTGTGATACATTTTGACAGCAACGCTCCTGCGCCTCCTACTGCCGCAAAATAGACCGCACCATTTCTGATTACAGCATCAATCACATCCTGTGTTCTTTTTCCTTTTCCGATCATCGCACCCATCCCAAGATCCAGAAGCTGTGGTGTATATTTATCCATGCGGCTGGCCGTTGTCGGACCTGCAGAACCGATAGGACGTCCTTCCCTTGCCGGAGACGGTCCCATATAATAGATAATCTGATTCTGGATATCAATCGGAAGATTTTCCTGATTCTGCAGTGTTTCATACATTCTTTTATGCGCAGCATCCCGCGCTGTATAAATAGTTCCTGTAATATATACATAATCTCCTGATTTCAGAGTTTTTAATTCTTCTTTTGAAATCGGAGCCTGCAAATGTCTTTCCATAATGCTTTCCTTTCTGTTTTTCTTTTAAAGTTCACGAACGACATGTCTGTTTACATGACAGCAGATATTGATTCCTACCGGAAGCCCTGCAATATGTGTCGGATATGTATTGATATTAACTGCAAGCGCAGTAGTTGTTCCTCCAAGCCCGCCGGGTCCGATTCCAAGGCTATTGATTTTCACAAGCATCTCCTCTTCCATGTCTTTTACATATGGAATGTCAGAATGTACCCCCACTTCTCTTGTCAGAGCTTCTTTTGCCATCAGCGCACATTTTTCAAAGGTTCCCCCGATTCCTACTCCAACTACCATCGGAGGACAGGCATTCGGACCGGCGTCCCTGACTGCCGTCAGAATCGCATGTTTTACTCCCTCAATACCTTCTGCTGGCTTCAACATAAATACACGGCTCATATTTTCGCTTCCAAATCCTTTTGGTGCTACTTTTATCTTCACCTTATCTCCCGCAACGATTTTGGTATGGAGCACTGCCGGTGTATTATCTTTTGTATTTTCACGGATTAATGGATCTTTTACCACAGATTTTCTTAAAAAACCTTCTGTGTACCCCTGTCTGACCCCTTCATTGACTGCCTCTTCCAGAAGGCCCCCCTCCAGATGCACATCCTGTCCGATTTCCAGAAATATAACTGCCATTCCGGTATCCTGACAGATTGGAATCATATCATCAGCCGCAATTTTTAAATTTTCCTGCAGCTGTCCCAATATCTGTTTTCCAAGCGGTGATTTTTCGTCCTGCTCCGCCTGTTTCATTGCTGTGTCCATATCTTTTGACAGATAGTGGTTTGCTTCAATACACATTTCTTTGATATTTTTTGAGATTTCTCTCACATCAATTGTACGAATCATAATGCCTCCTAGAATTTTTTACAATCATCAGGTTTCTGTTTTCACTATCCAGTATTATAGTATAGTTCCTTCAAAATTGAAACAAAAAAAGAGAGCCGGATGCTCTCTTTTGAGGTTCCGGCTCTCTTTCGGGAAGGGGGTGATACAATCCAGTTATCCTATTTTTCTTGATTTTCGATAAATGATCGCTCCTACAATAATGTTGAGTGAGATCAGCAGTCCAATCACCCATTTTGCATAGTCGTTATCAAAATCACCAGTCTTGACTGCTGGAACCAGGGCTTTACATACTACACATCTTCCATCACGATATATGTGTCCTGTTACTGCAATCGTCACCTTCTCCAGTGTTGTTTCGTTCTTTCCATCTTTATCCAGATATAATTTTTCACAAGTATCACACCGGTAGTATGCTCTATTTCCGGCTTCTGTACATGTTGCCTGCTTTTCTGGAACCCGGATCAGACTATGTTTGTGCGGTTCTACATAATCCGGATCTTTTGCCTGGCAAATGGTACAGATACCGTCTTTATACTGATGTCCCGTCGGAGGAAGCGTAATCTCTTCTACCGTTGTCTCCTCTGTTCCCGCCTTGTCGAGATACAGCTTTTTGCAGGACTGACACTGATAGCAGGCTTTATATCCGGCTTCTGTACATGTCGGTAGTTTTTCCTGAACCACCAACATATCGTGCTGATGCTTTTCTGACTGTCTTGCCGTGAACGAGAATGTTACAATCCGATACCATCCATTCTCTGATTCTTCGACCTTTGGTGTTCCCTGTACTTCATTTCCAGGAAGCACAGTAATCAGCTCCGGCGCTGCGAATTGATATCCTTCTTTTGCTTCATATGTTACATGAAGCTCATACTCACCTTCCTCAAATTTATCTGTTGACAGTAACGTGTTTTCTCCGTTCTTCGTCGTCCATTCAACCATATTGATAAAATAGTGTGCACCGGCAGGAACCTCTAATTCATATGACGGCATTTCTCCGATGACCGGCCAGGTTATATGATTTGTATTGATGATCGTAATCTCTTGTCTTCCCTCAGCCGGATTTTCATCACTTGTTTCCGCCGCCTCTGCAACTGAAAAAATCATAACTGCAAACATACAAACTGCTAAAGGTAGTGCCAGCCAACTCTTTGCCTTTTTCATAATCTCACGCTCCTCTCCCTGATTTCATTTTAATCATTGGTTTTCTGGTTTCCTTTGTGTGCACTTTATTTTGTTGTATGGTTCTTTTTTCTTTATTATACTATAATTTACTGTTTTTATCTATATTTTCTTTATATTCTTTATTTTTTTATATTTTATCTGATTATTTGTTTTAAAAAAACCTCCGCATATCATGCGAAGGCTCTTTCTCTTTATTCTTCTATTGGAACGTCTGTCTCTTCCTCATCCTCAGAAATTTCGATTTCTTCTCCATCGATCTCTGCAGATGCTTTTCTTACTTTTGCGATACTTGCAACTTTTTCATTCTCAGGCAGATTGATCAGTTTTACACCGGATGTGATTCGTCCGTATACAGAAATGTCGGAACACTTCATACGGATCACGATTCCTTCCGTATTGATCATCATGATCTCGCTGTCTTCATCGACCGCCTTCATACCAACCACATCGCCTGTTTTTTCCGTGATCTTATAGCATTTTACACCTTTTCCTCCACGGTTCTGTCTTGTAAATTCATCCATATCTGTCAGTTTGCCCATACCTTTTTCAGATGCAATGAGCAGATATTTTCCTTGATCGCTGATCTGCATTCCGATCACTTCATCATGATCTCCAAGGTTCATGCCACGCACTCCCATAGAAACACGGCCTGTCGGACGCACATCCTTCTCACTAAACCGGATACACATACCGTATTTTGTAACCAGGATCACATCCTGTTCATCATCTGTAATCTTCACTTCGATCAGTTTATCATCTTCTCTGAGAACGATCGCAGCCAGTCCGGTCTTTCTGACATTTGCATAATCTTTAATCGGAGTCTTTTTCACAAGACCTTTTTCTGTTGCCATCAACAGATACTGTCCATCCTCGTACTCCCGGATTGGAATCATTGCTGTGATCTTCTCATCCGGCATCAGCTGCAGCAGATTGATGATTGCAGTACCGCGCGCAGTTCTGCTTGCTTCCGGAATCTCATAGCCTTTCAGACGGTACACACGTCCTGTATTTGTAAAGAACATGATATAGTGATGTGTTGTCGTAATAAACAGTTCCTTGATATAGTCATCATCCAGGATCTGCATTCCTTTGATTCCTTTTCCGCCTCGGTTCTGACTCTTGAATGTATCCATGGACATTCTCTTAATGTATCCCATTTTTGTCATGGTGATCACCACATTTTCTCTTGGGATCAGATCTTCCATGGAAATATCAAACTCATCAAATCCGATGGATGTTCTTCTCTCATCTCCATATTTTTCGGAAATGACAAGAATCTCCTTTTTGATCACACCAAGAAGCAGTTTTCTGTCCGCAAGAATCGCTTTTAATTCCCCGATCTTCTTCATCAGTTCTTCGTACTCTGCTTCCAGCTTCTCACGCTCCAGACCTGTCAGTGCACGCAGACGCATATCTACGATCGCACTTGCCTGTACTTCTGTCAGGTCAAATCTGGCCATCAACTCTTCCTTCGCAGTCTGAACATTCTTAGATCCGCGGATAATCCGGATTACTTCATCAATGTTATCCAGTGCAATCAGTAATCCCTGTAAAATATGAGCACGCTCTTCTGCTCTGTTCAGCTCATACTGTGTTCTTCTCGTCACAACCTCTTCCTGGTGCTTCAGGTAATGCTTCAGCATATCCAGGATATTCATGACTTTTGGCTCATTGTTGACTAAAGCCAGCATGATCACACCGAAGGTATCCTGCAGCTGTGTATGTTTATAAAGCTGGTTTAAAATTACATTCGGATTGACATCTCTTCTCAATTCGATACAGATGCGCATTCCCTCACGGCTGGACTGATCGCTTAAATCGGTGATCCCATCTACCTTTTTATCACGTACCAACTCTGCGATCTTCTCGATCAGTCGGGCTTTATTTACCATGTATGGCAGCTCCGTTACGATAATCCTGTTCTTACCGTTTGCCATTGGTTCAATATTGGTAATCGCACGCACACGGATCTTACCGCGTCCTGTGCGGTATGCTTCTTCAATTCCTCTTGTTCCGAGAATCTCTGCTCCGGTTGGAAAATCCGGTCCTTTGACGATCTTTAAAATATCATCAATACTTGTCTCTCCGTTTTCATCGATCTGGTCGTCAATGATCTTCACGACCGCGCCAATGATTTCACGCAGGTTATGCGGCGGAATGTTCGTTGCCATTCCGACTGCAATACCGGATGTTCCGTTTACCAGAAGATTCGGGAATCTGGCCGGAAGAACTGTCGGTTCTTTCTCTGTCTCGTCAAAGTTCGGTGCAAAATCTACGGTATTTTTATTGATGTCAGCAGTCATCTCCATGGAAATCTTGCTCAGACGTGCCTCTGTATATCGCATGGCAGCAGCGCCATCACCGTCTACAGACCCAAAGTTCCCGTGTCCGTCAACCAGAGGATATCTCGTAGACCATTCCTGTGCCAGATTTACCAGTGCTCCATAAATAGAGCTGTCGCCATGAGGATGATATTTACCCATTGTATCACCGACAATACGCGCACATTTACGATGCGGCTTGTCAGGTCCATTATTCAGCTCGATCATTGAATACAGGATTCTTCTCTGTACCGGCTTTAATCCGTCTCTGACATCCGGCAGGGCACGGGATGCGATAACGCTCATCGCATAGTCGATATAGGAAGTCTCCATTGTCTTTTTCAGGTCAACTTCATGGACTTTATCAAAAATATTATCTTCCATGTTCCTTCTCCTTGTTTTTTAAGTGTATTGCAATTCTATATATCCAGATTTTTAACAAATCTGGCATTTTCTTCAATGAACTCTCGTCTTGGTTCTACCTTGTCTCCCATCAGTGTAGTAAATGTCAGATCCAGTTCGGAAGATGTCTCGTCATCCATAGTCACCCTCAAAAGTACACGATGCTCCGGATCCATTGTTGTCTCCCAGAGCTGATCCGCATCCATTTCACCAAGACCTTTATAACGCTGAATCTTATTATTGCTGTCACGTCCTACTTCTGTAAGAATCTCATTTAATTCCTCATCACTGTATGCATACCAGACTTTTTTATTTTTTTCCAGCTTATACAGCGGCGGCTGTGCCAGATACACATAGCCTTCTCTGATCAGATCCGGCATAAAACGATATAAAAATGTCAGAAGCAGGGTGCTGATATGCGCACCATCCACATCGGCATCAGTCATGATAATAATCTTATGATACCGCAGCTTGGAAATATCAAAATCCTCATGAATTCCTGTTCCAAACGCCGTGATCATAGCCTTGATCTCCGCATTGGCGTAAATCTTATCCAGCCTTGCTTTTTCTACATTCAGGATTTTTCCTCTCAGTGGAAGGATCGCCTGTGTCGCACGCTGTCTCGCTGTCTTTGCAGAACCACCCGCAGAATCTCCCTCGACGATGTAGATTTCACAGTTTTCCGGATTTTTGTCTGAACAATCCGCCAGTTTTCCAGGCAGGGACATCCCTTCCAGAGCTGATTTTCTTCTGGTCAGATCTCTGGCCTTTCTTGCTGCCTCTCTTGCTCTTTGTGCCATCAGAGATTTCTCTACTGTCTGTTTTGCGACAGATGGATTCTGCTCGAGGAAAATCTCAAGCTGAGTGCTGACAATATTGTCCACTGCTCCACGCGCTTCACTGTTTCCGAGCTTCTGCTTGGTCTGCCCCTCAAACTGCGGCTCTCCGATCTTAACACTGACAATCGCTGTCAGACCTTCACGAATGTCATCACCTGACAGATTCGGCTCATTGTCCTTGAGCAGTTTATTCTTTCTGGCATACTCATTAAAGGTCTTCGTCAATGCCTTTCTGAATCCCTCAATATGAGTTCCCCCTTCCGGAGTTGTAATATTGTTTACAAATCCATACGTATTGTCACTGTAGGAGTCGTTATGCTGCATGGCCATCTCGACAACTACTCCGTCTTTTTCGCCTTCACAATAAATGATCTGGTCATACAAAGGTGTCTTGCTTTTGTTCAGATAAGTGACAAACTCTTTGATTCCACCCTCGTAATGGAATGTATGCTCTCTGATTTCTTCTTCACGAAGATCCTGCAGAATAATCTTCAGCCCTTTTGTGAGAAATGCCATCTCACGCAGTCTCTGCTTTAATACATCGTATTCAAATACAGTCTCTTCAAAGATCTCGCCATCCGGAAGAAATGTAACTTTTGTTCCGGTTTTATCCGGATCACATTCACCGACTACTTTTAACGAATACATCGTCTTTCCGCGTTCATATCGCTGTTTGTAAATTTTTCCTTCGTTGTAGATCTCAACTTCAAGCCATACAGAGAGTGCGTTTACAACGGACGCACCTACTCCGTGCAGACCTCCGGATACTTTGTATCCTCCTCCGCCGAATTTTCCGCCGGCGTGAAGAATCGTAAATACAACCTCTACCGCAGGAATCCCTGCCTTGTGGTTTAATCCAACCGGGATTCCTCGTCCGTTGTCAACGACCGTCACAGAATTGTCCGGATTGATACTCACATTAATCGTATCACAATATCCAGCCAATGCCTCATCTACCGCATTGTCTACAATCTCATATACCAGATGATGAAGTCCTCTTGCAGAAGTGCTTCCAATATACATTCCCGGTCTTTTTCTTACTGCTTCCAGCCCCTCTAATATTTGGATCTGGTCTGCTCCATATTCTGCATCAAATTCAGTACCTGTTGCACCCATTTAAAAACCTCCTAGTTTTCTTTTGTCACACTTCCGCTGCTTACACGGAAAATTTTATTTATAGAAAATCGATGATTCACAAACTCATCCAGCCCAGTACATGTAATCACGGTCTGTATATCATGAATACTGTCTAACAAATAGTTTTGCCTGTGCTTGTCCAGTTCAGACAATACATCGTCTAATAATAAAATCGGTGTATCTTTGATCACTTCTTTCACCAGTTCGATCTCAGACAGTTTTAACGACAGTGCTGCTGTCCTCTGCTGCCCCTGTGAGCCGAATTTGCGAATATCCAGATCACCTGATAAAAAGCACAAATCATCCCTGTGCGGACCGACAGAAGTGCTTTTCATCCGAATGTCTCTCTCCCGGTTTTTTTTCAAAGCCTGCTCCAGAGAAAGACTTCCAAGACTGCTCTCATAAGACAGTTCAATCCGCTCTCTCCCGCCTGTCAGCCTGTAATGTATGTCGGCAATGATCTGATTGACCTGCCTGATAAATTGTTTTCGGCTCTCGATCACTTTTGTCCCATACTCAGCAAGCTGCATATCCCAGATATCCAGCGTATCCATTAAGTGATCCTGATGATAAAGCTCTTTTAACAGAGAATTTCTCTGATTGATGATTCGATTATAATTTGATAAATTGCTCAGATATACTTTGTCGATCTGAGATAACTCCAGATCGATAAATCTTCTTCTGCCGGCAGGTCCGTCTTTGATAATATTGAGGTCCTCCGGAGAAAAAAAGACAAAATGTACAATTCCAAACAACTCACTTGCTTTTCGAATTGGAATTTTATTGATTGCGATTCCTTTTGGACTGTTCTTTTTGAGATGCATATCAATCTGGAATTCCATCCCCTTTTTCTCTACGATCGTCTCCAGATGTGATTCCTCTCTGCCGAACTGTATCAAATCTCTGTCTTTTGTCCCTCTGTGGGATTTTGTCGTACCCGACAAATACAATGCCTCAAGGATGTTGGTCTTTCCCTGGGCATTGTCTCCATACAGGATATTTGTCTTTGAATCAAATGTCATATCCAGTAATTCATAATTCCTGTAATTTTTGAGCTTTAAAGATTTGATAACCATAATTTCTCCATCAATATGTAACTATTTTACACGTTTTTTCGTTATTTTTCAATTTTTATTTCCTGTCCGTCAAATGAAGCAGTATCTCCCGGATATAATTTTCTGCCTCTTCTTGTGTCAACCTCTCCGTTTACCGTGACCATTCCATCCTGAATAACTTCCTTGGCTTCGACTCCTGATTCTACCAGTCCTGCTGCCTTTAATGCCTGACCAAGCTTAATAAACTCATCTGTTTCTCTTAATTTAATTGTTTCCATATGCACTCTACTTTCTACGCAACTGCGTTAAAATTTACCGGAAGGATCAGATAAATATAGCTCTGATTCTCATCTTTGATGAAACACGGAGCTTTCGCGTTCATAAAATACAGATCCACTTCCTCATCGTCAATGACACGAAGAGCATCAATCAGGAATTTCGGGTTAAATCCAATGAGCAAGTCTTTTCCTTCTTTGGTAATAAAAATAGTTTCATCCATAGAACCGATCTGGGATTTGATCTTTAATTCCATCGTTCCGTCTTTGATATCGATAATGATCGGTTTTTTGTCTCCCTCTTTGATAAGCAGGGTGGCACGGTCAATACAGTCTAGAAGTTCTTTTTTATGGATTCTGACTTTTGTTTCATAGTCACTGGATAACATCTGATCGATTTTAAAATATTCTCCTTCGATCAAACGAGATACAACAACTGTTTTGTCAAATTCAAATACGATATGATTCTTTGTGAAAGAAATATCAACCAGTGCTTCCGCCTCTCCACCAATGATCTTGCTGATTTCCTGAAGCGTTTTTCCAGGGACAATGACCTTCTTCTGACCGTAATCTTCTTTTAATTCTATCTTACGAATTGAGATTCTGTGACCATCTAGTGAGACAACTTTCAGTATGTTGCCTTCAATTTCAAACAATTCACCCGTCATCATCTTATTTGTATCATTATCTGCGATGGAGAAAATTGTCTGACGAATCACTTCTTTTAATGTGAATTCTGAGACAGTAATGTAATCTTCTTTCTCTATTACAGGAAGATATGAAAAATCTTCTCCGGACTGTGCTGCAATATTGAATTTTGCTTTTTCACAGGTGATCAGAGTCTGATTGTCAGATGTCGTTTCGATTACAACATCACTGTCCGGAAGCTTTCTTACAATTTCCGAAAAAATCTTAGCATTTAATGCGATGATACCTCTTTCTAAAATATCACCTTCAATTCTGGTTTCAATTCCAAGTTCCATATCATTTGCTGTCAACTTAATAACATCTGTCGATGCGTCAACTAAAATACATTCTAAGATAGGCATTGTTGTTTTAGAAGGAACAGCTTTAGAAACAATACTGACTCCTTTTACAAGATTGGATTTCGTACATACGATTCTCATCTGTTGATAATCTCCTTTCGAATTTGTGAAATATGATTTGTAGTGGAAAACTTTCAGCAGCCGAATCTTATAAAGAGAAATATAAAAGTTTTCCGCCTTAGCCGCCGTAGGGGGTGTGGATATGTTGATAAATGCTTCAAAGCCTTATAAATCAAGGGGTTGTCCACTTTCATAAGTCTGTAGAAACAGTATGGAAAACAAGGGGACGGTGTTTGTATAACTTTTACTGCCTCCTTGAGAAATTATTTTATTAACACTATAATCCACAGCATTTCCACAGAATTATCCACACTTAAACGGAAAGAATCTGAGGGTCAAAAAACCCTCAGAAAATAAACGTTTAGATTCATAATAGTTCTGTATAAACTCCAAATTAAATGGGGTTCAGTTTTTTCTTAATGATGTTAACGGTATTGTTCAAAGCCTCATCCGTCTTTACATCATGTTCAATCTTCTTGACACCATGGCTGACGGAGGCATGATCTTTGCCGCCAAGAATCAGACCGATGGTCTTTAACGGGGTATCGGTCATTTTACGGCAGAGATACATAACAATCTGACGAGGCAGAACGATCTCAGCGTTTCGTTTTTTACCTTTTAACTCGGCAGCAGGTACATTAAAGTGGTCAGAAACGACCTCGATAATGAGCTCAGGTGTAATTTCCCGTGTATTATTCGGAGAAATCATATCCTTTAAGGCTTCTGCAGCCAGGGGAATATCGATCGGCTTGTTCTCCAGGTTGGCAAGCGCGATGAGTTTGTTCAAAGAGCCTTCCAGTTCACGGATGTTGGATGTAATATTATTGGCAATATACTGCATGACCTCATCCGGAATGTGGTATCGCTCCAGTCCGTCCAGTTCTTCTTTTTTCCGGAGAATGGCCATTCTGGTCTCATAGTCCGGAGAGGAGATGTCCGCGATCAGTCCCCATTCAAACCGGGTACGCAGACGTGCCTCCAGAGTCTCGATATCTTTTGGAGGTTTATCACTGGAGATGATGATCTGCTTTCCGGAAACATGAAGATGGTTGAATGTATGGAAAAATTCTTCCTGTGTACTTTCTTTTCCGATGATAAACTGGATATCGTCAATGAGCAGAACATCATTATTTCTGTATTTTTCACGGAATGTCGTCATCGCAAGTTCATTTCCGTTTTTACCTATTTTCAAAGCATCGATTAGTTCATTCGTAAAAGTCTCACTGGTTACATAGAGGACTTTTTTCGTCGGATCCTTTTCCAGAATAAAATGAGCAATGGAGTGCATCAGGTGGGTTTTTCCAAGTCCTACACCTCCGTAGAGGAAGAGGGGATTGTAAATCTCACCCGGAGAATCCGCAACAGCAAGGGATGCAGCATGAGCAAAATTGTTATTGCTTCCTACAACAAAAGTATCAAATGTGTATTTTGGATTCAGGTTGGCCTGTTCGAAAATCGCATTTGACTGCTGTTTTTTTACTGCCGTATCTTTTTTTTCCTGGATGACAACATGATCGTCAGTCACGAAAGAGACTTCATATTCGTATCCTGTGACTTCTGCAATACATACTTTAAAAGGAAGCAGGTATTTTTCTTCAATGTGCTCCAGGCTGGCACGTAATTTTACAAGAATATATACGGTGTCATCGGTTACTTCGTAAACGGTAAGTGGTGCGATCCACGTATTGTACGAAATATTGGATGAGCAATATTCTAGTTTCATCTTATTCAAAATCTGCTCCCAGTTTTCTTCTACAATGTTCATCAATGGTAAACTCCTAATTAATATAAAATGAGAGATAAGCAGAGTATCTCAACTACATTCTACATCAAAATGAAAATAGAAGCAATGTAAAAATAACAGGAAACAATTTGATAGGTGGAAAACTTTGTTGATAATGTGGAAAACTTTTTAAACACTATCAACGCCGATAAAAAGGGAAACTTAAAGAGAAATAAAAATTTTTCTACAGGCTATCTACACAATATCCAGTGGTTTTCTACACTGTTTTGCTGGTTTATCCACAAATTTGGATAAAGTTATCCACAAAATGTGAATAACTGTGGATAAATCCTCTTACTGTGGGTAAGAAAAATGTAGATAATGTGGAAACTCGAAATTTGGTGAAAATCAGGGAAATTTGTAAATGAAACAAAAAAGTGAAAATCTCAGGAAATATAAGGCGTTTGAGAATATGGGAAAAGAAATGAGCGAAGAAACAGAAATGTAGATAATTCTGTGGAAAAGATTTGGATAACTAAAAAAATAAAAGGAACAGGTGTGAAAAAAAGCGGTAATAAAAAAATTTCTAAAAAAATATGTGAAAAACTATATTTTAGTATTTTCGCTGCTAATGCTTGACTTTATGGGCTTTTTTGCATATAATTAAGAGCAGTGTCTTTCTGTTTATCAGCAGTAGTACTATATAAACACTATATATAGTAGAGATACGAAAAAAAGAGGCAAATATTGTAAATACTTTATAATAAGTATATCAATCACAAGGAGGTGTATGTACCAATGAAAATGACATTTCAGCCAAAGAAAAGATCCAGAGCAAAAGTTCACGGATTCAGAGCAAGAATGAGCACACCAGGCGGAAGAAAAGTTTTAGCTGCCAGAAGAGCAAAAGGAAGAAAACAGTTATCAGCTTAGGCCGCATATATGTGGCCTTTTCTTCTATAAAAAAGTGCAGTATTTCCAGGGGAAAGAGCTGCTAAAAAGAGGTTATCGATGAAATTTTCCGAATCTTTAAAGAAAAATAAAGATTTTCAAGTCGTATATAAAAATGGGAAATCCTATGCCAACCGATATCTGGTACTGTATGTCAGAGAAAATGGGATGGACAAAAATCGTTTGGGGATTTCAGTCAGTAAAAAAGTAGGAAACAGCGTTGTGAGACATCATCTTACAAGGCTTATTCGAGAGAGCTATCGACTTCAAGAAGAACATTTCCAATGTGGATTTGACTTAGTAGTGATTGCAAGAGCAGGCGCAAAAGAGAAAAGTTATCATGATATAGAAAGCGCGCTCATCCACCTGGGAAAACTTCATAATATATATGCATGATTTCAAAGGAAGTGACGCAGATGAAGAAGATTTTGATAGGGATGATACGGTTTTATCAGAAGTATTTATCCGGTTTGAAGACGACGTATCACTGTATTTATACGCCGACCTGCTCCCAATACGGGATTGAGGCAATTGAAAAATACGGTGCAGTTAAGGGACTTGCCCTGACCGTCTGGAGGATTCTGCGGTGCAATCCATTTGCAAAAGGCGGATATGATCCGGTACCTTAAGGAGGATAAAAGATGGAATTTGGTTTAATCGCTGCGACAGCGGCAGACTGGCCGATTGTCGGACAGATTGCATGGGTATTTGGTAAGCTCATGGATGCAATCTATAATTTTCTGAATTTATTTGGAATTCAGAATATCGGAATATGTATTATTCTGTTTACAATTATTATTTATACATTGATGATCCCGCTGACGATCAAACAGCAGAAATTTTCAAAAATGCAGTCTGTGATGATGCCGGAAATTCAAAAACTGCAGAAAAAATATGCAGGAAAAAGAGATCAGGCATCCATGCTCAAGATGCAGGAAGAGCAGCAGCTGATCTACGAAAAATACGGAAGTTCTCCGACAGGCGGATGTCTGCCGATGGTGATCCAGCTTCCGATTTTGTTCGCATTGTATCCTGTTATTCAGGAAGTACCGAGATATGTAAATGGTATTAAAGAGATTTATATGCCGGTTGTTAATCAGATCATGGCGACAGACGGATATCAGAAGATTCTGGAAAAGATTGGAAATGCAGCTCCGGTGTATATGCCTGCAAATGCATATGATTATACAGACCCCAATATTCTGGTGAGGGTGTTATATAAATTCCAGGACTCCACATGGAATACTCTGGTGGACAAGATGCCGTCTCTTGAGACAGTTGTAGATAAGACAACTGCAACGATGGGACATTTGAATACATTCCTTGGCATTAACATTGGTGAGCAGCCGCTGACAATGTTGATGGATGCTTTGAAGGATTTTTCAATTGTTGGAATTATTCTGGCAGTGATCATTCCGATCATGGCAGGTCTGACACAGTTTATTAGTGTAAAACTGATGCAGCAGCAACAGACAACGACGATCGATCCGGACAATCCGATGGCAAGATCCATGAATTCTATGAACTATATTATGCCGTTGTTCTCTGTATTTATGGGATTTACACTGCCGGCAGGTCTTGGTCTGTACTGGGCGATCAGTGCGATTGTAAGATGTGTACAGCAGATGGCGATCAATAAATATCTGAGCAAGAAATCAGTAGAAGAGATGATCGAAGAGCAGCGCAAAAAAGCAGCGAAGAAACGTGAGAAAAAAGGTGCTCCGGCAAAAGAAATCAACCGGATGGCAACAAAGAGCACTCGAAATGTAACAGAACAGAAGACAAGTGTTTCCAGCAAAGAAAAAGAAGAAAAGATCCAGCAGGCAAAAGAGAATATCAAAAATGCCAAGCCGGGAAGTCTCGCATCAAAGGCAAATATGGTAAGCCGTTATAACAGTGGACACAATGCCAAAGATAAAACGGAAGAGAGCGAGAAATAGAGAGTCGGGGAAAGGAAGGATTCACGATGGACGGTAGTATCAGAGTATCAGCAAAAACAGTGGATGATGCAATCACAGAGGCATTGATCCAGCTGGGAGTTACCAGTGACAGACTGGAATATGAAGTCATTGAAAAAGGCAGCTCAGGTTTTCTTGGAATCGGAATGAAGCAGGCAGTGATCGAAGCCCGCAGAAAACCGGAACCTGTGGCAGAAGTGAAAGAAGAGACAATACCGGTTGAAGAAGTAAAACCAAGTGTTGTAAAAGAGCAGGTATCAGAGCCTGTACAGGAAAAGCAGGAAGAAAAAGCAGAAGAGGAGCCGGCAAGAAAGAAAGCTACAGAGCTGGCAGAAGTTTCTGATGAAGCAATCAAAGCTGTGGAAGCTTTCCTGAATGACACCTTAAAAGCAATGGACATGGATGTGGAAATTGTTTCTGAAGTGGATTCTGAAGGTGCTCTCAGTGTTGAGATGAAGGGCAGCAATATGGGAATTCTGATCGGAAAAAGAGGGCAGACTCTGGATGCGCTTCAGTATCTTGCAAATCGTGTTGCCAATAAACATCAGGACGGATATGTGAGAGTTAAACTTGATACAGAAAACTACAGAGCAAGAAGAGAAGAGACGTTAAGACATCTTGCAAAGAACATTGCGTTCAAAGTGAAAAGAACGAGAAGAGCAGTTTCTCTGGAGCCAATGAATCCATATGAGAGAAGAATCATTCATGCTGCACTTCAGTCAGATCCGCATGTGACAACACACAGTGAGGGAGAAGAGCCTTACAGAAAAGTAGTTGTGACATTAAAAAGATAGTATAAAATGAAGCGAAAGAGGACGTTTTACGCTTCACGGAGGCTTTCGTGAAGCGTAACAACGTCCTTTTTTATCAGACAAATAGAATTTCCAAGAGGTGGAAGATGAAAAAGGATACGATTGCTGCCATTTCTACAGGTATGACCAATTCAGGAATTGGAATTGTTCGTATCAGCGGAGAGGAAGCATTTGCAATTATTGACAGAATTTATAAGGGAAAAGAACAGTTATCTCAGGCAGAGAGCCATACGATACACTATGGATTTATCAAAGATAGGGAAGAGACGATAGATGAAGTTCTGGTCAGTGTGATGAGAGCACCGAGAACTTTTACGGGAGAAGATACCGTGGAGATCAACTGCCATGGAGGAACATTTGTGGTGAGAAAGGTTCTGGAAACTGTGATCAAAAACGGGGCCAGACCGGCAGAACCGGGAGAATTTACCAAGCGCGCATTTTTGAATGGAAAGATGGATCTTTCCCAGGCAGAGGCGGTGATCGATGTAATCACATCTCAGAATGAGTATGCGCTGAAAAGCTCCATGAGTCAGCTCAAAGGAAGTGTAAAGCGAAAAATTGAAGAGATGCGCAAGGAGATCTTGTATCACACGGCATTTATTGAAACAGCGCTGGATGATCCGGAGCATATCAGTGTGGATGGATATGGAGAGACGCTGCAGACAGTGACAGAAGGGATTTTAAGAGAACTGGAGGATCTCATCCGGTCATCAGATGACGGCAGGATTTTAAAAGAGGGAATCCAGACCGTGATCGTCGGAAAACCGAATGCAGGAAAATCCTCTTTGTTGAATGTGCTTTCCGGAAGAGAGAGAGCCATTGTGACAGACATTGAAGGGACGACCAGAGACGTTTTGGAAGAACAGATCCATCTGCAGGGGCTTAGCCTGAATATCATTGATACGGCAGGAATCCGGGATACGGAAGATGTGATTGAAAAAATGGGTGTAGAAAAAGCAAAAGAGTATGCAAAGAGTGCTGATCTGGTTATCTATGTGGTGGATGCGTCACGGTCATTGGATGAAAACGACCAGAAAATCCTGAATCTGGTACTTGATAAAAAGGCGATTATCCTGTTAAATAAAACTGATCTGGAGACTGTCGTGTCGAAAGAGATGCTGGCAGAACAGCTTCTGGGACGAGAGATTCCGATGATCGAGATATCAGCAAAGGAAGAACTGGGAATCCAGGAGTTGGAAAAGACACTGGAAAAAATGTTTTTAAAGGGCAGTCTGTCCTTTAATGATGAAATATACATTACAAATATCAGACAGAAAGCAGCACTTCAGTCTGCGAGAGAAAGTCTGCATAAAGTGATTGAAAGTATTAAAAATGAGATGCCGGAGGATTTTTATTCCATCGATCTGATGGATGCATATGAATCACTCGGAAGTATTACAGGAGAAACGATAGGAGAAGATTTGGTCAATGAAATATTCAGCAAATTCTGTATGGGAAAATAAAGATGAATATGATGTGGTGATCGTAGGAGCAGGGCATGCCGGATGTGAAGCAGCGCTTGCGTGTGCGAGGATGGGATTTCAGACACTGATGTTTACAGTAAGTGTGGACAGTATTGCGCTGATGCCGTGTAATCCGAATATCGGGGGCAGTTCCAAAGGACACCTTGTCAAAGAAGTGGACGCGTTGGGCGGTGAGATGGGAAAGGTGATCGACCGGACTTTTATCCAGTCTAAGATGCTGAACAGTTCAAAAGGACCGGCTGTGCACTCTCTGCGTGCGCAGGCGGACAAGGCAAATTACAGTAAAACGATGCGAAAGGTGCTTGAGGATCAGGAGAATCTGGAAATCAAGCAGATGGAAGTGACAGAGATTCTTGCTGAGGATGGGGCTGACGGAAAAAAAATCATTACAGGAGTCAGAACTTATTCCGGTGCCACATATCGCTGCAGAGCGGTCGTATTGTGCACCGGAACCTATTTAAAGGCGAGATGTATTTACGGAGACGTCAGCATGCAGACCGGGCCAAACGGACTGCAGCCGGCAAATTATCTGACAGACAGTCTGAAAGAACTTGGAATCGAAATGTATCGGTTTAAGACAGGAACGCCGGCGCGTATTGACAAGAGAAGTATTGATTTCAGCAAAATGGAAGAGCAGAAAGGAGACGAGCGGATCGTACCGTTTTCCTTTACGACAGACCCTGAGGACATCCAGATCGATCAGGTTTCCTGCTGGCTGACTTATACGAATGAAAAGACCCATGAAATTATCAGAGAAAATCTGGACCGTTCTCCGTTGTTTTCAGGAATGATCGAGGGAACAGGACCGAGATATTGTCCGTCGATCGAGGACAAGGTGGTAAAATTTGCAGATAAGAACCGGCACCAGGTGTTTATTGAGCCGGAAGGACTGGACACCAACGAAATGTATGTGGGAGGGATGTCAAGCTCTCTTCCGGAAGATGTTCAGTATGCGATGTACCGCAGCGTGCCGGGGCTTGAACATGCGAAAATTGTAAGAAATGCGTATGCCATCGAATATGATTGTATTGATGCGAGACAGTTAAAGAGTACACTGGAGTTTAAAAATGTCGAAGGGCTGTTCAGCGGCGGGCAGTTTAACGGAAGCTCCGGGTATGAGGAGGCAGCAGCGCAGGGGCTTGTAGCGGGTATTAATGCGGCGAGAAAGCTGCAGGGCAAGGAAGGGATCATCATTGACCGTTCCGAGGGATATATCGGAGTTCTGATTGATGATCTGGTCACAAAAGAGAGTCATGAGCCGTATCGAATGATGACTTCCAGAGCAGAATACCGTCTGCTTTTAAGACAGGATAATGCAGATCTCAGACTGACAAAGATCGGATATGAAGTCGGGCTGATCGAGGAGGAGCGCTATCAGAACCTGCTGAAAAAAGAAGAGCAGATTCAAAAAGAGATCGAGCGTGTGGAAAGTGTGCATGTGGGAACGACCAAAGAAGTACAGGAGCTTCTGGAGTCCTGCGGAAGTACACCGCTTGTTTCAGGCGCGTCTCTGGCTGATCTGATCCGTCGTCCGGAGCTTAGCTATGAAATCCTTGCCTCAGTGGATAAAATGCGTCCAGAGCTTAAATACGACGTTGCAGAGCAGGTGAATATTAACATTAAGTATGAAGGTTATATCAAACGGCAGAAAAAGCAGGTAGAGCAGTTTAAAAAACTGGAGAAAAAGCGGATTCCTGCAGATATTAATTATGAAGAGGTACAGAGTCTGAGATTAGAGGCAAAGCAGAAATTGTCGCAGATCCGACCGGCATCCATCGGGCAGGCATCCCGGATATCCGGGGTATCTCCGGCAGATATTTCGGTTCTGCTGGTGTATCTGGAGAGCAGATGAGAGAACAGGAGAGTGTATGGAAAATAAATTTGAACAGCAATTAAGCCAGCTGGATATCCGGCTGACAGAACGCCAGAAAGAGCAGTTTCATCAGTATTATGAGCTTCTGGTGGAGTGGAATAAGGTGATGAACCTGACAGGGATCACCGAGTATGATGAAGTAAATGAGAAACATTTTGTGGACAGCCTTGCAATTGTAAAAACAGTGGATATGAATCAGGTAAATTCTGTGATTGACATCGGAACCGGCGCGGGATTTCCGGGACTGCCGTTAAAGATTGCCTTTCCTCATCTGAAAGTCGTATTGTTGGATTCTCTGAAAAAAAGAATTAATTTTTTAGATGCCGTAGTAGAAAAATTAGGGCTCGAAGATGTGGAAACGCTTCATGGAAGAGCAGAAGATTTTGCAAAGCAGACAGCATACAGAGAACAATTTGACCTGTGTGTGTCCCGTGCAGTGGCAAATCTGTCAACCTTGAGTGAATACTGCATCCCATATATACGAGTAGGCGGGATGTTCGTATCCTATAAATCAGGAACTGTTGAAGACGAATTGAAACAATCGGAAAAAGCAGTGTCTCTTCTTGGTGGAAAAATTGAGAAAACAGTAAAGTTTCAGCTGCCGGATACAGAGATTGGACGTTCTTTTGTGAAAATAAAAAAGATTTCTGAGACACGAAAAAAATACCCGAGAAAAGCAGGACTTCCAGCAAAAGAACCACTGTCATAAAATAAGAGAGAAATAAAAAAATTATTCTTTAAAAATCAAGAAGTAAACAAAAAGGATGTAAAGTATTTTAATTGTACAACAATTTAAAAGTTTACATCCTTTTTTTACGTTATTCACAGTTTATCCACCAAAAAAGAAGAGTTATCCACATTATTTTGTGGATAACTCTTCTCCGTTGTTGATATCAAATAAAATTTCAACCTGTTCTAAAAACGTTTCAGGGTCTTCCAGATGTGGAAAACGTTTGGTATGATCAATTTCTTGAATTTCAATAGAAGGCATATAATTTTGATATTGGTTTGCAATTAGTGCATATTCTGGATTTGCATTCCCTACAATAATAAACACGCTGTTGTTAATTCGATTTAAAGAATACATCACATTTGCATTTGTAAAGCGAGATTTGATGCTGGAATACAGATATTTTCCGGCAGTATTGTCTGTATGTGCAGCTTCAAAAAAGGTCTTTACTGTATTTGTATCAATTTTCTTGAAATCATAGTATCCATTTAAGTGTAAATCTTTTTCGATGGTTCGTTTATTAAAGCGTAAATTGTAAAGAAATGTTCCTACAACAGGCATGTTAATACAATGCTGTTTTAACTTTGTACGCTTTGTCGGTATTTTTGAAAGTTCAATCAAATCACCAGGATTAATTAAAAGAACTTTGTCAATAATTGAGTGATCATTAGCACATGCCATTAAGACAAAAGAACCGGATTCCCCCATTGCGATAATATCAGTTTTTTCACCAATGATATGTTTAATAAAATCAGTGATTAACTGGACATAAAGATAATTTGTATAGGTCAAATAGGGTTTGTCCGAGCGTCCACAGCCTAATAAATCAATTGTGTATACAGTATTTGTTTTAGATAATTGATTTACAATCTGGTTCCATTCATAGGAAGAACTGCAGACGTTTAGATCATGGATCAAGAGAAGAGGAGATCCACTTCCTGTTTTGTGGTAGCAAATGCGTCCAAAACGCCAGTCATAATATTCTGCATTTTTGTCAGACAGCATTTCATCTATTGTAGACATATAGTAAACGAAACGATTAACGATATGCATAGAAGCAACGGTTAATCCTGTCAGGATCGTACAAGTTTTCAAATTTTTCTTCCAGTTCAAAATGATACCCTCCTTTATAATTCCATTTATACTTTCTTATTATACTACAGGAGAGGTGTCAAATAAAGAAAATTTGAAAAATTCTGTGAGACAAACAGTAAACAGCCAATGTTTCACGTGAAACATTTTGGATTAATGAAAAATCTATCTGAAAAGTAGTTTTTATGATACAATGAGAAATAGTTTAAATTTAATAGAGGAGAGGAAAAGCTGAATTAGGTCTATGCGGGAAATGAAGAAGAAATTGTGCCGGAAACAAATATTTGGACAAACTTGGCACAAAAATAAATGGAACGGTAGATGTATGCTGAATCACAAAATGATTATAAGAATTATAGTCAAAAATGTTTCACGTGAAACATTTTAAAAAGTAGAGAGAAAGTATTGAATACGAAATATCTAGTGTAAACAGTAACATTTCATAAAAATCACAATGTTTCACGTGAAACATTGTATAGATAATAAAAGTAAAAGGTGATATAATAAGAACGTGTTCAATGAAAGGAGTACGAATATGGGAAGAATTATAGCGATTGCAAATCAAAAAGGTGGAGTAGGTAAAACTACAACAGCTATCAATTTATCAGCTTCACTTGCAAGTCTTGGACAAAAAGTTCTGGCACTTGATATGGATCCACAGGGAAATATGACAAGTGGACTGAGTGTAAATAAAGATGAAGTTGAAAATACAGTATATGATTTAATTATTGGGAATATTGGGATTGAAGAATGTATTTGCAAAGAAGTCTATGAAAACCTGGATGTACTTCCGTCTAATGTTAATTTGTCGGCAGCAGAAATTGAATTGATTGGTGTTGATAATAAAGAATACATTATTAAAAATGAAGTTGAAAAAGTGAAGGACAGATATGATTATATTATCATAGATTGTCCACCGGCATTGAGTATGCTAACGATCAATGCAATGACCACAGCAAATTCAGTACTTGTCCCGATTCAGTGTGAGTATTATGCATTGGAAGGATTAAGCCAGTTGATCCACACAATAGAGCTTGTTCAGGAGAGATTAAATCCAAAATTAGAAATAGAAGGCGTTGTGTTCACAATGTATGATGCCAGAACGAACCTCTCACTCCAGGTTGTAGAAAATGTAAAAGACAATTTAAATCAAAACATCTACAAAACGATTATTCCAAGAAATGTCCGGCTGGCAGAGGCGCCAAGTTATGGTATGCCAATAAATTTATATGACCCAAAATCTTCAGGAGCAGAAAGTTATTTGTTATTGGCTGAAGAAGTGATCAATAAAGGAGAAGAATAAAATGGCAGTGAAAAGAAATGGACTTGGAAAGGGGTTAGACAGTCTGATTCCAAACAAGACAGTGAAGACAACAGAAAAACAGGCTAATAAAACTCAAAAAGAAAAAGTAAAAATGGAAAAATCAGGGGAGACTATAGTAAAGATTACTCAGGTAGAACCAAATAGTGAACAGCCGAGAAAAGATTTTGATGAAGATGCCCTTCTTGAGCTGGCGGATTCTATCAAACAGTTTGGCGTACTTCAGCCACTTTTAGTACAAAAGAAAAATGATTATTATGAAATCATTGCAGGAGAAAGAAGATGGAGAGCGGCAAAGCTTGCCGGATTAAAAGAAGTACCGGTACTGGTTCGTGAATATACGGAGCAGGAAGTTGTGGAGATTTCTTTGATTGAAAATATTCAGAGAGAAAATCTGAATCCAATTGAAGAAGCAATTGCATACAAGCGATTATTGAAAGAGTTTCATCTAAAACAGGATGAGATTGCAGAACGTGTATCGAAGAGCAGAACGGCAGTGACAAACTCAATGCGTCTTTTAAAACTTAACAGTAAGGTTCAGCAGATGGTGATTGATGATATGATCTCAACCGGACATGCCAGAGCGTTACTTGCATTGGAAGACGAAGAACAACAGTACACAATTGCAAATAAAATATTTGATGAGAAGCTCAGTGTGAGGGAGACTGAGAAGCTGATTAAAATATTGAAAAATCCCAAGAAGACTGCAAAAAAAGAAAAAATTGAGCATACATTTATCTATGAAAACCTGGAAGAAAAAATGAAGGGAATCATGGGGACAAAGGTAAATGTAAATCCAAAATCGAATGGTAAGGGGAAAATTGAAATCGAATATTATTCAGAGGAAGAATTGGAGCGAATATTCGACTTGATCATGTCCATTCAAAGCTAAGAGGTGTCCCGCAGATATAAGAAGGAGACATGAGAATGGCAACAGAAGTATTACTGTATCTGGTAATTGTTTTGTTGATCATGCAGGTGGTTTTCATTGGGATTGTGATCAATCTGCAAATGAAACATAAGCGTATGCAGGCAAAATATCAGATTTTTATGCGCGGAAAAGATGGTAAATCTCTGGAAAAAGGATTTCTGGAGCAGTTTAAAACAGTAGAAAAACTGGAACGCGCAGTAAAACAGAATACAAGAGATATTGATACAATTTACAAAAGAATGAAAACACATTATCAGAAAATAGGAATTGTACGTTATGATGCATTTCAGGAAATGGGAGGAAATCTCAGTTTTGTTCTGACGATGTTAGATGAAAATAATAATGGCTGGGTGTTTAATGCGATGCACAGCCGAGAAGGGTGTTATACCTATATAAAGGAAATTGTAAAAGGCGAAAGCTATATGGAACTCGGAGAAGAAGAAAGAGAGTCTTTGAAAAAAGCAATGAAGCAGTGATATACACTGTATGAGGAGGAAAATTATGTTAGATATCAAATTTGTAAGATCAAATCCGGAAGTTGTAAAACAGAATATTAAAAACAAATTTCAGGATTCTAAGTTACCACTGGTAGATGAGGTATTGGAACTGGATCAGAAAAATCGTGAAATTAAAGGTGAAGTAGAAGCACTTAGAGCTGAGAAAAACAAAACATCAAAACAGATTGGTGCAATGATGGCTCAGGGCAAAAAAGAAGAGGCAGAAGAGCTGAAAAGAAAAGTAACAGAGAGTGCAGATAAGATGGAAGCACTTTCTGCAGAAGAAAAAGAAGTAGAAGAAAAAATTAAAAAAATCATGATGACAATTCCAAATATCATTGATCCATCTGTTCCGATTGGAAAAGATGACAGTGAAAATGTGGAACTGGAGCGCTTTGGTGAGCCGGTTATTCCTGATTTTGAAGTTCCATATCACACAGAAATTATGGAAAGATTCAATGGAATCGATCTGGATAGTGCAAGAAAAGTGGCAGGAAACGGATTTTATTATCTGATGGGAGATATTGCGAGATTGCATTCTGCAGTTATTTCCTATGCAAGAGATTTCATGATCAACAGAGGATTTACTTACTGTATTCCTCCGTTTATGATCCGCAGCAATGTTGTGACAGGTGTTATGAGCTTTGCAGAAATGGATGCAATGATGTATAAGATTGAAGGAGAAGATCTCTATCTGATCGGAACAAGTGAGCACTCTATGATCGGTAAATTTATCGATACACTTCTTCCGGAAGAGCAGCTGCCACAGACACTGACAAGTTATTCTCCATGCTTCAGAAAAGAAAAAGGGGCACACGGAATTGAGGAACGTGGTGTATATCGTATTCACCAGTTCGAAAAACAGGAAATGATCGTTGTATGTAAACCGGAAGAGAGCATGGACTGGTATGAAAAATTGTGGAAGAACACAGTGGATTTATTCCGTTCTATGGATATTCCGGTTCGCACACTGGAATGCTGTTCCGGAGATCTTGCGGATCTGAAAGTGAAGTCTGTGGATGTGGAGGCATGGTCTCCAAGACAGCAGAAATACTTTGAAGTAGGAAGCTGCTCAAATCTGGGAGATGCACAGGCCAGAAGACTTGGTATCCGTGTAAAAGGTGCAGACGGAAAATATTTTGCACATACACTGAATAATACAGTTGTTGCACCACCAAGAATGCTGATCGCGTTCCTGGAGAACAATCTGCAGGCAGATGGATCTGTGAAGATTCCGGAAGCGTTACGTCCATATATGGGTGGAAATGCAGTGATCGAACCGAAAAAATAAGGAGTAATATGCATCAGTATTTGAAAGCAATTGGGTTTGGTCCCATCAAGAAAAAAGCAGAGCTAAAAGAAATATTGGAGCAGACAAGAGAAACCTTTACCCATCAGATGACCGTTTCCTATAATGAAGAAGCAGACTACTGTGAATTTCAAAAGGAATACGGTCAGGATGTGGGGATTACATTGTGTGGAGAACTGGATGATCATGACCAGTTTGATATGGAATACTATTTCCCGTATTTTCAGGGAAGTGGTGTTACAACATATGCAGATGTTTCCATTGAAAAACGAATCGAGCGCGAACAGTACGTAGGAATCTGTGAAGATGCAAAAGTGGGGATCAGTCTGATTTTTACAATGCAAAATGGCGTAGAATATATGAAAGAGCGTCAGCTGGGTATGATGACAGGAGCTCCAAACGGTGTCACTTTTTCCGGTCTTGCTCTGTCCGGGAGAATCCTGCTGCCTGTAAGAAAAAGCGAGACACAGATGCGTTTCGCAAGAGAGGAAGCAAAAACACGAAAGAAACTTTTGAGTGCTGCCCGTAATGGAGATCAGGGAGCAATTGAAACGTTGACTCTGGAAGATATGGATATCTACTCAAAAGTTTCTCGTAGATTGGCTACAGAGGATGTATATTCCATTGTGGACAGTTACTTTATGCCTTATGGTGTGGAATGTGATCTGTATTCAATTATGGGAGAGATTCTGGCGATCAGAGAGCGGGAGAATACATTGACCGGAGAACGGCTTTATCAGATGAAACTAGATGTCAATGAACTGGAGTTCGATGTTTGTGTTCCGAAGAAAGAGGTTCTGGGAGAGCCAGAGATTGGAAGACGATTTAAAGGAGAGATCTGGCTGCAGGGATATGTGAATTTTTAAATATTCAAAATCGTATGTGATTTTTTGCGTTGCTTGTATTGCGGTGATAGGTGTAGTTGTTTTTGTAAGAAGAAAAGAGAAATAGAAAAATAAAACGAGGACAGTGGCTGAATAAAGAAAGCTGCTGTCCTCGTTTTGAAAACGTTCCCTGCAGGAATCGAACCTGCACTTGATCCTTAGGAGAGCTCCAACCTATTGTCACTCTCTGTCAATCTGAGGTAAGGTAAACCCAAGTGGGATACTATATAAAACTGTTTCCGATTCAATTCGAGTTATTCTGAATACCCCCTCTGTCAAGCTCTGTAAAGCTCTGAAAGTTAGCTGATTGTTTGCTCCAGCTAATAATTGGGGAATGCCTTGATATTACCATCGACATCTGTTATATGACCACCATGCTTCGTACGTTCGATCATGGTAAACAGTATTCAATTAAACTTCCTATCGAAAGCACAAGATATTTTCTTGTCTATAAATAATATAGCGCATACGAGACGGTTTGTCCATGCGTTTTTGACTGGCAAATTTTATTCAGTAAAAATATCTGTAACCTTTTTTGTAACTGAATCTCCATCATTCCATCATCAAATGATGGAGATTCCAATAGATATGATGGAGATAGACTAATTACTTCATCGTCTTCGCCAGTGAATTGAGCAATGCCCGCATCTCTGGATTTGCCAACACTTTTGCCAGAAGTTCCGGATCGACTTCATCAGCAACAGTTGCATTATTATTTTCCTGCTGTACATGCATCTGTGGATCCAGATTCTTTTTCTCATAAAACGCTTCTTCAAAAAGCTCTGCATTTTTCCTTCGGTCATCATCCAGAATATGAGAGTACACATCCGTAACCATATTGACCTGAGCATGGCCGGAATCACCCTGTACCGCCTTGATGTCTCCACCATTCAATTTCAGCTTATAAGTAACGCTGCTATGACGAAAACTGTGAAATACAACCGGTGGGAGATTATAGTCCTCAATCAGTTTCTTTAAAGGACCACGGATTGCTCCATCACCAAGAGGAAGCCCAAAGGTACTTGCCATAACCAGGTTATAGTCCATATATTCATCACCAAGGATTTCTTTCATTTCATCCTGTTCAGCTTTCCAGTCTACCAACATATTAGCGACACTCTTTGGTAAGAATATCTTACGCACACTGCTTTCTGTCTTTGGTGTTTTCAGAATACGGACCGTAGAATTCTTCTTATGATTTGTCGGAAATACCAACAACACATCTTTTCCATCCAATGCATTCAACGATTCTTTTCTTATACGCTGTGATTCTTTGTTGATGAAGACATATGCACGGTTTTCTTCAATTGCCTCAGGAGAAATATCTACACAATCCCAGGTAAGACCAAGCAGCTCACCAAGTCGTAAGGAACATGAAAAGGATAGATTTATTGCAAGCTTTAATCGCTCATCTTCACAGACACTGAGCGCATACATTAATGTATCCGCTGTCCAGATGTCTCTTTTTTGTGATTTATGTTTTGGTACAGTCGCATGAGTACAGGGATTCTTCTCCATCAATTCCCATTTCACTGCCTGCTCAAAACAGTTTCTAAGCAGCTTATTAACATCCCTAACCGTACTGGACGATACAAATTCATTTCGACTGGTTTTATTTAATGGATTGATAACAGCGCGTCTCTTCAAAAGACTCTGATAATATCTTTCGATGAATCGGGTATTGATCTCTGACAGCTTTGCATCACCAATGATTGGAAGAATATAGTTGTTGATAAGAGAGACATTTCCTTCATATGTAGAAAGCGCCCAGTTTTCTTTTCCATAAAGTGCAACATATTCTGTAATAAGCTCATCCAGTGTTTTGCATTTACGGACGACAAATGATCCCATCTCTTTTTTATATTCAATTTCCTTTTTTCTTCTCTTTGCTTCGGCTTTCGTTTCATAGGTTTCCCATTTCTGTTTTCTCTCACCTTTTTCATTTGTATAAGAATAGATTACATTGAATTTTCCGTTTCGTTCTCTTATTGATGCCATATTATTGCATGCTCCTTTCCAAATCTCTTTGTTCCATCCAGTCCTCAAATTCATCCCGAAGGATCCTAACCCGACTGCCAACTTTTATTACTGTGAACTTTCCTTTATCCGCCCACTTGTTGATCATGCTTCTGCTGACCTTTGCCAGATAAGAGGCTTCATCAAAAGTAAGATACTTTATATTTCCATTGCTTCCTCGTATTCCGGTTTGTGATAATTTCTTCCGCCGGAAATTAGCCAGGGCAATATTTTGTTCCTGTGCAAGTTCTTCATAATCATTCGATGGATCCAGCTTATAACGGTTCTGACCTTCCAGGAATTTTTGAAAACTCTCTTTTGTGATCCTTTTCTTTTCTGCAATCACAATGAATTCAAAAAAATGACTATACTTCGGATTATCAAGAATTGTATATACTGCACTTCTGGTTGTTCCAAGCAACTGTGCCATCTCAGGCATCGTAATTGTTGCATCTTCCAGAAGAGCATCTTTTTCTCTGTCTTCCTTTGTTCGATACCGGGACTGGCTTTTATACCAGTTTTGAAAAGATTCTTTTGGTATTCGTTTCCAGTAATCGATAATAACCGTTTCCATTTGATTTTTCTTGAGTAATTCATAAACAAGATAATCATCAACACTCAACAGATCCGCAACTTCCTTAACGGAATAGGACCAGGATTTCAATTCTTTTCCCGGTTCTTCTCCGGTAACTTTATGATATTTAATCTGATTGGCGTACCATTTTTCAAAGCTGGCAATATTGATTCGTATCTTTCCGGCAATCTCTTTAGATTCAAAAACATTTTTATGTACCAGCCAGTATCGATCTGTCTTTTTTAATCCCAGCAGCTTTCCCATTTCCGGCACGGTCATCCAGGTTCTCTTTTGTGTTGGACGCCGTTTGTAAGGACTTTCTTCTGAAATCTTCGAAATGATTTCTTCCACATCGTCCATTTCCGGAATTCCTTTTTGTTTCATAATTGCTGTTGCCATTTATTTTTCACTTCCTGTCTTTTTAGTGTTAGTGTTTTTTTCTTATATCATATCTCAAATCCAGAAAAAAATTTAGGATGTCGATGCAGACAAAATCTGCCTGATCAACACCCTGTTTTTTACTGTTCCAAGTTATCGAGCCAATCATCGAAACTCTTCTTGGAGATGCGATACTTGCCACCATCCAACTGAATCCACCGAAATTCCTTTTTCTTTAAAAGGTTATAAATAGTAGGTCTGCTGACTCCTAAGATTTCCTGTAACTCCTGAACTGTATAACATCTTTTCTCTGTCATCTCTTTATCCTCTTTTCTTTGAAATACGAAAGAAAAATTATTCCTTCATATAACGAAACGCTCAGAGCATGTTTTACAGTGGTCAAAAGCAAATTTTTTTACTTTTTTTCTTACGAGTTTTCTTGCGAGTTTTTTTTATACCACTCGTAACATTAGATTTCTGCATTTTTCCTGAAATTAAGTAAAGAAAAAGAGCATATGGAATTGAATCCATACACTCTATGATTACTGGAACTTTATTTCATTTTTAATTCAACAAACAGGAAGTTGTCATTTTCCTGTACTTATAATTTTTCATCAAAGTGGTTGCATCATCTCAAGAATGATTCCATCCGGGTCTCTGAAATAAAAAGCTCTGCTTTCCCCAAATCCATCTGCCCTAAAATCGAAATACTGCGGTTCAGACAAGCACTCCACATGATTTTCGATAAGGGTTTTGTAAACAAAATCAATGTCATCCGTGTAAAAGCATACTTCTGAGATAGATGTCGTAAACAAGTCTGATTGTTCTTTATGGATTTTGCTGTCTACAAACTGAATCAATTCAATCGGTGGTGCTTCAAGAACCTTCGAACCATTCAAATATGCAACCCTTGCTTTACAATTTTCCTTACGGAACATTTTATCTGTCTCTTCGCCTTCCATAAAGATTTCACCCTGAAATTTAAGCCCAAGAACATCTCTGTAGAAAGCAATCGAGCGATTCAAATCAGAAACGGTTAATCCAACGTGATAAATTCTTCCAACCATATATATTCCTCCTACAATTTCTTTATTTCGTAAAACTGGAAATTAGCTATTTCGTTGCAACAATACTTATCCAATGATTTTTTGTATTTGAATACATTTTTATCTCTGTAAAACCTGCTTCTTTCAAAGCAGCAATGAGTTGATCAGAGGTGTAAATCTTCATACCATCAATCAACTTTGTCCATTTTTCATCTGCGGCATTCGTTCCGTCAGATTCGTTACAAATCAGGAATGTCCCTCCGTTTTTCAGAACCCGATTTACCTCAAAAAAACATTTTTCCAATCCAGGCCAGAAGTAAACTGTCTCGAAAGCAGAAACATAATCAAAAACCGCATCAGGAAAAGGGATAGCAGATACATCACCTTGAACCACGCAACATTTCCCTTGTTTAATGGCGGTGGCGTTCAGTTTTTGAGATTCTGCCACGCTGACCTCCGAATAATCCATTCCTGTCACATGTCCATTTCCGCATTTGCCCAACCAGGCTACAATATTTGCACCGCCTCCGCAACCAACATCCAGTACCGCAGCGTCCGGATTCACTGAGATATTTGAGAATCCCCATTGTGATAACTTGGCGTGACCGATGTTCATCATCTTCGTCATCAATTTTCCGCCGAAGCCTTGTGGCTTACGAGTATTTTCAAAGAAGTTCATTGCATTATTCCTCCTCTTTAAATTCGGATTTCTATTTTCGTTTCCATAGCATAGTGTACTCTTTTTCACCAGTAGCTTCATCCAAGCCTTCACATTGAATAATGAACCCTTCTCTTTGGTAAAAAGAAATTGCTCTGGCATTCTTCTGATATACATTTAATCGTAAGCTGACTTTTTTATTCTTAATATAATCCAATAAAAGTTTACCTATGCCACATGACTGCATTTCATCAGAGACAAAAATACCTTCGATATATTCATCATTTATTCCTACAAATCCTTGTATCATTTTATCCACTTCAAGCACATAGACTTCGGATTGTGACATCATTTCTTTCACTAATTCATAATTACTTTTCCAGTATTGATTGGAAATAAAATAATGTGCTTTCAGATTTGTCTTTAACCATATGTCAGCAACTCTATTGATATCTCCGTTCAGCAACTTTCTAATCATAACAAATATTCTCCACAACTACATCCTTTATGCATTTTCTCTTTTTTCCATTCTATCACAAGCTCACCATTAATCATCAATTTTTTGATATTTTTTCTTTTCCCCCACTGTAAAACAGCCTCTGAGCGTTTCGTTATATAGAGGGATACAAATAAGAGCAAGATCCACCCATGTTTAACAGTATTGCCGTTTGGCATCCTGTCATCCTATGGGATTTATCTTGATGGGGATCTCCCCATACCCTCTCAATAACAGACATTTCACTCGTCTGTTGGTTCCACCTGAAGGTGTTCACAGCACTATTTCTAATATCGGAAGGGACAGCCGATATTGAAATACGTGGACTCCCGGTGGGAGGAATAGTCTCAGTGGAAGGAGGAGTATGAGAACAAAAAACAAAGATAAAGAACTGAATCACAGACATTTTATAGGATTACGTCTTACAGATGTTGAACTAGATTTATTAAATCAAGGCGCTGCTTGTTTATCGATTAGCCGATCAGAATATCTGAGAAAACTCCTGCTTGAAAAGCAAATCAATCATCAGATTGAAGTTGTTGCAGACATGAATGATCTCAGAAAACTGGTCAGTGAATACGGAAAGATCGGATCGAATCTCAATCAGATCGCTAGGCATTTTAACAGTGGTGGCACTCAGTCACGTGCTATAGAAAATGAAATCCATCAGTGCATCACGGACTTATTCCTATTGAGAAAAGAGGTACTGAAACTGGCAGGTGGTGTGAATGGCAATCGTAAAACACATTAAAAGCAGAAATGCAAATTACTCGGCTGCTATCAATTACCTTCTGTTTGAACATGATGAAAAAACCGGGAAAAAGATTGTAGATGAATCCGGACGAAGCATCCTGCGAAAAGAGTTTTATATGGATGGACTGAACTGTGATCCGATGTCTTTTGACAAGGAATGTGAACTGACAAATGCTCATTTTCACAAAAATAAGAAACGTGAAGATATCAAAAGTCACCACTACATTATCAGCTACGATCCAGCCGATGTTACAGAAAACGGTCTTACCGGAAAGAGAGCACAGGCAATCAGTTTGGAACTTGCAAAGCAGATGTTTCCCGGATATCAGGCACTGGTAGTTACTCACACCGATGGCCACAATGAGTCCGGAAATATCCATACCCACATCGTCATAAACAGTGTGCGGAAGACTGCAGTGGAAAGGCAGCCATATATGGATAAACCACATGAGGAAGCCGCCGGTTACAAGCATCGTTCCACTGATAAATTCATGAACACTTTTAAGAAAACTATCATGGATCGTTGCCAACAGGAAGGACTTCATCAGATAGATCTTCTTGCTCCGGCTGAAAGAAAAATCTCTCAGAAAGAGTATATGGCACAGAAACATGGTCAGCAAAAATTAGATGAAATCAATCAGAAAATCATCGAAGATGGTCTCAAACCAACATCCACCGTGTTCCTTACACAGAAAGAATATTTGCGAAATGCGATTGATGAATGTGCTGCCACATCCAATAGTTTTGATGAATTCCAATCCAAGCTTCTGGAACAATTTCAGATATCTGTGATTGAGCATCGGGGCAGATACAGCTATCTTCATCCTGATCGACAGAAGCGGATCACTGAACGTGCACTTGGAACACGATATGGAAAAGCACACCTGGAACAGACCTTCTTACGCAAGGATCCATTGGCCATCCTCTATGTCAGATCTCACCTGCGCCTGGTTGTAAATCTCCAGACAAATGTGAAAGCTATGCAGAGCCCGGCTTATGCTCATCGGGTAAAACTTTCTAACCTGCAGCAAATGGCAAATACCATTATCTATGTGCATGAGCATGGATTTGATACGCAGTCAGATTTGAAAAATACACTGCTTGCATCAAAGCAGGAACTAAAAGAAATGCAGACACAGATTGCTCAGCATCGGTCCGATCTAAGGATCCTCAATGATCAGATTCGTTATACCGGACAGTATTATGCAAACAAGGAAATTTATTCCCAATTTTCAAATGCAAAGTACAAAGGAAAGTACCGAAAAGAACATGCTAAGGAAATTCAGAAATATGAAGAAGCCAGAGATTGGCTGAGATCCTTTTATCAGGATGGAAAGATGACAAGCCTAAAAACTCTGACTTTACAAAAAGAAAAACTGCAACAGCAGATAGCTTCCGAAGAAGAAGCAATAAGCAGCTTGAAAGAAAAATTAAAAGATCTGGATACTGCCGATCAGAATGTTGATGCCATTCTTCAGATGCAGATTCCGGAACCAGTGAGATCAAAAACCAAAGATCTCGAACGATAATTATCACAAAACAAAGGAGGAACTATCACATGACACAAGAAGAATTTAATGTTGTATTTGAACTTCAGATGAGAAAGTGTGCCGATATTCTGGCACATAAAAAGAAAGAATATACCGGTGACAATATTGACCGCCTCAGCGCATTCAAGATTGCTGCCGCATTACAGAACTGCGATCCAAAAGCAGCACTGGCCGGTATGATGTCGAAACATGTCGTATCCCTTTACGATATGTGTTATTCCACTCTGTTACATTTTGACATGGAACAGTGGGATGAAAAGATTACAGACTGCATCAACTATCTGATTCTTTTAAAAGCTCTGGTAAAGGAGGAACAGGCCTATGGATCACATTGAAACAGCTATCTTAAACTGCTATGGGATCCGGGAAGCAGAACAAAATATGGTCTTTGCTGCCAGGCTCACACAACACGGTCATACAATCCAGAGCATGGCAGATCTGATGGACCTTTACCATCAATCCTACAGTCAGAAGACCGTAGAAAACATTGCGGGGCTTCCACATCCAACCGTACAGAAATTCATGGTCATTACCGTGGCTGTTGTTGGTGCAAGCAGACGCTTCCTGGCACAGATCACAAGGCATCAGAACGAAGTAAAGTACATGAGTGCATCTCTGCAGTACAGCAATTATTCCGGTCACGCTACATTTGCTATTCCATATGGGATCATGAAAGCAGATAAAGAAATCCAGGATATTTACAAAAAAAGCTGTCAGTCAGATCTGGACCACTATACAGAACTCTGTGCCTTAGGCATTGATCATGATTCAGCCGGATATGCCACACCTCAGGGACTTCGAAACGTACTGATCATCAGTGCAACGCCTTACCAGTGGAAGCATATGATCGGTCAGAGAGCCTGCAGAAGAAATACGGATGAAACAAGGATTGTGATGCTACAGATCTGGCAGAGATTGTACAAATTAAGCCCGATTCTTTTTGCACCGGATCTGACCGGTCCATTCTGTCAGAGAGGAAGCTGTATGGAAAAACAGATGTCCTGCCAGAATCCTATTTCAAAACTTTGGATACCGTCAGATATCTTAAAAGCAGATTATCCATTGCTCATCAGAAGGGAGGTGAGCAGCCATAAAGATTAAACTGATTGACTTTGGTCTGAAAGCAGATCATCATCCCTTCCGGCCACATGAAAATGATGCCGGTGCTGATGTATTCATGCCTTATGATTGCGTATTAAAACCAGGTGAGGTTGCAAGAATTCCACTTGGATTTGGTCTCATCATCCCCGATGGATTTGCCGGATATGTCTTTCCACGAAGCAGCATGGCAGCAAAAGGACTGGTATGCGAACTTCCACCGATCGACTCCGGTTACCGTGGTGAGATCCATGCCATTATCAGCAACGTAAGCACATCTTCTCAGACCATTCATAAAGACACACGCGTCGGTCAGCTGGTGATTACACCGGTCGTGATCGCTGATTTTGTCCTGGACCTTGGTAATGAACGAGGAACCGGGGCTTTTGGAAGTACAGGAGAATAATACTATGATTACATTTGGAAGAAAATTAAAACACTTAAGACAGAAAAATCATCTCACCCAGAAAGAACTTGGCATAGCTGTTGGATTTCCCGACAGCTGTGCTGATGTCCGGATTGCTCAATATGAAGGCGATGTCCGAACACCAAAAGAGGATCTTATGAAACTCTTCGCATCAACACTCGGTGTTCCGGTTGAACTCTTTACCGTACCAGTACTCTCAGAACCTAGAGAGTATAAGGTAGCGGAATATTGGAGATATGAGTTCGGAGCAGAACTAGATTAATTGTCATAATACTGAAATGAGGCAACGGATTTTCCGCTGCCTCTCTTTTATCATTTTTTTTGGTAATAATTGAAAATACCCTGTGTTGCGCAATCCTTTTTTTCTTTGTATACTTCAGAATTTTGACCAAACAACAACATGCTGCAAAGTCAACTTTCTTGGTTAAACTTGGTTTTTTCAACTTTGATTATTTCAATTTATCCAAGAAAATCCTTGTTTTTAAAGGTTTTTTCGCATCATCTTGGATAAAATTTAATTCTTATTTTTGCTTTTTCCGCTCCTGTTTTTCTTGCTTTCTATGTTTATAGTATTCATTCATAATCATGAAATGATCCTGTGCATCAGCAATTCTCTTTTTCTGCGTTTTATCTGCATACTTCTGAACCTTCAACAACGCATCAAAATGCTGTAAAGACAAATCATATCGTTCTTCTCTTGTCTTTTGATTTTTAGATTCCATCACAATGCGAACACTATCTTCCAGAATACGAATATGCTGAGTGATGTAGGTATCTGTGGCATTTTTCAAAAGAACATCATCTATCTGCATACCAGGCTTTAGTCCCTGAATTACAATAGATGTCCAGGTTTCTTTTTCTTTTCTGGTTAAACCGAATAAACCCATAAAAATTTTTACCTTTCCTGTAATTTTTTCTATATTTACCTTAATTAGTTATGTACTCCGTCTTTTGTATTCTATTAAAAATACACTTTTTATGGTAATATTGTATCATACAATTACAGTTTCGATTCTACACTATTTTTCAATTTAAAGATTCTAAAATCTATAAATATAACTGGAAAACGGAGGATGATTTATGCAACTTCTTTATTCAAATATTTTACCTCTTGGGATTGAAGAGGATCAAAAGACTATAATAGATGCATTTCACGAACAGTTACAATTAGCTGACCGGGTAGAAATAGCGGTTGGATATACATCATATGCTTCTTTGGAAGAATTAGATAATTTAATCGATGCATATGCTATTCATCAAGTATGTCTAAATATTGGAATGTACTATATTGAAGGAATGCCAGAAAATTCATTTCATACAGCAATAAAGTTGAACCAAAAATGGATGGATAATGGTAAAGGTGAAATCCGAATGATTAAACCGTTCAAATACCATGGCAAGGTATATTGTTTTTATAAAGATGGTAAACCTTTTTCCGCCATCATAGGATCAGCTAATCTTGGTGTCATTAAATTGGAGGCTTCTAATCGTCGTCAATATGAACTCTCTGCATTGACCACTGATTCAAAAGAAGTACTTTCCATTGCTCAACATATTGAGTCTTTAAAAGCACCCAATTGTTCAGATAATATCAACAATTTAACATCTGTACCTCTTATCAGAGAAAAAAATACAGCTTTAAATGGGGTTGAACTTGTGACATCAGTTCCCAAAGCTAATATTGATTTTTACTCTCGGTGTCAGGCTTACGTTTCCTTTTTCTTAAAGTTAAAGGTACCGAAAGCTGATGAACGACATTTGGATGATGGAAAACATTTCACGAAATCCAATATCAATGTTTGTTATGCTGCTCCACGAAGCAAAAGAAAGGCTCGCGATTGGTATGAAACTCAATTGACTGTTGGTGCAGATGTGTATCATATGGAAGGATATCCTGAAAAAAACAAACCCTTCTTTGTAATTACAGATGATGGATACTGGTTCAAAGCACATACAACCAGCGATAATAATAAACAATTTAGTGCGGTAGGGGACGAACTCATTATGGGGCGCTGGCTCAAAGGTCGCTTAGCCGCTGCTGGAATTGTAAATCCAGTTAATAATACATTAGAAGACACAGATCGGCTAGGAATGATTACTCAGGAAATGCTGGAAGAATATGGATGTGACCGATTAGTATTTAAGAAAACTGGACAAACAGCACTGGATACGGATGGAACACCATTAGATGTATGGATGTTGTCTTTCACCAATGAAAAGAACGAATAGAGGTGACCTATATGCAATATTTGAAGACATATTTACAAAAAATAATAGATCGGGGAAATCCCCTACTTGCTGATTCCATAAAGAATACAGCCGAGGATGTTGGAAATCAATATATCAAGACTTTTTCATTTTCAAGTCATGAAATAGGTCTTCTTTTTGGAAATGTTCAGTCCGGTAAAACTGGTCAAATGTTTGGAATTATATGCAAAGCAGCCGATTTAGGTTTTCCTGTGTTTGTATTACTTACTACTGATAATGTGGTTCTTCAGCAACAAACACTCGAAAGAGTAAAATCTGATTTAGATGGATTCTGTATTTGCGGTGAAAACGACGGTCGATTATTTATGGACAGCAATCTTTTACAGCCAACTATTATAGTATTAAAGAAAAATGTTCGTATTCTCAAACTCTGGGCTAATATACTTGGATCGACTGGATTTATGAAGGGAAATCCATTATTTATCATTGATGATGAGGCTGATGCAGCCTCTTTAAATACTATGGTAAATCGAGATCGCCAATCATCCATAAATAAATATTTGGATACAATCAAAAATGAATCGTCCAGTAGTCTATACTTGCAGGTAACTGGAACACCTCAAGCAATACTACTACAAACAATTGCGTCTGGATGGCACCCGTATTTTACTTACTATTTTCAACCAGGATCAGCATATTTAGGAGGCGATTTCTTTTTCCCTGTTAATGGTAAACCGAATTGCATATCTTATTTAGATACTCTTGCTACACCAACCAGAAATGTGGTAATCAGGCATCTGATCGTATCGGCTCAAATATTATCAACAGGGGGAAAAGTCTGCAATTGTTTATTTCATCCAAGCGTTCGCGTTGCTTCTCATCAACGTTTTGCAGATGAAATAGCGAAAGAATTGAAATGGGTTCAAGAATATTTTGATAGCGAATTTAAAATACAAGCTGAAAAAGAGTATGACCTTATACAACCCGAAAAATCAGAAAAGCAACCATTAGACACATTGCTTTTGACAATAAAAGCCCTTATAGCTTCTGATAAAATCAAAATCTTGGTAATGAACGGGAAAAATGATATCGAAAGTTCCGAATATTCTTCTGGATGTAATTTCGTGATTGGTGGAAATACTCTTGGACGAGGTGTAACCTTTCCAGGTCTTCAGACAATTTATTATACAAGAACAAGCAAAAAGCCACAGGCTGATACTATGTGGCAGCACAGCCGAATGTTTGGATATGATCGTGATCCAGGAATGATGATGATTTATATCGATGAAAAATTATATAAATTATTTTCTGATATAAACGCTACAAACAATTCTATTATTGCACAGATTGAACGTGGATTACAGGAAATCAAAATCTATTATCCAAATGGATTAAATCCTACAAGAAAAAATGTACTGGATAATGATCATGTTGAAATACTATCAGGTGGAACAAACTATTATCCATCTTATCCAGATAATGATAGCATCGAAGACATCTCTAATCTATTAGAAAAATTTGCGGAATCCGAACCTTATTATCAGGTTAATTTACGATTAATCAAAGAATTATTATCGCATATTATTCCTAGTCCGGATTTTAAATTGAAAGCTTTTCAATCCGTATTGGACACTATCATTTCTGATCAACCAACTGGTCAAGGTATCCTTATTGTTAGAAGGAACCGTGATGTTGCACAAGGAACAGGTGCCTTACTTTCTCCAAATGACTGGCAGTTAGGTAACAGTTTTACAAATAGTGTAGTTTTAACAATGTATCAAGTAACAGGAAATAAAGGATGGGGTGGCCAACAATTATGGGTGCCAAACATCAAACTTCCTAATGATGTTATGTATTATGATGTTATTGAGGAGGAATAAAGAATGTCACTCCTGTACTCGGATAGCATTGTCCAGCCAATATTTATAGAACCCTTCCTAACTTTGCATGCCAATAAATTATGTGTATTGTCAGAACATGCATCTCCTAACATGGCATCATGGCTACTCAAAACATACGAAGAAAGGAAACTAAATGGAATATCTTTAGAATTGATTATTGGAGACACATTAAACTGCGGAATTGATATCAATACCCATGAAGCTTTTAAAGAACTGCAGGGAAATCGTTATTCTGCAAAATGGGGTAAGTTTTCATGCAGTTATTTATATGATCCGCCAGATTTTTCCGGCACAAATTTTATTTGGCTGAAAGATGACATACCCTTAAAAGCATTTATCTCATCATACGACTTTACACAACAATCGCTATTACGTGAGGGCGATCATAAACTTACAGAGACATCTGCATATTCAGCATACAACAACTATGAAAAAGTCACTAACAGAACCATTTTCTGTAATCATGCCGAAGTAGAAGACTATATAATAATACATAACCCGAACAGACCTATAAATCTTCAATCTTCTCTTTCGGAAAATCAATATGTTACCTTGTCTTTTATCACGAGGACTGGGGATACAGGTGCAAAATCAGGATTAAATTGGGGACAACGTAAAAACAGAAATCGAAATGAAGCATATATTCCATTACCAAGCTATATAGCCAAAAGTGGCTTTTTCCCATTAAATAAACAGCATTTTTTAGTTATAACAGATGATCATCACTTGCTTCAATTGCGTGTTGAACAACAAAATGATAAGGCTATAACAACACCGGCTAGCAATGCATTATTGGGAGAATATTTTCGCAACCGCTTAGGACTGGCCAATGGTGCATATGTCACCGCTGCGGATTTGAGGTCTTATGGAAGAACAGATGTAACATTTATAAAAATAGACGAGGAACATTATTACATGGATTTCAGTATATAAATTATCAGAGCAGGGATACATTTCCCTGCTCATTCTTCATATTCATCCCATGACATTTTTACTTCAAATACTGTTTCTTCAACTACTTGAACACATTCTTCTAAATTCTTTTTAATATCTTTCCCCCAAAAACGAATAACAGTCCATCCAAGGAATAGTAATTCTTGATCAATTTCATGATCACGTTTTCTGTTTCTATCTATCTTATTTATCCAGTATTCACTATTATTACTCTTTTCCAGTTTTGGCTTGAGTACTTCCCAATCTTTTCCATGAAAAAATTCTCCATCACAGAAAATCGCAATTTTATATTTCGTAAATGCAATATCTGGTTTTCCAGGAAGTTTCGAATAGTTTTTTCTGAAACGATATCCCTTTTTCCATAGTGCTTTCCTAAGTAAAACTTCAATCTCCGTATCTTTACTCTTTATATTCTGCATATTCCTTTTTCGTTGTTCTTTTGTTAAGTTGTCCATATAATACCTCTGAACTTATATGAATATTCTAAAGAAGGTGAATCCAGCACTTGCAAGATTCACCTTCGCATTATTCGTTAATATTTGGTTCTGTGTACGGATATTCAATACCAGCAAATGATTTTAAAATTGCTTCAAAAATAATCTGTGCACCTCTGCAAGGAACGGCCATTCCAATCTGTTTCCGAACAGACTCTTTATTTCCTTTAAATTCATAAGTATCTGGGAATGTTTGTAATCTAGCACGTTCACGATTAGTCAATGCTCTTGGTTCTTCCCAATGATAAATATGGGTTCCACCCCCACCACTACCTGTAACAGTATAAGAAGGTTTGGTTGGATCCAGTCTTTTATAAATTTGACTGATTTTTGCTCCTTTAATATTAAGTTGCAATTCTTCCGGCAAATCTGCAGTAAATGCATTTTGTCCCGGTAAAATATGTTGCAATCTTCGAACTACAACATCCGATTGCCTTGTTCTTTCATTGTTCAATGCATCCTGTGGAATTGGCGGTTCTTCAATGGCTTTACGGCATGAATTATCAATATCTTTATATGGTTCTGTAGATGGAACATGGAATGTTACATCAATATCATTTCGGATTCCAACAATAATAATTCTGTGTCTAGCTTGTGGAACGCCATATTCTTCAAACTTATATAAATGAGGTGTAATTGTATAACCTGCATTTCTAAGTTCCGTTAATATCTTCGTAAAGGCTTTTCCTTCATTTGCATTTCTTAATCCACCAACATTTTCTGCGAGAAACCATTGCGGCTTGAACATTTTCAACGCTTTTACGCCATAGGAATACAGTGGCCCATATACACCATCCATCCCTTTTTGTTCACCAACTACACTGTAATCATTACAGGGAAATCCAAAAGCCAGTGCATCTATTGGAGCTAATTTACTCATATCAAACTTGCGGATATCTTCATGATACACAGTCTGTGGTTCATTACGACAAATGTTATGTCTGTATGTTTCACAAGTACTTGCATCATAATCATTTGCCCATTGATGGATAATTTTATAATCCGAATTACCTATATCAGCATGTGTTGCTCCCCAGGCAATTCCACCCGGTCCGCAAAACAATTCTCCTAATTTAAAAATCATAATCAGACCTTTCCTTTCTTAGGTTCATTCTCCGTTTTTTTAAAGAGTAAAAAATTAATATACTCTTGGAGCTGAATCATATCATCATCATTGAGCTGATCTAAATATTTTAAACGATGAATTGGATTTATGTCTTCTTCAGTAATGTAACCAGCCGTTTGCATTATCTCAAAAGGATGAAATCTCAGAGCCTTTGCAATTGAACATAGATTCTCCCATCTTGGCATTCCTGTCTTCCCAGTCTCCATTCTTTGGAGAGATGTATCACTAATGCCAGTCATTATGCTTAATTCTTTATAGGATAATCCAGCCTGTATTCTTTTTTCTTTAATATAATTACCCAAATCGGACATACATTCACCTCTTTATCAGAATACACCTAATGCTGCATTTTGTCAATATAATTTAGCATATACGCTGCATGTATGCTGCTATTTTACAAAAAATAATTGGAGCTTTTACTCCAATTATTTTTATAGAACTATCTATATATATTTCACTTTATTTCTTTTCCATCGATAAAAAGCATATATTTATCTGGATTATTAACAATATCATAATCTTTTCCATATTCAATCGGTCTAAATTCTATCTGCATAATGGATTCGCCATTTTCGATATCTTCTTTCCAAGAATATACGGTCATATCAAGGCTGGTTGCATATCCATGATCTGTAGAAAGTTTTATTGAATGAAATGAATTCTCTTTATACATTTTTAAAAGCAGTCTTGCAAATGCTTCTTTATCAGAAATATTTTTTCTGTTAGCAACTACTGTAAGATTTTCATCTCTATTCATAGAAAAACTGCCAACTACATCTGGCTCATCTTCTTTATACTTTAATAAGCTTTTTCCAATTATCATTCCAACAATAATCGAAAAAACGATAGCAACAAATACAAGTGTTATATTTTTTTTCTTCATTTTATCAAGTTCCTTAGAATTATATATAAGTCTTTAGAACTACTATATCATATTTTCACGTTAAACCAAATAAAAAAGAAGAGCAATAAGCCCTTCCATCTTCTTATTCACGTATTTATTCCACCAATGCTCTCACTGCATTGATAATTCTCTGTTGCTTTTCTTTCGGTAGTTTCTCTATCATTTCAGATAATTCATTCGTAACACCAGTAACCGAATGTGTCACAACATCAATCAATAGTGTATCTGCTGAAACATCTAATGCATTTGCAATCGCAATAAAGGTATCAAGTTTTGTTACTTTCAGTCCTCTCTCTATAACACTTACATGAGTTGGACTCAAGTTTACCAGTGCTGCCAATTCTTCTTGTGTAAGATTCTTAGCTTCCCTTGCAGCTTTTATTCTCTGACCAACCGCCTTTAAATCCATTGTGACACCTCCTTTAGAACGATAACTCGGTCTAAAATTAGTATAACGATTGATCTTTAAAACATACAGAATCTACAGATTGCCAACTTGTTCTTTGGAACTATTTCGAATTAAAAAGGCCCAAAAGAGCACTTTCCCTTTTGAGCCTATACACTTTATCAGCTAACGTATTTTGCTTTCATTTTTCCTCATGGCCATGAGGCTTTTTTCTCTTAAATCGCATTCTATGAATCCTTCGATTGTTCTTTCTGTTCTTCAATAATTCGTTCGGTTGCTTTATGAATCCTATCCTTTGAATACGGTGGTCTTAAATTCAATGACAACCGTCCCTTTTTGATCATATACGTTTCACTTCCATCCTCAGAAGATCCTTTCAACCAGCAATCATCCGGATACTTCTCAGCAAAGGATCTCAACCGTTTCTGCAAGCTCTGATTGAAGGTATACACATCATAGAATCCATCATCTTCATTGGTCAGAATAATCGTTTCTTTTTCACACTTTAACCTTCGCATATTCTACCCCCGCTTTCTTTCCATTTCCTGATCCAGGTACTTTGGTATCGGCTTTCCGGACCGGCGAGCAATAGCAATCTGTTTCTGATGGAGTCGTTTGATCACGGATCTTCGTTTCTTAGGTTTGACATCCTGTTGATTTCTGGGAGTCTGTTTGTTGTTGCGAGCATCCAAGAGCTTTTCCGGATTTTTCTTCTGATTATTCACCAGACCGTCCACCATATCATAATTAGCTTCTGTACCGGATTCTCTGCTTCGTTCATAAGTGCCGTTCTGGTAGAACTTCTGGTAATGTTCAAGACGGAGTTTGCCATCCTGTTTTAACTGGTCGATCGGATTTAATGGTACCTGCTGTTGAATGTAATCATGGATCTTTTGTTTTGTCTTTTCATCAAATTTCTTACATTCTTCAACAACCATTTTTCCATAGGCATCCAGGATAACTCCCTGGGCCTGATCCCGATATACCTGATGCTCCATCAGATAAAACTGCTTTCCATTGATGATGATGGTGTCTGTCGCAATCCAGTTTCCTTTTTTCCCATCAATCTGATAATTCTCAGTTTCCATAGTGATCAGTGCTCCGGATGTGTTGATACGAATGAATCCAGCCAGATACTGTGGATAGTTTTCATCTACATAGTAGCAGCTGATTTCTCCATTCTTATTCAATACGAGCACGTCACTGACTTCGCATTGCTTTTTCATCCGTTTCCAGATGTCAGCGACTTTTTCTTCTTCCTGCATTTCATGAATCGAGACTAATCGGTAATTTTCGACAGTAATCAACACATTCTGCTGTCTTGCCTCTTGATATGGCAGATGCCACAGTGCTTTTCCTGCTGTCTGCTGATCTACTCGGTAGACTGCAAATTGATTAAGCTTCATAGGCATCGTCCTCCAGGTTATTCAGATAATAATTCAGATCCAGAGAATAGTAGTATTTGTCTTCGATCTGCTGTAATTTTCCAACTGTAGAATTGATGATCTCAATCATTTCATCATTCTCAGGATCACTTTCTTCCTGTTCCAAAACTTCCAAAGCTTCTTTCAGTGTTTGGATTGTTTCTTCCTTTGTGTGCTGCTGGAAGATAGCAGTAATAGTCAGTTCGTTTTCTTCCAGGTTTACATTTCTCATAGGCTCATTTCCCCCCTTTTCTTTTTCGGTATTGGTTTCATCTGTATATTCAGCTCCTTTTCGTTTTTTTCTTCACTTATATTTTTTTCGTTATCCACTTTCTTATTGGATTTCAGAGGATTTTCCACATTTGGATGTCTTTCTTCCAAGTACTTTTCCACACGACTGATTGCATTTTGCACATAAGAATTTTCTCTAAATCCAGGAATCGAATTCAGAAATTCTTTCTGTATTTTTCCTTCGATCATCAGACTCTGCATTCCTTCATAATCACTTCCGTCTTTCAGATCAAAGCCAACACATTTCAGTCCATGCATACGTTCTGATGGGATTTTCTCATAAGTTTCCAGGGCTTCCGGTAATGTCAGGTCATAATGTACTTCACCCATTACAGGAAATTCAGCACATTCAGCCGCATAAAAGCTGATACATGTAAGATCATTTTCATAATCCACATTTTCTATTTCCGGGACAATATCGAGTATTTTTTCTCTTTGTGCTGCAAAGTCTGAAAGTTCTGCAAATCCAAATCGATCCACGTAATATGCCTGCATATCCCCACCACGGTTTGTAATGATAACATCACTGACCGACATAGAATGTGCTTTATAATCTGCCGGTGGATTATCGTTGAATATGGCGTACAAATCATCCAGCTTTTCATTTTCATGTAATCTGCCAGAATAGACACACTTATAATTTGCTGCATCGATTGTAATGCCATCTTCTTTGACCATTGCCATATTCATAAATAAATGTTGTTTTCCCGGTGTGTCTTCATCCACATGGTAAATCGCATAGCGGTCACCATTACCTCTGAACATTTCTTCCTCTAGGGTATAATCAAACTTAAATGGATACAAAGCCCTATCAACTCTTTCCGAAATATCCGTTCCTTCTGCAATCGTATCTTCCAGCCAATCTTTGATATCTCCCCATGATTCAAACTGCAAATACCCAACAATTTCATGTGTTCCATCCGGTGCCAGTACAATATGTCCCAGTTTGCTTTCCCGATAATCATAGCGGTATCCGGCTGCTTCCAATGCATCTACCAGAATGCCGTATTTTTCATGTAATTCTGTTTTTTGTTTTTCTTCAAGAATGATTTCCAATTCTTCTGTAAGCTGATCGATCATTTCACCGGATGTCTTGCGGATCACATCCATAGATGCTTTCATTTCCTTCATTTCCCGGCTGCTACTCCAACCTGCAATATAAGGAAAACTGTAATCCGATGTATCCAAACCAAAGGAAGAACACACACAGTAAGCAACGGATTCTGCTTCAACCTCTTTTGTCAGACGGTCTTTTTCTACACCCAAGCTTTCCATGATTTCCTTGTCATGCAGTTTAGCATGGGCGGTTTCATGAATAGCAGTCTTTAAGGTCTGACTTTCACTGAGCCCTTTTTTGATCACGATTTCCTTGTCTGCATTGTGATAATATCCATTGGCATTGCCATCGATCTCATCGAATCGTATCGGTACTGGGGATATTTTCTGAATAGCCTGCATGAAAGAATCAAAATCCTGTACAGCTGCAGTCAGTAATTCTGGTGCCAGTGTCTGGATCGGTTCTCCGGATGTCTGAGCAATATCAAATACCGTAACTGCTTTAAAATGCGGAACTGTAACTTCCACCTGTTCAGTCTTAGGTTTTCCATCGGTTCCCATGATCGGTCGCTGATTTTCATCCAGAACCTCTTTTTCCTTCATTTTCTTATATGGTGCCGGGGCAATGATTGTAATTCCTTTTTCACCTTTCATGACCTGTCTACCCATGGACTGCCAGTTTTTGTAGCTGGTAACAAGTGTGGCATCCGGTCGCTGCATAGCGATCAGCATTGTATTGTTAAAGGAATAATTGTGAAACTTCGCCATGGTTTTAAGAAATTCCTGATAGCGGTTACTTGTAAATAGTTCTTCCACACCGGATTCCAGTGACTGCATAATGCTGTCCATATCTTTTCCCTGGACCGGCAGTGGAATAGTGGTAGTTTTGTTTTGTTCTGTCATAATACTCCTTTCCAAAAACGCCCCACGACATTGTGTTTATGCCGCAGGGCTTTTTATTAGTTGACGAGATGATTATTTTTTATTAGAGTTCCATATCGTGCTTCTTTGTTTTCGGTTTCTGATCCGGCTGTTCTTTTCCTGCTTTTTCTGTTTTTGCAGCCTGCGCTTCTTTTTCTTTCTGACGTTCTGTAAATCTGTCGGCTTTTTCAAAGACATGATCCTTTGTGTCAAAGTGATATACATCATTGGTAAGGCGTTCTGCTGGTGCTACCTGAGTCGCATTGACTTCTTTTACCATATCTCTTAACATTTCAGCATCCACTTGCCCGTCATCCGGTAAAATCAGCATTTCATGGATGGATGATGGCAAAATAAAGAAATCATTTCCCAGAAGTTCCCCCATGTTATCCATGAATTCCGGATAAAAGATCACACCGGCACCATCAACTCTTTCTGTATTTGTAACAACAAAGAATGTCGGCATCTCACTTGATTCCTGCAATGTTTCCTGCAGCATTTCACGTTCATCCGGTGTCAGCATGAGAATATTTTTCTGATACATTTCATCTATCAATGCACCTATACTTGATACCTCCGGGACCATAACTCGCGGTGAACTTTTCATAGCATCTTCATGAAGCTGTTCTGCTGAGATTCCATACTGTTCAAGCAGATCATTCTTGATAAACATGGAACTTAATCCATCCTGATCCTTGTCTACTACCACATGATAGGTAATTGCGAGGTCTTCTTTCAGCTGGTGTGGAGCATTTTCGAGGACTTCCTTATTTGCTTCGGCTGATGATACACGGATAAACAGCTTGTCCTTCACATCTTCATAATTTAAAATAGCTTTCAGATCAACCTGTATCGGTGCCTCAATAACTATATCTGCAATCTTTCTGCATACAGTTTCCATTGTTACACCAGGCTGTGCTTTATATGCTTCATACAGCTGGTTAAGATTGATCGTCGGGGTAAGCATCTCACCTTCTTTTCTCACCATCAGTCCCGTATAGGCACGGTTCAGTTTCTGACACTCCATCGTTGATACTTCTGCATTCTCATAATCCTTTGGTAAAAAGAGTCTGATATTGTCCTTTACTTCATTTACAAATTCATTAAAATTCATTCTTCGTTTCCTCCTCTAATCTGTTTTCTTATTTCTTTTTGCTTTTGTTTTTTGGTTTCTTTTTTGGAAAGGATAAAGAAAAATTCACCTTTCCGGTTTCATCTGTATCCATATGGAGATCTGCCTCAAAGTACATATTTTTCTTTCTGGAATACAGGTCTTTTACATGCACACTTCCGTTTTTCAAAAGTTCTGCAGCCATCTTTTTATCCATGGTTTTTTCCATGCTCTGCAGATAGCGGTTGTCTTTCCAGAGAGCAAAGTGACAATCATGGTTGCTGCAATAGAAGTTGGTTTTACTTTCATATACCAGGCTTCCACATACCGGACAGGTTCCAATGCTTTCTCTGGTCTGAAATCTTCTTGTTTCTTCTTCGGAAATCGCATCGCATCCATTCAGCATCATGGTCAGCATGTTTTTGATCCCGGTCATAAACTGTTCCGGTGCAATCTCTCCATGCTCCATCAAAAGCAGCTGGTTTTCCCATTCTGCAGTCATACTTGCAGATTTCAGGAAGTCTGGCAGGATCTCCACAAGGACTTTTCCATCATCTGTTGGAAGAATCTGTTTTCCTTTTCGGGTGGCATATTGGGAATAGATCAGTTTCTCGATGATACCGGCTCTTGTTGCCGGAGTTCCTAATCCTTTCTTTTCCGTATCTTCATCGAATTCCTTATTTCCAGCTGTTTCCATTGCCGCAAGGAGCGTATCTTCACTGTATGGTTTTGGTGGCGATGTAAAATGTTCTGTCTTTTCTGCAGCTACAGCATAGAAAGTCTGTCCCTGGGTTACTTTCGGCATCCTCTCTTTCATTTCCTGATCCGGATCTACGATTGCCATGCGGTCCTTATTCTTGAAGCAGTTTTCAAAGAGTTTCCATCCATCCTGCAGAACAATCTTTCCTTTTGCTTTGAAGATTTCTCCCTGGCATTCCACTTCAATCTCTGTTTCCTGGTAAATGTGATCCTTACTCATTGCCATGACCGTATGGACTGCGATCAGGAAGAGAATCTTTTCTTCCCAGGATTTCAGTTCATCCAGATGGCAGGATGCAAGCTCCAGCGTTGGAATGATTGCATGGTGATCTGTCACTTTGCTGTTATTCATGACTTTCTTCACATCTGGCTGCTCCGGCTGATCAAACGGACCTGTCAGCTGATATTTCTCATAAATCTGACGAACCACATTTCTTGCGGTCTGCTCCATATCTTCGGTCAGATACTGGCTGTCCGTTCTTGGATAAGTGATCAGTTTCTTTTCATACAGGCTCTGAGCGGTATCCAGTGTCTGTTTGGCTGTCATTCCGTAGATACGGTTTGCTTCTCTCTGCAGTGTGGTCAGATCATAAAGCTTTGGTGCTTTTACTTTCTTTTCCGTTTCTTTTACTGCTGTGACAATAGCTTCACTTCCCTGGCATCTACTTCTTAACTGTTCCGCCTCATCCGGATCAAAGATTTTTGGCTTTACAGCCGGAATTCCATCACAATCGAGTTCCACATTGAAATACTTTTCTTTCTGGAAATTGCTGATCTGTCCGGCACGTTCCACCAACATGGCAAGTGTCGGTGTCTGAACCCTTCCAACGGTCAGCTTTTTGAAGTACTTTGTGGTGTAAGCTCTGGTTGCATTCATTCCTACCAGCCAGTCAGCCTGAGAACGGCATACAGCAGCTTCGGCCAGATGTCGGTATTCCTCTGCGGATCTCAGATGCTGCATTCCATCAAGGATTGCTGAATCTTCCAGAGAACTGATCCATAATCGTTTCACCGGCTTTTTACTTCCGGATAAGTCATAGACATGTTTGAAGATTAATTCTCCTTCACGTCCGGCATCACAGGCATTTACGACGTATTCAATTTCCGGACTGTTGAGCAGTCTTTTTAAGATATAGAACTGATCTTTCTTATCTTCTGAGACTGTAACTTTCCAGTCTTTCGGGATGATCGGGAGATCTTCATATCTCCACTGGTTAAATTTCTCATCGTAAGCATCCGGTGAAACATATTCGGCCAGATGTCCGAAGCACCAGCTGACCATACAGTCGGTTCCTTGTAAATATCCGTCTTCTCGTTCCTGTGCTCCAATCACTTCTGCGATTGCTCTTGATACACTTGGTTTTTCTGCAATTACTAAATACATGATGTATTACCTCCTTCATATAACGAAACGGAGAGAGCATGTTTTACAGCCCCCTCCGCTAAAAAAGTTTATTTATTTTTCATTTTCTTCAAAATCTTCGTCTTCAGACTCTTCCTCATCCGGAACTTCTTCCAGTCCACCTGTTTCCAAACCTTCCGGCTGATCATCCTCATCTTCCTCTTTTTTAGGTTTATAGATCTTGAAGTAGTAGTAAGCTGCCACACCGCCGAGAGCCAAAATCAGGATTGTTGCCATTGCACCCATATTGGTTTTTGCAGATGCTGTTTTCTCCGGATCAATGGTAGCTTCCTTGTCTACATCCTCATTATTTGTCTCATCCAGCACAACCTTCGATGTATCCGGCTGTGGTGTTACAACAGCAGCTGTACTGTCTTTATCCAGAAACTCGGACAGATCATTCTCATCAATCTGAGATAACATATAGACATTCTGGGATGTGGCACTGCGGTCAATCACGATATAGAAGGTATTATTATTCTTCGTTGTAACCGTAAGAAACTCCTTGGTGGAATCATCGGTAATGTCATCCTTAACTTCGCCATTTCCAGGTGTCGTAAATGCAGTTCCCTGGTCTGTTCCATCTTCTTGCAACACCTCATTTGTACTTGCCGCCTCATCCTTTTTCTCTTCTTTGTCTGTTGATTGATCTGTCTGAGTTGTCTCTACTTTGGATGCCTCTGCCGATTCATCCACATAGGCAAATGCTGTGGTTGATGCAGTAAAAAGCATCATGACTCCTAACAGCAGTCCTGCCATTTTCTTATTCATTTTCTTCCATTTCACCATTCTGATATTCCTCCTTATTTTCTTCTGTGAATACAAAGGAGCCTGAACCTTCTTCGTCAGACTCCCTGCTTACCTGAAATTTAACTGTTCCATTCTGGATACCATCCAAAAGATCATACAACTGACCATTCTCCATCTTCATACCACGGATGCACCTGATCATCTCATTGTCCTCCTCCTGCTTTAATGCAGCCTGGACACCCCTAAGATATTGCTGCAGATCCGCAATCTTTTTCTCTGTCTTGGCAATCTCATCCAGATATTTTTTAATCTTTTTATTCAAACTTTCACCTCCCTTCGTTCACCCATTTATGGCAGTCTTCCAAAGCACATGAAGTGTTGCTGCCAGTAGGATGTGCTGATATTTGAGTAATGGATCGGATCCCCACAATGGATCATCATATTGTTACCGACATAGATACCCACATGGCTTGCACCGGATGTGTTATACGTTCCCTGGAAGAAGATCAGATCTCCTGGTTTTGCTTCTCCCGGTGATACATAAGTACATACGCCTCTTAATCCATCCGCGGTCAATCGTCCATAGTTCCAGCCATTACCACAGTGGTTAATGACATAGGATACGAATCCTGAGCAGTCAAATCCGGACGGAGAGTAGCCACCCCATACATAAGGTACTCCCAGATATTTTTCTGCTTCCCGGATCATCCGGGCAAATTCTTCATCCTGCAGTGCTTCCGGTGGAATCTCATAGCTCATTCCATTACCGCCTGATCCACTGGTCACATTGTTTACATCCCACAGATAATTTCTGTTTCCATAGGTCGTATTTAATGCATTATAGATGATCAGCTGCTCCGCATTCAGATTGGCTCTTGCCACAGCGTCAAAGCTTCCATTTGTCAGTGTCACATATAGAATCTTCTTAGTGCTTGTACTGGTAACCGTTACTTCCTGACTGCCATTGTCATCTGCGATATAGGCTTCCCAGGTCTGATGTCCATGAGCAGAAGCGGCAGCATGGTTATCATAGTAAACGTCAAACTGCACACCATATCGTGCAAAGGCTCCGGTATCCTCAACTGTGTATTCCACACCATTCATTACTACCTTAGTGCCAATCGGCACAAATGGATTGGATGCATCTACAGCAATCGTATGGTTTGCAGTAGGATATGCCCCACTGGCAGTTGGACCTCCGGACCATACACCACAACAGATTCGACAATTACAATATCCGCTGGTCACTACCTGTCCTAATGATTCTCCGACTCGAACATTTCTGGTTTCTGTCACCGTTTCTGTTCGACCTTCTGTATTCAGATGATATTGTGCTTCAAAAAGAGCTTGCAGTTCATTTTCAACATCTGAGTACGTCCAGTCCCCATATTTTGCGGTAAGATACGAGATAAGATGGTATGGATTATGACCAATCTCAGCAATGTTGTACTGATACTCGTCATAATTTGGATGTCTTCGTTCCATCTCATTGATCTGCTGATTCAAGGCACTTTCCAAAGCGGCATATCTGTTTTCGGCAGCATAGATATCCTCGTCTGAACTTGGATACGTTGTAATACCGATCACAGATCCAGCACCCTCAATAGAGGCACTGCAGCTCCCCAGAGATACTGCTATGACAAGAAAAAGAAGCGCAAAAATACCGATGCCTGCGAACATGGCACGATTACGCTTTATAATCTCTTTCAAGGCAATCTTTGCTTTCACCGTCATGTTCTCGACACCGGTAATGGTTGTCGCTCCACCTAGACTGCCAGCGGATTTTCCGGCTCTGGCTGCCCGGTATGCATCCTTATATCGTTTTTTCTGAAAGAAGCGGTTATAGAAATGTCTCTTTTGCTCAGCGTTCTTTACCGATTCTGCATGTTTGACTCCTTCCATACTTTCTGCAGAACCAAATTTCAGTTTCTTTTCTACAGTAGCCTCACGATAACCTCTGCGATGGGTTTTCACATCCGTTCGTTTGCTGCGGATCTGAGCATGACGTAGGCCACGTAACGCAGCTTCTGTTTCACGCTCTGCAAGTCTGGCACTTTCCACACCTGCATTTTCATCTGTTTCTTCCTCTTCGGAAGTGACTGCTTTCATGCCAGATATAACAGCTTGTGTAGCAATGTATTTCCCGGCTGTCCCTCCCGGTTTCATGCCAGCACCTTTCACCATTTGATTTCCTTCATCATCAAAAGATAATCTTCCGGCTTTTGCCTGTTCTTTGGTCATCTGTTTTTGCAGCTGCTTCTTCCGAATGGATTTCTTTTGGCTGTTCAGATTATTATCATCATCCGGGATTTTTTCATAACGATGCAGTTTCTTTTGATATCCGGATACTTTTTCTTCCGGTGTAACTTCAACTGTATCCTCAACAGCTTCCTGCCGGACAGAAGATTTCCGGATCTTTTCCATCTGCAGTCGTTTTCCTTTTCCTGATTTTGAATCTTCATTCTCAGCCTTTTTCCGTTCCCGTTCAGGAACAAATTCTTCCTTATTTTCCGGTCGTCCTCGACTCCTGTGACTGATATCTTTTACACTACCATCACGAAGATTTTCTTCTGTCAGACCATCCCTGGTCATCTTTGCGACCTTTTTATCTTTGCCTTTAAATTCTTTTCCAGCTATAGGTCATCACCTCCTGGCACAACTTTTCTTTCTGTACTCATTCAGTTCCTGGCGTCCTATAATCGGGATACCAGGATAACCATCTGCCTGTGTCCTGATTGCCGGAGAGCTTGCCTGAATATGAAATACCCAGTTCAGCTCACTCGGATCTCTTGGCCAGAATCTATTGATCAGCATGGCTTCCTTGAACTGGTTATTGTACAGATGGATCTGGGTTCGTTTATACAAAACTTCTTTCAGATCATCACTGGTAAGATGTGGGTAGATCTTTTGTGCCGGATAGAAATTCCAGAATACCCAGTCAAGGATAATATTCTGTGTTTCCAGCGGAAGCTCATACAGATGATGATCGTCATTAACTGTATGAACACGGTATCCAGGCTGCGCATTTTCCAGATTTTTCATCTGAATGTAAGGATTATCCTGGTTCCACTGCCTGATTCGGATCTTATCGATTTCCTTCATGCTTTTCCGCCTCCATTTCTTTCTCTCGTTTTTCAACTTCTTCCGGTTTTGTAGTCATCAAACTGTACAGCTTCAAGTTCTTATCGAACTTGTCCTTAAATGGAATAATTGTTGTTCCATAGAAAAGAAGTCCTTCTCCTTCCCCGGAATTCGTCACATAGGACAACTGATATGGGGAAATATTCAGCTGTTTTGCGAGGATCTGTCTGTCACCTGCCGCCTGGTTCAGCATCAGGATAAAATCACTGTTCTCAAAGATATTTTCAATTTCCCTGCTGGCAAGAAGATCTTTGATATTCTGGGTGATACCACTTGGAATACCACCCCATTTTCTGAATCTCTTCCAGATTTCTACAGAATAAGCTGCTGTCTGTTCTTCTTTGAGCAGAAGGTGGAATTCATCGATATAGTACCTGGTAGATTTGATGCCACGGTTGATCGTAACTCTGTTCCATACCTGATCCTGGACGATGAGCATTCCGATTTTCTTCAGCTGCTTTCCAAGTTCCTTAATGTCAAAGCAGACAATACGGTTATTCAGTTCCACGTTGGTTCTATGATTGAACACTTTCAGTGATCCATTTACATAGATTTCCAGTGCTGTTGCAATCCTCTGGGCCTGTGGTTCTTTCTGTTTTCTAAGGCAGTCATACAGATCACCGAGGACCGGCATATTTTCCGGTTTTGGATCTGCAAAGTACTTCTGATACACCAGTGGAAGACAACGATCGATCACGGATTTTTCTTCCGCTTCAATGCCATCCCTGCTTCCCATGATCAGCTCACATAAGGACAGGACGAAATCGGATTTTACACCAAGTGGATTGTCATCATCGGAATAATCCATATTGATATCCATCGGATTGATATAATCCTTACTGGTTGGTGAGATGTGTACCACCTGTCCGCCAAGTGCATGGACCAGTGGGTAATACTCGCCCTCCGGATCTCCGATGATAATGTCATCCTTCGTAACAAAGAAAGCGTTGGTGATTTCTCTTTTTGCTGCAAAGGATTTACCGGATCCAGGCGTACCAAGGATCAATCCATTCGGGTTTTTCAGCTTCTTACGATCCACCATAATCATGTTGTTACTGAGTGCATTCAATCCGTAATATAAGGATTCTCCTGCCATAAAAAGCTCCTGTGTCGTAAACGGAACAAAGATCGCTGTACTGGTAGTCGTAAGAGCCCGCTTGATCGGGATATGATTTACTCCCAACGGAACACTGCTCATCAATCCTTCTTCCTGCTGATAATCCAGACGTTTCAGTACACAGTTATATTTCTGTGCGATACCGGCAGTCTGGAAGATGGCATTATCCAGTGCCTGTTTTGTCTTTGCGGTATTTAAAAAGAGTGCTGTTACAAGGAACATACGCTCATTTCGTGACTGCAGGTCTTCCAAAAGACGTTTGGCTTCTCCGCCATAAGTATTCAGATCCGATGGAATGATATCCATATCGTATCCAGATCTTACAGCTTTTTTCTGCTCTTCAATTTTCATCCTGTTGATATCCGTAACCTTGCTTTTTACAAGCTTGATTGCTTTCATCTGATCCACAGACTGAACATGCAGATTGACGATGAGATTCTTATCAATATCCAGAAATTCTGCAAGCATCTTATCTGTAAGCTCCGGTGCCAGAATCTGCAAATAAGAGACTGCCCCGATGGTATTTCCCATACGGAATGTATTTCTGTCCTTGAATACAAAACTGGTCGGTGCCACATAATCTTTGGTATTGAGTCCAGTACGGATCATGGAACCATAATCAAACTGGAAGTCTGTCATGATATCCGGATTGAAAGTCTCATATAAAATCTGCAGTCTTTCCACTCCATTCAATGGATAAGCCGGAACTCCAAGGATCTTGAAATTATTCAGGATATCTGACTCAATACGTTCCAGCTTTGGCTTTGCTTCCCGGATATTATCTGCTTCGATGGAGAAGGTGATATATTTTGATTTCACCAGTCCATTATTTCCTTTCGCCAGCTGCTGTTTCAGCATCTTGGCATATTCCATACGAACATCGTCAAAAGCATCCTCCTGAGGACGGATCCGGATGACCTGTTCAAATTCTTTCATGCTGCTTTTATGATTGATAAAGCTCAGCTGAAAATGGATACTGGCATCAAAGTAATTGAGGAAATCGCACCAGTTTTCAAAGATTGCATTTTTATCTTCGTTCTGAGCCAGCTGGTAGTTGATGTCATAAAAGCGGATACACTTAGAATACGTTTTTCCCTGTACCCTGCAGATCCCATCTCTTCCCATTTCCTTATAAGCGATCGACTGCTGAACGGACAGTTTTTTCTGCCTGCGTTTTTCTGCCTGCTTTTCTTTTTTCTTTTTCTCTTTTCTGTCTACTTTTTTGTACCCGGTATCTGCGACAGTTTTCTTATTTTTCTTTTTTCGCAACCGTTTTTCCTCCTTTCGGTTTTCCTGCATCCGGAGACTGTCTGATCTGTTCCGGATCTGTTTCATAATAGTTTTCAGTTTCATATTTTCTGACGGGTGGACGAAGAAACTTCACCCGGATTATATGCATCAGAACATCTTCCAGATGCATCCCGTCTTTTTCGTACATGGCAAATAAAAATGCCGGTAACATCAAAAGCACCATGACCGTTGCTGCATTACTGTTTCCCATCACATTACGCAAGAGGAAATAGCTTGGAATTCCCATTGCAGCACCTATCCCGATACAGATCAGCTGTCTTTTGGTCAGGTTAAATGCTACTTTATTCTTTACCTTTGTTAAATCTTTCGGTACGCTGACATATGCCATGATTTTCACTCCTTCCTGTAATTTAGTGCGCGTTAAATATCGACTTACTTAAGGATGCCGTCTTAAAGAGGCTGTAACATAAGATCACTGTGTAAGCCATAACGCCAAATAATGAAGAACTCAGATTATCTGAATACTGGATACCTGCAACAAGCACTGCATAGATTGCAACGCATACCATCATCAGAAATGCCTGGAAAGCCAGGGCAAAGAGTCCTCTGAAATAATTCGTGCCGATCTGTCCCCATTCTCTGTTACTCATAGTTGCGAATGGAATCGGCGCAACTGAGGTATATAGGTAAATCTCTATCATACGTCCATACATGATCACTGTGATCAGTACAGACAGGATCTTCATACAGAAGCCAGCGATAAGGGTTTCCAGCGCCAATACAACAAGTTCTCCGATTTCCATACTTTCCAGTGTTGCGGAAAGATCCGTCAATGCCGAAGAAATATCAATGGCGGTACTTCCTGTGATAACACCGGCCGCAGAATTAACTACGTGCTGACCCACATCGAATACCGCCATTGTGATCGTAAATGTGTTACTCACCAGATATACAGCGATCCACATTTTTACGAAGTACTTGAAAAACATCCAGGTATCAATATCATGCATGTTGTTGCGCTCGGTCAGCATAGAAATCAATTCGTAGCAGAGTACGAGTGTGATAATAATACCTGCGATCGGCATGATCACAGAATCCGATAAGTTCCGGATCATACTGAATATGCTGCCGTTCCACCCTTGCGGGGTCTGTCCAACCTGGGTAGCGATCTCACCAGTCTTTTGATTGACATCAGTAAACATCGTGTCCAGGTTGGAAGTGATCATCCCGGTTAAGAGTTCCCTCATCCATTCCTCAATCGCATCAAAAATCTGACTGAACATGGATCTCTACTCCTTTCTCTTAACCAAATAATCCACTCAGAAGCGGGATTAGCTGTGTTCCGATCAGGATAACACCACCACCGCTCATCAGCTGCTTAATTCCCTGGGATTTTGCACCCGGGTTGTCGTTTCCATAACCTTCCATCAGGTTGATTACGCCCCAGACACCAAGACCGGCACCGATTGCAACGACCAGTGTCTGAAGGATATTGATTGCACTACTAAAAAAAGCCATAATCAAATGTATGAACAAACGCTTTTTCTTATGGTCTGTAAGCGTTTGGCTCTACTCCTTTCCCTTTTATTCAGACCTTTTTGTACCCTTATCAGTAGTAGCAGGGTGCTCGAATTCTTTCTTTCATATCAGTCCTCACCTTCCTCAGCTTCAATCACTGATACGTCTTCTTGTGTTACAGTTACTTCATACATTTCAAATTCTGTATCTTCCGACAGCACCAGTCGGTGTGCCAGATATTTTTCGACATCAAACGCATTGTTCTTATTAAAATCGGCAAGCTCTTTGTACCGTTTATGCTTTGTGATGTCATATTTGTTGCTTAAAAACGGCCGGACTCCTCGAAGCTGTAAGATACATTTTTCTCCATCCATGACCGCCAGCTCATCTCTACTCATCAGTTCTTTTCCTGTCTTTTGATAGTTCAGCCCATAGGACCGGTTGCTGCCTCTGGTGTCTGATGTGTTGTAAAGATCAATGGTTTCCTTTCCCAGGGTTTCTGATATTTCTTTCAGTGTGGAACTTTCCTTTCCGCCAAGGAAAAGAACAGTGTCACAGTTACCTGTGATCGTCTCTGCAGCATCCTTATAGATGGTTTTCAGCTGAGATTGTGACTGCAGAATGATAGAAGCGGAGATTTCCCTGCTTCGGATCGTAGCAATCAATTTGTCGAATTTTGGAATCTGTCCGATATTGCTGAACTCATCAAGAAGCAGCCGTACATGATAGGGAAGTCTGCCTCCATGCTCATCATCCGCTTTATCACAAAGCAGGTTAAAGAGCTGGGTGTACATGATCGCTACCACAAAGTTGAATGTGTCATCGGTATCACTGATGATGACAAACATAGCTGTTCTCTGATCACCGATCATATCCAGTTCCATTTCGTCATACGACATGATTTCTCTTAGCTCCTGAATATCAAATGGTGCGAGTCTGGCACCACAGGAAATCAAAATCGATTTTGCAGTTTTGCCGGCAGCAAGCTTGTACTTGCGATATTGCCTTACTGCAAAGTGTTCCGGATTTTCTGCTTCCAGTTCTTCAAACAATTCATCCACTGCATTTTTAAATTCTTCATCATCCTCCCTGGTCTCACTGGCATTGATAAATTCCAGCAAAGTAGAAAAGTTCTGTTCTTCCTCTGGTGCCTCATACCAGATGTATCCGATCAGTGCAGAATACAAAAGACGCTCGGCCTTGACCCAGAAATCTTCCGTTGATTTTTCGCCTTCACCCTTGGTATTTGCGATAATGGTATTGACCAGCTTTAAGATGTCTTTTTCACTCCGGATATAATGGAACGGATTGTAATGCATGGACTTTTTAAAGTTGATCGTATTTAATACCTTGATCCGGTATCCTCCATTTACCAGCATCTTCCCGCATTCAACGATGATCGTACCCTTTGGATCAGTGACCACATAGGATACGTGGTCCGTCATCTGCATAAGATTGGGTTTCACATAGAATCTTGTCTTACCGGATCCGGAACCACCGATGACAATCACATTCTTATTTCTGGCATACTTTGGTGCTTTTGGTCTGCTGTTCATGGTCAGACGTTCCGTTTCTGTGAGGATGACATTGTTTTCAAAAACCGGATCCATGAAGGGTTCGATATCTTTTCTATTTCCCCATCTTGCAGATCCATACTCCACACCCTGCCGGAACTTCTTTGCGTTTTTAGAACGATAGTAGACAACCAGTTTTAATGCACTTGCAACCAGAACACCTACTGTAAGGTCCTGCAAAGCGATACTTGGCAGCCAGCTTAAAAATGCCAGTCGAAAATTGACTAACATCACGCCCAGTCTCTGGACCATGCTTTCTCCCAGGCAATGCCGGTACAGCCAGGATCCTTTATCTGCTACATAGAAGATAAAGAAATATGGGAGATTTAAGATCACCAGCCGTTTGATCTGGACCTTCTGTAATTTCTCCCGCATCATCGTTCCTGACCTCTGGATTTTTGTCTCTGCTTCACACGCTGGCGGTGCTTTGCTTTTCTTTCTACAGATTTCTGCAGTTTCTTTCTGACAGATGGTTTCTTCACCTGTTTCTTTTTCAGTTCTACTCCGGCATATTCCCGGAAAGCCGCTGTCATCACATCCACATCTTTAGCCTTAAAGAAGACCAGATATTTTGGTGGATCCGCACCGACTTCTTTTTTCAGGCTGTAATCAATCCCGTACTTTCTTGCCACACGGTCAAAGGATTTGATATTTTCATCTGTGATCTTTATGTTGGAAAGCTGTACTCCCTGTGCATTCAGCTGCTTGATGGTCTGCTTTCCATGTGGCTTTTTCTTTTCAATCTTTTTTCGGGCTTTTTCCCTTCCTTTCTCCTGGGCCCGTCCGGTCTTTTCAGCCATTTTCACCTGCGTTGCTTTCTGTTTCCTCCGGTTGTCCATTTCCAGGAACTTCCGAATGGCTGCTTTTAGCACACTGGCAGTGATCTTGACTCCCTGGATGCTCAGGCTGATCACTTTCTGATTTACTTCTTCCTGCAATTACCCACGTCCTTTCTTTCCTTTCATTTCAGAATGAAGACGGGCAATACAATATCCGATGCATGGAACATGTTTTCCATACGGACAGCCACCACATGGTGTTGTTTTTACCGCTTTTTTCTTTTCAGGAAGCAGATAATGGCACTGCTTCAAGTTACAGCCTTTCTTTTTGCCTCCCCACCAGTAACAGTACTTGCAGGACCATGGCTTTTCTTCGCTGTACTTTCTTCCCTCAATAGCTGCATTTGGTTCTATGATCAGATCTTTATTAGTCTTCATTCTGTTCTTCCTCTTTTCTCATGATTTCTGTCAGTTTTTTCTCTGCCTGACTTCCGGCAGCAATGAAACAATACAAAACTGTAAATATTGCCGCTGCTCCCAGAAGAGCAACAAAATAATGATATTTCTCATGGTTTCTCCCATCTAAAAAAGCGTCCACAGATTCCTTTCGGTTTCCATGAACGCTCATTCTTATTTAATTAGTGTTTCTTTTTTCTCATAAATGCAAGGGCTCCTGTACCAGTCGCACCAATGCCGAGAAGCATAAACCACAGCCACAGATTGGTGTTATCCCCAGTCTTTGGTGAATCACTGACAGGTTTTCCACCTTCCGGTGTCTTTTCTGCCGTTTTTTTCTCATCCACCATAGTTACATGCTGTACTTCACAGGTATCCTTTACTTCGAATTCCACATCTTTTGCAACCAGATAGCCATCCGGTGCCGTTTCTTCACGGAGAGTGTATTTTCCGATCGGAAGCATTTCGATGTAATGTGCTTTCTCTGTACTGGTCCAGCTTTCCACAACTTTTCCATCCTGATCAAGGATTGTGAGTTTCGCTCCCGGAAGTTCTTTTCCGGCGATATCCTGTTTGGAGATTTTCACCTTCGTCACATCATCCTTCATCTCAACTTTCTGCACATCGCCAGTATCTTTGATCGTGAATTTCACGCTTTCAGCTGTCACATAACCATCGGCAGGTTTTGTTTCAACCAGTGTGTATTCTTTTCCGACAGTCAGCTCACGGATCACATGTGCTTCTTTACCGGAAGTCCATTCATCCACGATATTTCCATCAGCATCTACCACTTTCAGCTTACATCCTGGAAGTTCTTTTCCGGTTGTCAGACTGGATTTGGTAAATTCAACGACGGTTGGCTGATTATCAAAGGTAAAATCATAAGTGACTGTCGGCTGATCTTCACCTGCATACTCAAAGGTAAATTCCTTTACTTCATCGTTGGTTACGAATCCGTCCGGTGCATAGAGCTCTTTTACATAGTAAGTTGCTCCTATTGGAAGATCTGCAACAAATGTGATCTTTCCTTCTTCATCCGTAGATTTCAGCTCAATGATCTCATCGGCTTCGATCAGGACTTTACCTGTTGTCTCAGACTTAATGTCTTCTTTGGCAAATAATCCAAAGATAGCGCCTTCCAATGTACGGTCAGAATCTTTTTCTTTCTTAAGTACATTGACTTCTACTCTCTGGCGGTTGTTCTGCCAGTCTTTGTCATAGACTACAACTGGTGTATTCTGATCCACGTAAGTCAGATCTACATGACGGATCTCACCATCCAGTACATGACCGTAAGCAGTTCCTGTTTCTTTCACATAGTATTTACCAAGTGGAAGATTTTCCAGTTTTGCAATACCGGTTTCATCTGTCTTGATCGTTGCGATCAGTTCATCCTTTTTATAGTAATCGTCACTGACGCCATCGGCAGCCTTAATGTCTTCCTCAGCATAGACTTCAAACGTAACATCTGTCAGTTTTCCGGTTACATAGTTGAAAATGTGTTCCACCACACCTTTGACCTTATCGGCCAGCGTAACAGAATCCAGAAATTCTCCCTTTTTGTTGATGATGAGTTCACCAACCGGTACCTCGTCCTTCATTTCCACTTTCTGAACCTCTCCGGTATCTTTGACTGTGAATGTCACATCATTGGCTACCAGATAACCATGCGGTGCAAACTCTTCATGTAGGGTATAAGTCTCACCCACTTTCAGATATTTGATCACATGCGGTGCATCTTTGGAAGATGTCCAGCTATCTACTACATTTCCATCTTTATCCGTTACTTTCAGATAAGCTCCATCCAGTTCTACACCGGTTGTTGCATCTGATTTTGTGATCTCAACAGTTGTCGGCTGGTTCTTCTTTACGGATTTTAATGTTACTGTCTGTACATCCTGCCCCTGATAAGAAGCATCAAATCTCAGTACTTCATCCGAAGATACGAATCCATCTGGTGCTTTCAGTTCTTTTACATAATAGCTTCCAAGTGGAAGATCCAGTGTACATGCTGCCTGACCTTTTTCATCAGAAGTCATTTCCTGTAAAAGAGTATCTGCTTTGACGATCACTTTTCCATCTTTCGTCTGAATGTCTTTTGCATTGTAAATACCGAACACTGCTCCGGCTACTGTATTGCCTGTCTCAGCATCCTGTTTTTCGACCGTAATCGACACTTTCTGTCGTTCATCTGTGACAGAGATTTCTTTCTCGATCACTGCGGTATCCTGATCTGCATAAGCAAATTCGACATTTTCCGGCACCGTATTTAACACATAAGTGTCCGGTGCATTCTTCTCTTTGACATAGTATCTGCCAAGTGGAAGATTCTTTACAGTTGCATAACCATCTGTATCCGTTGTAACGGTTGCCACCAGTGCATCCTTTGCAAAGTACAAAGTTCTCTGTCCATCTGCATCTACCTGATGATCGGCAGTATAGATATCCTCTGCCGCATAGACTTCAAATTCAGCACCTGCAAGTCCAGCCATTTCATACTGGAAGTCCTTATCAAATCCCTTTAACACTTCACCCTGTTTATAGATCTTTAACTGACCTTTGACCGGGGCATTGGTATATTCCACATCAATGACTGCATCTCCTGTGACAGGATCGGTCAGATAAGCAGTATCTGTATCAACTGCAACTGTCACATAGTTTTTGGATATTGTGTACCCATCGGGTGCCGTCACTTCCTCAATCCGGTAGTTGCCAGGTTTCAGATTCTTTGGCAGTACCAGGTATCCTTCCTCATTTGTGAAATAGGATTTGTGTACCGTTGGCTTCGGATAGGATGTTGTCTGTTCCACATATTTCTGGTTATCCAGGTCATATACCTTGAATTCTGTATTTGCCAGGAGTACAGATTTCTGTGTTTCTGCATCCTTTTTGATGATCTTTAATTTTGCTTTGAATTCTTTATCCAGAAGCACTCGCCATGTCTGCGGTGTATCCGGATGATTCTCTGTGATCTTCACTATAAAATCATCAACCGGTGCATAGTTGTGTTTGCTTGTGGTTTCTCTTACCACATAAGTTCCATATGGAAGCGGAATCGATCTTGCATATCCTTTTTCATCGGTAAACATTTCTGCCTGGCCATCTGCAGTCAGTACAACTGGTCTGGCTGAGTCAAAATCATAACTTCCATCTGCTTTTACTTTCAGATCACTGACAAGCCATGCTGAAAAACCAACTCCCTGCAGAAGATCTGCATCGGTCTTCCCGTTGTTTGCTGCCTTGATGATCTGAAATGGCTGTTTGATGACAGTTTCTTTACATACAGAAGTTCTTTCTACTGTCGGAACAGTAGCACCTTCGTAAATACAGTCCACCTCATGTTCTGTCGGATCCAGTACGTATCCCACCGGAGCACTAAGCTCTTTCAGATAATACTTTCCAAGATAGAGATCCGATACAGAAGCTTCGCCATTCTTATCCGTTGTCAGGGATGTGATCAGGCTGTCTTTCTTATGGATCGTTCCGGTTCTTCCATCCGGATGAACAATATCTTCCCTTGCATAAAGGCCATATACTGCACCTTCCAGCGTTGCATCACCCTGTGCTGCATTCCCTGTCTCAGCATCCTGTTTTGCAATGTTGATCTTTGCATTTACACGTTTGTCTGTTACATTTTTGGTCGTTGTCTTTCCGATAGCAAGAGTCACATTATAAGACTTTGTATCGATCTGATACCCTGTTGGAACAGAGATTTCTTTCAGATAAACAACTTCCTGTGTTTTCTCCATTGTGAGCTGTGAAGCACCATTCTGATCAGTTGCAGGCATCTCTGCGATCAGCTTTGTATATGCAGCATCGGAATAGATCCCGTACACTGCACCAGCCAGTGCATTTCCTGTATCCTGATCTTTCTTTACAATGGATACTTTGCATTCTTTTGTCCAGGTTACTTTAAAATCCACATATTTCTCATTTCCGACACCTTCACCGAAAACAAGAGCCAGGTCCTGTGTTCCGGATCCTGTTACAATCTTGTAAGCAGAGTATTCTTTATCAATGCTTCCCTTCATCCGAGAAGAAAATGTAGCACTGACGCTCTCTGCCTGATCAAGTGGTGCTGTCAGATAAAACTGTGTACCTCCACTGATTTCTACACTTGCTCCTGCAGCACTTGTTTTACCGGTTGACACATTTACAAGCTTTACACCACTTGGCAACTTAAATGTAATCGTCTGCAGTTTATCTGCTTTGAATGTGATCACACTTGTTCGCTGGCTGTTTCCTTCCACATAAGCCTTTACATTAGATTCGGAAAAGCTCATATCTACAGATGGAATGTCCGGCATATTTACACAATAGTTATAAAGTTCCATTGCCAGGTTCTTTCCTGTCGCATTGGTTCCGGATGCCCAGTCACTGGATCCATTTGCATAAGCCGCTGCAAGATGGGTAATGATGAATCTCTTTCCTGCCGGAAAATCCGGATGTTTCTCATCGAAGAAACCATTCTCATCACTTGCTTTTGTTCCGTAATAGCAGACCTTTGCAAGTGTCTTTCCATCGGCAAGTTTCTGGATCGTATAAGTTCCATTTCCCGGTCCTTTTTTCGATGGTTCAACACAGTATGCTGTCGCATTGATGCTTCCCCATTTCACATAATATGGACAAGTCAGATAAGAACCTAATCCATAGTCTGCGTAATAGTACCAGGAGCCGGCTGTAACTGTGACTGATTTTGTTCCTGTTTCACCGGAAGCAAGCATCATTGGCATATCAAAAGTAATACTTTCGCCTGCTTCAAGATCTGCAAGAGCAACTTCCTGGTCAACAGCTTCCTGCATAACCTCTGAGAGTGTGATCCCTGTTTCCGGATCAACGGTCTCCTGATCCTCCGTTGCTTCGATCTCTGCATCAAATTCTTTTTCTGTCAGTTCTGTTTTGCTCTCCGTGTCAGCAGCATCAGTTTCCTCTGTAGACGAGTCAGCCTCAGAATCCTCTGTTTCTGTCTTATCGGAAGAACCAGCATCCTGATCAGAAGAACTTTCTGACTGCGAATCTTTCTGTTGATCCGCTTCTTTTACCACGATCTTTCGATTGATCTGGTAGGTTGGGTGATCCGTTGTCTGTGGTTCTACATAATAGACTGCCTTATAGGAATTGGCATAATCGGTAGAAAAGTCATTTCCATCCGTATCTTTTGCTTCCTGAAATGTAACTTTTACTTTGCTGTCATCCTGGATCGTAAGACCGGTATAATCACTCTTTACATCGAAATTGTCTCCAACCTTGATCTCATAATCCTTTGCAGTTACCACTTCATCTTCATCCAACTGATCCTTGATCTCCTCATAATACGGAATCTTTTTTACAGATCCGGCATCATCAGAAGCATAGGCAACAGCGGGAGAGAGTACCGTCGATAGAACCGTTACTGCAGTCAGTAAACCGGACATCACCCTGCGTGCTTTCTTTTTCACGTTCATTCTCTTAAATCCTTCCTTTCTGATTTTTTTGTGTATGGTTATCTGTTCGTGTCTGCGTATTATCTTTTATACGAAGATGATCGCCTCCTTTCCTGAAATTTGCGCTATTTGGGACAGTCAGCACAAGCTGAGATAACAGCACAAATATATGGCGGTACCTGTTTGTCACAAATACCGCCACATGATTTCTACTGTCATCCTCTTTTCAGATTCAGACATTTTATTTTGATTTAAGATTTAAGCGTTTTCCTGTTTTCTTTCCCGGATCCGTTCCTATATCAGTTTCCATCTCTGATACGTTTTCTTCTGGCAGACACGCAGCTTTTCGCTCTATGCATGTTCAAACCGAATATCACTCCGGGCAGGCTATTCATTTTTCAAGGTACATGAAGGTGTTCTATGCAAACCCTTCATATAACGAAACGCTCAGAGCCTGTTTTACAGTGGTCTAATTCAATTTTTTTAAAATTCTTCGTTTTCCGCCTTTTTTTTCATCGTTTTTAATGCCCTGTTCAGGAGGTCATTTACACTCTGCTGTTTGATTCCCAGATAATCTGCAACATCCTGCTGACGCATTTCCTCGAAATAAACCAGATTGAGTACCGTCTTTTGTCTCTCTGTTAACTCTTTGATCAAAGCGTTTAGAATTTCTCTGTCGATAACATCGTCAACAAAATCTTTTGAAGATCCTCTCATAATCTCCGCATCATCTGTAACATCGCTGTTAGAAAACACACCATGATTGGTGCTGATTTTGCTCTGGCTGTATGCCATACGGTCTTCAGCCTCCATCAGCAGACGGATATACCAGTTTTCATTATCAAAGAACTCTTTATTGAATTCCTTGTTATCGCCAGTTACACTCACATATTCATAGTCATCACAACTATGAAGCGGAAATACGGTTGATTGATTTCCTGCTGTATAAAGTACATATCCGTGATCATAAACAGAGATTGTTGTATCTGCATTGATCATTTCCTTTACTACAACTTTGTGTTCCTTCAAGGATTTCACGCTTGGGATTCTCTTCTCCACATCAGCAACTTTCACGATTTTTTTCAGTTCTTTTAATGTCAACATAAAGACCACCTTTCTGCCTTTCGGCTCCGGGTGGTCCATTCCATCTTTTATGAAATTTCTGCACAGACATAAAGAACTGCAGTACAAGAGGTCACGAACTCACCCGTTTTTTTTGAACGGGAGTCCGCGACTCCTTTGTAACGCATGTATCTGCGTTTAGATTAAGTTTGCCAGATTGCCTGGCTTATTCAGTTGATATGTGCATCTTCTGATTCATTCTCTGTTTGCTCTTTGCGAAACATGGAATAATCGCCCATAGCATCGTAAGGACAATGCCTTACAAATTCCTGGTATTCGATTTCAGTCATCTTTGCTTCCTCCTTTGTGTCATATTATCAAAATCTCTCTCTGCAATTATTTTTGCAGAAGAGAATTCAACCTCTATATAACGAAACGCTGAGAGCCTGTTTTACAGTGGGGTACAACAAAAAATTTAAAAATTTTTTGAAATACATCAAAAAAGCCCGACAAAACAAATACTTCAACAATCTCCAAAACCAGAAAATACTTCTGATCTTGCAGTGTATCCGTAAATGTTTTGCCGGGCTCTTAGTGATTCCAGTCAGGTTCAGCTCCTTGACAAACTCTTGCTATCTGGTGCGTTCTTGATGGTTCCTGCCAAATCCAACACTTACTACAGACAGCTCATTCTATTCTGTTATGATCCCTGATTCATCATCTTTCGGGAATACGTCCGCATCCTGGACTTTAATTGTTCATCTCGGATGTGGATCGGACGAACCGACACCATATCATCCTTTACAAATATCTCCAATGTACTGCGACATTTTTTGCACTCCACTTCTGAATCGCTTTGTGCGCTCTTTTCAATAAATGCTCCACATACAGAGCAGTGTACATGCCATTTAATAGCACCTGATCCCATATAGGCTTCCTCCTTTAAGCAATAAGATATTTCTCCATTTATTACTCAACGGACCAAAGGGAAATCAAATCCGCCTTATGAGCATCATGCCATCCATTCCGTAAGTGCCAAAGCTACACGAACAGCACGATTTCTATTCTGATCAGATCTGCTTTGTCGATCTGTGCATCCTTTTTTATCCTTTCACCAGCTACCACTCACTCTTTCCGGTATAAAAAATTCCGCTGTGATTAATTAACATGATATTTCAATAGTTTCAAATACATCACCAGTCAGATCACAGATGTCCTGGATCTGAATCTCGGTATCATCAATCCGTAAGTGGACTGATGGATCAAAAAATTCTACGGTTCCAGATAATGTATGGTACTGACCAATTAATGGATTCTTCCATGACTTTTGAAAATAAGTTGCCTGTATCTTCATTCCATATGCCAGGATTCTTAATTTCATATCCAGCTCATTTTTCTTTTCCTCAGATAAATCTCTTTTTGGTTCATAAATGATTTCCTGTTGCCGGATCGTTTCATCCAGTCCACGAAGTGCCGCAAATGGAGCAAACTGTTTTGCCCTGCGTCCTACATCCATGGGATGCCTCCTGGAAACCGGTCTTGGTAAATATAAATACGGTTGATATGCACTTGCCAGCACTTTTTGCACCTCCTCTAAGCACGGTGACCACCAATCTGTTCATTGCGTTCTCTATAGGTGGAACACTCCAGCAGATTGGATCCACGCATGATCGCATTCTTTCCATAACGCTGCTTTACATTCAATACTGCTTCCTGTAAATGCCGTTCCTTATCGGTCTGTTTGGGATCATCAAACAGGCTGTACTGCACATAACTTTCAGGAGCAACCCTGTTCGCACACACCTCGATTCTTCGGATTCCGGTATATTTGTCTGCAATCCTGAGATATAAATCTGCCACTGCATCTATGATTTTTTTGGAACTGTTACTTCCTCTTTCAAGTTTTACTGTTCCTTTGGATGCCTCATGCTCATACCTGTGGTCGTATGCAATCCATAAGGTGATAGAACTTGTCACCAGTCCCTTTTCAAACAGATCCAGGACCAGGTTGTCTGTCATTTCCCTTACAATCACGAGTGCTTCGTCAAAAGAATAATTTCGCATCAGCACCTGGCCATTCGATAGGCTGTGTTCCTCAGAATGATAGTTCTTGATGTCACTCATCCGGCATGTTTCATAACCCCATGCATGATCGATCAACAGCTCTGCATCAATCCCAAACATCTTATACAGCCAGTCTTCGGATCTTAAAGAAGCCATTGCGATATCGCCCATCGTATGGATCCCGTAACCGGCCAGTTTTTTTTCGGTCCGGGATCCAATCCTCCAGAAGTCACTTAATGGTTTATGATCCCATAGCTGCTCTCTGTAAGAGAATTCATCCAGGATTCCAATATGGTCATCCACATGCTTTGCTACGATATCCATTGCAATCTTAGCAAGATACAGATTGGTTCCCACACCTGCAGTTGCAGTGATGCCAGTTTCCTCCATGACTGCCTGCATAAGCTTTACCGCCATTTCTTTTGCAGTGAGATGATAAAGCTGCAGATAGTTTGTCACATCAATAAAACACTCATCAACACTGTACACATGGATATCTTCTTTTGAGACATACCGCAGATAGATTCCATAGATCTTTGCGGAATAATCCATGTACAACTGCATCCTCGGCATGGCTGTAATGTACTTCACACAATCCGGTATCTCATGGATCCGGCACCGGTTCTTGATGCCAAGCGCCTTCATGGCCGGAGTGATTGCCAGGCAGATTGTTGACTTTGATCTGGTAGGATCTGCAACCACCAGGTTTGTTTTAAATGGATTCAGCCCACGTTCTACGCATTCTACAGAAGCATAAAAGGACTTCAAATCAATACAGATAATAGAAGTCTGATCCTGACTCACATTGCCACCTCCCATACGTCTTTCCTCTTTTTGTAACATGTATCCCATTTTGACTATCAATGATTGTCTATCCTTCCTGTTTTCATTGAATTACAGGAAATTCATTTCACATATCCATTGACAAAAGAGGAAATATTGTGTATCTTATAGGAAAGATGTTTCCCTTATCTGTGATTCACATTATAGGAGAGATATTTCCCTTTGTCAAGATTAATTTTTATTTTTAAGGAAACACATTTCCCGTTTTGCCTTGAAGCGGCTAATGAAACTTATAAGACAGGGCTTAGAAAGAGGTATGTTTATGACATTCGGTGAAAAAGTAAGATCATTAAGAAAAGAAAAAAAGATGAGTCAGCAGGAACTGGCCAGTATGGTTGGTGTTTCATATAGGACTATTCGATCCTGGGAAGTAGAAGGACGTTTTCCAAAACAAAATGTTCTGTATCAGAAACTGGCAGATGCATTACAGTGTGACGTTTCTTATCTCATGAGTGAGAATGAAGCTTTTATCACAGAAGCATCCGAACAGTTTGGTAACCGTGGTGCCAGACAGGCTCAGCAGATTCTGGAACAGGCTGCAGCTATGTTTGCCGGTGGATCACTGACAGACGAAGATAAAATAGCTTTTATGGATGAGATCCAGAGCCTTTATCTGGATTCCAAAAGACGTGCAAAGAAATTTACACCGAAAAAATATCTGAAAAACCAAGAGGAAAAATAATAGAAGGCGGGATTATTGTACACCTAATCTGTTACCTTATAGTTACAAGGATATTTCTGCCCTTTTATTTTTTACTTTTGAGGTGATTTATTTGAGAAACACTTACATATATACAGAAACAAAGAAATTAATCAAGAAATATGGAACCCGAGATCCATTTGAGATCATGGATCAGATGAACATTGTTGTCGGGGAAACTTCCAGATATAAGACACTGAAAGGATATTGTTTTATGAGCTGCAAGACGATCTATGTCATGATCAGTAGTTTCCTTTCAGAAGAAGAAAAGATGATTGTTGCCGCCCATGAATTAGGGCATATCATTCTGCATCGTTCCCAGCTGAAAATGGCTCCGATGCAAGATGATACCCTCTACAATATGACGGATAATACAGAATATCAGGCCAATCTGTTTGCTGCCGATCTGCTGATTGAAGATGAAGACATTGAAGAGATGGTTCAGAACGAAGACCTGGATTATTTCGGACTCTGCAGTTCATTGAATGCGACTCCGGAACTCATGAGCTTTAAATTATACAGCCTGACAAAACGAGGCCAGGCTTATCATATGCCGATGGAGATTCAGAGTAATTTCCTGGCAAAATAATAAAGGATAAGTGTATTCTACAATAAGAAAACTATAGATTTATCTCACTGAAAGGGGGATTATTTATGTCAAAACATCATATAGAAAAGGTAACCTGCCCTTCCTGCCATCATGAGGGAGATTTTGAAGTCTGGGACAGCATTAATACTGTACTGGATCCTGCAATGAAAGAGAAGGTACTTAATCAGTCTATTTTCCTTTATACCTGCCCAAACTGTGGAGAGACCTTTCGTTTAAACTATCCTACACTCTATCACCAGATGGAAGATCTTGTCATGATTTATCTGGTTCCTGAATCAGAAGTAGAGAAGACATATGAAATGTTTTATGGAGAAAATGCTTTGGCTGATTATCGTACCGAAAAGTACTTATACCGGATTGTGACATCAGCAAATCAGCTCGTTGAAAAGATCCAGATCTTTGATGCAGGTAAAGATGACAGGGTAATGGAACTTGTTAAATTACTTGCGACAGATTCTATTCTCAAAAATGATCCCGATATAGAATTTGATGAACTGCGCTTTGCTGTCGACGACGACGGAACAAATATTCTTGTAATCATTAATAAGGGTGAGATTACTGGTGCAGTTGACATTGACAATATGTATGAATTTGCTTCTTCACACTGCAATGATTTCAAGGATCTCCGCGATGATGATGAAATAGTTATCAATAGGGAGTGGATCCTTAACAAACTTGCCGAAGCAGAAAACGAATAGTATATTTGGTGGCTACACCCCCAAGCCCCTGTAGAATAAATAACGCCAGTACTGGATATCAAATCCCGCACCGGCGTTATTTATTAAAATATTTTGTTTTTTAATCTTCAACACTCTCTACTGAAACTTCTTTTTTCTTCCTACTTTTACCAGAAATCATCTTGTGTCCTGTATAAATAGCCATAATCATGCAAAGCAAAGAACTTGCTGCAAAGTACTTATGGCCTTCTTTTGATCCCTTATAACCTGTATAAAAAGTTCCAAGCATTGTAATCAGTGCACCGATAGACCAATATTTATGTGATTTCATTCAGATACCTCCTGCCGTTTTTCTTAATCATATACCTTTTAAAAGATATATACAAACTGGTATTTTGAATCAATCGACAAGCAGCTCGGATCTTCCACTATAAATTCATACCTTCAGCAAATAGGATATGGCAATAAAAATATATCCGGAGATTTCTCTTCCTACTGGATGCAGTCATCCTTAAAGATTTCACCAGTAGAACAAGTTGAACTTTTGAAAAATTTATATCGAAACAACTTCAACTTTACTCCTGCTAATATTCATGCCGTCAAAAATTCCATCCATCTTACCGCCTCTGAAAATGGAGAATTTATGGAAAAACCGGAACCGGACGAGTGAACGGGCAGGATATAAATGGCTGGTTTATAGGTTTTATAGAAAGCCAAAATAATACATACTTTTTCTCCACAAATATTCAAAGCGAACAACGTGCAACTGGTAGTAAAGCATCAGATGGTGCTTTATCTACTCGTATTGATTCGTCACATAAATATAAGCATCTTCCAACGTTGCAGGAATTGACATACACTCCAATTCTGGCTGTATTTCAGAAATCACTCTTAACTGCAATCCCCCCTCAACATACTGTTTAGATGTAATACGATACTTCTGTTCCACTTCTCTTGCTTTTCTCTCATCAGGTACTTTGCAAATCCAGATTTTCCCCTGTGCTTCTTCTGTCAAATTCTTCATAGAACCCGCATACAGAAATCGACCTTTATGCATAATTGCAAGCTGATTGCAGGTGGCAGCTAAGTCTTCTACCACATGAGTTGAAAACAAAACCGTTCTGTTTTCAGAAAAATCTACTAACAAATTGCGGATGCGAATACGTTCCTCCGGATCTAAACCGGTAGTTGGCTCATCCACAATTAAAAATTCCGGTTCATTTAAAAGCGCCTGCACCAATCCTACCCGTCGCTTCATACCGCCTGATAACTGCTTCATTTTCTTCTTACGATGTTCTATAAGACTGGTCTTTTTCAAATAATAATCTATCCGCTTTCTACATTCTGCTTTCGGAACACCTGCCAGATCTCCCATATACTCCAAACACTCCTGAACCGTCAAATTAGGATACAGTTCAATTTCCTGTGGTAAATACCCTATCTTTCTTTGGATTTTTTCATAGTTTCCTTCGCTATACAAAATTCCGTCTAATGTAACCATTCCGTTTGTAGGTTTAAGCACAGTGGTCAAAACTCTCATCAAAGTTGTCTTTCCCGCTCCATTTTCTCCCAATAGTCCAAATATCCCATTTGGTATATCTAAATCTGCATGGTCGATTGCTGTGACACTATTCTTAAATCTTACCGTTAAATCCTCAATATGAATACTCATAAATTTACCCTCTCTTTCTTACGATCTTCGGCAATGCCAGTAACAAAATCAGTCCGATACAAATACACAAGCCTTTCCCATACAGCCATGTAATATCGGCAGTATTTTCTATATCTCTAAAAGAATAAGAAAACAGATTCCATGCTCCAAAAAGTTTATCTCCACCTGTGGAATTTGTTGCTACCCATATCAAAAGACTGCTTCCAATTCCCATCCACATATTGCGAAAAAGCATAGACAATGTATTAGCCAATATTCCCCAAAAGAAAATAGTTACTACAATCGCCCCAAAACAGGTAATAAACTGAAGTATTTCACTTTCTGTTACTGGATGTGTAATTGGTTTCTGAAACGCAAAAAACAATCCATATCCAAGAACAGCGAGCAGCAGCAAAAAAGTTCCCTGTATCATCAGTCTCTGTATAATAGAATAGATTCTCTTTTTTATCTGATACAGTCTCTGAACTTCGGAACGGTTGCTTGTAATTTCCTGCACATAAGTATCTGCACAAAAAACAGCAGTCAATATCGCAAAAGGCGGCTCTATGGATAGTCCTATTTCATACGTGAAAACAACTGCACGAATCACACTTAAAATTACAACAAAGGATACTGCATAAGCAATTTTATAAAATGGCAGAACAATCTTCATTTCCTTCTTCATTTATATTCGCCTCCGCTTCCAAATCTGTATCGAAATCAGTATAATTACTACCGATACAATAATAAGAAAACTTTGATTTAAGAGCGCCATCGGGGGCGGTGTCGTATCAAAAAGCTGCCCCGGAAATCGTACCATGATTGCCAAAGGTTTGCCCCAATATCCGTAAACTCCCTCTGCATTAGTTCCGCCCAAATTGGAATACACCATATAAAGAATCAAAAGTGGTACACCCGGAAGTGGATTTTTAAATATGAGTGAAATCAATGTATATATACTCACAATCATCAGCATATTAGGCAATATATAAAGTACCGTAGAAGCCACAAAATCCCATAGTCGCACTTCAAATCCACTATCCTTTGTATAGATGCGGCACAATACCCAAAACAGTATATTCAAAATAGTTAGCACAAGCAAACAAATTGTAAATCCTGCACTCACTTTTCCCATTACATACTTCCCGGCAGTCACAGGCTTTGTATGCAACAATTCATAAGTATGCTTTTTTGTATCTTGTAAAAATAAAACCGCCAACATAATAATTGCAAAAAACACCATATACAGACCCGCAAAATCAGCAAATTTTCTTGCGTAATAAAAAGAAAATGTCTTATCTTCCAATTTTTTATCTAGATATGCGTTGATTTCTTCTGCCGTTCCCTTATAATACGTACTGTCCTCGTATAAATACCTTGCCCCGTACCAGTCATATTCCTGCTCCAAATACGCATAGGCCTCTTTTAAATTCATGCTTTCCAGCTTTTCAATGACATTCTGTGCTTCTGAATCCGTCAATCCAAACACATCCGTTAATTTTATTTTTACCTTTTCATGCCATACCTCTCTGTGCTTTTCAGGCGTGGCTGGAATATAGCCCTCATACACTTCTCCTTCAACCGAAGTGTTGGACTGATCATTGATGATTTTCTCCCCCGTTGTAAGATAATGTGTGGTTAAATATGGACTTGTCGCATTAAACACACCATAAATCACAAGCAGAACACCTACCCAAAATAACGGTCGCTTTAGATAATTCATAATCTCTCTTTTAAAAATAGCAATCATACGTATTCCTCCTTTCCTTCGTTATAGACATCATAAAATATAAATCACAACAAAAAGACAACAGCATAAAAAAATCGGACCGCTCATGCAATCCGATGAAATACTGCTGTTATTACAGCTCCACTCTGTTTTTCATTTTCTATCAGTAACTGACCACCATGCTTTTCACAATACAATCTGCTGATATACATGCCCATTCCTGAATGTTTCAAACTGTCTTTCACATTTTGCTGATAAAAAAGCTCTGTTGCCTTTTGCTTATCTATTGTAAATCCCACTCCATCATCCTTTATTCTGATCTGTAATTCAGAACAGGTAAGAAACACTTCCATTTCCACTTTTGTCTTGGCGTAACGAAAGGCATTTGACAAAAGGTTTTCTATAACCTCTAAAATCACTTCCTTATCTCCTGAAAATTTTTCTTCTGTTTCCGAACATTCTAATTCATATAGCTTTCCAAATTTTTTCCTAAACACGTTCATCTCTGCCCGTACGTCTATTTCTACCTGTTTACTGGTAATTTCTTCTGCTACTAACTCCCTTGTATCTAAACTGCTCATCTTTCGCATAGTTTCCACAAAGATATCCATACGTTCAATCTGTTTTTTGCTTTCATTTACCATTTCTAAGGCTTGCTCCATGTTTATCTCTTTCTTCGGAAGATATTCTGAAAGCATTTCCTGATACCCCTCCAGCACAGAGAGCGGAGAACGTATATCATGTGCAATGGCAGCCCGCAAAGCCTTTTCTTCCTCAAGCATTTTCCATAACTGTTGATTATTCTCTGCCAGCTGTCCTCTCATTCGTTCAAACTCTTTGCACAATCCGCCCATCTCATCTTCATTTTCATAAGTGATATGGAAATCTAAATTATTTCGACCAACTTGTCGGGAAGCCAGTTCTAATTCTTCGATAGGGCATTTCAGTTTATGCTTATAAAAAAGAAATACCGCTATAATACTCCCTGCAACAGATACGATAAGCACTGTAAATGTCTGAAGAAAATCACATATTTCCGATACATGATAATCAAATTCTTTCATTTCATAAGAATGTGGTCTCGGAACATCTGGCAAATACCTTCTACCATCCCCTTCAGCCATTTCAAAATATTCTTCTTGGTCTACATAATTCCACCAAATGTTGTTTTGTACTGTGCTTGCTATTCGCATAATTAGTGCTGAAAGATAAAAACTAATTATTAAACTAATTATCATATACAAAACAATGGTTTTCCTTAACGAAAGATTTTTTATTTTGCCCATTTATATCCCCTCCCCCATACCGTTGCAATATATTCGTGTTCCGAATACATTTTCATTTTCTTGCGGATTCTGCGAATCAACTCCGTAACCACCCGGCTGTCCCCTTCTGCATCATATCCGCCAATCTTCTCATAGATTCGTTCTTTATCAAATACCATTTCAGGGTTCATAGACAAAAATTCTATGATCTCATACTCTAATTTCGTAAGCTCTAAAGCATTCCCTTTAATATGTACACATTTACTGGCATAGTCAATCACTAATTCTCCATAAAACCTTTGTTCTTTTTTCCTATGTAAACGTTCTTCACGTTTCAAATGGGCAATAATTCTAGCATCTAATTCTTTCAAACTAAATGGTTTTAAAACATAATCATCACCACCAGACAACAATCCCATTACTCGATCCTGTTCTTCTACTTTTGCAGTCAAAAAAATAATCGGACAGGAAACCATATCTCTGATTCTTCTGCACACTTCAATTCCGTCCATTCCCGGCATATTTACGTCCAATAAAATAATATCGGGATTTGCACTTATCTTTTCCATTGCTTCTATGCCATTTTCTGCAATCATTACCGTATAATTCTTCAATGTAAAGTATTGATTCAGCATTTTTAGCAATTCTCTATCATCATCAACCATTAAAATTTTATAGTTCATAAATTTCACCTCTGGCTCTAATGTTATCTTTTCCTTATAGTATAGCTTATAAAAAACAACAAATAAACAACAATTCCTAAAAGGCAACAGCCTTTCTAAACTGCCGCCTTTTCTCCTTCATTTTATTTCCATTATTGATAAACCATCTCTGTATCCACAATCTCCCTTGCACACGATTATATATTGTTCATTCTCGCTACCCATTCCATCTGATTTTCTGCCTTTAACTGTTCCGTGATCCCCTGTGCCTGTTTCATCTGCTCTACAATTCTTTCAAACCTTAAATACTTATAGTCATCTGTATCCAAACAAACAAGCCGAAGTCGCACAACAACTTGAAAATCTTATCAACGGAACAACAGTCCCAGATAGTAGCCAACTGGCAGATGTAGCCAATAAAAAGAAAAATCTCTGAAAAACCTTATCAAGGCTTTCCAGAGATGTAGTAACTATTCATATTCAATGGATCTCTTTTTAAATTTACCAGGAAGTCTTTTGTAAATCCTTTACCTCTTTTGATTCGTAATCATACTGGTACATATCTAAAATTTCAGCATCCATCATACTCCATGATCCATCTGTACTTTTTATATTTTTATAATACACATATTGAGTCTTTGTTCCTTCTTGATTATCACGATCATACATTAGATATCTAATCTGCGTTTCATCTTCGTAGGTAACAATATAGCTATACCCCTTTGCATTATAGTCTTTTCTATATTCTGCATCAGTTTCCTTTATATAGGTTTGATATATTTTTTGATAGCCTTCGTCTATTTTCTTGATTTTTTTTGAATCTTGTTGACTTTCGATTGTCATATCGTTTTGACGTGATTCATTTTTATCGTCATCTTGATGTTCTGATTTTTTCTCTAAATACCCATACTTTTTAGCTATATATTTATCTATATATTCCTGCTGTGTAGTTGAAGCATTTATATCATCTATTCCATCTGCATTTCTTAAGAACCGAAGAACCAGAATATTTTCTTCTTTATACAGTCTATACGATGGTTTATCTAACCACACAGGAGTTTTAACTATCACGGTTCCATTACTATTATAATGTTCTGAATCTTCATTTAACATGGTCACAAATATCCCCAATGCCATTGTTAGCACTACAATTATTCCGACTGCCCATAAAAAAATTCTTTTCAATAAAGATTTCTTTTTGTTCTTCTTTATTGTCCTAGACAAAACACACGTCCATATAATATTCAAACATTGTAGAATTAAAAATTGTATGATAGGAACTGTTCTTATAAACCATAAACGAAAAATCTCTCCATTTGATAAAGGATATCCGATTTTAATGCCAGTATATATCAATGAAACAATAATAGTAATCATCGTAACAACCACCAATGCCTTCATTTTAAAAGACATTTTATTTTCCGTTTCTAACTGTTCTGTTTCTATATCTTGAATAAAACTTCTAAGCAACAGTAATTCATTTTCAGATAGAACATTTTTATTGATCAATATAACTTTATTGTCTTTACGAACCAAATAAATATGATTTTCAATCTCTCCCTTATTAACAAATGAACTCCAATAATTATGTGTAGCTCCAGCCTGTGTGACTATATCCACACCTTCTTTTGAAAACACATATTTTCGCTCATTATTCATTTTCTGTTTTTCTTTATTTATGATTGCTCTCATAAATACTTTTTGTAATTTTTCTACACTTAAACCTATTGCAGCAAATCCAATACTTAACAATAAAAATATCCATGCAAATAATATATGAAACAAGTATGAATAAAATGCTAAAGAAAAGATATAAAAAGCACCCACCAAAGTTGTACCTTTGATTACTCTATTAGTCTTTATAGTTTTTAACGAACTAAGATGCATTAAAATATTGTTTACTTCTTCGTCTATATTTAAGTGATATATAATTTTCTGATCATGAAATTCTTCAACTACCATTCTTGATTTCTCCCTTCACACGATACTGATATTCCGGGACATTGTTTCTATCCTCTTTCCGGATTTCATTCCCTAAATATTGAAAACTCCCATCTTCTTTGAATTTCACTGTTAAATCATGCGTAATAAGAGCATCATCACAGATAACCATGTCGCATACTGCATTTACCGTTAATGTAACCGTACCATCTGGATTTTCTCTTACTTCCACCACCTCCGGCACAGAAGTCCCAAAAAAGTTAGGGGCATAATTACCACATCCCAACGGTGCCCATGCATACATTTTTGCTTCTTCATCAAATTCCGATTTGCACTTCAAATCGTTTTCTTTATTCTATCATAGCATCCATTATTCCGCCATCAGTCTTTCGAACCAGGTATCCATGACAATGATAAACTGGCCTGCTCCTGGCAATTCTTGTAGCATTTCGTCAAGAGTTTTCTGTTTCACATATTTCTGCACATACACCCAACAGGCAATGCTACTGGCTTCTGATACAATGTCAGCTATGGTTTTGCGTATAAGCTCTTCAAATTCAGTAATTTCTTCTTTTGGGACAACATCATACAGGGTTGGTGCCTGATGACTTAATTTTACTCCATTTTCATTTGCATCTTTAAGCAGATTCTTAACTTTTTCTCTTGAATTCTCCGGTACTTTCATGTACTTCCACATAAATGCTACCACATCAGATGGTGTGTCTTTTTTTAGTGGTGGTAACTGAATATAATCATTGTTTTCACTCATTTTCATATTCTCCTCACGATATAATAAAATCAATAATACGTTCTCTTGTCATGTCCAGTACAGTATCTACGAACACTCCTGCAAAAAGGATCAGATACAGAATAACACTCAGCGAAAACAGGAATGCAACCTGTACCCAATCATGGTAACAGTATGCAGTCGCTATGATCAATAAAGTGAATATAAACCCAAGGATTCCTCTGACAACCGCATAAGTCTGTACTGTCATTTTTACTGCCAAGCCGATCACAAAAAGGATCAGCCATACCGGCAGTAATAATATCTTCCCAACAAGTTTTAAAATAAACATGTGCACCTCCTATCTTACCAGTCCTGGCATATCATGGTTCACCTCTGCCTGATAATACCCGTTCATCGTTGACGGTGCATTAAACAAAGCTGCTAATAAATATTTCTTGATGTTCTTCACCTTTGTGGTGTTACCACTCATACAGTGTAATACATACTCGATATGTGAATAGGTCAGCATCAGAAATTTTTTCTTCACCAGTGATGCCGGATACCAGTTGCTGGCAATCAAGATCTTGTCATTTTTACACATCACAGTCTCTACGATCAGGTTCACGATTTCATCTACCTGCCGCATATCGTCATGATGGGTTACTTCCAGTGATTCATAATCAATGGTCTCTTTGACAAGGTTTTCATAAGCCTGATAATCCTCAGAGCGATTATCGCTATCAAATCTTTTCTCATCCACAGATATGATAGGATTAGATTTATTATCATTCATTTCAGTATCACTAAGATTAGTATTATTAGGGTTTGAAATGTAAACTTCTTGAAGTTTGTTTTCGGGACTTCTAGAAGTTTGATTTTGGGACTTCATGAAGTTTGAATTGTAAACTTCTGCGGGTTCCTCATTTTCCACAGAAGTTTGTTTTTTAAACTTCTTTAATTCCTCTTCAAATTTTTTCTCATCTGTTTTCTCAGGCATAAAGGTTTTCACGTAGATGACGTTCACCTTTCCAAATCCCTGTCTGCGTTTCTCAATCAGGCCAATCCCTGTTTCGTCATCCAGTTCTCTCATGGATTTGATGGCTTTATTTCTGCCACAGTTCAGTAATTCCATAATATCTTCGATGGAAAAGTAGATATATGCTCTATTTTTGTCGTCAAACCACTGATTCTTGATGGAAAGAGACATTCGATCCAACATCAGTCCATATAAAATTTTAGCATCGCTTGATAAATCTTTAAAGTAACTGTCTGTAAATAATGCTTTTGGTATGCGGTAGAAGCTGAACTGATCAGCTTCAGTACCGTAAAAATAATTAAATGTCATTTTTTTCTCCATAATTTCCTCCTTTCATTTTCTGCTAAGAAGTCCTCTTTTTAAACTTCTTTGACTTTGTTTTCTTAGCTTTTTCTATCCTTAACAGGACTGTTCCTGCATCCATTTTTCTAATAATGATTCAATCACCTGCTCCATATCTTTGGCTGTATAATCATCCGGAAAGTACTTTGTCAGTTTCTTTTCTGAGAAAGTAAGAGACCGGGATACTTTCTTTGCCATCACACAGTTATTGAAAATTGATAACATCTGGATCTGATTGATTGGTCCATCATTCAGCTGATTTCTGAGTGCTGCAATCTGTTTTGGCTTGATAAATCCGGTGTCGCTGATATATTCGTAAATCCATTCCTGTACTTCCTTGTCGATATAGGAGATATCGACAGCAACCGTGAATTGAAGCTTTTTGTTATCTACCAGATCAAGAAGTTCCGGAATTAATTCTGTCAGTCGGATATACCGCTGAACACTTCGTGCACTTTCTCCAACCTGTTCTCCTAATAACTGATCTGTTCTCGACTTCGTGCCACTTTGGCACAAAGTTAAATCTGTCCGACTCCCCTGTCTTTTCATTGCATCAAGTTTCATCTTATAAGCAAAGGCTTTCTCACTGGGCAACAGTTCCTCTCGCTGAATGTTAGCATCCACCATCGCCACAATGGCATCATCATCTGATAATTCTCTTACGATTGCCGGAATAGTTGTGAGTCCTGCAAGCTGTGCTGCATGCATTCTTCTGTGACCGGATACCATTTCATATTCTTCATTTTCATCCATGCGAAGCAGTACCGGAGTCAGCACTCCATTAATCTTTACGCTTTCTACCAAGTCCTGCATCTTTTCATCATCCAGCACCTTGAACGGATGATTTTTAAATGGATGGATCTTACTGATCTCTATCTCCATTGCAGATTCTTCATTTACCACACCAAGCAATTCATCAATACTAGCCAGTTTAATCTTTTCGCCACTTCTATTTTTCATTATTCAAAACCTCCTGTGTCAATTTCATATATGCCTCAGCAACTTTTCCTTTCGGACAGTGCATGTAGATACTTTTTCCCTCTGCACTGGTCTCAGCTGCTTTTACGGACATCGGAATCACATTTTCAAATACTTCTATCTGGCTTCCGTATGTTGTATGTACTCTCGATGCAATGTCCCTTGCGTAATTGGTTCTGAAATCTACCATAGTCAACAGAATGCCCTCTATCGCCAGTTTCCGGTTCAGTCTTTTCTTTACTGTAAGAATGGTCTTGATCAGCTGCTGAAGTCCTTTAACAGGCAGATATGCAGCCTGCACAGGTATCAGAACAGAATCAGAAGAGACCAGTGCATTGATCGTCATCATACCAAGGCTCGGCATACAGTCGATCAGGATATAATCGTATCGGCATCTTATCGCATCGATATATTCCTTCATGATCATTTCTCTGCTCATAACATTTCCCATCGTTACTTCCAATGCGGAAAGCTCAATATTTGCCGGAAGAAGATCTACATTTTCCTGGTGATGTAAGATCCCATCTTCTAAAGAGATTTCTTCTTCGTTGATGACATCCATCATGATCGTTGCCAGTGTGATGCGAAGATCATCCGGTTCCTCATACCCAAGACTTGCTGTTAAACTTCCCTGTGGATCCGCGTCGATCAGCAACACTTTCTTTCCTTCTCTTGCCAGTCCAATACCTACATTTACGGTTGTGGTGGTCTTGCCGACTCCACCTTTCTGGTTTACTACGGATATAACTTTACACATGATTTCTTCCTCCTTTAACTTTCCCATGATTCTTTTTTCCATAATTTTAGCAGTGCCAGTATTTCCCGTTTCATCATTGCCGGTGTATAAGAATTTGGAAAATACTTGTGTAGCTGCTCATTGGTAAATGCTACTCTGGTGATCTCACCTTTTTTAACTTCACACATGATTTCTTCCATCTTTTCCAGCGATAACTGTTTTTCTTTACTCAGCTGCTTTATCCGCTGAGCCTGTGAGAGTGACGGAATCGCCTGTGCATAATCCATTGCTTTAAGCAGTTCTCTTTGTTCATTTTCTTTCAATGCAGCAATCTCTACTGCCGGACAAAAAGAAATAATCTCATCATCCAGTTTCTGCAACATTTCCGGTATAAGCTTTGTCAGTGATATATAACGCTGCACTTGTTTTGGGCTATCACCACAATCCTCACTGATAATATCTATCGATCGTTTTCTTGGTGTTTTGTGGTCAACTTGGCTCTTTTTTCGACCACTTTTTCTTTTTAGTACGTCATTCTTCAGTTTGTAAGCAAAAGCTTTTTCGCTGTAGCTGATCCGTTCTCTGTGAAGATTAGAATCCACCATACTTAAAATGGAATCATCTTCACTTAATACCCGGATAATCACTGGTACTTTACGATATCCCAGTTTCTCCGCAGCATGTTTTCTTCTGTGGCCGGATATGATCTCATAGTAACCATCCGGTACTGGTCTGACGATCAGCGGATTTAAAATGCCATACTTCTCAATGCTTTCCTGCAGAAGAAACATTTCCTTATCATCTTTTACTTGAAATGGATGTTCCTTAAAAGGGCGAAGACGCTCAATCTCAATTTCTATGATTCTTTCTTCTTTTTCTCCTGATTGTCTGTTTGGCTCAGTCATCTTGACTCCTTTCCTCCAGGATTCAGGAACTAAAAAATGCCTGCCTGGAACTTTTATAGATAGTAAAGTTCCAAACAGACATTGCTGTTTGACCATTAGCTGTAGCTAATAGAATTGAATACTGTTTCAGCTAATTTATGTTTGCAGGTTTGGGAGAGATTGTTCCTTTTCCCGCATTTTTTCTGATTTACATCCCCAAATAAGGGGTGACAACAGAGCGGAACCCAAATGTTAGCTGGACTTTCTAAAACCCATGTTTGCAAACCGGTAATTTTGATTAGCTGTCAGCTAACAAAAATCGGATTGCGTTAGCTGGAAATTGATTATTTTGAATGGAATTTTATGTCACGAACGTGATTAGAAAATAACAAAAGCGTTCGTTGTCAGCTAATCCAGCTAACATTTTCGAACGCTTTGAAGCCCGTCCATAAGAGGATTTGAACCTCCGACCCCTCGCTTAGGAGGCGAGTGCTCTATCCAGCTGAGCTATATGGACACATGCCGCAACCCCTTGATTTTACTGGGTTTCTGGGATTTTTCCCTTCGGCCATATATAAGATTATCAACTCTTTTTCGAGTTGTCAATCTACAGATTTTTTCGATTTGGTAACATTAGAACGCTCCCCAATTTGGGGAATGCTTTGTTGTCACCCTTAGCATTTTTCAGAATAGATTCGAACTGAAAGTTGTTTTTCATTTTTTCCCTTTGGGGAATGCCTCGGCTTTCTCTTAGGAGGGATCCGTAATATCCATTTTACTAAGGGAACACACTTATTAATATACCATTTTTGTCTTACTTTCTCAAGCAATTTTTTATTTTCTTCTATCTTTTCAAAATTTTAGTTACTGAGAACAGGAATGTTGTTGTACCTGTTTATCTGGGAACACTTCATTTCCCGAATCATTGAATACTCATTTCATAAAGTCACACATCAAACAGCAATTGTTATGGTTGTGCTTTTGGTGATTATGCTAGCGATCGGTGTGTCGATCAGTGTAGCGGTAGGATTGTCATCCGCGCTGGCTATGTTGTGTATGCTCGATGCAAATATTTCATTTGCGACATCTGCGCAGAGATTGTTTGCCGGAGCCAATTCATTTTCACTGATTGCAATTCCGTTTTTTATTCTTGCAGGAAATATTATGAATAACGGTGGAATTGCAGAGCGAATTGTTAATGTTGCCAAGGTTGTTGCCGGACGTATGCCGGGGGCACTGGCGCAGTCTAATGTAGTAGCAAACATGTTATTTGGTGCAATTTCAGGTTCCGGTGCAGCAGCGGCTGCTGCAATGGGTGGTACGATCGGACCGATGGAAAAAAAGGAAGGATATGATCCGGTTTACAGTGCCGGTGTAAATATTGCTTCTGCACCGACGGGAATGCTGATTCCACCGTCCAATCTGATGATTGTTTATTCGACAATTGCAGGAAGTGTATCAGTTGCTGCCTTGTTTACGGGAGGATATGTGCCGGGAATTCTGTGGGGATTACTCGTGATGTTCCTTGCAGGGGTTAAAGCAAAGAAATGTGGATATGTTGCAGAACGACGAATTCCTGCAAAAATGACGGGTATTATTACGTTTATGATTGGATTATCCTCTATTATGTCATGGGTTATGGCATTTACAGGTTTGCCGGATCTGATCGCAAATGGAATGCTTTCTATTACAGAAAACAGATATGTGATTTTGATTTTAATGAATATTATTTTGTTGATCGTAGGAACCTTTATGGACCCGACTCCGGCTGTTTTGATTTTTACACCGATTTTCCTGCCAATTTGTCAGACGTTCGGGATGCATCCGGTACAGTTTGGTATTATGGTCACGCTGAACCTTTGTATTGGAACAATTACGCCTCCGGTTGGCTCTATCTTGTTTACAGGAGCGAAGGTCGGAAATGTAAAAATTGAGCAGGTGTTTCAAGAATTACTGCCCTATTTTGGTGTGATTTTGATCGTACTGTTGCTGACCACATGTATTCCTGCGATTTCTATGACATTACCAACTGCTGCAGGACTTATTCAGTAGGGAGAGAGGCGTTATGGAAAAATTATTATGCCCGTCGCTTTTGAATCTTTCGATGGATTATCTGAAAGATGAGATTATGAGACTTGATGTGAGTGGAGCGGATATTTTACATATAGATGTAATGGATGGCCATTATGTGCCTAATTTCGGGATGAGTTTTCAGGATATTGAAACAATACGTAAAAACACTTCTTTGAAGCTGGATATTCATATGATGATGTATAATCCCGGACGTTATATAGAACGATATGCAGAGTTCGGAGCAGATATTATTTATATCCATCCGGATTCTGAAACAATTCCAACAGAGACACTCTGCAGAATCCGTAAACTTGGAAAGGCTCCTGGGATCGTGATCAATCCCGGAATTTCACTTGACAGTATTCAGGAATTGTTGTCGTTAGTAGATTACGTGCTGGTCATGACCGTAAATCCCGGATTTGCGGGAAGAGACTATCTTCATTTTGTAGAACCTAAAATTGAGCAACTTTTGAAATTGCGTCAGCGGTATAAATTCCATATTGTGATCGACGGCGGTGTGACCTGGGAGATTCTGGAGCGTCTCTGGAAAAAAGGGGTAGAAGGCTTTGTACTGGGCAAACAGATTTTATTTGAAAAAAATGAAGATTATCGTACAATCATCCAAAAAGTAAGAAATATTTAAATGATTGAATCAAAATCCTGTTGGAAGTGGAGTAATAATTCCATTTGGAACAGGATTTTTTGAGTAGATTTTTCCAGTCAATATGATGTAGAATATGGGAGAGAATTATTTGCTGTTAAAAGGAGTATTGCGGTGAAAGATAATTCAGATTCACAATTTTTTTATAAAATTTTAAATGGAATAAATTCGAACATTCGTATCATAGATGTTGAGGCAAATAAGAGTGTATATATGAATGAGTGTTGTAAAAAGACATTTCAGGTTGAGTATCCGGAAGGTAAGCTTTGTTGGGAAGTGATGCAAAAAGGGATGAAACAAAGGTGTTGAAACCCAAAAGCAGCTTGGCGTATTAAAAGAGATGTGTTGTGATGTCATTCAAGGATACTTTTTGAATAAGCCATTATCGGAAGAAGAATTTGAAAAACAGTATTTTAGAAAGAACAGGCGGCAATAAATATGGAAAAAGCAAGAAATGATGAATTGTACAGAGCTTTGAAGGAGAAGGATTATCCTGATGACTTTTGCAGAGAAATTGCATATAATCAAATCAGGACAGATTATACGGCAACTCGTATGCTGGGGTATCTTTACAGAACATCAAATCCGAGAGCGGAAGATGTGGTGGATGAGATGCTGGAAATTTTCAGTGATCGAGATGCCGTCATGCAGAAAAAGGAGCTGGAACATGCTCAGGCAACAATCAATCAGATTTACAGAGACGGATTATAAGGAGAGGAGAACATGAGTATGAACAATCATGAATTATTGCAGGAAATTTATTATCAGAACAAATCGTTAAACAGAACAGCGCAGAGGATTTCTCTGATTGGATTACTGGGGATTGTCGGAAGAATTGCAAAAGACTGTGCAGAAAGAGAAGACGAGACAGGAAAAAAAGTGGTGAAAATTTTATTTGCGCTGATTCTGGTCAGTCAGATACTTTTAGGAATTGATGCAATCAGTGATGTGATTGAAAGAAGAAAATAGAATAAGGGATAATCAGAATGAGCAGAATAAGAATTGTAAAAAAGAACGATGAATATACTTCAGAATATCAGGTGGGGGATCTGTTTGAGATTACAGGCACCTGGTATGGAGGCGTCCATATTATGGGAAAATCAGGTGCGCCTGTTTCTCTGGATAAAGAGGAATATGTAGAATTGGATACAGAGCCTGAGTTAAAGCAAGAAGAGGTGATTCCGAGAGACATCCGAGTGGGAGATATTGTACAGCATTTTAAGAGAGAATGGGTGTCAGGGGAAACTTCAGAATATTTATATAAAGTGCTTGCATTTGCGCAGCATACAGAGACAGGAGAAAAACTGGTGATTTATCAGGGGTTGTATTCTCCGTTTAAAATCTGTGCAAGACCATATGGAATGTTTATGAGTGAAGTGGATCATGAAAAATATCCGGATATTAAGCAACAGTACAGGTTTGAAAAAATAAAGGAATAAAATGGAGATGAAGATGTTTCACGTGAAACATCTTCGTTTTTATTACCAGTATGTTTGATTACATTTATGAAAAAAGTGCCATTCGTGTCTGGTGAAAAGAAAATAAAAAAATATTTAAACTCGCTCTTGACTTGGAGTTAACTCCAGGTGATATAGTATCATCAATCCTCACAAAGGAGAAAAACAGTAAGAATTGATAAGAAAAAGAGGAGTGGATATTAATGTATATTGAAACAATCAACAGCCCTGAAGATGTAAAAAAACTGACGATCGAGGAGCTTCCGGCACTGGCAGAAGAGATGCGCCATGCACTTTTGACCCGGGCAAGCCGGCATGGCGGACATTTCGGACCAAATTTCGGAATGGTGGAAGCGACCATTGCCATGCATTATGTATTTGAATCTCCAAAAGATAAAATTGTATATGACGTTTCCCATCAGAGTTATCCGCACAAAATGCTGACAGGAAGAAAAGATGCATATCTTTATGAAGAGCATTACGATGATGTATCCGGTTATACAAATCCGCATGAGAGTGAGCATGATTTCTTTACAATCGGTCATACATCTACTTCTGTCAGTCTTGCCTGTGGACTTGCAAAAGCAAGAGATCTGAAAGGGGAAGACGGAAATGTAATCGCAGTGATCGGAGACGGTTCTTTAAGCGGCGGAGAAGCACTGGAGGGAATTGACTACGCCGCAGAATTGGGTGGAAATCTAATTATTGTAGTGAATGACAATGATATGTCCATCGCAGAGAATCATGGAGGATTGTATCAGAATTTGAAGCTGCTGCGGGAAACAAACGGAACAGCTCCATGTAACCTGTTCAAAGCGATGGGGCTTGATTATATTTATGTAAACCAGGGAAACGATACAAAAGCGCTGGTGGAGGCATTTCAGAAAGTAAAAAACAGCAGTCAGCCGGTTGTGGTTCATATCAATACGCTGAAAGGAAAAGGATATGAGCCGGCAGAGCAAAATAAAGAACAGTGGCATTTCAGCGGTCCGTTTGATCTTGAGACGGGAAAACCTCTTTATACTTCAAATACGGAGGACTACGCCGGTATTACGAGAGATTATCTTTTGAAAAAGATGAAAGAAGATTCCCGTGTGGTTGCCATCACATCCGGAACGCCTGCAGTTATGGGATTTACAGAAGATAAGCGAAAAGAAGCCGGACGCCAGTTTATTGATGTGGGAATTGCAGAAGAGACAGCGGTTGCTCTGGCATCCGGTATTGCGGCAAATGGAGGAAAGCCTGTTTACGGCGTGTACAGTACTTTTGTACAGCGGACATTTGACCAGATTGCACAGGATCTGTGTATCAACAACAGTCCGGCAACGATTGTGACATTCTGGGGTTCTGTTTATGGAATGAATGATGTCACACATCTGGGATTTCAGGATATTCCGATGATGGCAAATATTCCGAACCTTGTTTATCTGGCACCGACGACAAAAGAAGAATATCTTGCCATGCTTGATTGGAGTGTGGAGCAGAATTCTTATCCGGTTGCAATAAAAGTACCGGGCGGTGAGCTGATTTCGGATGGAAAAACAGTGACTAAGGATTTCGGCAAACTGAATACTTATGAAGTAATACAGAAAGGAAGCAAGGTTGCAGTGATCGGACTCGGTGCATTCTATTCACTGGGAGAGAAAGCAGCAGAACTGATCGCAGAGAAAACAGGTGTGCAGCCGACACTGGTGAATCCATACTACATCACAGGTCTGGATGAAGCACTTCTTGATGATCTGAAGAAAGATCATGAAATCGTAGTGACCCTGGAGGATGGAATTTTAGACGGAGGTTTTGGTGAAAAAATTGCCCGTTATTACGGCGCTTCTGATATGAAAGTGTTAAACGTTGGATTGAAGAAAGAGTTCCTTGACCGATATGACGTGCAGGAAGTATTGGAGAAAAATCATCTGAATGCAGAGCAGATTGCAGCAGATGTAGAAGCAATTTTAAAATAATAGAAGGCCGGCGGAGTAATCCGTCGGTATTTTTGTGCCCAAACAGTTGCTTTTATAAAAACATCAGTGTATGGTAGAGTAGTAAGAAAGCTCAAACGAATGAGAAAGAGGAAAAGACATGAAATTAAATGAATTACAAATAGGAAGTACTGCCACCATTCTTTCGGTTGGGGGAGAGGGCGCTCTGCGCCAACATTTTCTGGATATGGGATTGATACAAGGCACAGAAGTGACGGTTGTACAATATGCACCGATGGGAGATCCAATTGAGCTGCGGCTTCATGGCTACGAGCTGACGATTCGCCTGAAAGATGCAAAAAACATTGAAATCAGTAAAGAACACAAACCAAAGAATATCAGAAAAAAAGTAGAAAAACAGGAGAAACTGCATCCGGGATACGGGGAAGGCGGAAAGTTTCATAACCGGAAAGAGGAGACTCCGCTGCCTGAAGGGGAGACACTGACGTTTGCTCTTGTGGGAAATCAGAATTGTGGAAAGACGACATTGTTTAACCAGTTGACCGGTTCCAAACAGCATGTGGGTAACTTTCCGGGAGTTACAGTAGACAGAAAAGATGGAGTGATCAAAGGCCATAATAATACACTGATCACAGATCTGCCGGGGATTTATTCGATGTCTCCTTACAGCAGTGAGGAAATCGTGACGAGAGAGTTTGTCATTCGTGAGAAACCGAAAGGGATCATCAATATTGTGGATGCAACAAATATTGAGCGAAATCTGTATCTTACCATGCAGCTGTTAGAGCTTGGTTTTCCGATGGTTGTTGCATTGAATATGATGGATGAACTGCGTGAAAACGGAGGTTCCGTTCTGGTTAATGAAATGGAGGAGGCCCTGGGAGTGCCGGTCATTCCGATTTCTGCGGCAAAGGCAGAAGGAATTGAGGAGTTGATCCAGCATGCCATCCATGTAGCAAAATATCAGGAAAAACCACTGGAAACAGATTTCTGCCGAAAAGAGGAAGGGGTTCACAGAGGAATTCATGCAGTAATGCATCTGATCGAGGATCATGCTGAAAAAGCAGAGATACCGGTTCGGTTTGCGGCAAGCAAGATCATGGAAGGTGATGAAAAAATATTAGAGCAGCTGAATCTGACAGAAAATGAGAAAAACCTTCTGGAGGATATTTCCCGACAGACGGAGGAGGAAACCGGACTGGACCGTGCAGCCGCAATTGCACAGATGAGGTTTGCTTACATTGAAGATGTCTGCAGTGAGTCAGTGATCAAGCCGAAAGAGAGCAGAGAACATCTCAGAAGTCGGAAAATCGATCGGTTCCTGACTGGAAAATATACCGGAATTCCTGCATTTGTTGGAATTATGGCAGTTGTATTCTGGCTTACTTTCAATGTAATCGGAGCATTTTTGCAGGGGCTTCTGGAGTCTGGAATCACAGCACTGACGAATGTCGTGGATCATGCAATGACAGCAGCGCATGTAAATAGTGTGGTACATTCGCTGGTGATTGATGGAATTTTCAGCGGAGTCGGCGGTGTTTTAAGTTTTCTGCCGATCATTGTGACACTGTTTTTCTTTCTGTCGCTTCTGGAAGACAGTGGATATATGGCAAGAGTAGCTTTTATCATGGATAAACTTCTCCGAAAACTGGGACTCTCCGGACGAAGCATTGTTCCGATGCTGGTTGGATTCGGATGTACAGTTCCTGGTGTGATGGCAAGCCGGACGCTGCCGTCTGAGAGAGACCGAAAGATGACAATTCTTCTGACTCCGTTCATGAGCTGTACGGCGAAGCTGCCGATTTACGCATTTTTCACTGCGGCATTTTTCCCGAAGAGGGGAGCGCTTGTGATGATCGGACTTTATGTATTTGGAATTGTGATGGGAATTTTAATGGCACTGATCTTTAAGAAAACGGCATTCAAAGGGGAAGCGGTTCCGTTTGTGATGGAGCTGCCGAACTATCGTCTGCCGGGTGCCAAAAATGTGGGACATCTTTTGTGGGATAAAGCAAAGGATTTTCTGCAGAGAGCGTTTACCGTTATTTTTATTGCTACGATCGTAATCTGGTTTTTGCAGAATTTTGATACCGGACTGAATATGACAGCAGATTCTCAAAACAGTATTCTGGCATTGGTGGCAGGCGGACTTGCGCCGATTTTCCTTCCTGTAGGATTTGGAGACTGGCGTATCGTGACCGCGCTGATTTCGGGATTTCTGGCAAAAGAAAGCGTTGTATCGTCTTTGACTATTTTGTTTGGAAGCAGTGCAGCACTTCAGGGCAGTCTTACCATTGCAGGGGCAGTAGCACTTCTCGTATTCTGCCTGCTTTATACGCCATGTGTCGCAGCAATCGCGTCTGTGAAACAGGAATTGGGCGGAAAATGGGCAGCAGCCATGGTATTTGGTCAATGTTTCATTGCATGGATTGCATCATTTGCAGTCTATCACATCGTCGGATTATTGTAGCAGTTTTGTTTCTCTCATTAGATATATGAAAAAAGAACCGGAAAGGGCTTTGCGCATGGCGTGGAACCCCTTCCGGTTTTTGCGATTTTATAGTCCAAATAAGTGCTCGATCAGAATTTTCAGACCAATGAGGATCAGAATGACACCACCGGTGCTCTCAGCATATTTTCCGAGTTTTCCACCGATTTTATTTCCAAGGAAAACCGCGATGCAGCTGATGATAAATGTGGTGATGCCAATAAGACAGACAGCGGGAATGATGTCTACTTTCAGGAATGCAAAACTGATACCGACTGCGAGAGCATCAATGCTGGTTGCAACTGCAAGCAGCAGGATATCCTTTGCCGGAATAGAATCCACATAAGTATCACATTCGGCTTCCGCTTCTTTTGATTCCCGGATCATATTGACTCCGATAAAACCAAGCAAGAAAAATGCAATCCAGTGATCTACAGCTGTGATAAAGGACTCAAAATAGGTTCCCACCCACCAGCCAATCAGCGGCATCAGTGCCTGAAAAAGCCCGAAGGCAAGTCCGAGTTTCAGGGCATAGGTTTTTACCTGCCGTCTAAGGCAGATTCCTTTTGCAAAGGATACGGCACATGCATCCATGGAAAGGCCGATCCCGATCAGAAATACAGAAAATAAGCTCATTTTTTCTCCTCCTTCATAAAAAAAGAGACCTATCCACGCAAAAATATCACGTGAATAAGTCTCGTTATTGAACGCTGTACCAGATGGAAAACCATCAATATGTTGACACAGCGACTCTGTACAGAGCTAACTACTCCCTTATTGCAGTTTTATTATCATAACAGAGGTGGGGAGGAATTGTCAATAAATAAAAAAATAAAATATTAGCACTCACCACTTGATAATGGAAGTCGATTTTTGTCCTGTCTTGTGTATCCTAGAAGTGCCTGTTTTACAGGCTTTCCGGGGCATCAGTCATTTTGTCTGGTATTGTAAAGCAGTGTCAGATTTGTCGTAAATGTCGTAAATTTGTGGTCAAAAAATGATGAGAAATGGAGAGTGCTAATAATATGAACGCAGGCTACGAAGTGACTGCGTTCATGAGTAAGTAGCGAAGCGGACCTGGAGTGTCCTATTTATGTATACAAATGTAAATGGATACCTGATTCCCAATCTCACCTATAAATCCGGTGAGCAGATGGAACAACTTGGCAAATATGGATTTTTACGCAGAGACTATTTGAAGAATCACAGAAATTCGCTGTATCAGGTAATGCTCCTGCAAGACAGCATTGGTGAGTATCTGCTGAAAGTAGACAAGGCAGCCAGAAAACGGGAAGAAATTATTTTGAAAGAACTGATTTATGTTTAAAATCGAATTGATATTTTTGCGTTGATTGCGTATAATAAAAATGTAAAGAAAGTAAAGAAAACAAAGCAATCAATGAAAGGATGATGATTATGGAAGTAGCGAAAATTTCCAGTAAAGGGCAGATTACAATTCCGGTATCTGTAAGGAACAAGTTAAAATTGAGAACTGGCGATAAAATTGTCATTCTTGAGGAAAATGGAAGATTTTATTTTGAAAACTCTGCAATGCTTGCATTTAAACGTGCAGAGGATGCCTTTGCGGGTGAAGCACAAAAGGCAGGATTTGAAACAGAAGAAGATCTGCAGGAGTATATGAAAGAAATTCGGAAGGAAGTAAGGGGGCGTTGATTTGCGGCAAAGAGAAAATTCCTTGACCGATTTTTCATGGAATTACCATTTGAACTGGTTTATACACCGAAAGAGCTGGATTTGAACGAGTTCCCGGAAATGAGGGATGTAAAAGACTCTCCGATACTTGCAACTGCAATTATGGAAGGGATTGATGTATTTCTGACTGGTGATAAAGACTTTCTGGTATTGGATGTCGAAACGCCAGAGTTTCTCACAATGAAGGAATTTTTGGAACAATATTAAAAATGAATAAATGCAAAGTAAGGCGTGAGTCATAGAAATATGGCTCGCGTCTTTTCTTTTGCTCTGAAAGGAAGTGATGAACATGAATAAGAAATTCCTGAAGCATCATATGGAAACAGAACCGGAAGGTACTTCCAAGAAGTATCTCTTTTTGGTGGACAATCAGGATATTGCAATGAATATTGTGATGTCCGGTTATCAGGCACTTTATCTGGGGCAGGAAGATGATGGGTATTATTTCAGCGTAAACAGTTTTATAGAAGATATGCGGTCTATTCGGTTTCATGAAACCTGTCAGAGTGCGTACCACTATGTGGCTGCCTGCACAACCAAATGGGTGAATAACCGGATTCTGGAATTCTGCGTAGAAGAAAGTGTACAGCAATTGCTTCCGGATGCAGAGGAAGAATTGAGGTTAAGCGTTGCAGGCCCTCTTCCTATACTCAGAAGGTGTCATTCCGAATTGTTTTTTGAATGCAGTATGAAAATGGCTCTGACTTGAGAAGCAGAGGAATTCACTGATTGTACTGATGGACTTATCCGTATATTGCAGAAGTTCTCTTCCTTCTTCCAGTTTACAGCGAAGGATAAATGCACTGACGGAAAAACCAAGCGTTTCCTTAAAATAAGCAGAAAAGTAGGATTTACTGAATCCAACATAATCAGCAACATCTCCAACGGTGAGATGCTGATTCACATTCTGCTGAATATAACGAATTGCTTTTTTCATGCGCTCGTCTGTAGAGACGGGCGTTTTTGATTGAGCAACTTTCTCTGCAAAAGTATAACTGACTTTACTAAGAAGGTCGGTTAAACGAGCAGCACTTGTCAGTCGTTCAGAAGACTGGATGAAATAATCGGAGAGCTGATAAGCAGTGTCATAATCCAGTCCGCCTTCAATTGCAGCACGGGTACATAAGGTCGTTGTGATGATAATATTATTTTTTAACTGGCGCAGAGCAGTAGAGCCAGTGACACCGATATGAAAGTTACTTTCGCTATACATAAATTCCTTAAATCCGTCGCAGTTACCCGTGCGGACAAGTTTCAAAAGCTGTTCTTCAAGAATATATGTCTGGTTGTGTTGCTCATTTTCCTTTTTCTGATAAGTTTCTTCCAGAAGAAGAGAGGCATCGGTTGTAACATCATTTTCAGAAAATGTCTGCCCAACAGAAGTAAGCTGGTCGAGTGAAATGGTTTCTTCATGCAGACAATAATTTAAAAAGATACATTTTTTCAACAGAGAAGGCAAGGATAGACATGGAATCTGGCGGAGAAACAAATTGAAGTCAGAGCGGCTGTCGTTTGATACCATGTAGTCTTTGTATAAATGCTGCAGATCAGAATCAGAATAAGGCACAGTTGTGACTGGACCAAAAACAATGTAACCGTTTTTCCAGTGATTTAATCTAAGAGAGCAAAAAATAATACCATATTCGGTCGTGCAGTAAGTAATACGGTCTGAACCGGAAAAAAGTTCCTGAAGATATTGGAATGGTGGATAAGTCAGTTCATTCTGTTCCGGCATGCAGAAAATACATTTTTCATCCGAAAAAAGATACAGCGGAATATTTAAGTCCAGGTAGTAAGTTTCAATAAAATGAATCAGGGAATAAGTTCTTTCCATAAGTTTCTGCCTCTGTTCTATGTGTAATAATAATTTGTATGTTACATTCTATCTATCAGCGTAATCGAAAATATTTTCCGAGTCAATAGAAAAACAGAAAATAAAAGTGTAAATATATAAATAAAAGTTTAATAGTGAAATAAAAACAACTGTTTTCTAGTTATTATAAAGCCATGATGAAGAACCGATAGAACAAAGCAGAAAGTAAGAAATCATAAAAAATGGAGGTAACAGCATGGAAAAAGAGAAGATTCAGAATCTGATCTCACAGATGACACTGGAAGAAAAAGCTGGGATGTGCTCCGGAGCAGACTTCTGGCATCTGAAAGGAATTGAGCGTCTGGGGATTCCATCCGTTATGGTGACAGACGGACCGCATGGACTTAGAAAACAGGCACAGGGAGCAGACCATCTTGGAATTAACGAGAGTGAGAAGGCAATCTGCTTCCCGGCAGGATGTGCGACTGCATCAAGTTTTGACCGTGATCTGATCCGCAGGCAGGGAGAACTGCTTGGACAGGAGTGTCAGGCAATGGATGTAAGCACGATCCTCGGACCGGCAATGAACATTAAACGTTCCCCACTTTGCGGAAGAAACTTTGAATATTATTCAGAGGATCCATTCGTATCTACAGAGATGGCAGCAGCACTGATTGAAGGAATTCAGAGCAAGAATGTTGGAACAAGTGCAAAGCATTTTGTTGCAAACAATCAGGAGAAACGCCGTATGACAAACTCCTCTGATATGGATGAAAGAACATTAAGAGAAATCTATCTTGCATCCTTTGAGGGCGCAGTAAAGAAAGCAAAACCTTGGACAGTTATGAGTTCCTACAATCGCGTTAATGGAGAATTTGTAGGAGACAGCAAGGAGTATCTGACAGAGATCTTAAGAGAAGAATGGGGATTTGACGGATATGTTGTTTCTGACTGGGGTGCAGTAAATGACAGAGTATCTTCTCTTGCAGCAGGACTTGACCTGGAGATGCCGCCTGGAGATTTTGAGAATGACCGACTGATCGTGAAAGCAGTTCGGGAAGGAAAACTTGACGAAAGCGTTGTTGACCAGGCTTGCGAGAGAGTACTTGATGTGATTTTCCGCTACACAGAGAACCGCGACACAGAAGCTGTATTTGATTATGAAAAAGATCATGAAGCAGCAGCTGAAATCGAAGCGGAATGTATGGTATTATTAAAGAATGAAAATGAAATCCTTCCGTTAACTTCTGATCAGAAGATCGCATTTATCGGAAAGTACGCAAAGACACCAAGATATCAGGGTGGTGGAAGCTCCCATATTAACAGCTGGAAAGTGGAATCCGCACTGGAAGCGGCCAAAGAGATTCCGGAACTTGCGAATGTGACTTTTGCAGAAGGTTATCAGGACGAGAAAGATGAGGTTATCGAAGAACTTCAGAACGAAGCAGTAAAAGCGGCAGCAAAAGCTGACGTAACAGTTCTTTTTCTCGGACTTCCGGATAACTTTGAATCCGAAGGATATGATAGAAAGCACATGAACCTTCCGGATTGTCAGAATGAACTTGTACAGAAAGTACTCGAAGTACAGAAGCATGTAGTCGTTGTTCTTCACAATGGTTCCGCGGTTGTTATGCCTTGGAAAGATCAGGTGGAAGGAATTCTGGAAGCTTATCTTGGAGGAGAGGCTGTAGGAAAAGCGGTTGCGGAAGTACTTGCAGGAAGAAAGAATCCTAGCGGACGTCTTGCAGAGACATTTCCACTTCGTCTGGAAGATACACCATGTTATCTGACTTATGGAAAAGGATTTGACAATGCAGTTTATCAGGAAGGTGTGTTTGTCGGATATCGCTATTACACATCCAGAAAGATGGAAACAGCATTCCCGTTTGGCTACGGATTATCTTATACAACATTTGCATACAGTGATCTTCAGTTGGATAAGAAAGAAATGTCCGACAAAGAACATGTAGAAGTAAGTGTAAAGGTTAAAAATACAGGAAAACGTGCCGGTAAGACAGTTGTTCAGCTGTATGTTGCAGCTCCGGAGGCAGAAGTTGTACGTCCGGTCAGAGAGCTGAGAGGATTCGAAAAGGTATCCTTAGAGGCAGGAGAAGAGAAGACAGTTACATTTACTTTAGATGAGAGAGCTTTTTCTTACTGGAACACACAGATCCATGATTGGTATGCAGAAGAAGGTAGTTATCAGGTAATGATTGGAGAAAATGCAGATCAAATGTGCTTAAGCGGAGAAATTTTGGTACATCCGACAAAGGAAATTCCAAAGGTATATTCCTTAAATACTTGTCTTGGTGAGCTGATGCGTGATCCGAAAGCACAAGCTGTGATGGCACCATTTATGCAGGGAATGGCACAAAATGATGCAGCAACGGATATGGCAGAAGCGAATGCAAACGACCAGTCAGGGGTTGTGAATCAGGAAATGATGGCAGCCATGATGGAAGGAATGCCGCTTCGTCAGCTTCTAAGCTTCGTTCCGGGAATTAAGAGAGAGATGCTTGAGCAGATGGTAAATGCGTTAAATCAATTATAGGATGAGATTGTAATAAAGAGTTGTTATTCGCAGTAAGCTGAGAATAACGGGATAAGGAAAAAATAAGAGAGGGACAAAAAATGGCTAAAACAAAAAAAGAACTTGGTCTGGACTCAATGGGAGTTCAGAAATCAATGAGAATGACAGATTATCTCGGTGATGGTCTTGGACAGATGCCATTGAACATTATGTCTGGTCTGGTGGGACAGCTGACTTACTTCTATACAGAGAAGGTTGGATTGGCAGCAGGAATGGTTGCGACAATGCTTCTGGTTGCAAAGATTATCGATGCATTTTCAGATCTTCTTATGGGTAAGATCATGGACGCCGGAAAATCAACAAAAGGAAAATGTCGTCCTTGGTTCATTAGAATGGCGATTCCGGCATTTGTAATGATCGTGTTACTGTTTACAGTGCCAAAGAATGCAGGCAGCGGAATACAGGCAGCATACGTATTGATCACAAATATATTGATCACAGCAGTTGTTTACACAGCAGTTGCAATTCCTTACGGAGCATTGATGGCTATGCGTACAGAGAGCTCTGAAGAGCGTGGTAAGATGGGTATCTTCCGTGCAGCATTCGGATATATTGCAGGAATGATCATTGCGATCCTTTTGATTCCGATCACAAATATGCTTGGCGGAACACAGAGTGCATGGATTAAAGTTGCTGTAATCTTTGGATTGATTTCAGTACTTTCTTTATTGTTACTTTACAAGGTTTCAAAGGAAAATGTGCAGATTGTAGAAAAAAGTGAAGATGAGGATGTGCAATTTGCAGAAGGCCTTAAGATTCTTTTCAAGAACAAATACTGGGTGATCATGCTCATACTTCAGTTTTTAATGAATATTTCTTACGGACTTAGCACATCCGGTGGTACATATTATGCAAAATATATTCTCGGAAATGATAACATCATAGCACTTCTTGGAGCAGTCGGACTGATCCCTACATTCCTTGGATTTATCCTGACAGGACCGATGACATCCAAATTAGGTATGACAAAAACTTGTATGGTTTCCTGTGTTATGGGAGCTGTAGCTTGTTTAGTCAGAGTATTTACTCCATATAGCCTTGCAACATGTATTGCAGGTGGTGTTGTTACAACATTTGCCAATATACCTCTGATGTGCCTGTTTGGAGCAATGGTTAATAACTGTGTTGAGTATAATGATTACAAGTTTGGAAAACGTATTGTAGGTATGACAAACAGTGCAAACTCATTCGGAGGTAAGATCGGATCCGGTATCGGAGCATCCCTGATCGGATGGCTTCTCGCAGCAGCAGGTTATAAAGCAGCACTTGAGGTTCAGCCGGCATCGGTAGATACAGCAATCTTTGTATTTGGTATCTACATTCCGCTTGCACTTTTCGTAATCATGTTTATCCTCTTAAAGAAGTATGATCTTGAGAAGAGATATCCTGAGATTGTAGCAGAATTGCAGAAGAGAAAAGAAACAGAATAGAAATGATAGAATAAAATGAAGGGACGGAACTGCCAATGAGGTTCTGTCCTTTTGTGGATTTACTGAAAATGGAGGAAATAGAATGAGATTATATGATTTTAGAACAGAATACAGAGAAAATCCAATCGGACTTACAGAGAAAGCACCAAGATTTTCCTGGAAAATAGAATCTGATGAGAAAGATACAGTACAGACATCCTATGAGATTAAAGTGACAGATGAAAATGGAAAACTTGTATGGGATAGTGGGAAAAAGATATCTGACCAGTCTGTCTTGATTTCATATGAAGGTGAAGCACTGGCAGGTGAGACTTTTTATTCAGTAGAAGTAACTGTAGCTGATAATCATGGAAATGTAGAGTCAGTGGAAGGTTCTTTTGAGACAGGAATTTTTAATCAGACAGAATTCAAAGCACAGATGATCACAAGTGATTTCTCGGAAGATGAGACAGCATGTCCTATATTTGGAAAAACATTTGCAATTGATAAAAAGGTAAAGAAAGCCCGTCTGTATGCAACTGCACATGGTGTATATGAGGTCACACTGAATGGACAGACAGTAGGTGATTACCGTATGGCACCGGGATGGACAAGCTATCACAACAGACTGCAGTATCAGATCTATGATGTGACAGAGCAGCTTGCAGAAGAAAATGAAATCGCAATTACAGTTGGAAACGGATGGTATAAAGGAATCCTTGGTTTCTATTGCCAGCCGAATCAGTATGGTACACAAGCAGGAGCATTTGCAGAGCTTCATGTTGAGTATGAAGATGGAAGCAAAGAGGTAATCGCTACAGATGAAACATGGGCTGTAAAAACAGGAGAGATTCGTTACAGTGAAATTTACATGGGTGAGACAATTGACACAGATGCACCGGAGATAAAAGAGGGAAAAGTCGTTGTCAAAGAGTTTGATAAGGCTGTTCTGACCGCACAGGAGAATGAACCTGTTCGTATCACAGAGAAAATTGTGGGTAAAGAGTTGATTGTGACACCAAAGGGTGAAAAACTTGTTGACTTCGGACAGATTGTTACAGGTGTTGTAGAAGTGCATGTGAAAGGTGAAAAGGGACAGAAGATCGTGCTCCGTCACGCAGAGGTACTGGACAAGGATGGCAACTTCTATCCGGAGACACTTCGTCAGGCAAAATCAATCGATACATTTATCTGCAACGGAGAAGAACAGATTTTTCGACCGCATTTTACATTCCACGGATTCCGTTATATCTGTGTGGAAGGAATGGAAGAATTTACAGCAGATCAGTTTATTGCCTGTGTGACACATTCTGATATGGAAAAGACAGGTGATTTCCATTGTTCTAACAAAAAAGTAAATCAGCTACAAAGTAATATTACATGGAGCCAGAGAGATAATTTCCTTGATATCCCGACAGATTGTCCGCAGAGAGACGAGCGTCTTGGATGGACCGGAGATGCGCAGGTGTTCTCCTGGACAGCGGCATTTAACAGAAATACAGCATTATTTTACAAAAAATGGATGCGTGATGTGGCAGCAGAATCTTCTCTTGAAAAGGGTGTTCCGCATGTAGTGCCAGATATTCTGGATTCCTACAGTTCTTCTGCATGGAGTGATGTAGCAGTTATCGTTCCGTGGGTGGTTTATCAGATTTACGGAGACAAAGGTATTCTGGAAGAAAACTGGAAATGTATGCATGAATGGGTAGATTATATCAAGAATAACTGTGGAGAGAACGGTCTCTGGCAGAGTGGATTCCAGTATGGAGACTGGCTTGCACTGGATAAAGAAGAGAGCGCAGACAGAACCGGTGCGACAGATAAATATATGATTGCAAATGCGTACTATCTGTATGTAACAGAGCTTGTCAAGAAAACGGCAGAGGTGCTGGGAAAAGACGAAGAAGCGAAAAAGTATGCGGAGCTTTACGAAACAACTTTGGATGCATTTCGACGAGAATATTATACAGAGACAGGACGTATTGTAAGTGAAACACAGACAGGTGCTATCATTTCCCTATACTTTAATCTTGCAAGAGAAAAAGACAGAAAACGTATCTTGAATACTCTGCTTACAAATATTGCAAATCACAAAAATCATTTAGCTACAGGATTCGTTGGAACACCATATATCTGCCATACACTTTCTGAAAATGGAGCTCATGAAATGGCTGCAACTCTCTTCATGAAAGAAGATTATCCGTCATGGCTCTATGCAGTAAACATGGGAGCAACAACAATCTGGGAGCGTTGGAATTCAATCAAACCAGACGGAACATTTGATGAATCAGGAATGAATTCTCTGAACCATTATGCGTATGGTTCTGTAGGAGACTGGATGTATCGTAAAGTTGCCGGATTATCTCAGTTAGAGCCAGGATATAAGAAATTCCAGGTAAAACCAATGTTTGTAAAAGGCATTGAAGAGTGGGGCACAGAGTTTGATTCTGTTTACGGAAAAATCGTGGCTAATACATCCTGTAAGGCTGGAAAGATCCATGTGCATGTAGAAGTTCCGGCCAACACAACAGCTGTGATCGTCCTTCCGGAAAAAGAGGAAGTACACGAAGTTGGTTCCGGCGTATATGATTTTGAATATGATACAGAGACAAGTCTTGCAGTAGAGAGATTCAGTATGGATAGCACACTTGGCGAAATCGTTGCGGAACCACTTGCTGTAGAAATGTTTAATCAGATGGCACCGGGAATGCTGGAAGGTCCGATGATCCAGTTCGCATATGGAATGACACTGGCTGAGCTTCTTGGAGCTGCACCGGAGGCGAAACCGATGTATGAAGCAGTTTTGAATGCGTTAAACAAGAAGGAGAAGAACTGATATAGCCTCCGGCAGGATTGCAGAGGCATTCTTGAATGAAAATGAAAGGAAAAGAGACGGAAAATAGAATGAAAATCAGAAATCTACAGGTAAATCACCTAACAAAGCCAGTTGGAATCAGTGGGAAAAATCTGCGTTTGAGCTGGAATCTGGAAGGTGGAAAAAAGCAAAACGGATTTGAAGTGACAGTTCAGGACACAGAAGGAAATGTGTTGGAAATCGTGGAAGAAGAAAGCAATGCTATGGTATGCATTCTGAAAAAAGAAATCCCATCAAGAACAAAAGTGAAAATCTGTGTGAAAGTCTGGGATGAAGAGAAGAAAGAGTCAGAACCGGCAGGTATTACTGTTGTGACTGGTATTAATAAAGAAGAATGGAATGCGAAATGGATTGATCCGGAACTTGAGGATAAGAAAAAGGAAAATCGAAGAGCAAGCTATCTTAGAAAAAGATTTTCTCTTACCAGGAAACAGATGGAAACAGCAGAGCAGCAAGGGGCATATATTTATGCAACCTGTCATGGAATTATGAATCTTTTTATCAATGGAGAAGAGATAACAAATCATCAGTTCATGCCTGGAACACAGCAGTATGATAAGCGTCTGATGATTGAGACATTGGAAGTGACTCGGTTTTTACGAGAAGGTGAGAATGAAATTATGGTATCTTTGGGGGATGGCTGGTATCGTGGTGCAATGGGATTCTCCCAGAATAAAAATATTTATGGAACGGATCTGGCATTATTGCTTCAATTTGAGATTGCAAGAGAGCCAATTGTTGTTTCGGACGAAACATGGACTGCAACCCAGGATGGTCCGATTGGAGAAAATGACTTTATGGCAGGGGAAGTATATGATGCCAGGAAAGAATTCCCGATGGAACATGGTCTGATGGAAGACTGTGGGGAGCGGTTTCATCTGGTGAAAGTTCAAAATTATGGAATGAAGCAGTTGATTCCGGTTGATACAGTTCCGGTTACCCCGCATGAAACCTTATTCGCAAAGCAGATCATCACTCCGGCAGGAGAGGTGGTTCTTGATTTTGCACAGAACATCGTGGGATATGTTTCCTTTGAATTTGATGAACAGGAAGGAAAGAAGTTGACCTTGATTCATGGAGAAGTTTTGGATGGAAAAGGCAACTTTACGATTGAAAATTTCCAGAATAAGGCAGTTCCGACAAAACAGCAGATTGATTACATTTGCAGAGAAGGAAGAAATAAATATCATCCGACAAAAACTTATATGGGATTCCGTTATGTGAAAGTGGAAGCGGATTTTGAAATTGATCCGGCAGCATTTCGAGCGGTGGCTGTATATTCTGATATCAGGACAACAGCAGAATTTTCCTGTGGCATATCAGAAGTGAATCAGTTATTTCAAAATGCACTCTGGTCTATGAAAGGGAACTTTATTGATGTACCGACGGACTGTTCGACACGTGAAAAATCAGGTTATTCCGGAGATTGTCAGGCTTATATCCATACTGCAATGTATCTGATGGACTGCTATCCGGTCTATGCAAAATGGATTCGCGAACAGGCAGCAGGTCAATATAAAGATGGCGTGGTGCCACAGATTGCACCGAAAGCGAATACACCTGGGAAAAAAGAAAAAATCGGAGGGGTATTGACAACAGATGGAGGAATCGGATGGTCAGATTCTTTTGAAATTGTACCATATCGCCTGATGAAACGATATGGAGATGATGCCCTAGTCAGAGAAAATTATGAGGCGATGAAACGATGGACTGCATATGAGATTAAGAGGGCACAGAAAACAAGATTCTGCAATTGCAGACTTCTTCCAAGAAAATATAGGAAATATATGATTGATACGGAATGGATGTGGGGAGAATGGCTCGAACCGGGACAGGATGTCAATTATATGAGCGATATTGTCATGAAAGGTGACCCGGAGGTAGGAACTGCATTTTATTATATGAATCTGAACTACATGGCTCAGATGGCGGAGATACTTGGAGAAGATGAGGATCAGCAGTATTATAAGAAATTGGCAGAAAAGGTCAAAGCAGCTTACCGCACAGTATATCTGGAAAACGGCTCTGTGAAAGAAAAAACAAGACAGTGCCGATATGTCCGTCCGATTGCACATGATTTACTGTCAGAAAAGGAGAAAACAAAAGCCGCTTCTGAACTGGCGAAAATGATCGAAAGAAATGAAAATCATCTAAATACCGGTTTTCTTACGACACATGAATTAAGCAGAAGCTTGAGCCAATATGGGCAGAACAGGAAAGCATACGACCTTCTTCTGCAAGAAGAAAAACCCGGCTGGCTGTTTGCGGTTACAAAAGGTTGTACCACGATTCCGGAAAGCTGGGACTGCTATGACGAGGAAGGAAATCCACATGATTCTTTCAATCACTATTCTTATGGGGCTGTTGCAGGCTGGTTGATGGACTGTGTCTGCGGAATCAATGTTTCAGATGGAAAAATCGTGATCCAGCCATATCCGGATGAGCGGCTTAGGTTTGCAGCTGCAGCCTATGATTCTCCGTATGGAAAGATTGTTTCGGAGTGGAAGTATGAAGAAGGAAAAGTGAAATATCACGTTGAGATTCCAACAAACATGTGTGCAGAGATTCTGATAGATGGAAGAGAAAAAATGAGGGTGGAAGCAGGGGTATATGAATTGTAGGAAAAATTAAATCACCTTATTTCCTGTGCCGGAAGAAGCGAAACAGGCTTTGAATGAAATGGCGAAAATGTTCAACGGACAGACTACGCGTGAGAAAGAACAGGCGAATGAAGAAGTAAAACAGTGGCCGGAGCTGGCGGATGAGTGGATAAGAACTACGCTTTAAAATGCCGAGATGTATAACTGGACACACATAGTGTGAACAGCAACTGCTAAGTGTCACATGTCACAATTCTCCAGCATCCTTACTTGGCAGAAAGCAGGATTCATGCTATCATTAAAAACAACGATAGCATGAATCCTGTTTTTTAGGTTGAAAGGGGGATACAAATGGCCGAGTTAAAGAAACTTCCAATCGGAATCGAAGATTTTGAAAAGATTCGACAGGAAGATTTTTATTATGTAGATAAGACAAGATTGATTGAGCAGTTGCTTGCACAATGGGGAGAAGTAAATCTTTTTACACGTCCAAGACGTTTTGGAAAATCTCTGAATATGATGCAAATAGAAGAATAGAAGTTTAACAACGAAATATTTTAGAAAATGTTGAGGTCAATACTTCCTTATCCCGGGAGAATGACCTCGATTTTTATTTTACAGTTTTTGGATAACGTTTTCTACTTCATTCGTTGACTAGCTTCACATTTTCACAGATGGCCGAGCAGTTTGGAATTTCAAATACAATACGATTATATTAAAAAAGATACGATTCGGTTGGATGTACTTCCAAGTCCTGAATCCGAACAGTAAATGAATTTACTGCAATTAAAATCCTGAAGGATTTTAGATTCCAATGGTTTCAAAGTCGTCTGTTCGTTCTGGTTACCCGGAAAGATGTCGAAGGCAAACTGGATGAAGTGATTTTGGAAAATGCAAAGGTGATTGCGTTGACAGGAAATAATGCGTTTTCTATGTCAGAACATTATGTTTCTGTACCAGAACAGGGTGGCGGTAAGCCGATGGGAAGGATGAAATTACCGGAAGTCTCATGTGGAGAACGAGATGTCTAAAATGAATCTGCCAGAAACCGTACCTGCTGTGGTATAAACCAGAAGCCGCTGTCGTAAAATGTGGTAAGAAAATCAGACGAATATATTTTTCCAAGATTTTGTCGTAAAAATGTGGTCAAATCAAGAAAATCGAGTGCGAAAGAGAATGTTACGCCATCACAGCTCGGGAAAGAATTCCCTCGCTGTAGGGCTGTCGCCCTATACATTTCCATGAAAAAGGGGGTGTAAAAAACTTCCCTAATAGAAAAATCGCCCAGACCGTGAAGTCTGAGCGATTTTTTGGTATAATGAATTATGCTACTAAATCAAAATACCAATGATAATTATACAGCTCGTCAGCTGAAATTACCATTAGAAATCGAAAAATTAATTGATATTTCTGATCCGGTATACACTTTTTGTGAGGTTATGGATCACATCGACCTATCAAGATATTGTTCGCTGCGTGAAATCGAAAAACTATGTCGCAATGACATTCGTTACATGTATCTTCTCGACGAAATGAAAGCACCTACTTTTGCCACTTTCGGAAATCTTATCCAATGTAACAATGGAAGTGTATAATCATATCGGAGAGATGACAAGGATTGAAAAAGAGATTGCAAGACTGGATAGCATGGTGTTAAACGCTTGACACCATAAAAAGAAAAATTGGTGTCAAATTGGTGTCAAAATCGAAAAAATCACAATTTTAAATGAAATAAGATACTGCAAACCATTGATTTTAAAGGGTTTGCAAAAAAATAACAAAAAAATTAGCACTCACCTCTTGACAGTGCCAACAATAGATGCTATATTACAAATAGAACAAAGGTAACAAGGATTCATCAAAAAGTAATCAACACTCCGGATCGTCCGGTTGTGCTTTACATAGATGATTGTATAGTAGGAAGGAGATATGACTTATGATGATGCCTAGTATTTTTGGAGAAAACTTATTTAACGATTGGATGGATTTTTCATTTCCGGATATTGACAAGAAATTGTATGGCAAACGTGCAGATCGTATGATGAAAACCGATGTCAAAGAGACAGAACATGGCTATGAAGTAGCGATCGATCTGCCGGGATTTAAAAAAGACGAGGTGAAAGCGGAACTGAAAGACGGATATTTGACCATCAGTGCAGCAAGAGGTCTCGATAAAGATGAGCAGGATAAGAATGGTACCTACATTAGAAGAGAGCGTTATGCAGGAAACATGAGCCGAAGTTTCTATGTTGGAGAGGATATCACAGAGACCGATATTCATGCAAAATTTGAAAATGGTATTCTGATGCTTGATATCCCGAAAAAAGAGGAAAAGAAACCTGTGGATGAAAAACGATATGTAACAATAGAAGGATAAAAGGTATTTTCCCCGGGATTGTGATCCCGGGGATTTTTTTTGAACAGGAGGTGAAGAAAGGATGGCAGCAAAAAGAGATTATTATGAAGTGCTCGGAGTCAGCAGAAATGCAGATGCAGGAACAATTAAAAAAGCATACCGGAAATTGGCGAAAAAATATCATCCGGATACCAATCCAGGAGATAAACAGGCAGAGAAATCATTTGAAGAAGTGACAGAAGCATATACGATTTTAAGTGATCCGGAAAAGAAAAGGCTATACGATCAGTTTGGACATTCCGCATTTGATGGCAGCGGGGCAGGACAGAATCCGCACGGTAATCCTTTTGAAAATGCAGGAGGAGGCTATCAGGAGTACCATTTTGAGAGCGGAAATATGGACGATATTTTTGGAGATATGTTTGATCATATTTTTCACGGCAGACAGTCCGGCGGTTTCCAAAACAGTGGATTTGAAAGCGGAGGATTTGGCAAAAATGGATTTTACAGGCAGGGGTTTGACAGCAGTCAGTTTGTGAGAAAAGGCCAAGACTTAAGAGCAGAAGTTTCGATTACTTTTGAAGAAGCTGCATTTGGATGTGATAAAGTGATTCATCTCCAGAGTCCGGACGGCAGAGGAAGCACACAATCTCTGCAGGTTCATATACCGGCGGGCATTGAAACAGGAAAAAGTGTAAGACTCCGTGGAAAAGGAATGCCGGGAAGCAATGGGGGAGAGGCAGGAGATCTTCTTCTGAAAGTAAAGGTAGGAGATAAGCCGGGATACGAGAGGAACGGGCAGGATTTGTATACAAAAGTAAATATTCCATTTACAACAGCAGTTTTTGGCGGGGAAGTTCTGGTTACTACATTATATGGAAATGTAATGTGTAAAATTCGACCGGGGACGCAGTCCGGAACGAAGATCCGTCTTCGTGGAAAAGGAATCGTATCTATGAAAAACACTTCCGCACATGGGGATCAATACGTAACAGTGCAGATCGAGGTGCCGAAATATCTGAATCCGGAAGCAAAACAAAAGTTAAAAGAGTTTGAAGCAGCATGCGGCCAGACGGACAGATACCGAAATGGCAGTGTGGCATAATAAAAATGGAGATTGTCTTAAAAGGCAGTCTCCATTTTTTGAACCATTTTTTACAATCAGGAACTTTCCCGTTCTACAAGTGTAGCTTCAAAAACAAGGTGCTGAGGACTTGGTTTTTGATCGGAGGGGGCATCAATTTCTTCAATGGCCATAAGCGCAGCCTTTTTCCCCATTTCATGCGCAGGAATTTCAAGAGATGTCATGGTTGTTTCCAACATTCCTCCGATCGAATGTCCGGTCAGGCTGATCAGACGGATATCTTCCGGAACCAGCATCGCCTGTTCTTTGACCGCCCGCAAAGCTCCGATTCCCTGAATATCTACGGATGTGATGATTGCATCCAGGTGAAAGTAGTTGGTCAATAAGAATTCCGCGCACTGAAAGCCGTACTCAAAAGTGTTTGCCTGTTGTGTGGACTCCGGGCGGATTTCTTTCAGACCGAGTTCAGAGATGGCTTTTTTATATCCCTGATATCGTTCATAATAAGTGGAAAGGGACATAGGACCATTGATCAGCCCGATTTCTTTACAGCCTTTCCCGGCAAGGTATTTTACGGCACGATACGCGGATTGCTTATAATTAGCGATCACACTGCTTAAATGGGATTCCTGCTTTCGGATGATCTGTACGACAGAAATCCCGCTGGCGTGGATATCCCGGATCAGGCGTCCGCATTTTCCGGTTCCGGCGATAATGATGCCGTCTACAAATCCATTTCTCAATCGATTCAGACATTCTCTCTCTACATCCGGATCATCTTCAGTCGTACAAACTAAAATAGAATATCCGTGGTAACGGGCTTCTTCATCAATCCCCTGGATCAGTTCTGCAAATACAGTCATGGATAATCTGGGGACGACGATCCCGATGGTGTGGCGTTTGCCCTGACGCAGTCCTTTGGCAAGAACGTTCGGCTGATAACTCAGTTCTTTGACTGCCGCCAGGATACGGGCTTTTGTGTCAGGGTGGACATAAGAAGTATTATTCAGAGCACGTGATACGGTACTGACATCTACACATGCAAGTTTTGCGACATCTTTTAATGTTGCCATGATTGCCTCCTTTATGAGTCTGTTCGATACAAACGATTGCATATGATTTTAATGCAACCATTTTATCTCAAAAAATAAATTCCGTCAAATAGTTGAAAAATCAAAGAAAAAGGGAGGGGATATATAGAAAATATGCAAAAAATTGCATGGTATATGCAACTTCTTGCAGAGGGAGTCCATTTCGTTGACGGTGATTTCAAAGATATGATATATAAAGACTAACAGATATGCAAACGTTTGCTGACACATACAAAAGATTCAGGCGCAGGATCTTTGAACCCTGAAAATAATCATGAAATGTAAAGTAAAGGAGATTTTAACAATGGCAAAAGTAAAAAATTTTAAAACAATTTTCCCGGCAGTTTCAGTACCGCTCAATGAGGATTATTCCATCAACGAACCAGAATTCAGAGCATATTTAAGATGGATCAAGAGTTTTTACGGAAAAGGAATGGACGGTCTTGTATGTAACGGACATACAGGAGAGATCACAGGACTGACAAGAGCAGAAAGAAAACGCGTTGTTGAGATCTGTGCAGAGGAATGTGGAGATGTGATGACGATCATTTCCGGTGTAAACTGTGAAAACACAGCAGAAAGCATCGAAATGGCAAAAGAAGCAAAAGAAGCAGGCGCAGATGGAATCCTTCTGATGCCTCCTCATATGTGGCTGAGATTTGGAATGAATCCGGATGCACCGTTTGAATATGTAAAAGATGTGGCAGAAGGCGCAGATATCGATATCATCATTCATCTGTATCCGGCAACAAGCAAAGCATTCTATCCGGTAGAGACTTTGATCAAAATGTGCAAAGAGATTGATCATGTGAAATGTATCAAAATGGGAACACGAGTGACTTCTATCTATGAACATGATGTACGTCTGCTTCGCCAGGAATGTCCGGATATTTCCCTGATCACATGTCATGATGAAACATTGTGTGTAAGCTGGTTCCCAGGAATGGACGGAGCGCTGATCGGATTTGCAGGCTGTGTACCGGAAATCATCTGCCCGGCAAGAGAAGTATTTGCAAATCCTGACAAACATACATTAAAAGAAGCACAGGACTGGTCAGACCGTATTTATCATATTTCACAGGCAATTTATGGAGGCGGACAGCCATCCGGTGAAGCACATGCCAGATTAAAAGAAGCATTATATCAGAGAGGAATCTTCTCAAATGCATTGATGAGAAAACCGGTACTTCCTCTGAATCAGGAAGAAAAAGACTGGGTTTCTTTAGGACTGGAACGCAGTCAGCTTCCAAAAGTAGATATGGAACAATACAAATAAAGAGGGATCAGAGAAAGAAGTGGCTTTATGGAAAACAAGACAACAGAAGTGTTTGGGGCAAATGTTGAACGGCTTCCATTAAAGGATCTGATAAAAAGAATTGGACCGGGGTTGATCGCAACGGGAATTGTGATCGGCCCCGGGGTGATCACCACAGCAGCGATGCTGGGCAGCAATTTCGGATATACGCTGATCTGGCTGATCATACCGATTGTTTTTATGGGAATTACATTTATGATGGTGACAAACCGGCTGGCGATCGTGACGGGAATACCGACCATTCATGCAATCCGTAAATATTATGGACCTGTGGCAGCAGGATTTGTAGGAATTGCGTTGTTTATGGCATGTCTCTTTTTTACAATGGGGAACATCTCAGGAACCGGCGCCGGTGTGAATTTGATTACCGGACTTAACTGGAAAGTAGGTTCTGCATTGATGATAGCGGTTGTAATTTACTGCTATTTCACAAAAAATGTATATTCAAAAGTAGAAAAAATTATTACGGCGTGCATTTTGGGTATGATCGTAGCGTTTTATGCAACGTTGATCGGAGTCGGAGGCCCGGACTGGGGAGAGACCGGCAAGGCATTTGTCAGTTTTCAGATTCCGGCAGGCGGACTGGCGACAGCATTGGCATTCATTTCTACAAACGCAGCAGTAACAACCGGAATTTACAGTACATATCTGGGAAAAGAGAAAAAGTGGAAAAAAGAAGATTTGTTTAACGGCGTAATGCTGACAGATGCAGTGATCCATATTATCAGTGTTGTGCTGATCACAGGCTCTATTATCCTGGTAGGTGCGATCGTACTGCATCCTACAGGACAGAAAATTACAGCGCCTGCTCAATTGGCGGAAATGCTGGTTCCGATCATGGGAAATGCAGCGAAGTATATTATGGGAGTGGCGCTGTTAGGCGCAGGATTCTCTTCTTTATTAGGAAACACACAGCGAGGTATGGTGTTGTTGAGCGCAGGATTTGATAAAGATACCGCACTGGAGTCAAAAGCAATCCGCGTAGGCTGTCTGATCTGCCTGATCGTGACGATGATCATTTGCTATAGCTATGGCGGATCTCCAACACAGCTGATCCTGATGGCAAATGTCGCAACCTCGATCGCTACACCGGTAGCAGGTTTGTTTATTCTGCTCCTTTTATGGAGAAAAGATGTAAACGAAGGATATAAGAAGCCGACAGCATTGAGAATCTGTATGACAATCAGCTATATTTTTGTACTGTTTATGACATTCTCAGCATTGAAAACCCAGATTCCTAATTTAATTCAATCTATTACATCGTTATTTTAACAGAGGAAGGACGTTGCTTTCAGAAGTGATGTCCTTCTTTCTTTTAATATGGAAAAAACCATTAAATTGTCTGAATTGTGCGAAAAAAATAAAAAACAGAAAAAACATTGACAATTCACTTTTC
>OAUB01000065.1_pt1 | contig 92548 bp, 58 predicted proteins | sample 1476121 | NCBI WGS metagenome assembly OAUB01 (sample SAMEA2579998, study PRJEB22360) | human gut metagenome | biome: human gut; feature: human-associated habitat; material: faeces | place: Denmark | collected 2008/2010
TTCTGATTTTATTTTATGTTTAATGTCAATTTGAAATTTAATTATAATATTGATGAAAGGTTTGATAGGAGGTTAATTGAGGAAAAATTGCTATAGATTACTTCATTAAAAGAAAAATCACCAAGTTCTATCAGAACTTGGTGATTTTTTATACTCCATTTATAATAAAATAAATATATAGTTATTAAAATATGAGTTATCTATCTTTTTTTAATTTCATTTATTAACAATTCCTTTTTGGTATCATATAATGGAACAAAAGTATATATTCTTTTTGCAAAAAACAACAAAAAGACATGTTTTTTTTATGGAATCGTCATCTAGTCTGATTGAAAAAGTAAAATCAGGCGACATTTCTTTTCTAAATAGCATATTTGATGCAAAAACACAACAAAAGCAATGAATCGTTATTAAGTTCTGATAGAACTTATCGAAGTGTGAAAAGTGAGTTTAATTGTTTTAGGGCTATTTAATAACTTAAAAAGAGATTTATGAAGAAGAAATTAGCGCTGCTATTTGGATACCTTTTTATAGGTATCGGGCTGATAACAGCTCAAACGCAGAAAGTCACGGGGACAGTGATTTCCGATGATGACAAACAACCTGTTGTAGGGGCTTCAATTGTCGTAAAAGGCACTAACTTAGGTACAATAACAGACATAGACGGGCATTTCACATTATTGAATGTGCCGAATTCAGCAAAAATATTGCAAATATCATATATAGGTATGAAAACGGAGTCGGTTCCTGTTCAGCCGACTGTTAGAGTTATCTTAAAGTCTGACACACAGCTGATGGATGAAGTTGTTGTGGTAGGCTATGGATCAGCAAAGAAATTAGGTTCAGTGGTCGGCTCGGTAACGACGGTAAATAATAGTAAGATCGCTAACCGACCTGTGGCTAATGCCGGAGATGCATTACAAGGTCAAGTTGCCGGTTTACAAGTGTTTACCCCTAGTGGAGAACCGAGCGGGAGTGTTGTAATGCGATTGCGTGGAGTCAGTTCGATTAATTCAAATACAGAACCTCTTTTTATTCTCGACGGTTCACCTATATCATCCGGAGCATTTACAGCATTAAATCCGAACGACATCGAAAGCATGACCGTATTGAAAGATGCCTCTTCAACAGCTATATATGGCTCCCGTGCTGCTAACGGAGTCGTGATAATGACTAGCAAGAAAGGAAAAATGGGACAGAAGGCCCGTGTTAGTATCAATGCACAATATGGCTGGTCGAAAATGACGGGAGATAACATAGAGATGATGAACACCGAACAATGGCTTAACCTGCAAGAAATGTTGGATCCGGGAAAAGCATACGACACTACATTTCAAAAACGGAAGAAGTTCTATATAGATAATGGTATATCTACAGACTGGGCGGATGTCTTCTTCGGAGATGCAGCTCCTACCCAACAATACGATGTAAATGTGGTTGGCGGTTCCGAAGGTATCAACTACTACATTTCATTTGGACATTATGATACAGAGGGAATCATGGACGATTCCTCATTGCGCCGTGAGACTTTGCGCAGTAATGTGGAAGTAAAGGTAACCGACTGGCTGAAAGCCGGGATTAACGTGAACCTTTCCTATCAGAAATATAACACGACAACTTTCGGAACGGAAGCTAACAGCGTTTATAATAAAGCGTATGCTGCCCGTATTTATCGTCCCGACCAAACAATAAACGAGATATTGACAGACGAAGAAGGCAACTTTACAGGTTATGGGAAACGATTGGACTATTTTGACGATATGGGATATTATAATCCGTATTACTTGGCAGAACTTCAACCGAATGACCGGAGTACGGTACGTATCAATGGCAATACCTTCTTTAATATAAACCCAATAAAAGGATTGAATATCCGTACCTCACAGGCGGTAGATGCCTTTGATTATCGTAACTCCCATAAAGCCTATCCGGAAGGCCCCTTTGAAGGGGCAGGAGTGGCGTCCGAGTCTTTTGAACGTTATTATTCATTTACTTTCACCAATACGGCGGAATATAAATTCAGTCTGTCAGACAAGCATCTTTTTACTGTGTTGGCTGGCCAGGAGTCCATTATCACAAAGAATGAGAATTTCTCGGCAACTTCTAAAAAAATGGTAGACTCACGAATGATGCTGATGGCAGCTGGAGCAGAGTCAGAAGTGCCGATACATTCGATGTATGACAAGGTTTTCAATTCTTATTTCGGCACAATCAGTTATAGTTTCGCTGATCGCTATTATGTCGATTTGGCAGCACGGCGGGACGGTTCTTCTCTGTTTGCCAAAAACAACCAGTGGGCAAACTTTTATTCTTTGGGAGCCATGTGGGATATGAGAAAAGAGAATTTCCTGCAGAACGTTTCATGGTTGAACAGTTTACAGTTGAAGGTGAGCTATGGAACAACTGGTAATTCCGGTATCAGCGCCTATAATGCGTTGGCATTGGTCGGTTCCGGTTTGCTGTATAACGGACAACCGGGTATTGCTCCTTCTACCGTTGGCAATGATAACCTGACATGGGAAAGCATGAAAACACTGAATGTAGGCATCAGTACAAGAGTGTTTGACCGCTTTTCTGTAGAATTGGAATTTTATAACCGCCAGACGGACGATATGTTGATGGGGTATCCATTGTCATACACTACCGGACATGGCAGTAGCGTAGAAAATGTGGCAAGTATGCGCAATCGCGGTTTCGATATTACTCTGGGAGTGGATATTCTGAAAACGAGAGATTTTTCATGGAGTGTTTCAGGAAACCTGAATTATAATAAGAATGAGATAACTAAACTATTTAACGGATTGGATGAATATACTTTGCCTGATACCGGTTTGAAGATGAAAGTCGGTAAACCTTGGGGAGAATACTACTATGTAAGATGGGCAGGGGTCGATCCGCGTGACGGATATAATACATGGTATGATAAAAATGGAAATCTGACAAAAAGCTATTCGGAAGAAGATGCCGTTTTTGTCGGCAAGCAACGTTATGCTCCATGGTCCGGAGGTTTTGGTACCCAGTTCGGATGGAAAGGAATTTCCGTCAGTGCCGACTTCTCTTTTATGCTCGGCCAGTATATGTTGAATAATGAACGCTTTTTTACAGAGAACCCCACTTTTGCAGGCTCGGACAATCAAACTGTAGAAATGCTTACCATGTGGCAGAAACCGGGAGATGTAACTAGAATTGCTACTCCCGACTCCCCGATGCAGTTTGATACGCATTTGCTGGAAAACGCTTCATTTATGCGCATGAAAAACCTGACTGTCGGGTACACCCTTCCGGCCAAAGTGATTCAGAAAACAGGAGTAATCAGTAACGCCAGAATCTACTTTGTAGGACGTAACTTACTCACAGTGACTAAATATAAAGGATATGACCCGGAAGTAGATAGTAATATCCAGTTGGGGAACTATCCCAATACCAAGCAATATTCTTTCGGAGTCGAACTAACTTTCTAAAAACATAAAGAATGGTGAATATGAAGAAAATATCTATAATAGCATTGACTATACTGACACTAGGAATGACTTCCTGTGATATGGATAAAATACCGTACGATGCTGTTCCTACAGAGGAAGCGTTAACAACTATAGTCGGTTTTGAAGAAGCGCGTACCGGTATCTATTCTGTATATTTAGGACTGACAGGAGGAAGTTATGTATTAGCTCCGGAAGTTCAGGCAGATGCCTTTAATGCAGTGGCGGATTTCTCTAATAAATATGGTGAGTTGCACCGTTGGACTTTCGAGAGTACCAACTCTACCGTAGAAACAATCTGGTCGAACTACTATGCTGCTATCGGACGTGTCAATTTCTTTATTGACGGAGTAGGTAAGATTGATGAGAACCCGGAAATCGAATTGACTGAAACCCAGAGGCAACAGATTAATGTATATGAGGGGGAAGCGTATTTTACGAGAGCATACTGTTACTTTTATCTGGCTACCTTATTTTGCCGCGATTATGATGTGGCTACCGCAGCAAGTACTCCGGGATTGCCGCTTCAGGTGAAATATGAACCTAAACTTCCTGCTACCCAATATCCGGGACGATCTTCACTGGAAGATACTTACAAACAGATATTGGAAGACCTCGAAGAAGCCGAAGAACGTATAGAGACTGCAAAAAATGGTATTGCTGATTATGACAGGTATATTAATGGCGCATACGTGACAGTCAACACGGCTCCCAAGAATTGTGGGAATTATATTACGGTAGATGTAGTAACTGCCTTGAAAGCGCGTGTTGCCCTGCAAATGGACAACTATGAAAATGCAGCCAAATATGCAGGAGACCTGGTTAATTCGAACAGATATCCTTTATCGAACACAGCAACAGATTTTGAAAGCGTATGGAAGAATGACAAGGGAACGGAAACCATCTGGCAGATTGCCATGACTAGTGCCGACGATGCCGGTGTACCTCTGGGGACTATTTTCATCGGTTATCCGACTACAAAGAAGGATTATATTCCTACACAAACACTGATTGACCTATACAATGAAAAAGATATCCGGCTAAAGACTTATTTCGGAAAATATCACTTAACCGTATCGTCAGGTAATGCGGCAGATATCTATTTCTTTAATAAATACCCGGGTAATGAATATTACAATGCATTAGGAAGCGAAACGCGTTATTTGAATCAGCCCAAACCATTCCGTATTGCTGAAATGTACTTGATTGCCACTGAAGCCAATGCAAAGATTGGAACCGCAGCCGCTGTAAAAAAAGGTAATGATGCTTTGAATGCATTAAAAAAAGCGCGAATCGAGGGATGGACTGATGCAACCTACGATCAGGAAGCTTTATTAAATGAAATCATGAACGAACGGGAACGTGAGCTTGTAGGTGAGGGATACCGGTTGATGGACCTGAAACGTTGGGGGAAAGGTGTAAAGCGTGGAAAACCGCAAAGCAAAGGACTGGTGCTTTTTCCGGGACAGGCAAGTACTGACGGACTGGATAAACCTGTGGATGACCAGCGGATGCTCTGGCCGATTCCTAAAACAGAAATGGATGCCAACCCTCAACTGGCAGGTCAGCAAAATCCGGGATATTAATCAATGAATAACGTAAATTATCAAACACTTGAGTAAAATGAACTATCTGAAAATATACACCCTTCTTCTGTGTGCCGTTCTGATCGCCGCCTGTTCGGACGATGAGGAACAGTTCAATTCCGGAGCGGCTACGGTAAGTTTGCAGGAAACAGCAATGACAGTGAAAGAGTCTGCCGGTTTATGCACTGTGCCTGTCGTAGTGACAGGAGAACATACCGGAACTATCCGCGTGACGTTCGAATTAAAAGATCATACCGCCAAAGAGGATGAAAACTATATCGTCACCACAAAGACGCTGCTTATTCCTGCCGGTCAGGAAACTATAAATTTTGAGTTTAAAACTATTGATGACAAGGATGTCAATGACGACCGCTCTTTTGATATTGAAATTGCCGATGTGAAAGGGGCCTCCATTGGTACAAACAATCGTCTGACGGTGACTATCAAAGACAATGATTCCAGTTTTTATGAAACGCTTTCGGGAACCTGGATATTTACCGGAACAGCTTCTGCCACCAATGCTTCCAATGTACAAGTGGGATTCTCCGTAAAAGTGAATACCGCGGAAGAAGGTACGGAGGCATACGAGCATTATCTGGTTTGCTCGAATAAGAATGGATTTGATCCGGATAATGACATTGAGTGGGAATTTAGCTGGCGTTTGCATTATGAATATGATTCGGTGGCGCAGAAAACCTATTTATCTATTGTACCGGGTGAAGATGTCGCTTCTTATGGTCCGTATACCATTCGTTTCAGGAGACTGGCATTAGACGGAAGTACTTCTGACGTATATCGTGGAGAATATGATGTTGAAACTAAAACAGTCACTTTCGAGAATGCCAATCTGATTGGTGATATGTATAAGGACGGACTGATACAAATACAGAAATTCAGGCTATTTGGCTGTAAAATGGAACACATCAGATAAAAACAAGATTATTAACATAACAAATAAAAAGAACTTATGAGAGCACTAATTGTCTGCATTACGCTGTTGTTTGCTTTGTTAACCTGTACTATGGCACAAATACCATCGGTTAAGGTGGAAGATACTAAGGGAGCACAAGTTAACACTGCATCCCTGGTTAATCACAAAACGCCTATGATTATTTCTTTTTGGGCAACAACCTGTAAACCTTGTATTCGTGAATTGGACGCCATAAATGAACAATTGCCCGATTGGTTGGAAGAAGCCAAATTCCGTGTAGTAGCTGTTTCAACAGATGACAGCCGTTCTACAGCTAAAGCGCGTGCATTGGCAGAGGGACATGGATGGGATGATTTTATCATGCTGTATGATAAAAATCAGGAATTTATGCGAGCTATGAATGTAAGCCTGACTCCACAGGTATATGTGGTGGATGCTGACGGGAAAATAGTCTATTCACATACCGGATATGCGCCGGGAAGTGAGCTGGAACTACTGAAAGCAATAAAAAAACTACAGAAATAGAAACTGTTATTATTCATAGATAAACGCAATGACATGACTAGAATAAGAATTCAGGTGTTGGCTTTGTTAGCGTTAACATCAACATTGACCTATGCGCAGGAAGATAACAAGAAAGGTTATCTGACAGGGAGTTTTGAAACAAATACGATTTACTACAAAGATGACAGTAAAACAAAAGCGGAATCACCGGAAGATCATTTCGGATCGAACAATTATCTGAAACTGGATTACTATCAGGGTAAGTTTGCCGTAGGTGTACAGTTGGAAGCCTATGAACCGGTACTGGTGGGATACCCGGCAGAATTGGAGAAAGCAAAGCTGACCAATTATTATGTATCCTGGGCTGATAAGGATTTTTCCGTAACAGCGGGTACGTTTTATGAGCAGTTCGGGAGTGGACTACTATTCCGTAGCTGGGAGGACCGTATGCTGGGACTAAATAATGCAGTGATGGGAGCACGATTTACCTACAATTACAAGAATATTGTGGGGTTGAAAGCCATTTGGGGAACTCCACGTTTTGGTATGGACTTTTCCGATACACAAGTACGTGGTGTAGATGTAAGTTTCTCCTTGTCCGAAATGCTTAGTTGGCAAAACACGTCTTTGAGTATTGAAGGAGGGGCGTTGAACCGGTATGAGAAAATCAATATCGATCTCGAAGAAGAAGGGGGAAAACCTTATTCGAATGGCTTCTCGGGACGGATAAATTTTGAACGCTCCGGATTTACAGCGAAAGGTGAATATGTAGACGGTGGCAATAAGTATTATGATTTCATTCATGATGACAAACTTTATGCGAGGAAACGTGCTAATGCACAATTGCTGGAACTGGGATATAGCGGTAATGGGTTGGGAGTAAATCTGACCGGACGCCGACTGGAATGGATGAACAGTGAGATTATTACCGGTAATGGTTCGACTTCGAATCTGTTGAATTATGTCCCGGCTATGAGTACGCAATATACCTATATGCTGACCAACTTGCATCCTCACACTCCACAAATAGGAGATGTGACAAACGCAATCAGCGGGGAGATGGGCGGACAACTGGATGTTTTTTATCATTTCAAAAGAGGAACGGTTATCGGAGGCAAACGCGGTTTGAAATTACATGCTAACTTTTCTACCTATTATGCTTTAGAAAAAGAAGGTACAGCCCAGATAGGCAACTTGTCATTCCGTGATTTTGGTATTGATGTGGAAAAGCAATGGACGAAGTCATTCAAAATGAACTTGCTTTATTCCATGCAAGAATATAGTCCTTCGTACGGAGCGAATAAGACGACCAACCTGTCGAATATTTTTGTAGCAGATTTACAATATAAGTTCACACCTTCTTTTTCAACTCGCATGGAGTTGCAATACCTAACTACAAAGGAAGATCAAAAGGACTGGATGGCAGCTCTGTTGGAAATAAATTTTGCTCCGGCATGGAGTATTTATGGAAGTGACATGTATAATCACGGTAAAGATAAAATCCATTATTACAATGTGGGAGCCAGTTATGCCAAATCCCGTACGCGTGTAGCCTTGAGCTATGGTCGTAACAAGGAAGGGTATGTCTGTTCCGGTGGAGTTTGCCGGACGATTCCTAAATATACAGGGGCTAACCTGACTATAACGACTTCATTTTGAGTTCATCGAAACATTTATTAATTAGAATATAGAATATGAGAAAATTTACAATGTTTTTTATGTCAAGCCTGATGTGCCTGTACGGATGTTTTACGGCGTGCAGCGGCAATTCAGACGACAATGGTGAAGAGCCGGATAACGGCGAAGTGACAGGACCTATTACTTTGACTGTGGATAAAGCCAAGATTGAAGCTAACGGGACAGATATGGCGACTTTTACGGTGACCGATGCCAAAGGGAAAGTACTGACGACACCTGAATATATGAAGAATGTATATTTTGAAGATGTTACTACCGGTGATTATCTGGAGAGACGGACCAATACGTTCGTGTCAGTAGAAAACGGGACTCATAAATTTAAAGCATATTATCTGGACTGGGAGTCGGATGAAGTTTCTGTAACCGCACAGAATCGTAAGAATTATGAACTTTTCTATCGCAAGGTGGGTGTTTTTAAAATGACCGGGACTTGGTGTACCTATTGTCCGGCCATGACTTCGGCATTAAAGAAGGTGGAAGAACTGATGCCGGGTCGTATGGTGAAAATGGCTTTTCATTCTTCCAGCAGTTCAGCGACTGATCCCTTCCATTTGTCACAGACAAGCACAATCATGAGCCGTTTTGGAGCATCCGGCTTTCCTACCTGTATTTATGATTTAAAAGTGATGTCAATAGACAGGAATGTGAGTGCTATCAAACAGACATTACAAAGCCAAATTAGAAAATATCCGGCTACATGCGGAATCAAGGTAAATACATCCTATAATTCTTCTACTGGCGAAATTACAGTAAATGCTGCATTGAAGTCGAGCGAGGGAGGAGAATATGACCTGGTTTATGTCTTGGTGACTGATGGCTTGACAGCATCCGGAGGAAATGAGAACTCATACGATTATACGGTAAAAGCTATTTCCAACAATTATCTGTCGATGTCAACTGACGGACGGTTTACTGTGGATGCAAATCAGGAGCACACTGCCGCTACTTTCAGCATTTCTAATGCAAAGAACCTGAATCCTGCCACATCGCGTGTAGTGGTTTATGCATTACGTAAAGTAGATGACGCATATATGGTGGATAATATAACCGAATGTTCTATCAACGGTAGCATAGACTATCTCTATAATGATTGAGGCTTATGAAGAAATTATACTCGACAATTCTACCAATTGTAATGATCCTTTGTTTAGCAATGCTGTCATCCTGTTCCGGTAGTTCGGACGAAACGGAGAATGGAGGGACGGATGACGGCATTTTGCGGATTACAGCCGATAAGACGGCTATACAGGCAGATGGGGTAGAAAAAGTGACCTTTACGGTCAAACTGGGCACACAAGATGTAAGCGAAGAAAGCACGATGAATCTGATTCTGGTAAAGGAGTCGGGAGAAGAAAATCTGGATTATGGCGTTCGTGCTTTCAGCACTTCAGTGCCGGGTACGTATGTTTTTAAAGCCCGCTATTATGAGGGAAAAGCAATGGTTAGTGAAAATGAAGTGACCGTTCAGGTTACTCCCGTATCAGGAGGAACCAGCTATTATCATAAATTACTGGGGATGCAGTTTACTTCTGTCGGGTGTCAGGCTTGTCCGGCACTTAGCACTACATTGAAAGCAATTCAGAATGAACAACCGGGACGACTGGCGGTAGCTTCTTTCCACATGGATTTCGGGGGAATGACGGATCCCATGAGTACGGCAGCTACCAATAATTACCGGACTAATATTCTCGGCAATTTCTCCGGACTGCCTCGTCTCTTTTACAATCTGCGTAAAGGTACTAAAGAAATGATCAGTATCAAGAGCCAGATTGAAGAGGAACTTCAAAAAGAACTAAGTAACTATCCGGCTTCTTGCGGGGTAGCGATTGAATCTGTATATAATGCTTCTGACCGTACGGTGACGATTACTGCCAAATTAACTTCCAACGTAACAAATACCTATCGTTGTTTGATTTATCTGGTAGAGGATGGTATCAAATACTTTCAAACGAATGGAGGAAATGATTATACTCATAATAATGTAGTACGTGCAGTGGTGTCCACATCGTTGAATGGTGACCGTTTCAATGGAGAAGTAAATGCGGGAATAGAATCTACCATGCAACGATCTTGTCAGTTGGAATCGGGATGGAATGCGGATAATATGCGTGTGATTGTGTCGATGTTGACAACGCTGGATGGGGGAAAAACTTATACGTGTAACAACGTAAATGAGTGTAAACTTGGAGAATCGGCAGATTACTTGTATAACGAATAAAGACGAGTTATGTGTATAAATGTCTATAAAATAATATTACTGGTCTGTATATGTTGTGTAGGAATCTTCTGGATTTCCTGTTCTGGCAATTCCGATGATTCGGAGCAGACAGAAGTGATTTTGAGCGTCAATAAAAACACGTTGATTGCTGACGGAAAGGATGTTATAACCTTTACGGTAATGCATGCGGGAATAGATGTAACTGCTGATGCAATCATCCGTTCCGTGATGGATGGGCAAACCTTGGATGGAAGCACGTTTTCTACTTCTAAAGCCGGAACCTATGCTTTTGAGGCATCTTATGGCAACTATGTATCCAAATTGATAACAATAGTTGCGAGTGCCGCACCAGGTACACCTTCTAAGTTTGTAAGACGTATTTGTGCAATGGAGTTTACCGGAACATGGTGTGCCATGTGTCCGGCAGGAATGACCCGTTTGAATTATCTGATAAGTTCGAGTTATGAGGGTGTTGTTTATCTGATGTCATTCCATGTTGATGGTACAAGTGCTGATCCGATGACAATCGAACAGTCTTCGCTCCTTTCCAGAAAGTTTTCTATCTCCAGTTATCCTTCATGTGTGGTTGATATGCGTGAGGCAATGGGGTTGTCTGAAAATTATAGTGTCATGCGGACTGTATTTAATAAGTCTTTGGAGGAGTATCCTGCATCTTGCGGAGTGGCCATCCAGTCACAATATAACGGACAGGCTGATGTGACGGTAAGCGTTAAATCGGAAAAAAGCGCTGAATATCGTTTGATTTTATATGCGGTAGAAAACGGATTGAAATATCAACAAAATGACGGAGGAATTTATCGTGATTACACACATAACCATGTGGTACGTAAATTACTGTCTGCTACTGTTGATGGCGATAAATTGGGACATATAGCAGCCGGTAAAGAGAAAAGCATAAGTTATACTGTTATAATGGAAGAAGGATGGAATGCGGAGAATCTTTCTTTTTATGCATTGGTTACCGATGAAAACGGATATGTAAATAATTTGGCTGTCTGCAAGGCAATTGATGGCGATGCCGATTATGAATATGTAAATGATTAATCACATTTATCACTTTTAATTATGAAGAAGAATTTAATTAGTTTATTACTCATGTTGGGATTTATCTTTGTGATAAGTCCTATGGTCCTTTCGTGTTCGGATAGTGAAGAACCGGGTGTAGAACCTGATGTACCAGTGAATCCGGATGTTCCGCTTCCTCCAAATCCGACACCAATAAGATGGGTTGAGAATGAAGTGGACGGTGGCGAACGTGGAGTAGGTATAAAAGTTACCAGTAACACTGAACATAATTTTGTATTTGAGTGTACTCCGGGTTCTAAAGTCCAATCTTATCGGTTGGATGTATATCCTTTATGTCGTATGTACAATTACTTATTCGAAAGTGTAGGGACAGGAGTACAAGCAACAGAGGAAGAGGTGGAAGATTTGATAATGGAGGCTATCTATAATTCTGAGGGGGCCGGTGCTTATACATTCAATAGGAAAACATTGGGAGACAGTTACCCGAATACTGAATTTGACTGGGCTAATTCGAAATATTCCCAATCGGAAATCGTACCCGGAGCAGAATATCTGATTATAACTGTCGGTTGTAATGATGAAGGCGGACAGAATCCTGCAGATATGAAAATCTGTTATCTAAAAACGCCGGTTCAGAGTGTGATAGGCACTCCTCGTGTGGATATTGATGTTACTACAAGTTATCATGCAGTTGGTATCCAATATCTCCCCAATACGGACAGTAAGTATTTCTATCAGTTCTGTGGAGATTCAGAACCTATTGATGCATTTATAAATACGTATGGAAAGTCGATGTATATAGACTTTATGAGACACTGGATTCAAAAAGCGGAAGATGCACAGGTTCCTCAAGAGGAATTGTATTATACGGTGGATTTTGGTTATACAGCAGATGCGAAAAGAATGATAACCGCTACCAGCATCGGGTTGGATGAGAACAAGACTCCGGGTGAATATGTCCGTCAGGACTTTCATTTGAAAGAAATAGACCCGAATGCAGAATTGCCGGAATGTAATCTACAAATTAGTAGGATTGGTGCTTCCATGGTTGATATGAATGTGGAAATGAAAGACAATTGCGTTGCCATGTTTTATCGTATATTCAGTGCTTCTGACTGGGCTCCTTATGAAAATGCAGATGAAGCAACCATGACCACTTTGGCACGAACTTTAGACCAGGAGGGATGGGGTGTGAAAAATACGAATTTCGCTCAAAAAGGTTCCTATAAAGGTACAGAATTCCAATTTGATTTGCTTCCTGATGCTCCTTATGTAGTGGCTTACATTGGGCGTAATGAGTATGGGCAGTTATCCAAAGAAGTAAAGCATGCTTCATTTTCTACCAAAGCGCGTATTACTGATACTCCGGATGCATCTGAAGCTGATATTGATATAACGATCACTGATCCGGGACGTACAAGTCTGAAACTGAATTATTCATATAATCAGAAAACAGCCGTATTCTATCATCAGTATATTATGACACCGGATTTACTGGAAGATGCTAATAAAGCGGAATTAATCAATTATTTATTGTCTGCGGATTCCAATGTATGGCCTGCTAATGCGACAGGAGGAGTGGAAAGCTTTACCTGGACAGGATTGGACCCGGCTACCGAATATATATTTGCATATATGGCGGAAGACTGGAATGGCGTATTGACGGATGTGAAGATTGTAAAAGCTACTACCGAAGCAATTGTGGCAGGTCCGAATCCAACTATGGAATTACGTGCATATATGAGTGAAATGAATAATTTCACTGTCCAGTTTTCCATCATAAAGGATGTGGCTAAAGTTTATCATACAATTCTTGAAGATACGTATTCTGCAAGTGGTGATTATACCTATCAGGAGTGTATGGATGTATGGAAGGAACATTGTTTGGATTATGGCTTGACAACAGTAAATTCAACGACTCAATCATACGATAAGACAAGTGAAGCCAAACGTTTAGTTGCTTTATGTGTACCAATTGGGGCAGATAGTGATGGCAATGAAGTTATTGGCGACCTTTATACTGTATTCTATGATAAAGATAAAGGTATTATTACTGATCCTTCTGTATTGTTCCCGGATGCTCCGAAATCAGTAAAGGGTATGATAGGAACAGCAAAACCACAAGTTATAAAGAAAGATAGACGGATTCCTGCAAATACGATTATTAAGGAGAAAGTGGATAAGAGTACTCCTGGGGCGATGATGAGCGGAAGTACTATTTATCTTGATTTGAAGAAACTGGGTAAACATCCTCACGCCAAATAAATAGTATTGGCACAATTATTCCGCACGATAGCGTGAAAGTCTGTCGTGCGGTTTTCTCTAATCATCTAAATTATCATGGATATGAGAAGAAAATATTTTTTATGTAGTATGGGGAAATATGTATGTTTCCTGGCAGTATGTGTGGTAATGTTGTCGTCATGTTATAATGACGATGATTTAAAAAACTCAATTTCCGGTCTGGAAGACCGCATGGATAAGTTGGAAGCTTCGTTACAAAGTGTACAGACGGATATTTCCACATTGAAGACACTGACAGATGCTTTATCTCAAAATAAATCAATCGCTTCTGTATTGGAGAATGAAGACGGAAGTTATACAATTAAGTTTTCAGATAAGACAGAAGTAACTATTCGTAATGGTGAAAATGGGGAGGATGCTCCGAAAATAACCGTGATAAAGAACGAAGAGGATGGTATCTATTATTGGGGAATAACTAGTACAGACGGTAAAAAGACATTTTTGAAAGATGGAGAAGGAAAAATGATGCCTGTAACGGCTGCCGCTCCTAAGATTCGCATTAATACGAATACGAAAGAGTGGGAGATTTCTACGGACGGTGGAAAGACTTGGGAACCTACTGGTGTTTACGCATCCGGAGAAGGAACGGGGGATACCTCTCTTTTTAGTGGAGTTAGTCAGGATGATGATTATGCGTATTTTACTCTGAAAGATGGCACAATATTAAAGTTGTCGAAATCTAAGGAACTGAAATGTGATATATTGTCCGGAAAGCAATACTTTACGAATGGTGAGGAGAAATTGATTTCAGTTGAAATGAGTGGAATTTCGAAATATACCGTAACAAAACCTGATGGTTGGAAAGCTTCCCTGACAGGAAAAGGGCTGACTATTACTGCTCCTGTGGCAGAAAATCAGTATGCGGAGACGAGTGGCAAAGTAGCTATAATGGCTGGGGCATCTAACGGACAGAGTATTATCGCAGAGATTCCCGTAATCATAGGGGATGCTCCTATAGTTATATCTACTGTAGGGCAGACAGTTTCTACTACTTTGACGAATGGCATAGAAATGTATTATTTGGGAGTATTGGAAATCAATGAATATAGTGCAGAGGCTGTAGCAGAATTAGTAAACGGATATACTGCCCGTATGTATATGAAGACAGAGGCTCTTAATAAAATGCCGTTGGCTGAACTGATAGGTAAGGATCCCGAAGCCGGAAAGACGTATATGATTTGGGCAGTGCCTTCATCTGAAGCTGGTAGTGCATATTTGCCTGATGATGTGATTGCCAGCGTGATTAAGACTGCTGCAACTGTAGAACTGAAGGTTTCGGATATTACTTTTGAAGGTGCAACGGTTTCTGCAATTAGAAAGGGCTGTGACGTTTTTTACACAGGGATTTTAGATAAGTCCAATTATTCACCAGAAGGGGTTATTGACGATTTGGCTTATGGTGGCGGAACTAAACAGTATTCGGATTATAATGGGCCATTGGAGGGAAAAGTGTTGGATTTTCTTCCGAAAGTAATATCAGGAACAACATACGTACTTTGGGCTATCCCTTATAAAGAAGAAAAGGGGTATAAAACAGAAGAACTAGTAGCGGTGGAGATTCCCGTTCCTGCGTTGACGTATGACGGAGCAGCGACTGTAAGTGTTAGTGGTATTGTTGCTACAGTTTCAAGTGTAAGTGCGACCATTACTCCCGGAACTGACTGCTATAAGTTCTATTATTCTTATATGAAAGAACAGACTTTGGCAAATTATGGCACTGACAAAGAAGTTATTTCCTATCTTATCAAAAACGGAGATTCTTCCAAAGAGGCAAAAAACTTTGAAAGAGCTTCTTTAGAACCGGGAACAAAAGGCTTTTTGGTTGCAGTAGCATTAAATGACAAAGGACAACTTGGATCATTAGTGAAAGTGCAAGCCGATTCTAGGGAAATATCTTATAACCCTTCAATTTCGGTGGATGTGGCAATAGAGGCAGGAACTGTTTCTACGACTTTAACGCTGACCCCGACCGGAAATCCGGTGAAATTCCGTTATGTCCACATGAAATTGAGTGATTTCAAAAGCTATCCGTATTGGGGAAATGAAGAGACAGTAAAGCAAGCATTAATTATGAATGATAATGTTACTGAAATTGTTGCTGCTGAACTGAAGAATCATCAACTGGTGATTGAGGATATTGCATTTAATTCAGAATATGTACTGTTTATGATAGCAGTTGATGCTGATGGTAATCCTTCTTCGACTGTGACAAAGAAGGAATATACAAGTGCAAAGCCGACTTATGTGCGAAAAGAAAGGGACGCCGATTTGTGGAATGCCAGTGTTCCGGAAGTAACAATTGACAAGATAGAAAAAGACAAATTCTACACCGTTTCTTATACTGTGAAACCGAAGTCTGCCTGCAAAGTCTTTTATGTATTTGCAGGACCGGCAGATTACCTGACTGGTATGTATGATGAACAAATCAGGTATGTGATGCAAAATGGTGTAAAACAAACAACAACTTATTCGGGAAGTACTTATGGAACATTGCCAACTAATATCAATGTTACCTGGATAGATGAAGAAGGACGTTTTTACGAGGTTTCTAAAACTGTAGTAGATGCTCCGACGCAATAATTTTAATTTCTAATTTAATAAAATAATAGATGAAAAACTTATTTAATAGCTTTTATAGTGTAGTATTGCTTGCTTTGTGTCTGATTGCTTTCAGCAATTGTTCGGATAGTGATGACGAAGGGGAAGTTGGCGGTACGGACAATGGAATCACTGCAATTAGCAGTGAAACGGAAAAGACTGTTTCACTTTATGGGGAAACTGTTGAAATCTCGTTTACTGCTTCTGGAAAATGGACTCCTTCTTTACAATACTCTACAGGATCGGACTGGGCGGCTATTACTAATACCAGTGGTAGTTCTGCTGCCGGTAAAGGAGGATTCAGGGTAAAAGTTGATAAAAATGAAGCCGGACAGGAACGAATACTGACAGTACTTGTGCAAGTTGAGGGATATAAAACACCTGAAGTTGTATGTACTATAACACAATCAGGATCTGGTGACGTATCTTCTGCGGATATTGCTTTAAACGAATTTATGCATAACTATTTGAAGGAACATTATCTATTCAAGGATGAGTATAATACACTGGAAGTTGATTGCAAAAATGTTTCGTATGATAACTTTTTATCTACCTACCTTTTGAAGATGAAAACAAATACAGAAGATGGAGGAATTTCCCGTGCATATTCTGTGAATGCCGGTCAACGTTATATTTATTCATATATTGAAAAAGTGGGTTCTAGCGATACTCGTGCCACAACTCGTGCTACAAGCATGGTAGGAACAGGATTAGGAACATTTTTCTCTTCCTATATGGCAGATAGAACGACAATCGGTTTGTCTATTGGATATGTATTTGTTGATTCTCCTGCAGCAAAAGCTGGATTAAGACGCGGTGATGTAATTGTTGCTGTGAATGGGGTAACTTTGAATAAAAACAACTACCAGCAATACATGAATGCATTATATTATGCAAGTGGAGGAGAATCATTCAATATTGGATATAGACGCTACGTGCCTAATGAAGATTTGCAAAAATATGAATTGGTAGATGGAAGTGTTATTTTGACGACAGGTACTTATAATAACAATCCGGTACTTTATTCTATGTTTATAAAAGAAAAAGAAGGTAATTTGAATGTGGCTTACCTTGTTTATCAAGGTTTTGATTTGAATTATGCGGAAGAGTTAAAATATATGATACAGCAGTTCAAAACGGAAGGTATTACCGATTTAATCTTGGATTTACGTTATAATTACGGAGGTGCGGTTGAATTGTCACGCTATTTATCAGCTTCTATTGCAGGTTCTTCACATCGTTCTGATGTTTTCATGAGGATGCAACGTAGTTCTGGTGCAGATGAATATATTCGGTTTGGTGATGGAGATGATTTAGGTTTGAATTCCATACGGATTATCTGTTCGGAAGAGACAGCTTCTTCCAGTGAATTGGTAATTAGTGGATTAAGAGGAATTGATTTCCCTGTAAAACTATTTGGTAGTCGTACTGAAGGAAAAAATGTAGGTATGGAGGTACAAGAGTATAAATATGGTAACTCTTATTACGAATTTGCTCCGATTACTTTCCGTTCGTTCAATGCAAAGGATTGGGGGGATTATGCTGATGGAATTGAGCCAGATGTAATGTTGAATAATCAAAATGCAGACTATACGGATGATATTGATAATGCGTTTCCGTATGCTTTTGGAGATTGGGATAACTTCGATTTCAATTTACCGTTATGGTATGCTTTGTGTGATATTCAAGGAGTGGAACCCAATACAGGCAAAGCTAAAGTTCGCAGTGGAAAGATGAAAATGGAACGTCCACAAATGGATGGAATTCAAAGATTACCATCTGTGTCTGTGAAACGCTCAATAGGAACTTTTGGCTCTGTTATTTATAATAAGCCGGAGGTAGAAAACTTATATTAGTAAGACTAAATCTCTTGTGAAATAAATTTTCTCTTAAGTTAAAGGGGATGCTTCTCGGTAAGGTGTTAGTGAGGGCATCCCCATTTTGCTTCATAAATGAATAGAAACAAAATGGAATATTATGATGAATAAATCGTTATATAAATTAATCATATTCATTGGAATGTTAGGATTAATAAGCAGTTGTTCGGATGATGATTCTGAAAGTAAATCACAATATGAAGTCGTGGATAATGTGGTAACTAACTGGTATTCAACCTCTCATTACGAAAAAACACTACCTTTAAGTGAATTATTATGTATTGGGGAGAGTGATAAATGTCCTTTGTCTAATACATACATATCAATAGTAAATTATGATTCTGAATATCCGATAGTCATACCGAGAGGTGCCTATCAAGGGAATGAGTATGGATTTTGGATAGATAGACCTGTACCTGCCGATGGGGCTATGAAGGAAATATTTAATTCTAATTGGTATGCGACTGTTATAGTATTATATGGTGGTGAAGGAACATACAATTTTGCTGTAAGAATTTACAATCCTACTTTAAACAAATATTTTGTAACCAAGCCATATCAATTGAAAGTATGGAGAGAAGGAGTAGAGGGGGAGTATAAGTGGTTTCGTTCTATTACGCAGGTAAATAATTAATTAACTAAAAAAAAGAATACTATGAATGATAAAAATATGATGAGTTTCTTGTTCTATTGTTTGGTGGCTTCTTTTTGCTTTTCATGCAGTAGCAATCTGGAGGAGTTGGTAATTAAAGATAAAACAACTTCAGAGAAAATAAAAACTAGAGGACTAGAAAGTTATTCTTCTATTCTTGAGGCTGATAAAGCAATATTAGCAGCTCATGGGTATGATACCATAGCAATAGTAGATTGTGATTCTTTTTATTTGGTTGAGTCAGAACTTATTTTTAAGAAATCAAGATTACAAGAATTACGTGAACAACCTGAAGCACGTTTGAATTATAAAAGACGGATAAATCCTGAATGTTATCGAATGCATCTGATACTTTATGATAACCAATATAGTAATGAAACTATTTTTAAAGAGGCTGTAGCGGAATGGAATAAATTGAGCAAATGCTGCCTACATTTTAGTACTTATTTTGATACGTTTTTACCTAAAAACCGCCCATTAATAGATGTTTTCTTCCAAGATAATGCAAATTCTATGAGTTCATCGGAATTTATACGTGTTGCTGGAGTTATAAATGGTAACGTTGGAAATAAAATATACATAAATACTAAATATAAATACTGGTCAGAATTGACTAAAGACCAAAAGAAGTATGCTTTGATGCATGCTATAGGACATTTAGTAGGTTTGGAACATTCCAGTGAATATGATACTTCTATTATGCAACCAGAAGCGGGATTGGCAACAAATAAAAATCTCTGGAATGGATTTTCTTTTGAAGATAAAGTTCTTATTCCTGAATTATATCAATTGAATCCGGCTAAAACTCAAATTGATTATAACCCGACTCCTGAAGACAACAAGGGTGCAATGAAACTAAAAATAGGAGTGAAATATACTGTTACAACTTCATATACGTATGAGTGGTGCTATAATCCCAAATATACAATTACGGCAGAACCAATTAGCAATCCAGGATCTTATGAATTTAAGAAAATAGGTGAAAATTCATTCGATTTATGCTTCACGGAAGCTGGAGGATGTATTGTTACTTTTGTAGTAACTGATGATATAGATGGTACTGAGTATAAATATACAAAGAAGTTTAATGCTGCTTATGATAAACCAACCTTTACAGTTCCAAGTAGTATTGAACTTGGAGAGTATTATGATTTCAAAGTAGCGTATCAGGAGGATGGATTTATACCTACTTTTAAAATTACTGTAGAAGAAAGTACGTTTGATAATAATACAGCACAAAGTGTTTCGATAGTACAAGTAAACAATGGACATGTGCGAATTAAATTTAATGACTATGGAAATTATAAAGTTACAGCAAGAGTTTCCAATAATAGAAATATCCCGGCGAGGTATTTTTATTTTTCCAAATATTATCGTCCCGATTATAATGTGACTTTTACAGAAGAGGGAAAAGTGAATGAAGGAAATGTTAGTTTACCTCCAAGTAAACCAAGTCAGCCAACAGGAGAAAATAGGCTAGAACGTTATAGATATGATATAAGCATGGGGCAAGCATCGACATTTGAACACCGTGTGGCTTGTGATATTAAAACTACATATATTCAGAACTTCTTAAAGTTTCGTCGTATCGATCGTAGCTATATCGAAGACTCTGCACCCCGTGTCTTTCGTGCGGGAGAGTCCGCCCAATTGGGGGTAACAGTTTATAGTATGTATCATCCGGACTCAATAAATTACGTGGATCATCATTCTATTCTTTATCCTCTTAAATGTGAAGTCGTATATCCTAAAGATGCTTGCTATTTGATAAAATAAGGGTGAAAAGGATATTAATAGATTATAATTTAGAACTTAGAAAATGAGAATTATTTTATTTTTATTATTGAGTTGGTACACTATCGGAAATATACAAGCACAAATCAAAGAGCCTGTAAAGTTCAAAAATGAGTTGAGAATGACATCTGAAACGGAAGCGGAAATCGTATTTACCGCTTCGATAGAAAAAGGATGGCATGTATACTCGACTGGGCTAGGGGATGATGGGCCTATTTCCGCTACTTTCAACATCAATGCGAGTAGTCATGTAGAAACAATGGGTAAATTGCAACCTGTTGGAAAAGAAATCAGCATCTATGATAAGATGTTTGAGATGAATGTGCGCTATTTTGAAGATACGGTACAGTTTATCCAAAAAGTGAAATTTACAGGAAATGATTACTTTATGGATGGGTTTCTGGAGTTTGGAGCTTGTAACGATGAGAGCTGTTTACCTCCGACTCAAATTCCTTTTCAATATGGGAAAAAAGCAGAAGCAGATATAGCTGTTGCAAAAGAAGAGGAAGAGAGGCCGGCAAATGTGCTAGAGAAGCAATCGGAAAGTGATCTTTGGAAGCCGGTTATTAATGAACTGCAAGAGTTGGGGGAAGAACATTCTCAAGAGGATAAATCTTGGCTGTATGTCTTTGTCACTGGATTTCTTGGCGGTTTATTGGCTTTGTTCACTCCTTGTGTATGGCCGATTATTCCTATGACTGTGAGTTTTTTCCTGAAAAGAAACAAAGACAAGAAGAAAGGGATTCGGGATGCATGGACTTATGGTGCTTCGATTGTGGTGATTTATGTAACACTGGGATTAGCAATTACTTTAATATTTGGTGCTAGTGCATTGAACGCTTTATCAACGAATGCCGTATTCAATATTCTTTTTTTCTTGATGCTGATTATTTTTGCTGCTTCTTTCTTTGGGGCATTTGAACTTACTTTGCCTTCTAAATGGAGTAATGCTGTGGATAGCAAAGCGGAAGCGACGAGTGGGCTGCTAAGTATTTTTCTGATGGCATTTACGTTATCTCTGGTGTCTTTCTCTTGTACAGGGCCTATTATTGGATTTTTGCTCGTACAGGTTTCTACAACTGGTAGTGTGATTGCTCCTGCTATTGGAATGTTAGGCTTTGCCATCGCTTTGGCTTTACCATTCACACTGTTTGCTCTTTTTCCTTCGTGGCTGAAATCAATGCCTAAGTCAGGAGGGTGGATGAATGTAATTAAAGTGACATTGGGCTTTCTGGAACTGGCTTTTGCCTTGAAATTCTTGTCGGTTGCGGATTTAGCTTATGGCTGGAGGATTCTGGACAGAGAAACCTTCCTTGCATTATGGATTGTGATTTTCGGACTGATGGGGTTATATCTGTTAGGAAAGATCAAGTTTCCGCATGACGGTGATGAAAGTAGGGTAGGCGTAGCCCGCTTCTTTCTTGCACTTGTCTCTTTAGCGTTTGCTGTGTATATGATCCCCGGACTTTGGGGAGCACCTTTGAAAGCTGTCAGTGCATTTGCTCCTCCTGTGATGACACAGGACTTTAATCTATATTCGAATGAGGTTCACCCCAGATTCAAGAACTATGATATTGGGATGGAGTATGCACGGCAACAGGGAATGCCTGTGATGGTCGACTTTACCGGATATGGTTGTGTGAATTGTCGTAAGATGGAGGCGGCTGTATGGACAGATAGTAAGGTAGGCGGTATCATCAATGATCAATATGTGCTTATCTCTTTGTATGTAGATGATAAGACTCCATTGAATGAGCCGCTCAAAGTAACGGAAAATGGAACGGAACGTACCTTACGCACGGTAGGGGATAAATGGAGCTATCTGCAACGTGTGAAGTTTGGAGCAAATGCACAGCCTTTTTATGTATTGCTGGATAATGACGGGAATCCGTTGAATAAGTCGTATGCATATAATGAAGATATTACTTCTTATATTGAGTTTTTACAGAAAGGATTGGAACATTACGTAAAATGAATTTAGTCATTGATTCTCTTTTTAACCTGGACTCGTGATCGATAGGATTAGAAAAGGAATTTGTTTTTAGGTAGTGGGACCGGCATACAAAGCGTGACTTTGTTTGCCGGTCTTTTTTATGCTCCCTTGTCCCTCTGCTTGTCGCTTTTTTCCAGGTATTGGGTTGATTATTTGCTATAAATGCTGTTTGTAGGCTCTGTAGTGCCGATAATCGCTTGTCGTTTCATGTCCGTTGAATATGTCGCATCTTTGCATTGTTAACGTTAGCGAAGTAATTATTAAACAGTATTCATTAAAAAAAAGAAAAGTATTATGGCAATTAGATTTAAAAGAGTTCAACGTCTGTGTGATCCGACAAACAAAGAGGCAGGAAAGAAAGTGTATCCGGTGATTTCTTATCAATATGATACGAGCGCTACACTGGATGAGTTTGCAAAAGAAATCTCTTCTACTTCCGGTGTAAGTGAGGGTGAAACAATTAGTGTATTGAAAGATTTTCGTACACTTCTACGTAAGACATTACTTTCAGGCCGTTCAGTGAACATTAAGGGATTGGGTTACTTTTTCCTTTCAGCTCAAAGCAAAGGAACGGAAAAGGCGGAAAATTTTACTGTATCCGACATCAGTGGTCTGCGGGTTTGTTTTCGTGCGAATTCGGATATCCGTCTCTTTACGGGAACTTCAACGCGTTCGGATGGATTGAAGTTTAAGGATTTGGATCATATCAACGACTCAAGTATCATCGACGGTGATTCAGGCGAAGGAGGCGAAGCACCGGATCCTGACGGAGGTGCAGGAGGTAATGGTGAAGCACCCGATCCGGCAGCTTGATAAACGGAAAGTCGGGAATTAGCGATTTTGTATGGAATGGGGCTTCGGCCTCATTCTTTCTTTATAACTACATAAATAGATCAATATGCAAATAACTACAATCCTTGCTTTTATTACTGCTATGGGTGGTTTGGAAGCGGTGAAATGGATGGTGAGATATATCTCTTGCCGGAAAACGGATGCACGGAAAGAAGAGGCAGACGTGAGCAGTCTGGAAGAAGAAAATCGTCGTAAAAAGGTGGATTGGCTGGAAGATCGCCTGGCACAGCGGGACGAGAAAATAGACGGGCTTTATATCGAGCTTCGCAAGGAGCAGGAAGAGAAGATCGACTGGATACATAAATGCCATGAGGTGGAGTTGGCACAGAAAGAGTCGGAGGTGAAAAAGTGTGAGATCAGAGGGTGTGTGAAGCGCATTCCTCCTTCGGAATATTAATGAGGTTAGTTGATAAAAATAAAATGTCATGAGAAAGATAGATTCTATTATAGTGCATTGCTCGGCAACAAAAGCCGGACAGGACTTTACCGCCGCAGATATTGACCGTTGGCACCGGGAACGTGGGTTCAACGGCATCGGATATCATTATGTTATCCGTCTGGACGGAAGACTGGAGAAAGGAAGGGAAATTGATTTGCCTGGAGCACATTGCAAAGGTTGGAATGAGCGAAGTATCGGGCTCTGTTATATCGGGGGATTGGATGAGAACGGACATCCGGCAGATACTCGGACAAATGTTCAAAAACGGGTGCTTTATCAAGTAATAATGGATTTGCAACGGGAATATACTATTCTTCAGGTATTGGGACACCGGGATACTTCGCCGGATTTGAATGGAGACGGGGTGATCGAACCTTATGAATATGTGAAAGCGTGTCCTTGTTTTGATGTGAGGGAGTTTATGAAGAGTGGGAGGGAGCTGCTGTTTGTTTTATTGTTGGGGTTCGTTCTTCCGGGGGTGCTTTCGGGATGTAGGACTAAGAAGGAAGTTATCAGTAGGAGCAGTGAGGTGCAGATGGATTCAAGTTCTTCCGGGCATTCTTCCCATGTGGCTTCGTATGATGTTAATCAGGAAAGGAAGATGCTGGAACGGATGGAGGAGTCTACCGAACAAATATTGGTAGTATTGGGGAAAGATACTGCGACAGGGGATTTCTCTTCCACCTGTTTTATTTCAGGTAGCAGAAAGACGGTGAATAAGGTTTTTGAAAAGAAAGAGAGGATAGATGAGAAAGAAGATACTCAAATATCATCTTTCATCGACACGAATCATCATAAAGTGGTTTGTGAGGAGGAAGAGAATAGCTTATATTATAGGAAAAATATAAGTTGGATGCTAATAATTAGTATATCGGCATTGATGTTACTTTACTTTATTTATAAAAAGAGGAGAATTCTTTTTTGAGGATTTGCATAGAAATATATAGAATAATACTATCTTTGTAGAGGTATATCGGGCTTAATGGAGTGATTGTTCAATAATATTCATATTCATCATCGGGATATACAATGAGAATGAGGGCGAATTTTTCTATTGTGATAATTGGAATTGTATAGCCCTAAATGTGCGAATAACGTAAAAGTGGTAGCTTTTGAGTTTAAATTTTGCATATACTGAAACAGGCTATTTTAAAATATTAGCTATTAGTCTTGTTTGTAAACAGATATTGTTCTCTTAAACATGAATACAATTTGCCATATTCGTGATTATACGGACCTTTGCAGAAGGTAACTAACAAACAATATTAGGGATTAATGATTATATATAATAGTCGATTAGCAAAATGTCTTCTCGATAAAAAAACATTCTTTTATGATTTTTGGGTGCTACTTTACCCGTTATAAGCAATTAGAATTTTGGGAGGAAATGGAAAACCGGATTCATGTAAGGCAATACATGGAATACTTTTTGCCTGCATTGTTATCAGCAGTAGGAGTATCGCTATGAGTGAAGCTATCATCATCAAGATGGGCTGACTAAGATAAAGATCCCTTGTGGATCGGCTGCCTGTGAAGGTCGCTCTATTGTTTGTTTTGTTTGTGTTTTGGTGCACCTTTATTCTGTTGAAGAATAGGGTGCACTCTTTTTATGGTTATGTAATAGTTTAAATATATCTTTGAAGAAAAAAAGAAGATGGGTGAAAAAGCTTCAATGTGGAATCTTTGGCATGGCTGTCACAAATTGAGTGAGGGCTGCCGCCATCGTTATGTGTATCGGACGGATGGTAAATATGGAAAAGACAGTTCGGTGGTGACAAAGACGGAGAAGTTTGATTTACCCTTGCTTCGGAAAAAGAACGGTACGTATAAGATACCTTCGGGCAATCTGGTATATACCTGTTTTACTTCGGATTTTCTGATAGAAGATGCTGACGAATGGCGTGCCGAAGCATGGGAGATGATGCGGATACGGCAGGACTTGCATTTTCTTTTTATAACCAAACGAATCGATCGATTACAACAGTGTCTGCCTACGGATTGGGGCGATGGATATGAGAACGTAACAATCTGCTGCACAATGGAGAATCAGGATAGAGTGGATTATCGTCTACCTATTTATAAAGAAATACCTATTAAACATAAAATTATTATCTGCGAGCCGCTACTTAGTCAGATTGATTTCAGAGGCGAGTTAGGGGATTGGGTGGAACAGGTGGTTGCCGGAGGGGAGTCTGGAAAGGAAGCCCGGATATGTGACTATGAGTGGGTGCTGGATATTCGGCAGCAATGTATAGGTGCGAATGTCGGCTTTTGGTTTAAACAGACTGGGAGTTATTTGCTCAAAGAGGGACATGAATATAAGATTGCCCGGCAGTTCCAACATTCGCAGGCGAGGAAGGCAGGATTGAATTATACGCCTGATAAACAAGAAATAAAAGGTTAGTTCAGATATTTTTTACTGAAAGCGAGGGTTGCTTGGCAATCTTCGCTTTTTTGTTTTATTGAGTACAAAATGCGGATAATCACGTCTTTTTATAAAGATATTGTGTAAATTTTAAATTATCCATATTAATGAAACAGATAAAACTGTTACTTCTTTTAGCTTCCGCCTCCGTTACGGGAGCACTTGCGCAAAGCAATGGATTGACGGATATGAGTCAGAGCCGTTTTGCGAAGATGGCGAATACCGGAATCGGTGCCGTACATTGGACGGATGGATTCTGGGGAGATCGTTTTCAGGTATTTAGCCGGACTTCCCTGCAAAGTATGTGGAACACTTGGAACGCGCCGGAGATCTCTCACGGTTTCCGTAATTTTGAGATTGCTGCCGGGGTATGCAAAGGAGAGCATTGGGGACCTCCATTTCATGACGGAGATATGTATAAATGGATGGAAGGTGTCGCTTCTGTCTATGCAGTTAATAAAGATCTGGAGTTGGACAAGTTAATGGATAACTTTATTACTTGTGTCGTAAAAGCCCAACGTGCAGACGGTTATATACATACGCCTGTTGTTATCGAAGAACTGAATAAAGGGATTGACTCTCATGCATTGGAGGATCAGCATAAACAAACGGTCATTGGAACGAAAGTAGGTGACGAGGATGAAAAAGGAGCTTTTGCGAATCGGTTGAACTTTGAGACTTATAATCTGGGACACTTGATGATGGCGGGTATTGTGCATCGTCGTGCCACCGGAAAAACTACTCTTTTTGATGCTGCTGTGAAAGCGACGGATTTCCTCTGTCATTTTTATGAAACGGCTTCTGCCGAACTGGCTCGTAATGCTATTTGTCCCTCTCATTATATGGGGGTAGTTGAAATGTACCGGGCTACCGGAAATCCCCGTTATCTGGAACTTTCAAAGAATCTGATTGATATCCGTGGCATGGTGGAGAACGGTACGGACGATAATCAGGACCGTATTCCTTTCCGCGATCAATATCGTGCGATGGGACATGCGGTACGTGCCAACTATCTGTATGCCGGAGTAGCGGATGTATATGCAGAAACCGGTGAGCAGCAATTAATGAAGAATCTGACTAGTATCTGGAATGATATCGTGACCCGGAAAATGTATGTGACCGGTGCTTGCGGTGCTCTTTATGATGGTACATCGCCCGATGGGACTTGCTATGAGCCGGATAGTATTCAGAAGGTACATCAGAGCTACGGACGTCCTTATCAGTTGCCGAATAATACAGCGCATAATGAAACATGTGCTAATATCGGAAATATGCTTTTCAACTGGCGTATGCTGGAAGTGACAGGGGATGCGAAATATGCTGATCTTGTAGAGACTTGTCTTTATAATAGTGTATTGAGCGGTATCAGTCTGGATGGAAAGAAGTATTTCTACACGAATCCGCTTCGTATCAGTGCCGATCTTCCTTACACACTTCGTTGGCCGAAGGAACGGACGGAATATATCAGTTGTTTCTGCTGTCCTCCGAACACATTGCGTACGCTGTGTCAGGCACAAAACTATGCATATACATTGAGTCCGGAAGGGATTTATTGCAATTTGTATGGGGCAAATACATTGACAACGACTTGGAAAGAGAAGGGAGAAGTAGCTCTGACACAGGAAACGGATTATCCTTGGGATGGAAATGTACGTGTAACATTGGATAAAGTTCCTCGTAAGGTAGGTACTTTCTCGCTCTTCTTACGTATTCCTGAATGGTGTGAAAAGGCTACGCTTAGGGTGAATGGGCAGCCGCTGCAAGTCAATGCGAAGGCAAATTCGTATGCGGAAGTAAATCGTGCATGGAAGAAGGGGGATATAGTGGAGCTGATGATGGATATGCCTGTCCGTTTGCTCGAAGCTCATCCGTTAGCAGAGGAGATTCGTAATCAGGTGGTCGTGAAGCGCGGGCCGTTGGTGTACTGTCTGGAAAGTATGGATATTGCAAACGGGGAAAAGATTGATAATGTATTGATTCCCGCTGATATAAAACTAACTCCGAAGAAAATCACAATCGAAGGCAGTCCGATTGTTGCACTCGAAGGGATGGCACGTCTGGCATCTGCAACTTCGTGGGAAGGAGTGCTTTACCGGTCGGTTGTTCAGGCTGAAAAGACAGTAAATATCCGCTTGATTCCTTATTATGCCTGGGGAAACAGAGGAAAGGGAGAAATGACTGTATGGATGCCTCTTGCCAGATAGTCCGGATTGTTTAGTATACAGAAATGAAAAAAAGTCATGAAAAAGTTATTTGTAACGGCTATATGTATCTTGTGCAATCACTGGCTATTGGCTGGAGAGATATGGATTTCTCCCAAGGGCAGTGACTTCAACGATGGAACTCGTCAATCTCCTAAAGCCACGCTGACTTCTGCCTTGCGACAAGCACGAGAATGGCGCAGGACAGAGGATAACCGTATTCAAGGTGGAATCACAATCTATATGGAGGGTGGAACGTATGCCTTCCATGAACCGGTTTTTATCCGTCCGGAAGATAGCGGAACCAAGGAATCGCCCACAATTATCCGTTCGGTAGGCGATGAAAAGGTGGTATTGAGTGGGGGAATCTGCATAAATGGCTGGAAGAAGCAAGGGAAAGTTTGGGTAGCAGATGTACCGGTATTTAATGGACGTCCATTGGATTTCCGCCAGTTGTGGGTGAATGGAAAAAAGGCTGTTCGTGCCCGTGATGTGGAGGATTTCGAAAAGATGAATCGCATTTGCAGTGTGGATGAGAAAAATGAAATTCTTTATGTGCCTGCAGTTTCCATTCGCAGACTTATTGATAATAAAGGGAATTTGAAAGCTAAATATGCCGAGATGGTATTACACCAGATGTGGTGTGTTGCCAATCTTCGGATTCGTTCAGTTGAAGTGCAGGGAGACAGCGCAGCAATACGTTTTCATCAACCGGAAAGCCGGATTCAGTTTGAGCATCCCTGGCCGCGTCCGATGGTGACGACGGACGGACATAATTCTGCTTTCTATCTGACAAATGCCCGCGAATTGCAGGATGTACCCGGAGAATGGTATCATGATATAGATGCCCGTAAAGTATATTATTATCCACGGGAAGGAGAGAAGATGCAGGAGGCGGAAGTGATCGTGCCTGCCGTTGAGACATTAGTACGGGTGGAAGGAACTTTGGATCGTCCTGTGTGTCATATTCGTTTTGAGAAAATTACTTTTTCCTATACTACGTGGATGCGTCCGTCAGAAAAAGGACATGTACCTCTTCAGGCAGGTATGTATCTGACAGATGGTTACCGGATTGATCCGAAAATGCAACGGAACTATTTGAATCATCCGTTGGATAACCAAGGATGGTTGGGACGTCCCGCAGCTGCTGTTTGTGTGGTTGCTGCAAGGCAGATTGATTTCGAGCGTTGCCGGTTCGAGCATTTAGGCTCGACCGGATTGGATTATGAAGAAGCGGTGCAAGGCGGTGTTGTTCGTGGCTGTCTCTTCCGCGATATTGCCGGAAATGGTCTGTTAGTCGGCAGTTTTTCTCCGGCTGCCCATGAAACGCATTTGCCATACGACCCTGCTGATCGTCGGGAAGTATGCACACAGCAACAAATCAATAATTGCTATTTCACGGAAATAGGCAATGAAGATTGGGGATGCCTTGCCATTGCTGCGGGATATGTAGGGGACGTCAATATCGAACATAATGAAATCAGTGAAGTGCCTTATAGTGGCATCAGTCTTGGTTGGGGATGGACGCAAACTGTGAATTGTATGCGTAATAACAGAGTACATGCCAATCTGATTCATCATTATGCGAAACACATGTATGATGTGGCAGGTATTTACACACTCGGTTCGCAGCCGAAAAGTTATGTAACGGAGAATTGCGTGCATAGTATTTATAAGCCGGGGTATGTGCACGATCCTAATCACTGGTTCTATCTTTATACGGATGAAGGTTCTTCCTTTATTACTGTACGTGATAATTGGACAGAAGGAGAGAAGTATCTGCAAAATGCCAATGGCCCCGGAAATGTATGGGAGAACAATGGCCCGAAGGTGGATAATGATGTTCGTGAACGTGCGGGACTGGAAGCAGGATATAAGGATTTACTGAATTATTAATAGCAGCCGATAAATAATCTTATTGTAAGATATGCTTCGTTCCACCATGGTGGAACGGAAAGATAACCTAGGCAGAACGAAAGGGAAACCATGGTGGAACTAAACGTCGACCACTGTGGAACGAATTATTTCTTACGATTCAGTTTGTTAGTAATAGAAAGAAAAATGAAAAAGAAATATATGATATTGCTTAGTGCCTTGTCTTTGGCAAGCAGCACATTTGCCCAGACCTGGATATGGTATCCGGGAGACTACGAGATCTGGTTGGGAAATCAAATGAATAACCGTCGTACGGAACGAGGTGCATTTTTTCCTCCTTTTTGGAAAACGGACAGTCATTATGTTGTCGTAGAATTCAGCAAGCAACTGAATCTTTCCGAGCCGGAAGAGATCTTTATTGCTGCCGAAGGAAAGTACAACGTCAAACTGGATGGAAAGCTCCAGTTCGGTATGCCGGAAACCATGTTGCTTCCGGTCGGAAAACATAATCTGAACATTAAAGTCTGGAATCAGGCAACTCCTCCCACTATTTATGTGAAGGGAAAAACGGTGAATTCAGACTCTTCCTGGCGTGTAACTTACGAAGATAAAGAATGGATTGACGAGAGCGGAAAAGCGAGTGACACATCTGCCACTATCTATATGGATGCCGGATGCTGGAACTTTGACGGAGCTACCCAACGTCCTTCCCAATTCAGTCTGATGCGTGAATCGCAGCAACCTGTTACGAAGTCAGAACAGTCTGAAGGAGGTATTCTTTATGATTTTGGAAAAGAAACATTCGGGTTCATCACATTGAAGAATCTTTCCGGAAAAGGAAAAATAGAAATTTATTATGGTGAAAGCCCGGAAGAAGCAAAAGATAAAGCATATTGCGAAACATTGGACAAACTCTTGCTCGAACCGGGACAAGTGACCGACCTTGCTATCCGCAGCACTTCTCCTTTGAGTAATTCTGAAAACGAATATACATTGGAGAACAGCAAAGCCTTCCGTTATGTCTATGTAACTCACGAGCCGGGTGTACAGATTGGAGAAGTCTCCATGCAATATGAATATCTTCCTGAAGAATACCGCGGAAATTTCCGTTGCAATGATGAAGAACTGAATCGTATTTGGGAAGTTGGCGCATACACCATGCATCTCACTACCCGCGAATTCTTCATTGATGGTATCAAACGTGACCGTTGGGTATGGAGTGGCGATGCCATCCAAAGTTATTTGATGAACTACTATCTTTTCTTTGATAACGAGTCCGTCAAACGTACAATTTGGCTACTTCGTGGCAAGGATCCTGTAACCAGCCACAGTAATACAATCATGGACTATACTTTCTATTGGTTCCTTAGTGTATATGACTATTATATGTATAGTGGCGACCGTCATTTTGTCAACCAACTATATCCACGTATGCAAACAATGATGGATTATGTGTTGGGACGTACCAATAAGAATGGCATGGTAGAAGGCATGACCGGCGATTGGGTATTTGTGGACTGGGCAGACGGCTATCTGGATAAGAAAGGCGAACTCTCTTTTGAACAAATCTTATTTTGCAGAAGTCTGGAAACGATGGCTTTGTGTGCGGAATTGGTTGGAGATGCCAATGGCAAACAGAAATACGAGAAACTGGCTGCTGCTTTGAAAGCAAAGTTAGAACCTGCCTTCTGGAATAACCAGAAACAGGCATTTGTACATAACTGTGTCAACGGTCAGCAAAGTGATGCGGTCACCCGCTATGCGAATATGTTTTCTGTCTTCTTTCAATATTTGAATGAAGATAAGCAACAAGCCATCAAACAGTCTGTTTTGCTAAATGACAGTATTCTGAAAATAACAACTCCCTATATGCGTTTTTACGAACTGGAAGCACTTTGTGCTCTTGGCGAACAGGATGCTGTAATGAAAGAAATGAAAGCCTATTGGGGAGGAATGTTGAAGGAAGGCGCTACCTCCTTCTGGGAAAAATATAACCCGGAAGAAACCGGAACGCAACATCTTGCCATGTATGGCCGTCCTTATGGAAAGAGTTTGTGCCATGCCTGGGGAGCGAGTCCTATCTACCTGTTGGGCAAATATTATCTGGGAGTGAAACCTGTAAAAGAAGGATATAAAGAGTTTGCTATTGCTCCTGTGTTGGGAGGATTGAAATGGATGGAAGGCACTGTCCCCACTCCAAATGGCAATATCCATGTCTATATGAACAGCAAAACGATGAAAGTAAAAGCAACAGAAGGGAAAGGCTATCTAACCATCAAAAGCCGTCGTCCACCTAAAGCAAATATCGGAACACCGGAAAAAGTGTCGGAAGGAATATGGCGGCTTTGGATCGATTCACCCGAAGAAAGAATTGTTACCTATCATTTATAATTCATTTGTTAATTAGTTAGTGGAGTAGTCCTTGATTAATGGATCCTCTTTTATAGTGGAGATTGTTAATCAGGGACTTTTTTTATAGGAATATGCATTGCCTTTTCTAAATTTTACTACTTTTGTTTTGTGAAAGACACTTAATTGTAATACGCCTTTTGTTCTTTTGGAAAAACAATTAAACAAAATCCAAGGAATGTTAGATAAATCAGCTCAATACACTCATACAGATGACGAGAAGCTCTTTTCCTTCATAGAAAAAGGAGATAAAGGAGCTTTTACACAGGCTTATGACAGATATCATAAGCTGCTATATGTATTAGCTTACCGTTATTTAATGAATGCAGACATGGCAGAAGATGTAGTGCAACATGTCTTTGCTCGTTTATGGGAATTTAGGTCGGAACTACATGTAGGAATCAGCCTTAAAAACTATCTGTTCACTATGACGAAAAATCATGTCTTAAATCTGATTCGTAATGAGAATAGTGCAATCAGCAAGAACTATGAGATAGCCCAATCGACGCCTGTCTACGAAGATAATCTGATAGAAAATCTGGAGAAGAAAGAATTGATGGTCTCTTTTTATAAAGCGGTAGATATGCTTCCGCCACAAAAACGTAGTATTTGTTTGATGAAAGTGAAAGAGGAACTAACGAATCAGGAAATAGCCGAACGGATGAATCTGTCTGTTAATACAGTCAAAACACATTATACGGAAGCATTGAAAATGCTACGTATTCATTTAAGTAAAATGCTAATAATTGTTACTTTTGTCACACTAATGACATATTTGAGTGTCCACTATTTAAGATAAAAAGAGAATGAATCGACCCACTGATAAACAAATAGAAGAAGTGCTTGCCGGAGTTGCTACACCGGAGGATGCAAAATTTGTGGCGGAATGGTTTGCCACAGAAGAAGGGAACACTTACCTGGATGCTGTGATGACTCGGGAGGCAGAACATTTAAAAGCCGAAACGGCAGAAATATATGTGGACCATACTATACCTTCAGAAAAGATGTACCATCAGATCCAAAAGAACATATCACGCAAACAGATCAAACGTATCTGCTTCCGTGTGGCTGCAATCTTAATTCCCGTCATTTTCCTGATAGGTCTTTATTTACAGATCAATTCCCGGGTGGATTTATTCGGCACTACGGAGTATGAGGAAATTCGTGTAGCCAAAGGAGAGCGGATACAGATGATGTTTCAAGACGGGACGCGAGTTTATATCAATTCAGATTCCTGGTTGAAGTATCCTAAAAAGTTCGGATTGAGTAAGCGGGAAGTTTTCTTGGTGGGAGAAGCCTATTTCGTGGTAGCCAAGAATAAAAAACGTCCGTTTATTGTTAATCTGAACGGACCTTCCGTTCATGTACTGGGTACTTCTTTTGATGTACAAGCCTACCCGGAGAATAAAGACATTGTGATCTGTCTGGATGAAGGACATGTAAACCTGACTCTCTCCTCTGCAAAAGAATACCCGTTACTGCCGGGCGAGAAACTGATATATAATAAAGAAAGTGACCAGTGCCGGATAATCAAAAACGATCATTCAAAGCAAGTCTCAATGTGGAAAGACAATGTGATTTCTTTTAAAGATACTCCGCTGACAGAAGTAGTCAAGGTTTTGAACCGCTGGTATAATGTAAACTTTAAGATAGAGGATGAGCAGGCATCGAAATATGTATATACGTTGACCTCGGATAATACGATACTGGAGAAAGTGCTTCAGGATTTGGAAAAGATTGCGCCGGTAAAATTTGAATATGATGAAGTCCGGAAAGAAGTGACAGTCCGAATGAAACAGGACGGAAAGAAGTAAAATATACTGGATAGGATAATAGAATGAGGACAGGCTGTGTATATACGCAGCCTTTACTGTTTTAGAATAAGAATGTTATGAAATAAATTAGGCTTATGCAAAAAAACTCTTTTTTCTCTCACCCGCTTTTTTGACTTGTGTGTCTACTAAGCATAAATGAGATTTTAAATCTAAGTTTAACTTTAATCAAAGCAAGTAGTATGAAACACAAAGTTCTGCTCGTATTGTTGCTGGGGATAATCATAAGCGTGTCCGCTTCTGCCCAAAAGGTGACAATGAATCTTAAACAAGTAAAGCTGGAGAAAGTATTCTCTGCTATTACACAGCAAACTGGTCTTACGGTGGCTTATAGCCGTACGATCGTCAATCCGGATCGAATAGTGACGGTAGAAGCAAAGAATCAGGAACTATCTAAAGTTCTGAATGATTTGTTTCTTGGTACTAACGTAAACTATGAGATCGGAAAAACAAAAATTTATTTGAAGGAGAAAGTTACGGATTTTGAACAACAGACCAGTAATGCGAACAAAAGAAATATATCCGGTCGGGTAGTCGATGAGAAAGGAGAGCCGATTATTGGCGCCAGTGTGATGGTGCAAGGCAGCTCTTTGGGTACAATAACGAATGTAGACGGACGTTATACTTTGGCTAATGTTCCCGAAAGCAGTACGATTACAGTCTCATACATCGGATATATTACGGTTAATTACGCTGCTACCAGCAGAAATCTGTCTCAAGTAGTTCTCCGCGAAGATAGTAAGACGCTGGAAGAAGTGGTAGTGGTGGGATATGGTACGCAAAAGAAAGTAAACCTGACTGGTGCCGTTGCTATCGTTTCGGGTGATGAACTGACGACCCGTTCTGCTGCCAACTTATCACAGCTTCTGCAAGGTTCTGTACCGAATATGAACGTAAACTTTAGTTCGGGACGTCCCGGACAAGGGGGAAGCTTCAATATCCGTGGAGTCAACTCCATTAGTGCGGATGCAGCACCTCTGACTATTATTGATGGAATCGAGGGAGATATAAATAAGGTAAACCCCAATGACGTAGAATCCATCAGTGTTTTAAAGGATGCTTCGGCTGCTGCCGGATATGGTGCCCGGGCTGCTTATGGAGTTATTTTGGTTACAACCAAGAATGGAAAGGTAGGCAAGACCAATGTCAGCTATAATGGTCGTTTCAGTTTTGGTGAAACGACAACTTCTACGGATTTTGAGACGCGTGGTTATTATTCGGCCGGTATCAATGATATGTTCTACAAAACATACCAGGGCGTCCCTTATACACATTATACCCAAGAAGATTACCATGAATTATGGATTCGCCGTAATGATAAAGTGGAAGATCCTTCCCGTCCATGGGTGGTAGAAAAAAACGGAGAGTATAAATATTACGGCAACTTTGACTGGTATAATTGTTTGTTTGATAATACCCGTCCCACTTGGGAGCATAACTTGACGGTTTCGGGAGGAACCGAAAAAGTGAAGTACATGCTATCAGGCAACTACTATAATCAGAAAGGAATTATCAGAATAGATCCGGACCGTTTTAAGAAATATACGTTCCGTTCGAAAATCATTGCCAATATCACTTCCTGGTTTGAATTGAGTAACAATACTTCCTATTACCATTCTGAATATACCTATCCGGGACTATCAGGAGTGAATGACGTTTTCACCAGAGCCGGGCGGCATGCTTTGGCAAGTATTGTGCCGATGCATCCGGATGGAACTCTGGTTTACAGAACAGGTTTGACAGACACAGGAGAAGTGGCAGATGGTGTTAGTGCCGTATTATTGAATGGCGGCCACCATAACCGGGATCGTGAATATGAGTTTGTAACTACGTTCGAGGCCGTATTGAAACCCATCAAACATTTTGAGGTTCGTGCAAACTACAGCTGGGCGCATTACAACCAGCAGAATTTGAATCGTTCCGTAGATGTATTATACTCCAGAAATCCGGGAGAAACAATCACAATGGATAACGGACGTACCAGAGGCAATTATTTGTCGGAAATACAAAACAACCAGATACGCCAAACTTTCAACTTATACGGGACGTATGACAATACCTTCGCAAATGCACATTCTGTAAAGGTCATTGTGGGAGGTAACTATGATTATAAGTATTTCAAGAAACTGGGAATGAAACGTAACGGGTTACTCTCTGAATCTCTCGATGATTTTAACCTGGCAAAAGGTGATGATATATCCATAACCGGAGGACAAGAGGAATATGCGATTCTTGGTTTTTTCTATCGTTTGAATTATGGATATAAAGACCGCTATCTATTTGAAGCCAGCGGACGTTATGACGGTAGTTCCCGTTTCCGTCGAGGACATCGTTTCGGTTTCTTCCCGTCGTTCTCTGCCGGATGGCGTGTCAGTGAAGAAGCCTTCTTTACACAAGCCAAAAACTATGTAAGTAATCTGAAACTAAGACTGTCTTACGGATCATTGGGAAATCAGAAAACAGTAGGCTATTATGACTATCTGCAACTGATTAATACCGGAGCGGTAATGAACTATGCTTTCGGAGATACTACGAAAGGCGATTATGCCTATGAGTCAGCTCCGAACTCTACCGATTTGACTTGGGAAACTGTAATCACAAAAAATATAGGTTTGGACTTGGGTTTTCTTAATAACCGTTTGAATGTATCTTTTGATGCATATATTCGTGATACCAAAGATATGTTGATGGCAGGAAAGACTTTGCCTGGCGTATATGGTGCCTCTTCTCCCAGAATGAATGTGGCAGACTTGCGTACGAAAGGGTGGGAAGCATCTGTTACTTGGGGAGATAGTTTTACTTTGGCAAGCAAGCCTTTCAACTACCGGATAATGGCTGGTATCGGAGATAACACCTCCAAAGTGACAAAATATGATAATCCCAACCGAACGCTGACTGATCCTTACGAAGGACAGCAGTTGGGCGAAATATGGGGATACGTAGTAGACGGTTATTTTAAAACGGATGAAGAAGCAAGGAATTATAAAGTGGACCAATCGTTCGTTAACCAAATGATTAATGCAAGCGCTTTGGATAATGGACTTCATGCCGGTGACCTCAAATTTGTCGATTTGGATGGTAACAACAAGATTGAACAGACAACATCAGCTAATGACCGGAAAGACATGAAAGTGATCGGTAACTCATTGCCGCGCTATAATTATAATTTCGGAATCTCTGCAGATTGGTATGGAATTGATTTTTCAGTTCTTTTTCAGGGCATTGGCAAACAAAATTGGTATCCTGGTGCTGAAACGTCCATGTTTTGGGGACCTTATTCCCGACCATACGCTAGTTTTATTCCTTCCGACTTTATGAGTCAGGTATGGAGTGAAGAAAATACAGATGCTTATTTCCCACGTCCCAGAGGATATGTGGCTCTCGGTAGTAATCGTGAATTAGCAGTGGTTAATACTAAATATTTGCAGAACTTGGCTTATTGCCGATTGAAGAATCTTTCTATTGGCTACACATTGCCGGATAAATGGCTTTCCAAAATAGGTTTCGAGAAAATACGTGTTTACTTTAGTGGTGAGAACTTGCTGACATTCACTAAGCTACATTCCGATTATATTGATCCGGAACAAGCATCGGCAAGTAACAGCTGGAAAACAAGTAAAAGTGACGCAAATATTTATCCCTGGGCAAAGACATACTCTTTTGGTGTAGATATAACGTTCTGATAATAACGAATATAAAGGAATATAGTATGAAAATAATGAAATATACATTGTGGGCGACTGTTGGTCTGTCGTTGTTATTTGCTTCTTGTGAAAGCATATTGGATATAAATCCGAAAGATCGCTTGACGACTAAGGATTATTTTACGAATGAAGAGCAATTACAGTTGTACAGTAACCAGTTCTATTCAAACAATTTTCCGGGTGACGGTGATATTTATAGGGACGATGCTGATGTGTTGATCGTATCACCTTTGGACGATGAAGTGAGCGGACAACGTGTCATTCCGGAAACGGGTGGAGGATGGAGTTGGAGTGCACTGCGATCAATTAATTTTTTATTGGATAATCTGGGAAACTGTAAAGATCAGAAAGTGCGCGATAAATATGAAGCCCTGGCACGCTTCTTCCGTGCTTATTTCTATTTTGAAAAGGTGAAACGTTTTGGAGATGTACCTTGGTACGATAAAGTACTCGGCTCGGATGATGCTGATTTATACAAAGCCAGGGATTCACGAGAATTTGTGATGGGAAAGATAATGGAAGATCTTAATTTTGCCATAGAGGTTTTTAAAGAAACCAACCGGACAAAAGAACTTTATCGTGTAACCTGGTGGACTGCCCAGGCATTAAAGTCACGTGTAGGATTATTTGAAGGTACTTATCGTAAATATCATGGATTGGGTGATTATGAGAAATACTTGAATGACTGTGTAAGTGCCTCTAATGAAATTATGACTGCTTCCGGAGGATATTCATTGTATCAATCCGGCTCACAGTCCTATCGTAATCTCTTTAAATCCGAGAATGCGATTGATGCGGAAATCATATTGGCAAGGGATTATAATAATGATTTGAGTTTGGTTCATAAAGTACAGGCTTTTGAGAATTCTCCGACATTAGGCCGCCCCGGACTTTCGAAAAAAATGGTCAATTATTATTTAATGAAGAACGGCAACCGTTTCACCGACCAGCCCAATTATGCAACAATGGAATTCAAGGATGAAATAGTCAATCGTGATCCGCGTTTAGCGCAAACAATCCGTACTTCAAATATAAATATGAATGTCACGATGACCGGATACCACTTGCTGAAATATGCAAATGATAATATGAGCTATACAGGTGATTCAAGCAATGACCTTCCTCTGTTCAGATTGGCAGAAGTTTATTTGAACTATGCCGAAGCAAAGGCAGAATTAGGCACACTGACGCAAACTGATATCGACAATACGGTAAACAAATTGCGGACACGTGCAGGAGTTACGGGAAAACTGAATATGAACGCAGCAAACCTTTCTCCGGACCCTTATATGTGTGCTCCGGAAACCGGTTATGTGAATATCACAGGAGATAATAAAGGGGTGATTCTGGAAATCCGCCGGGAACGTGCGATAGAGTTGGTCATGGAAGGCTTCCGTTATTATGATTTGATGCGCTGGAAAGAGGGGCAATGTATGGCCCAATCCTTTAAAGGATTTTATCTTCCTGCTACAGCTATCAATAAAGCGTATGATATCGATGGAGACGGAACAAATGATGTCTGTTTCTACACCACATCTTCGCAACCCAATGTTGGAAGTGTGACGTATGTAAAATTGGCTTCCGATGGAAGCGGCACCTTATTGTCAGAAGGTAATTATGGCAATTTATTGTGTTACAGTTGGATCGACCGTACCTGGAATGAGAACCGTGATTATCTATATCCGATACCAAGACAGGAAATAACCTTATCTAATGGTGTCGTAACCCAGAATCCGGGATGGAATGAATAACAAGTATAAAAGATATAAATAATAGATTTATGAAAAAGATAGTAATATACACATTGATTACCTTCATATTCTCTGTTTTCGCCAGCAGTTGTGAAGATAATAAAGACAATTCATTGTACTATCCTGATTTCACGTGGGATACAGGAGATGGCGAGGAAGACGAAGACCCCGTGACTGAAACGTCCATGCGTGTAGCAACTTATAACTTACAGGTGGAGACTGGTACAGGATGGACTAACCGACGGGAACGTGTGGCACAATTAATCAAAGACTACGATTTTGAGATTTGTGGATTCGAAGAAGCCAGTTGGGAACAACGTTCCTACTTAGGAACTCAACTTGCGAGTGATTATCAGATTCTCGCTTATGGTCGTGACACTGGAAATGACGATAATAAGGCAGGAGAGATGAGTGGCATTTTATATAAGAAGAGCCGCTACACATTACTGGATGCCGGACGTTTCTGGTTTTCCGAAACTCCGGAAATTCCTTCCAACGGATGGGATGAAACAAATTTCAAACGTTTCTGTGTATGGGGAAAATTCAAGGATAGCAAGACTCAAAAAGAATTTTATCTTTTTGAAACTCACATGCCTTTGGCTGATAATGCCAGAAAACATGCATGCCAAATGCTGGTGGATGCAGTTTCCGATAAAGCAAAAGACAATACTCCCGCATTTTGTACCGGCGACTTTAATGCGACTCCTGATGCTCCCGAAATAGCCACTACGATTTGCCAAAGTGGTATATTGAAAGATGCGTATCGGGAAGCGGCCGTTCAACACGGAGCTCTCTTTACATTTCCTTCTAAAAAGACCAGAATTGATTTTATTTTTGTGAAACATGCTACGGTGCTTTCTACCCGCACTATTGTCAGTTCTTTATCCGATCATTATCCTATGGTGATTGTAGTAGAAATCTAAAATAAAAATGAAGATTATGAAAAACAAATTTTATCATATAAGTACATATTCGGTAATGAGATATTGGACCATTTTATGGATGGCTGTTTTATCTTTCTCATGCTCTGATTTTAATCCGATGGATTCCTATAGCCGTATTCCGCCGGATAGAAACACAGACATAGATGACGGAGACGAGGGTGACGGAGCAGGCGGGCTTTTTGAAAAAGGTTATGGAACAATGAACAAACCTTATCTCGTTATGGATGTGATACAGATTCAGAATATGAGTGAAGCCTTGGTGAAAGGAAAGATGATTTATTTCCAGTTAGGGGCTGATATTGATATGAAGTCTGTATCTAATTGGGAACCATTGAACTCAAACGGTGACTATTATATCTATTTTGATGGAAATAACCATATTATAAAGAATTTCACCTGTACAGACAAGGCGTATGCTAGTTTTTTCGGTATTTTGGCCGGGACTTGTAAAAATGTCGGTTTCTATAATGCCCATGTAGAAGCAGCTACTAATAGTGGGGCAGGGGTTATCGGCGGTTATATCGGAGTGAAAGCTCCGAACGCTGTAGAGAAGACAGGGCAGGTGGAAAACTGTTACGTCTCCGGAAAAGTGAAAGGAAAGTATGCTGGTGGAATAGCTTCCCGTATGGGTAGACCGTATGGAGGACAGATTTGTTATATCAAAAACTGTTATTCCACAGCAGAGGTTATATCTACAGGAGATGAATGTGGAGGTATTGTAGGTTCTATGTATGAAAACAGTGAAGTGTCGTATTGCTATTCTACAGGTGTATTAATTGGAGCCAATTCAGTGGGAGGTATTGCTGCACTTCCTTCCGAAGGAGCTAAAATTACGTCCTGTGTTGCTTGGAACTGGAAAATAACAGGTCCTGCTGCCAGATCTGGACGTATCAGTGGAGTTTTGTCTCAAGGTGAAAATGGACATCAGGCGGATCCCGTCGCATCTGAATGTTATGCATGGGAGGATATGATTTGTACAGGATTTACTCCGGAGGATAATGCAGGTTCCGTTTCGACAGGAAAATATGATGGAGTGAGTGAAAGTGCTCTGACTTTGCAGAATAGCATTGCTAATTGGGGGACCCCATGGCATAATGTTGGGAATATAGATATGGGATTCCCTATTTTAGAGTGGCAATTGGATAGAGAAGATTATGCTAGTTATGGAGGACATGACAACGAACCGGAAGGAGATTTTGCCAATGGAGACGGAACTCAAAATAATCCTTATGTGATTGCTAATGCTATCCATATTCAGAATATGAGCAAAGCCCTCATTGAAAAACAAACGACTTATTTTGTCTTGAGTGCGGATATTGATATGCAGGGGATCAAGTGGGCACCTCTAAATGATGCTAATGGTTACCATAAATGGATTGATTTCGATGGACGCAATCATGTAATTAAAAACCTTACTTGTGAGTCAGGCACATATAGAAGCTTCTTCGGGGTATTGTGTGGAGAATGTAGAAATGTGGGATTTGTGGATGCAAATATCTCATCTCCGAATACTGGTATTGGCATCATAGCCGGTTATGTAGGATTGGCTGCCGGTGCAGAGAATTATACTGGAAAGATAACAAACTGCTATACTACCGGAGTACTGAAGGGGTCGGGAGCAGCAGGTGGAATTGGCGGTGTACTTGGTGGTTCGGGATATATCAAAAATTGCTATTCCAGTGCTACTGTTATTGATCAAATTGCTAACAATACAGGTAAAGCCGGTGGAATCATCGGAAGGGTGAATGGCAATGCCAGTGGAAGCAGTATTGAAAACTGTTATACTAGTGGTGATATCAATGCCATAGGTGGAGGAAATGCCGGAGGTATAGTCGGCAAAGTGGATGGCGGTAAATTAGTCATAAAAAATTGTATTGCTTGGAATAGTATGTTGGTTAGTACCGATAAAGCAAAGGTGGGACGTATAGTCGGAGGTACTGCCAATGCTACTTATGAAAATTGCTATGCTTATGACGGTGTGATTTTGAAAGCAGGAGAGGCTACATTTACCGTTTCAGATGAGACATCACCGTCCGGTAGTAGTTTCCAGGGAGTAGCTAAATCTGCTAACGAGCTGAAAAACACTGTCATAAACTGGGATTCTTCTCTTTGGAAAGAAGGAAGCAACGGCTATCCGGTATTTAAATGGAGTAAATAAATTGATACTTAATGATTTGTAATATGAAGTGTTCTATAAATAAGAAATATTATTTTCTACTTTTGATTTTACTTTTTGCCGGAGGTCTTCCGGCAAAATCTTCCAACTTAGACAAAACGAAACCGGAAGATATTATTCGCCTTGCATCTTATAACATCCGTACCAAAGGAGACAAGGGGGATAAGTCTTGGGAAGTCCGTCTGAACGCATTGGTAGATGTTGTGCGACGGAATAAGTTCGATATGTTTGCCATACAGGAAGGGCGTACCTCTCAATTAAAGGATATGATGATTCTGAACGAATATTCTTATATCGGTCGTGATCGTGACGGGGATAATAAAGGAGAACATTGTGCCATTTACTATAAAAAAGATCGCTTTAAGGTGTTGAAACATGGTGATTTCTGGTATTCGGAAACTCCGGATATACCTTCTTATGGTTGGGGAGCACGTTGTCGCCGGATTTGCACTTGGGGATATTTTAAAGACCTCCGGACTGGGAAGAAATTCTATGTGTTTAATTCGCATACGGATCATGAAGCAACAGAAGCAAGACGGCAATCTTCGTTCATGTTGTTGGAACAGGTAAGGAAAATCGCTAAAGGCAGACCAACCTTTTGCACCGGTGATTTTAATGCCACTCCGGACGAAGAACCGATACAACTTCTCCTGAAAGATAGTTTATTACTGGATTCATATAAATGTACTTTGACGCCTCCTAAAGGACCGTCCGGTAGTTTTTATGCCTATGACAAAACTGGAAAAACAGCTAAGCGCATAGATTTTATTTTTGTGACTCCAAAAATAAAAATACTTTCTTATCACACCATTGATGATGATATAAAGTATAATAAGTACTCTTCAGATCATTTTCCTGTAATGGTGGAAGCGCTACTGAAATGAGAAAAGGAATAAACATTTGAATAGTTATAAAAAACAAGTTGTAAAGGTCGTTCATTACTATAAGTGTATAGATATATTTGTATATATCGCATTGGTGTTGTTTCGGCCTTTACACTGTTTTCTTTTTCTCATACAAGATGCTAATAAACTCATAGAACGTTTATAATAAAAAGTGAAATAGTTTATTATAAACGTCTCTTGTATTTATTATAAACGACATTCATAGAAATTCGTCAAACGGCACTGAATATATTAAACAAAACGGGGTGAAATTAGCAAAAATTTCACCCCGTTTTTACTCTTTCAGACATATATTTATGTATCTGAAAAACTACTTTATGTATCTATTTTTGTATATATCATTTTGATGTTAGCTAATTGGTTATTGCAAATATACAAAATAAAAAGGGCAAAGTCAATAGTTCTATTCATTTAGAATCCACAAACTGCCCGAATATATTGATCATATTAATATTGAGAAACCAAACATGCGGACAACTCTTTTTATAGTCAGTCTAGTCAGCAGCATGGTACGGATGTGTAAACCAGAAGCAGGAACCTATTCCTTCGGTCGAATCCACGCCAATTTCTCCTCCCATTTGGGAAACAATGCTTTTGCAGATAGAAAGTCCGAGTCCTGTACCCTGAACAAAGGTATTGAGCTTCACAAAACGTTCGAATATACTCTTTTGCTTTTCTTCTGGTATTCCCATTCCGGTGTCGCGCACATAGAATTTTATTTTCTGATGGGATACTTGTTCATATCCCAGGGTAATACAGCCTTGCTGGGTGAACTTTAATGCGTTATTTATAAAGTTACTGATAACTTGAGTGAATCTGTTTTTGTCAGTGTAGAGATAACATTCCGGGAATGGTTCCTCAAAAATCAATTCAACACCTTTACTCACTTTCATACTCATTGATTTGATGATTTCAGCACACGTCTCATTTACATCCACATTGGTATATACAAAATTAAATGTTCCCGCTTCGATTTTCGAAAGATCGAGAATATCCGATATCAGTTGCAAAAGAAGTTCATTATTCTCTTGCACAATCTTGATATATTCCTGCCGTTCGCTTCTGCTGTCCGTTTCTGCCAGAAGGCTGGAAAAGCCGACAATAGCATTGAGAGGAGTACGGATCTCATGACTCATGTTAGCCAGGAAAGCCGACTTCAGACGATCCAGTTCTTCCGCTTTATCGCGGGCAATAATCAATTTCTGTTCAGTCTCTTTCAAAGGCGTGATGTCATAATTGATACACAACATCTCGATAATGCCGTCTTGCGGACGGTAATCCCTGACCATCACATTGATGCTGGTCCATGTATATTTGCCATTCTCCCTGCATACACGAACTTCTTTACGCAAACTGGTTGCCTTTCCCGTTTTCACTTCACCTACAAAGTTTTTCAGAACAGCCTGATCTTCAGGAACTACATGTGCATATACTCCAATAACCTGTGGCATGGGAGTACCTTCTTTTTCACCCAAATTCCTGTACCATGTATCTTGGGCATATCCATCTCTTGTCAATACATTGAAATGAGCAAATCCTACCTTGGCATAATCACCGATTAGAAGAAACAGATTCTCAAACTCCTGTATCTTAGTGTATGCATTGGTCGTTTCCGTTGTATCTATGTTGATAAACAGATAGTTGATAAACTGATTTTGAGAATCATAGAGAGCAGTAACCTTTGTAGTAAGATTGATAATCCCATTTCTCCGGGTGTTCACATACTGGCTTATTTTTGAGAAATCATAATCAATGGAGAAATCGACATCTTCTTTCGCTCTTAATTTCTCTTTTACTTCTGAAGGAATATCGGGATTATCGAACAAATTAACTCTTAATGCTTCATTCTTGTCAGACAAGCCGAATATTTCAAGCTCTTTATCATTAATATCTACCAGATAACCGTCTTTGTCATAAAGTTCGACGCCAGCCGGAAGGTTCTTATAGATGTTTCTCAATATCTTCTCGCTGTTGTCCAAAGCAAGACGATCTTCTTTGGCTTGTAATTCCGACTTTCGCAATTCGATGCAAATACTGATAATATTAGCAAGAGAGGAGAAGCATTGATAATCCACATTGCTCCAGCTACGCTGCGTTCTTACCATATCAATTCCCATATAGCCCCATACCTCTTCTTTAGAGATTAGCGGAACTACCATCAGTGACTTGATATCCTGCATCTCCAACGTCTGACGATATTCCGCAGCTTCTTCGGGCATGTCGTCCAGCGTGTTCAGAATGATAGCCCTTCTTTCGGCTATCTGATGATTCCACCAGGTAGAAGGATCCCAGGGAATATTGCTCAAGAATTCCTGTTCCTTGGATATTCCTTCGGCGGTAACCTCATAAGTGCAATCCTGGCGTTGTTCTTTTCTGTTTATTTCGAAGATATAGATACGATCGCCCAAAAACTGGTTGAGGAGATCTCCTAATGTCTTGTTAACCACTTGAGTGACATCATCACATTGCAGAAAAGCAAGCAATGAATATGAAATATTAGTTTGTTGGTAAAGCAGATTGCTCACTTGAAAGAAATCAATGTTTTCATTCGTAGTATCGATCGGTCTGTCAATATATTGCAGAAAGCCCGTCATATTCCTATATCCCTCTTTATCGGGCTTTTGGAAATTAATCTTAGAGTACACCCATATTTCCCCGTCTTTTGCCCGGATTGGGAACATTTGTTCGTATGTCTCCAGATAAGAAAGAGACATATATTCATTTTTAAGACGCAGCCGGTGATCTTCACGTATTCTTTGGTGAAATTCGGTGAAACTGATGCGGTTACTTTCAAGGCCGAGTAAGTCAACAATAAAGTCAGAGCAGATATATTCTTTATTTTTCAAATCTGACTCCCACCATCCCATTTTGGCCATTTGTGCTATCTGAACGTATTTTTCATAGTCATAATTTGTTTGTTCTTTCATATTGTTTGCTCTTGTTTTCTGTTTTATATTATAAGCTAGCCGGCAAAGATAAGCATAACTTTTAAATAATGAGGAATTTGCATATCACAGCAGGATGAAAGTGGAAATTTGGTGCTGAAAAGTGGAAAAAGAGACGAATGAGTACAAACAGGGGATTATTTCGTCTTTCTCTTAGTGAAGAAGTGAATTATATAATCTATAATATATATCAGAAGAATGAAAAATACCAGATTATTCATGTTTGCGGCATGCACACTTTTTTTAGCAGCGTGTGGCAGGCAAACCGTGAAGATTATGACTCCGCCGGATGCGTCAAATCGTGTTCTGTTTGGTGCGGAGCAGTTACAGACTACCTTGGATAAAGCCGGTTATCAGGTAATGATGCAACAGGGAGACACGACATTCTCCGATCCCGAAATCAAAACGATTCTCTTGGCGGAAGTAAATGACACGACGCTCAAGAAAGAAGGTTTTCATATTTCGACGACGGGCAATCTGACCAGAGTGTCCGGCAGGGATGGGAGTGGTGTCATTTACGGATGCCGTGAACTGATTGACCGTGTGAATGATTCGGATAGTAAGTTGAACTTCCCGGAGGAACTGAAAGACGGTCCTGAAATGGTATTGCGTGGTGCATGTGTAGGATTACAGAAGATGACCTACCTGCCGGGACATGGTGTATACGAATATCCGTATACGCCGGAAAGTTTCCCCTGGTTTTATGATAAAGAACAGTGGATTAAATACTTGGATATGCTGGTTGCCAACCGCATGAATTCGCTGTACCTTTGGAACGGTCATCCGTTTGCGTCATTGGTGAAACTGGAAGATTATCCGTTTGCATTGGAAGTAGATGAAGAAACGTTCAAAATGAACGAAGAAATGTTCTCTTTCCTCACAGAAGAAGCAGACAAACGCGGTATCTTTGTCATACAGATGTTTTATAATATCATTCTTTCCAAACCTTTTGCTGAACATTACGGACTGAAAACACAGGATCGTAACCGCCCCATTACTCCTCTGATTGCCGATTATACACGCAAGAGTATTGCCGCTTTCATTGAAAAATATCCCAATGTAGGATTACTGGTTTGTCTGGGTGAAGCGATGTGTACAGTGGAGGACGATGTGGAATGGTTTACCAAAACAATAATTCCGGGAGTGAAAGACGGATTACAGGCATTGGGACGTACGGATGAACCGCCTCTTTTGTTGCGTGCGCACGACACGGACTGCAAACTGGTGATGGACGCTGCCTTGCCGCTCTATAAGAATCTTTATACGATGCATAAGTACAATGGTGAATCGTTGACTACCTACGAACCTCGTGGGCCTTGGTCGAAAATTCATACGGATTTGAGTTCGTTGGGTTCCATTCATATCAGTAACGTACATATCCTGGCAAATTTGGAACCGTTCCGCTGGGGTTCTCCGGATTTCGTACAAAAGGCGGTCACTGCCATGCACAATGTACACGGTGCCAATGCGTTGCACCTTTATCCGCAGGCCTCATATTGGGACTGGCCTTATACGGCGGACAAATTACCAAACAATGAACGTGAATTCCAGTTGGATCGCGATTGGATCTGGTATCAGACCTGGGGACGCTATGCGTGGAACTGCCATCGCGACCGTACAGATGAAATGGGTTACTGGGACCATCAGTTGGGCAAGTTCTACGGAACCTCTGACGAAAATGCAAGTAATATCCGTGTAGCATACGAAGAAAGCGGAGAAATTGCTCCGAAGTTGTTACGTCGTTTCGGTATTACAGAGGGAAATCGCCAAACGTTATTACTGGGTATGTTTATGAGTCAGCTTGTCAATCCGTACAAATATACGATCTATCCGGGATTCTATGAAAGTTGCGGACCGGAAGGGGAGAAGCTGATAGAGTATGTAGAAAAAGAATGGAAAAAGCAACCTCATGTAGGTGAAATGCCTTTGGATATTGTTGCTCAAGTAATAGAACATGGAGATAAAGCAGTAGCGGCTATTGATAAAGCAGCAGGTTCCGTCTCTTCAAATAAGGATGAATTTGCACGTTTGCAGAATGATATGCATTGTTATCGTGAGTTTGCGTATGCGTTCAACCTGAAAGTGAAAGCTGCCAAACTGGTATTGGATTATCAATGGGGAAAAGAGATTAAGAATCTTGAAGAAGCTATTCCTTTGATGGAACAAAGCTTGGAACACTATCGCAAATTGGTGGAACTGACGGACGAACATTACTTGTATGCCAACAGTATGCAAACTGCCCAACGTCGTATTCCTATCGGTGGAGATGATGGAAAGAATAAGACATGGAAAGAACTGCTGGTACACTATGAGAAGGAATTGGAGAATTTCAAAGCCAACCTCGCTTTGTTGAAAGAAAAACAGAATGGAAACGCAGTGACTGAAACTGTCGAGATTGCTGCCTGGACTCCTGCAAACGTGAAACTGATCTCTAATTATCCGACAGTGAAAGTAGATGAGGGTATTTCTTTATTTGTGGATGTTCCAGGTAAGATAGAAGCAGTAGCTCCGGAATTGAAAGGAATGAAGGCGCTCCGCTTTAATGGAAATGAGCAGAGAGAGAAAGGCACAAGCATCACTTTCGAAACGGATGCTCCGGTGAAATTGTTAGTCGCTTATTTCAAAGACGACCAGAAAAAGTATGCAAAAGCTCCGAAACTGGAAATCGATGCGTCAGCCAATGATTACGGTCAGGCGGAACCTGTATTGACGAATGCTGTCCGTATCAATGGAATGCCTTTGGCAAATGTGCATGCATATAGTTTTCCGGCTGGAAAGCATACGTTGATGTTACCCAAAGGCTATCTGCAAGTGTTGGGATTCACGGCTGCAGAAACGAAAGTGCGTAATGCTGGGCTTGCCGGGGATGAAGAAACGATGGATTGGTTGTTTTATTAATGAGAATTTATATTTCACCACAGAGGACACGGAGGACACAGAGTTCTTCTCTCTCTTTTCCGCAAGTAAAACAGAGCGATACATACGATTATAAATACGTAAGACTCTTTGTTACTCTATAGTGGATAAAAATAATAAACCTCTGCGTCCTCCGTGTCCTCTGTGGTGAAATATTAAGTATTAAACGATTAGAAAAAGTATCATGAAGAAGTTATTGCTGGCAGTTTTTAGTATAGCCACCACTTTCTCTCTATATGCGCAACGGGAAGTTCCGCAAGAACGAATGGAGCAGATTTACGAGGAAGTAAAGACACCATACAAGTACGGGCTCGCAGTTGCCCCGGCAGACAATTATCATAAGATTGATTGTCCTACCGTTTTTCGCCAGGGAGACAAGTGGCTGATGACTTATGTGGTTTACAACGGTAAAGGTGGAACCGATGGTCGTGGTTACGAAACGTGGATAGCAGAAAGTGATAATTTGCTCGAATGGCGCACTTTGGGACGGGTTCTTTCTTATCGGGATGGAAAATGGGACTGCAATCAGCGTGGCGGATTTCCTGCATTGCCGGATATGGAATGGGGTGGAAGCTATGAGCTTCAGACTTATAAAGGTCGCCATTGGATGACTTATATCGGTGGTGAAGGAACGGGCTACGAAGCTGTAAAAGCCCCGCTTTATGTCGGACTGGCATGGACGAAAGGAGATATTTCTACGGCACATGAATGGGAATCTCTGGACAAACCGATTTTGAGCATCCATGATAAAGATGCCCAATGGTGGGAAAAACTGACTCAATATAAGAGTACTGTTTATTGGGATAAAGATAAAACATTGGGAGCTCCGTTTGTGATGTATTACAACGCGGGCGGACGTCATCCGGAAACGGATTTAAAGGGCGAACGTGTCGGCATTGCGCTTTCCAAAGATATGAAAACATGGAAACGCTACTCCGGAAATCCGGTCTTCGCGCACGAAGCAGATGGAACCATTACAGGAGATGCGCATATCCAAAAGATGGGAGATGTGTATGTGATGTTTTACTTCTCTGCTTTTGAACCTTCGCGTAAATATAAAGCATTCAATACATTTGCCGCCAGCTATGATTTGGTGAACTGGACTGATTGGAAAGGAGCCGACCTGATTATCCCCTCCAAGAACTACGATGAACTGTTTGCTCATAAGAGCTATGTGGTGAAACATGACGGAGTGGTTTATCATTTCTATTGTGCAGTAAACAACGCAGAGCAACGTGGCATTGCCATTGCTACCAGTAAGCCAATGGGACGTTCGGCTGTCCGTTTCCCGGTTCCGGAGAGTAAGAATCGCCGGCAAATCATGACATTGAATGAGGGTTGGAAAACCTGGATTACAGAGGCAACTCACTTGAAAGGTAATTTTATGATGCCTGCAAAAACGGTGAATATTCCTCATAATTGGGACGATTATTATGGATACCGTCAGTTGACACATGGAAACCTGCATGGAACAGCTATGTATGTGAAAGATTTCACGGCAGATGTAAAATCCGGGAAACGGTATTTCCTTCGTTTTGACGGAGTGGGTACATACGCCACCATTACAGTGAACGGAAAGGACTTCGGACGCCACCCCATAGGGCGCACCACATTGACTTTGGATGTCACAGATGCATTAAAACAGGGAGTAAATCGCTTGGAAGTGAAAGCCGAGCATCCTGAAATGATTGCCGATATGCCTTGGGTATGTGGGGGATGTTCGTCGGAATGGGGATTCAGTGAAGGTTCCCAGCCGTTAGGTATCTTCCGTCCTGTGGTATTGGAAGTAACAGATGAGATTCGCATAGAACCTTTCGGTGTACATATTTGGAATGACGAAAAGGCTGCTAACGTATTTGTAGAAACAGAGGTCAAGAATTATAGTAAAACAACAGAAACGGTAGAGTTAGTCAATAAACTAAGCAATGCCGATGGAAAACAAGTTTTCCGTTTGGTTGAGAAAGTTACTTTAGCTCCGGGAGAAATGAAAGTGATTCGCCAGCAGGCTCCTGTTGAGAATCCTGTCTTGTGGAATACGGAAAATCCATATCTCTATAAATTGGCCAGCATGATAAAGCGTGATACGAAGACGACGGATGATATTTCGACACCCTTCGGTATTCGTACCATTAGCTGGCCGGTAAAACGAAACGATGTAGACGGACGTTTTTACCTGAATGGGAAACCCGTGTTTATCAATGGAGTATGCGAGTATGAACATCAGTTCGGACAAAGCCATGCGTTCAGTAATGAACAGGTTGCCGCAAGGGTAAAACAGATACGCGCAGCCGGTTTCAATGCATTCCGGGATGCTCATCAGCCCCATCATCTCGATTATCAGAAGTATTGGGATGAAGAGGGAATCTTGTTTTGGACACAATTTTCCGCCCACGTGTGGTATGACACTCCGGAGTTTCGTGAGAACTTTAAAAAGTTGCTTCGTCAATGGGTGAAAGAGCGTCGTAATTCTCCGTCAGTGGTGATGTGGGGATTGCAGAATGAAAGCACTTTGCCTCGTGAGTTTGCACAAGAGTGCAGTGACCTTATCCGGGAGATGGACCCGACTGCCAAGACAATGCGTGTCATAACAACCTGTAATGGCGGTGAAGGTACAGACTGGAATGTAATTCAAAATTGGAGTGGTACGTATGGAGGAGATGTGACGAAATACGGTCGTGAACTCTCTCAAGCGAATCAATTATTGAATGGGGAATATGGAGCGTGGAGAAGCATCGACCTGCATACGGAACCGGGAGATTTCCAGGTGAACGGAGTGTGGAGTGAAGACCGTATGTGTCAGCTGATGGAAACTAAAATCCGTTTGGCAGAACAGGCTAAAGATAGTGTTTGCGGACAATTCCAGTGGATATACAGCAGTCATGATAATCCCGGACGTCGTCAACCGGATGAAGCGTATCGCAAGATAGATAAAGTAGGTCCGTTCAATTATAAAGGATTGGTTACTCCGTGGGAGGAACCATTAGACGTATATTATATGTATCGCGCCAACTATGTTCCGGCTGCAAAAGATCCGATGGTTTACCTGGTATCACATACATGGGCCAACCGCTTTGAAAAAGGACGTCGCCGTGCCACTATCGAGGCTTACAGCAATTGTGATTCTGTATTGCTATACAACGATCTGACAAATGAAAAGGCAACCTTCCTCGGACGTAAAAAGAACAACGGAACAGGCACTCATTTTATGTGGGAAAACCGGGATATTCGTTATAACGTACTTCGTGCTGTAGGATATTATAAAGGTAAACCGGTAGCAGAAGACCTGATCCTATTGAATGGTCTGGAGCAAGCCCCTAACTTCGAACTTCTTTATCAGGATGATAAAAAGATATTGAAAGGAGAGGTAGGATATAATTATCTGTATCGTCTCAACTGTGGAGGGGATGATTATACAGATAGTTTCGGACAGCTCTGGTTGCAGGACAATACGAATTATTCCCGTTCATGGGCGGAGAATTTCAAGGATCTGAATCCTTATCTTGCCAGTCAACGTACCACCAATGATCCGATTCATGGCACTCGTGACTGGACGTTATTCCAACATTTCCGCTTCGGACGTCATCAGCTGGAATATCGTTTCCCTGTGGCAGACGGAACATATCGTATTGAACTGTATTTCACAGAGCCTTGGCATGGCACGGGCGGAAGCGCTTCTGCCGACTGTGAAGGACTGCGCATATTCGATGTTGCCGTGAATGATTCTGTTGTATTAGATGACTTGGATATTTGGGCTGAAAGCGGTCACGATGGAGTTTGTAAGAAAGTGGTATATGCCACAGTGAAAGGTGGGATGTTGAAAATTCATTTCCCGGAAGTGAAAGCAGGACAAGCCTTGATTTCAGGCATTGCTATCGCCAGCACAGATCAGGAACTGAAACCGAAGATATTCCCTGCATCCGGTTGGAGTTGGGAAAAGGCGGATAAAGAAGTGATGGAAAAGACTCTGAAAGAGTTACTTCCGGAAGATAAAAATACTCGTGTCAGTATATCATACGGAGCGGAAATGGCTGTACTGAAAGGCAAATTCCAAAAGAAAGAACATCGCAAACAGTTCGGAGTGTTTTTTGGTAAAGGAAAAAGCAACAGCATTGAATGGAATGTTTCTACCGGGTTGGCACAAGTGTACGCGCTTCGCTTTAAATATATGAACACTACCGGAAAACCAATACCTGTCTTGATGAAATTCATTGATTCAAAAGGAGTAGTATTGAAAGAGGACGTATTGAACTTCCCGGAAACACCGGATAAATGGAAGATGATGAGCACCACTACCGGAACCTTTATCAATGCCGGACATTACAAAGTATTACTTTCGGCAGAAAATATGGACGGTCTGGCATTCGATGCATTGGATGTTCAATAAGTTTTTTAGAAAAACACACATATAAACAGAAAAATAGAAGCGGGACATTAAGAAGTTTGAATATACTTCCGGTGTCCTGCTTTTCATATTCTCTGATACTTTCTTATAAATAAAATATAGATGTTATTTTTTTAAGATTCGATGTTCTGATTTTAATTATTCGAGGGAGAAACTTCAAATAATCCCTATATTTGAAATCAAAAACAAAATAACACAATGGAGAGCGATTTACCTAATTTTGATTTGCCGTCTGATTATATGGTTGGAGAAGGGTATGGGATAAATTTATTAAAAAGGTATAAAAACTTTCCTTGCAGGGTAAAAGCCGGTTTTTTCATTCTTTGTGTAAAAGGGATAATGCAAACGACAATCAATGGGAATCTTCAAAATATTGGTGAAAATGATTTGATAACCTTACCGCCCGGATATTTTATGGAAATTCTTGATTTTTCACCGGATATTCATATCTATTATGCCGGGTTCTCATCCGGATTCATAGAGGGTATAAATCTAATGAAGTCTACAGAACATCTTCTCCCTATAATTATGGAAAATCCGATAATAAGATTATCTCCATTGCAGGCTTGCAGTTATAAAATGTTCTATGAATCGTCAATTCTTTCGTATGCTTCTCCAAAAACATTGGCAAACAAGGAAATAGTAAAGGCGGTTCTTACCATGTTCCTTCAGGGAGCCACTGAAATCTATAAAATGCAAAATAACTTGTATTTATCTTCCCAGTCAAGAAAGTACGAGATTTATCAGGAATTTTTGCAATTGGTCATGAAATATTATACTATTCATCACGGAACCTCTTTTTATGCCGAACATCTAGGACTTAGCTTGCCGCATTTCTGTTCAACAATAAAAAAGGTTGCAGGAAACACTCCTTTAGAAGTCATAGCTTCCATCATTCTGATGGATGCCAAATCCCGGCTGAAGTCAACCAATGAACCGGTGAAGAATATAGCCTTATCTTTGGGATTTAATAATATCTCTTTCTTCAATAAGTTTTTTAAGCAACATACGGGTGTTACCCCACAGGAATACAGAGGACATTAAGCTTCCACCGGCTGTTTTTCGAGTGGTAATGTAACGGTAAAACGGCTGCCTCTTCCTACTTCCGATACAACAGAAATACTCCCTTGCAGATGTTCTACAATCGTTTTGCAGATAGAGAGTCCCAACCCCGTACCCTGCTTGAAAGTATTGACTTTATAAAAACGGTCGAATATTTCTTTCTGGCATTCTTGGGGAATACCTTCCCCCGTGTCCTCCACAAACAGACAAACTGAATCGTCATTTTCCGGATTAACCATAAAACCGAAATGAATATATCCTTCTTCTGTAAATTTCCGGGCATTATTTATGAAATTGCATATTACTTGTTTCAAGCGTGTAGCGTCAGTAGTTATGTAAATATCATCATCCGGCAAGATTGCTTTTATTTCGATTTCCGGCACATTTTTCACGACCTGCTCTTTCTCTATATCCTTCATTATGGATTTGAGGGAATAATTGGAATAAGTAAACTTGATAGTGTTTGATTCAATCTTGGACAAATCAAGTATATCGTCAATCAATCGTACTAAATGTTCGCTATTGATGCTGATTAGTCGCACGAAATCGGCACGTTCCTCTTCACTTAACTCATCATAAGTAGAACCTATAACATCAGAAAAGCCGACTATTGCATTCAGCGGCGTACGGATTTCATGACTCATATTGGCTAAAAATGCCATTTTAAGACGATCGCTTTCTTCTGCTTTTTTACGTGCCTCGATTAAGGTGTTTTCTATGTCTTTATATTCCTGAATACTCAAGCAGATTCCCACTAACCGATAGGGATGACCGGATATGTTTGCAATATAAGTAGACTGCCCTTCAAACCATTCCCAAGTACCATCCCCCCGGCGCAAACGGAATGGAACTGTTTTGTCAAAAGTTGTATTACCACTAAGTTGTACAACAAAGGCGTCAGCCATAGTTTGCCGATCGTCCGGATGAATCATATTCACATATTCCTCCATTGTCAAAGTATTATTCTCTCCGGCTGGAATACCTAAATGTTCAAAATAACGATCATCAAGAGTAAATTCACTACGGCTTATGTCATAATACCAGGGGTATATCCTAGTTCTTTGCAAGGCTGTATTTAATATATATTCTTGTGTCAGTTCCACTGTAATATTACGGAAAAAGAACAAGATGATTTTTTCGCCCTCTTCATTTTCCATTGTAGCAAATTCTCCTCTTATCGGGAATTGTGTATAGTCAACTTGTTCCTGCATAAATGTATGTTCAGGCAGTGAGTATACTTTTTTGCCCTGATGAATTTCTTCCAAAATGGTCGAGAGTATATCTTCTTTCTTATTTAACAGCTTGAATATCTTGTTGGTCGGAAGAGGCATCATCGCATTGACTGACGAATGTACATGGAGTTCCGTAAGAGCTTGCTGATTCAGTTGTATGACTTCTCTATTTATATCCAATATGATAACTCCGTCAGGCAGAATATTCAGCAAATCATCATTGTAGAGTGTTTGTCCGTTCGCTTCCATATTTTGTTATTTTTCGTTCAATGTACAAGATAATAATTAAATTCATAACAAAGAAAGCCATTTTACTGAAGAAAACATTATTTCAACAAACCTTTTGTACCTGTTTATACAGCTATTTTAATTTGCAACACATTGAATGTTAATACGATATTCCTTTTTTAAGATTCGATACTCATTTATTAAGCCTCACTCCGTTTATTTGCCAGTCATTTTTTTCTGTTCCTTCAGTGAAATTGAATGATTGCACAGAAGAAGACAACGGTTCGAATGTGAGTGAAAATTCTGCTTCGCCGCTTTCAGGCAAATAAAAGTGCTCACCGGGGTTAATCCCATCTGCTTTCTTTAAGGTATACGTTTTACCTTTCTCATCTACCAATCTACAATTCGGGCTGACTCGTATCCAGTATTTGGGTATGTAATATGCATAGAAATGAACGATAGTGGCTGTGTCAGTCAATTCTACCTGCTTCACTTCAAGAATATCGGTATTGGTTGATTCAAAACTTGGATGGTTAACGACTTTTCTATTGGTGTCCCCGGTGATACTCATCTCACGCTTTGGCGCATCCAAATATCTACGCATCTTTAATTTCAGGCTGCCTTTACCATAGCCCGACCACATTTTCATGATTTTGCCTTCGGGAGAGATAAGAACATAATTGGGAATACCTCGAACTCCATATTTAGCGTATAATCCGGCTGTTTGTTTTAAGTCATTTAAATTCTGCCAGGTCATTTCATGTTTTGCCGAAGCTGCCTTCCACCTGCTTTTCGTATCGGAGCTTAGACTAATGATAGTAAGACGCTCTTTATATTGTTCTTGAATCTCTTTCATCTCTGGTAAAGCCATAATGCAAGGACCGCAACCGCTACTCCAGAAATCAAGCAATATATATTTTCCATTGAAATCAGTCAGATGATGAATCTTTCCATCCAAATCGAAAAGTTCGGTATCTGCCATTTTATCTCCCTCTTTCACAACTGTAGGCGGGAAAAGATTAACTGTAATTTCCTGTCCTGTTATAGAAGTTTTTTGTGCTTCATTCATTCTATTATACAAAGCCAGTGTTTCATCTTTATAAGAGAAATTTGGATTGTACTTCACCGACATGCTCAATTTATATAGCCTGTCCATCCAAATGTTTGATACAGGAAGTTCCTGCATCAGTTTCATTTCACGTTTGCTGATTAAAGCTGAAATACTGTCTTCTTTCGCACGTAGAGCCTTCCGTTCGGCTTCCGGGGCAGAACGCAGACTTCTTGCTTTGATAGACAAACGTTGATACTCATCCCATAAATCGTGTGAATCTTCAATAAACCTATTATATTCTATTTGTTCCTTTACAGGGCTGTCTACTGTCCACGTATGTATCAAGGTATTCGTTCCGGTTACTTTGATTCTTGCATTAGGAGTTGCATAAATCTCCAGCGACATGGAAGGAAAATCATCATTACGGGTACACATTAGAGATAATTTGTCTAAACCATCTTCTCCGGCATTTCGTTTGAAGAAGAAAGTACCGTTTTGTATGGTATCCATGGCTACTGTACTTCCTACATTTCCGTCAAGTAGAAAAAGAGAAACAAGAGTTCCATCCTTTACACCTTCCACTTTACCTTCAATCGTATACTCGTGTTGTGCTTGTGAAACGAGACTGCCTAATAAAAAGAGGCTGCTAAATAGTAGTTTTTTCATCATCATAATATTAGAAGTAATTATACGCCACAAGGTAAAGCTTTTCTTTATAGAGTGTTACTCCTTTTATTGTTCTTTAATATTTCTGTAAAAGAAAGGGGTACAAAATGCCCTTTCGTCCGTCTACTTGATATGAAGAAAAAAGAACGAATGAAAATATATACTTTACTGCTTGGCGCATTGTTTGTAAGTCCTACACAGGCACAAACAATGCATGATTGGGAGAATCATCATGTTCTCCAGATCAATCGTGAACCGGCAAGAGCCGCTTTTACCCCTTTCTCTGTACAGAAAGGAGACGGCTCAATCTCTTTAGACGGAACCTGGAAATTCCGTTGGACTCCCGTTCCCAATGAAAGAGTTCTGGACTTCTATCAGATAAATTTTGATGATAAAGATTGGACGGATTTTCCTGTTCCCGCCAATTGGGAAGTGAACGGATATGGTACGCCTATCTATGTTTCGGCTGGTTATCCGTTTAAAATAGATCCTCCACGGGTGATGGGAGAACCGAAAACTGACTATACCACGTATAAAGAAAGAAACCCGGTAGGGCAATATCGCCGCACTTTTGTATTGCCGACCGGATGGGAAGTGAATGGACAGACTTTTCTACGCTTTGAAGGTGTAATGAGCGCCTTTTATGTTTGGATCAACGGTGAGCGGGTAGGGTATAGCCAAGGCAGTATGGAACCGAGCGAATTTAATGTCACGAAGTATCTGAAATCCGGAGAAAATCAGATTTCACTGGAAGTCTACCGATATAGTGACGGTTCTTATCTGGAAGATCAGGATTTCTGGCGTTTTGGTGGTATTCATCGTAGTATTCATCTGATACATACGCCGGATATTCATGTCCGTGATTATGCGGTACGCACTCTTTCCGCATCTGTGGGTGATTATAAAGACTTTATTTTGCAGATTGATCCGCAATTCAGTGTATATCGAGGGATGACCGGAAAAGGGTATGTCTTACAGGGAGTATTAAAGGATGCTTCAGGTAAAGAAGTTGCCACATTGAAAGGTGATGTGGAAGATATGCTTGATTTGGAACATAAAGCAAGCCGGATGAATGAATGGTATCCGCAGCGTGGCCCGCGTAAGATGGGACGTTTGTCAGCCATTATAAAATCGCCGGAAAGATGGACAGCAGAAACACCCTATCTTTATAAATTACACTTAACTCTCCAAAATGAAGAAGGAAAAGTCGTAGAACAGATAGAACAGGCTGTGGGCTTCCGCTCTGTAGAAATCAAAAAAGGACAACTGTTAGTGAATGGTAATCCGATTCGTTTTCGTGGGGTGAACCGCCACGAACATGATCCACGGACAGCACGTGTCATGAGCGAAGAACGGATGCTTCAGGATATTCTTTTAATGAAGCAGGCAAATATAAATGCTGTGCGCACCAGCCATTACCCCAATGTCAGCCGTTGGTACGAGCTATGCGACAGCTTGGGATTGTACGTGATGGACGAAGCGGATATAGAAGAACACGGATTGCGTGGCACACTCGCAAGTACCCCCGACTGGCATGCAGCATTTATGGACCGTGCGGTCCGTATGGCGGAACGTGATAAGAATTATCCATGTATTGTAATGTGGAGCATGGGAAACGAAAGCGGTTACGGACCGAACTTCGCTGCTATTTCGGCATGGCTGCATGATTTCGATCCCACTCGCCCTGTACACTATGAGGGGGCACAGGGAGTGGACGGAAATCCTGACCCGAAGACGGTCGATGTTATCAGTCGCTTTTATACCCGGGTGAAACAGGAATATTTAAATCCCGGTATTGCAGAAGGAGAGGATAAAGAACGCGCTGAAAATGCACGTTGGGAACGGTTGCTGGAGATTGCGGAGCGTACCAATGACGACCGTCCGGTGATGACGAGTGAATATGCACATTCCATGGGGAATGCATTAGGAAATTTCAAGGAATATTGGGATGAGATATATAGTAATCCCCGTATGCTGGGTGGTTTTATATGGGATTGGGTAGATCAGGGAATCTACAAGACTTTACCCGACGGTCGTACCATGGTGGCTTATGGTGGTGACTTTGGCGATAAGCCGAATTTAAAAGCTTTCTGCTTTAATGGATTGCTGATGAGTGACCGTGAAACTACGCCTAAATATTGGGAGGTAAAGAAGGTATATGCACCAGTTGAACTGAAAATGGAAAATGGGAAGCTGAAAGTGACGAACCGGAACCATCATATCGATTTATCATCTTATCGCTGCTTATGTACATTGTCTGTGGATGGAAAACAGAAAGAACAAGGAGAAATTACATTGCCGGAAATAGCTCCAGGAGAAAGTGGAACAATAGATTTGCCGACTTTCCGTTCATTGAATCCTCTTTCCGATTGCCAACTGAAAGTAAGCATTGTTTTGAAATCGGATGCTCTTTGGGCAAAGGCAGGACATGAAGTGGCCTGGGAACAATTCTGTTTGCAAAAAGGAGATTTAGCTTCTGCTGATTTAATTAATAAAGGAACGCTTCAAGTGGAAGAGGATGATAAATCTTTATTGATTAGCGGACGTGGTTTTTCTGTTCAGTGGGAAAAGAAAGTGAACGGAAGTATGACCTCCCTTATATATAAGAACAAAGAAATGCTGGCTCACTCCGATGATTTTCCGGTTCAGCCTGTCACTCAAGTTTTCCGTGCTCCGACAGATAATGACAAGAGCTTCGGAAACTGGTTGGCTAAAGACTGGAAATTGCATGGAATGGATCATCCGCAGATAAATCTGGAATCTTTCCACCATGAAAAACGTGCAGACGGGGCGGCCATTGTCCGGATTCAAACAAGTAATTTATATAAAGAAGGAAAAGTGGTGACTACTTCTGTCTATACGGTCTTTTCAGATGGAACGATTGATCTGGAAACAACTTTCTTGCCACAAGGAGTTCTTCCTGAAATTCCCCGTTTAGGTATCGCATTCTGTCTGGCACCTGCTTATGATACATTTACCTGGTATGGCAGAGGGCCACAGGATAACTATCCTGACCGCAAAACATCTGCTATGATAGGGCTTTGGAAAGGAAGCGTTGCAGAACAGTACGTACATTATCCACGTCCGCAGGACAGTGGCAACAAAGAGGAAGTGCATTATCTTACCATGACCGACAAGCAGAATAAAGGTATTCGTATTGACGCAGTAGAAAACGCATTTTCTGCATCTGCCCTGCATTACACCGTACAGGACATCTATGAAGAAACTCACGATTGCAATTTAAAACCACGTGCAGAAGTTATTCTTAGTATGGATGCTGCCATACTTGGATTAGGAAACAGTAGTTGCGGACCGGGTGTATTGAAGAAATATGCCATAGAGAAAAAAGAACATACGCTGCATCTCCGCATCAGTAGTAAACAATGATAGCAATAAATAACTAACACAATTATAAAAGTAACAATGAAAAAAGTAACCACTTTATTATCGACCTTGGCGTTGGCAACTACCCTGGCTGCTCAAAACCTTCCACAAACGGAAAGGCAATATCTTTCCGGTCACGGATGCGACGATATGGTTGCATGGGACTTCTTTTGTACCGACGGACGCAATTCCGGCAAATGGACGAAAATCGGTGTACCTTCCTGTTGGGAATTGCAAGGATTCGGCACCTATCAGTATGGAATCACTTTCTATGGTAAACCATTCCCTGAAGGTGTTGCCAATGAAAAAGGTATGTATAAGTATGAGTTTGAAGTTCCGGAAAAATTCCGCGGCAAACAGGTCAATCTTGTATTCGAAGCTTCAATGACAGATACGGAAGTAAAAGTGAACGGACGCAAAGTTGGTTCCAAACATCAGGGAGCCTTCTATCGTTTTTCGTACAACGTCACGGATTTCCTGAAATATGGCAAAAAGAATTTACTGGAAGTCACTGTTGCCAAAGAGAGTGAAAATGCCAGTGTGAACCTTGCCGAACGTCGTGCTGATTATTGGAATTTTGGCGGTATCTTCCGTCCGGTGTTCCTGGAGGTGAAACCAGCCGTAAACCTGCGGCACATTGCCATTGACGCAAAGATGGATGGAACTTTCCGTGCCAACTGCTACACAAATATCTCTAATGACGGAATGAGCATCCGTACACAGATTTTAGATAAAAAAGGGAAAAAGATAACGGAAACCACCGTACCCGTAAAAGCTGGAGGCGACTGGACTTCCCTGCAACTGAATGTATCTAACCCCGCATTATGGACAGCGGAAACTCCGAATCTTTATAAAGCGCAATTCTCTCTATTGGATAAGGCCGGTAAGGTTTTGCATAGTGAAACGGAAAATTTTGGTTTCCGCACGATTGAAGTACGCGAAAGCGACGGACTTTATATAAACGGAGTACGTATCAATGTACGTGGTGTCAATCGTCATAGCTTCCGTCCTGAAAGTGGCCGTACATTAAGTAAAGCGAAGAATATCGAAGACGTTCTTTTGATGAAAAGCATGAATATGAATTCTGTCCGTTTGAGCCATTATCCGGCAGACCCGGAATTTTTGGAAGCTTGTGATTCTCTCGGACTTTATGTGATGGATGAGTTGGGAGGCTGGCATGGCAAGTATGATACCCCCACCGGAGTACGTCTGATTGAAGGTATGATAGAACGTGACGTGAATCATCCGTCTATTATTTGGTGGAGTAATGGTAATGAAAAAGGATGGAATACCGAACTGGATGGAGAGTTTCATAAATACGATCCGCAGAAACGTCCGGTTATTCACCCGCAAGGTAACTTCTCCGGTTTTGAAACCATGCATTACCGCTCTTACGGAGAAAGCCAGAACTACATGCGCTTACCGGAAATCTTTATGCCTACGGAATTCTTGCATGGTTTGTACGATGGCGGCCATGGTGCCGGATTATACGATTATTGGGAAATGATGCGCAAGCATCCCCGTTGTATCGGTGGCTTCCTTTGGGTATTGGCAGACGAAGGTGTGAAGCGTGTAGATATGGACGGATTCATTGATAACCAGGGAAACTTTGGAGCAGACGGTATTGTAGGACCACATCACGAAAAGGAGGGTAGCTACAACACTATCAAGCAGTTATGGAGTCCGGTGCAAATCATGAATACTTCTATCGACAAGCAATTTGATGGCAAATTCTCCGTAGAAAACCGTTACGATTATCTGAATCTGAATACTTGCCGTTTCCTTTGGAAGCAAGTAAAATTCCCGTTGGCAACAGATGCTTCCAATGCCGCTGTTCAAGTACTGAAAGAAGGAGAGGTGCAGGGTAGTGATGTGGCTGCTCATTCGGCAGGTGTCTTAGATATAAGAACAAATATCCTCGCTGATACAGATGCTCTTTACCTGACAGCTATTGATAAATACGGTCATGAACTTTGGCGCTGGACTTTCCCGGTCAACAAACTGAATCAGCAGACAGAACAGCTTTCTCCCTTGTCCAGTCGTCCTACTTATACAGAGACAGAAAATGATCTTACTGTGAAAGCGAATAAGCGTACATTCATCTTCTCAAAGAAAGACGGACAACTAAAAGGAGTATCTGTAGATAATCGTAAGATTAACTTCGCCAATGGTCCCCGTTTTATTGGAGCCCGTCGCGCAGACCGCTCATTGGATCAGTTCTATAACCATGATGATGAGAAAGCAAAAGAAAAAGACCGTACATACAGCGAATTCCCTGATGCTGCCGTATTTACGAAACTGGACGTAAAACAAGATGGAGGTGATCTGATTGTTACCGCCAATTATAAACTGGGTAATTTGGATAAAGCTCAATGGACAATCAACCCGAGTGGGGATTTGGCTTTGGATTACACCTACAATTTCTCCGGTGTCGTAGACTTGATGGGTATTCGTTTCGACTATCCTGAAGATCAGGTAATCAGCAAACGCTGGCTGGGTGCCGGACCTTACCGTGTATGGCAAAACCGTATTCACGGAACGCAATACGATGTATGGGAAAACAACTATAACGATCCTATTCCGGGTGAGACTTTCACATATCCCGAATTTAAAGGATACTTTGGTGATGTTTCCTGGATGAATATCCAAACGAAAGAAGGCACTATCAGTCTGACAAACGAAACTCCCGACACGTATATAGGAGTATATCAGCCTCGTGATGGCCGCGACCGTTTGCTTTATACTCTTCCCGAAAGCGGAATTTCTGTCCTGAACGTGATTCCTCCGGTACGTAATAAAGTAAACTCCACCGATTTGTGTGGTCCCTCTTCACAACCGAAATGGGTAAATGGTCCACAAACCGGACGAGTCATTTTCCGGTTTATGTAAATGAATCATATAAAGGTATCCACATTGCGTTGGATACCTTTTTTATTTGGCCTTCTCATCGATTTTTCAAGGAAAAAGGCTATAAGTGGGGAATAATCATTATTTTTGTTTCGTTTTATACATTCAGATTAATGAATTCTTTCCTATGTACACAATACTAATTATAGAAGATGAACCCCGGGTTGCAAGTTTGCTGATGAACGGACTGGAGGAAAATGGCTATCAGACAATGGTGGCTTATGACGGACTAATGGGGTTACGGCTTTTCCAGACGCACACATTCGATCTGGTTATATCTGACATCGTTTTGCCTAAGATGGACGGATTTGAACTGGCGAAAGAAATTCGCAAAACCAATCCCCATATCCCTATATTGATGTTGACGGCATTAGGATCGACGAACGATAAACTGGACGGTTTCGATGCCGGTGCAGACGATTACATGGTGAAACCTTTTGATTTCAGAGAGTTAAATGCCAGAATCAAAGTGCTGTTGAAACGTGTGGCGGGTAATGCACAGGAATTGCCGCAGGAACTTGTCTATGCAGATTTGCGTATTGACCTTCAACGTAAAGACGTAGAACGAAACAGCATATCCATAAAACTTTCTCCTAAGGAATACAACTTACTGTTATATATGGTAGAAAATGCCGAAAGAGTATTGAGCAGGGTTGAAATAGCAGAAAAAGTATGGAACACCCATTTTGATACAGGAACGAATTTCATAGATGTATATATCAACTATCTCCGCAAAAAGATAGACAGGGACTTTGAACCGAAACTTATTCATACCAAAGCCGGAATGGGATTCATACTGACCGATAAATTATGAAAATCAGAACAACGTTGACTTTACAATATGCAGGGCTTACAGCTGCGGTATTTTTCGTATTTGTCATGGCGGTCTACTATGTCAGTGAACATTCGCGTAGTAATGCTTTCTTTCGTAATCTTCAAAGTGAAGCTATAACCAAAGCACATTTATTCCTTAAGGATCAAGTAGATGCCAAAACCATGCAGTCTATTTACCTGAATAATCTGAAGTTTATTAATGAAGTAGAGGTTGCCGTCTATACAACAGATTTTAAAATATTATATCATGATGCTCTGCAAAACGATATTGTCAAAGAAACTCCGGAAATGATAAAGCGTATTTTGCAGCGGAAGAACATCAATTTCTATGTGGACGAATATCAGGCTATAGGACTGGTATATCCGTTTGAAGGCAAAGACTATGTGGTTACTGCCGCAGCTTATGACGGTTACGGGTACGCTAACCGGGATGCGCTAAGGAATATGCTCATTCTCTTATTTATCGGAGGATTGAGTGTATTAGTGGTTGTGGGCTATATCCTGTCTCGAAGCACTTTAAAACCGATACGTAACATCGTGAAAGAAGCGGAGAAAATCACGGCATCGCATATTGATAAAAGATTGCCCGTAAAGAATGAACAGGATGAACTGGGAGAATTGAGTACGACATTTAATGCTTTACTGGAACGCTTGGAAAAGTCTTTCAATTCACAGAAGATGTTTGTCAGTAATGTATCTCATGAATTGCGTACCCCCATGGCAGCCCTTACAGCTGAACTGGATTTAGCTTTATTGAAAGAACGGAGTTCCGAACAATATCAGATGGCTATCGGCAATGCACTGCAGGATTCTCACAGGATTGTAAACCTGATCGACGGATTGTTGAATTTGGCAAAAGCCGACTATCAATCGGAACAGATCACAATGGAAGAGGTTCGTTTAGACGAGTTGTTGCTGGACGCCAGAGAGCTGGTATTAAAAGCCCATCCGGATTATCACATCGAATTAGTATTTGAGCAGGAAGCCGAAGAAGATAATGTGTTGACGGTAATCGGGAATAGCTATTTGCTGACTACCGCTTTTGTGAATTTAATAGAGAATAACTGCAAATATTCTTCCAACCGAACTTCGTCAGTCTTGATAGCCTATTGGGAGCAATGGGCAATCATCCGCCTGTCAGATACCGGTGTAGGCATGTCTGATACGGATAAAGAAAACCTGTTTACACTGTTTTATCGCGGAGAAAACAAGAATATTGCTCCCGGAAATGGTATAGGTATGGCCTTGACACAAAAGATCATCCACCTTCACAAAGGCGAACTTACCGTATCTTCCCATAAGGATGAGGGCACTACCTTTGTGGTGAAGCTCCCGCATATCTAAGAAATTCTAATCGTTTTCTAATACCACTCTAATCATTCTCTAACAGCTTCCCGGTGAAGTCCTCCTTACTTTTGCATCGAATTAATAAATGCAGTTAGTAACTAAAAAAAATTAGAGATTATGGTATGGAAGAAAAAACTGCGTTCACCACAGTACACATTCAATTCAGAGAAAGTATTTTTGGTTGCCACACAACCCGGTAAGTCAATCTATTCATACTTGCAGACAACCAAGCTTGGATTAACACAGGGAGAAGTGCAAGAGCGACAATCCATTTATGGAAGAAACGAAGTGGTACATGAACAGAAAAAGAATCCGTTTATCCTGTTTATCAAAACGTTTATCAATCCTTTCATTGGTGTTCTGACCGGGCTCGCCATTATATCCTTATTTTTGGATGTATTGATGGCCGATCCCGGAGAGCAGGAATGGACGGGAGTCATTATCATCTCATCCATGGTGCTGTTCAGTGCTATCCTGCGTTTTTGGCAGGAATGGCGAGCAAGTGAGGCTACGGATTCTTTAATGAAAATGGTAAAAAACACATGTCTTGCCAAACGTGCCGGTGAACAGGAAGAAGAGATCGAGATTACGGAACTCGTCCCGGGGGATATCGTGTATTTGGCAGCTGGGGACATGGTTCCCGCTGATATTCGGATCATCGATTCTAAAGACTTGTTTATCAGCCAGGCTTCATTAACAGGAGAGTCCGAACCGATAGAAAAGTTTCCGGAGGTACGGGGACAGCAGTTCCGAAAAGGAAGTGTCATTGAATTGGACAATATTTGCTATATGGGTTCCAATGTGATAAGTGGTGCGGCAAAAGGAATCGTTTTTGAAACGGGGAACAAAACCTATCTGGGTACTATTGCAAAGAGCCTGGTCGGACATCGTGCCACTACAGCTTTTGACAAAGGCATTAGTAAAGTTAGCTTTTTGTTGATTCGCTTCATGCTGGTTATGGTTCCATTTGTATTTTTCGTAAATGGCTTTACGAAAGGGGATTGGTTTGAAGCTTTCATATTCGCCATATCCGTTGCGGTTGGCCTTACTCCGGAAATGTTACCGATGATTGTGACTGCCAACCTTTCCAAAGGAGCGATAGCCATGTCCAAAAAGAAAACAATCGTAAAGAATCTCAATGCCATTCAGAATTTTGGAGCGATGGACATACTCTGTACTGACAAAACCGGTACATTGACCTGCGATAAAATCGTGTTGGAAAAATATATCAATGCAGATGGCAGTGACGACAACAGTAAACGTATTCTTCGTCATGCTTACTTCAACAGTTATTTCCAAACCGGTTTAAGGAACCTGATGGATAAAGCGATTCTTTCCCATGTAAGAGATTTGAGCCTGGAACATCTGAAGGATGACTATACCAAAGTGGATGAAATACCTTTCGACTTTACGCGCAGAAGAATGTCTGTTGTAATAGAAGACAGGCAGGGAAAGCGGCAAATCATCACCAAAGGAGCGGTAGAAGAGGTTCTCGATGTCTGTTCCTATGCCGAGTTCAACGGGCAGATTCATCCCTTGACTGATGCCTTGAAAATCAAAGCACAGATGATTAGTGAAGAAATGAATCAGCAGGGGATGAGGGTATTGGCAGTCTCCCAAAAAAGTTTTATCGAGAAAGATTGTAATTTCGCCATCGAAGATGAAAAAGAAATGGTACTGATCGGGTATCTTGCTTTTCTTGATCCTCCGAAACCTTCTGCTGCCGAAGCCATTGAACAGTTATATGCGCATGGAGTAGCAGTGAAAATTCTATCGGGAGATAATGATGTCGTAGTGAAAGCGATTGCCCGGCAGGTAGGAATTGACACCAGTCATTTTCTTACGGGGATAGAAATAGAAAATATGGACGAAACAGCATTGAAAGAAGCGGTAAAGGATACCACTTTATTTTCAAAACTGACTCCATTACAAAAGACGCAAATCATCTCTCTGTTGCAGGAACAAGGCAATACGGTAGGGTTCTTGGGAGATGGAATCAATGATGCAGGTGCATTGCGTCAGTCGGACATTGGTATATCAGTCGATTCTGCTGTGGATATAGCCAAAGAAAGCGCAGATATTATCTTGTTGGAAAAAGATTTGATGGTATTGGAAGACGGAGTGCTCGAAGGAAGAAAGACATTCGGCAATATCAATAAGTACATCAAGATGACTGCCAGTTCCAATTTTGGTAATATGTTCAGTGTGATGTTTGCCAGTGCATTCCTGCCGTTTCTGCCCATGATGCCGATACATCTATTGATCCAGAACTTATTGTATGACATATCGCAGACCACCATTCCTTTTGACCGTATGGACCCGGAGTTCCTGAAGAAACCCCGTAAATGGGATGCGTCCGATCTAAGTCGTTTTATGATTTATGTAGGTCCCATCAGTTCTATCTTTGATATTATCACGTATCTGGTTATGTGGTACGTATTTAGCTGCAACAGCCCCGAACACCAGACACTGTTTCAAACCGGATGGTTTGTGGAAGGTTTGTTATCACAGACATTGATTGTCCACATGATACGTACCCGCAAGATACCGTTCATACAAAGCCGTGCCACATGGCCTGTGATGGGACTGACCTTCTTAATCATGGCAATAGGTATTCTTATTCCTTTCACCGCTTTCGGGCGTTCCATCGGATTGACAGCTCTTCCTTTGAGCTATTTCCCCTGGCTGGTTGGGATTTTGCTCTCTTATTGCATTTTGACGCAGATCGTGAAGAATTGGTATATTAAGAAGTTTGTGCGCTGGTTATAGCTTTGTCTGTTTATCTCGCAAATTAAATGTATATATTGTAAAAGATTTAAAATTGAGACGAATTGTCTGTCAAGAGTTTTTGCCCCTAAAATTAATTTCATATATTTAGGAGCAAGAACTCTTATTTATTTAGATTTGCAAACTTTCTAATATTCAGGCACGATGAAACACTATTATTCCTTTCTGATAATAACCTCTTTGTTATTAGCCGGATGCGGGCAAAAAGACCGGGCAAAATCTCAATTCGAATCATCTGTACAGACAGAAGAAAGTTATTCGTTAGCAAAAGAATATATTAAAGAAGCTGTTATCACAGGAAAAGTGTTGAACCGGGATTTTTATCCTCAAGAAAAGGAATTAACTCTCATCATTCCATTTTTTTGGAAAATGGAAAATCAATATCGTACCCCCATACAAGAAGACGGCTCATTTTCATTCCGCTTTCCGGTTTATGCAAAATTAAGAGAAGTTTCCATTCGCAATTATGCGGAACATTTGTATATCCACCCGGGAGATAGCATACATGTGGAAATAGACTTCAAAGATCTTTTTCATCCCAAAGTAACAGGTGATGCAGAAAAGTTGAATCAAGAAATACTGGCATTTACAGAAAGCGCCTACTATTACATACAGAATTATAGTATAAACCCGAATTTGAATATTAAGGATTTTGAGGCTGAATTAAAGAAAGAATATGACTTTCGTTTGGAGCGGAGAAACGAGTATCTGACGAAGTATAAGCCAATGGGCGATGTTACGTTATTTACTGAAGAGTTACTGAAACAGGACTATTATTACGCTTTGTTATCCTATGGTAACCAATGCCAGTTTAAAACGAGAAAAGAAATGGACCGATATCATAAACTTCTGCCTGCAATCAATAAGCTTTATAATAAAGGGATTCTTTCGGCACGTTTATATGATATTGCCGATGAGGTAGAACGTTATATAGCTTATGGGATAACATACAAAGATAAAAAAAATCCATCTGTAGAAGAGATTATGTCGGCAGTAGGAGAGAATGAACTGAACCAGTATATATATACTAAAATGGCAGTTGGCTCTTTGAATGCAAATGATACACTTGCTTTAACAACGAGGCATACACAGTTTGATTCGATTGTAAAAATGCCGCATTTGCGTGCACAAGTGATGCAGATATATAATCAGACTAAATCTTACCTGGAAAATCCGCAACCAGTTTCCAATAATTTATTATATGGTGAATTTCACGAAAACTCAAAGCTAAAAACATCTATGCCTTACATGGAACCCGTCTATAATATACTTGAGAAGCATCACGGAAAAGTAATCTATTTCGATTTTTGGGCTAGGTGGTGTCCACCATGCCTGGCAGAAATGGAACCTTTGAAACAATTGCGGAGTAAGTATTCCACCAAAGACCTGGTTATATACTCCATATGTGTAAGTGAACCCAAGGAAGAATGGGAAGAATGTCTGAATGAGTATTCATTGAAAAACCGGGGAATTGAATGTATTTATGCATCTGATTATTTTGGAAAAGATAACTTACAGAAAATTCGCAAACAATGGAAAATAGATAGAATGCCCTATTATCTGTTGCTTAATAGAAAAGGGCAAATTGTAGATTTCGGAACTACGGCACGTCCCAGTAATCCACAATTTATATCTCGAATTGAAGAGGCTGTAAAGGACAGCGAATAACAAAAGATAGGTTGTTCTACACGGTCAGTAGAACCATGATAAACAGTTAACATAACTTATCTCCTTTTTGCTGTGTCGAAACTTGAAAAGGACGATAATCTTCCGGCAACCATTGTGGATCACGATGATAGATATATTCTAATAAAGAATCTACTATATAGGCTTTCCCTTGGGTATGCAAAGTATCATAAAAAGCATTTATATAACCGTCTATAGCACCTAATTCCTTTAGTTTATTATATACATCCGCACTATAGCGTCCTAACCGTTCGGCTGTATTCTCTATACAATAGATAATAAACTCTAATTGTTTTTCTTTAAGGGTCATATTATTTTCTCCTTTCTTATCTTAATCAATTAGCGAAAAAGATTAATATTAGCAAAGGTAGAAAAGTTCCTTCATTCTTCCAATTAATTAGTATATTACATTATCTTATGCAGGTATATTCATAAATGTCGTCTATATGCCTGCTGCAATTTGTCGCTAGTTGCTTCCCCTATGGCAATTCGTATTCCATTTATGAGTGACTCATTAATAAAAATACTATTTGTAGGGCAATTCCCGCTACAAGTCTGGCATTGAATACAGTTGCTATCTTTTGTAGGAAGAATAACTTTTGAATTTTCATATTCCTTTATTTCAAACACATGCATTGGACATAGATTGACACATTTCATACAATGAATGCAAGTAGTAATATTTAGTAATGTCGTTTTGCCGGCAATCTTATTATCGTTGGAGGGGTGTTTGTAGATGGGAGAACCGTCTGTTTTATCAATTATATGTTTCTTCATTTTAGAGAATTCAGCTAATGGATGCATGCGTCTTCTCATATTACTAGCAAACAGTTTTGCTCTGAAAATATCTTTTTCGTTAGGACGTGCCTTGTTGTAGCCGTCTATTGCCACCCATGGACCGGTCCTGTCAAAACCTCTACAGGAAAATTCACCGATAAGATTTCCACCTTTATTAGAGAGAATTTTTTTAAGTGCTTGATGATACTTCCCAAGGAAAGGGCGGCAACGGGTGGAGAAAATGAAAATGTTGCGATTCTTTAATTCATGTGACTTTGCGAATGAGAGAAGTTCCCGGTGGTGTTGGGCGAAGTTTATGCCGGAACCGAGTCCGATTAAGTCATAATCCGATAAGTCAATCTTTTCAGCTTCCAGTGTAGTGGCTAAAGATGCGGATAATTCGCTTGCCATACTTCGGGCAATTTTTAGGGTATTACTTTGGTAAGTAGAAACATATATAATAATGGTTTTCATCATTCTATCTTTTGAAAATTTATATAATGGATATAATAGATATAGTGGATATAATAAATATAATAGTCGGGTATCATTTATTTAGCTTTGATAATAGTTTCAGGAGTACCGGGCCCGCCATTCACTCCTTTGTAACCTATGAACTGATGATTTGCCGCATTGAAATAATAGAGGCAACTCCAAAAGTGCGATAAGAGACCTGTAAGCTTTACCTTTACCTCATAAGCTTTCTGATTATTGAATACTACAGTGCCGGCTTTTCGTTCTGCCTGCATGACATATAATTCCAGATTGTCAGGGCGGAAACACTCGTATTTTATACTATTCTTATTTACTGTTTGTCCGGCAGAGTAAGCAATATTCTGATACCATGGATAGCCTTTGCTTTTAACGCTTTTACTATAGGGCCGGTTATTGAATACACCTTTAAAATAGTAAATATTATTATATAAGATAACAGTTAGATTCGTATGTTTTATTGAATCTGTCAATTGCCAGGATAGAGTTGTACATGACGGCGACAGCCGGTAGTGATGGATTTCTGAATTTTGAGAAGTAGTTAGAAAAATAATGTTGTTATCTGTTTTCTCCTTCCATGTTATCATGCTCTTTTCTTTACCACATACAGATTCGAAATATCTCTGTTGTATCTGTGCTTTGCACGAAAAGGCACACAATGCAGAATCGCATATTATTAAATAGGAGAGTACCATGCTGCATTTAACAGTACAGTGCGGTATAATCGTTGAATGATAAATTGTTTTCATATCAGTATATTTTCAAAAAGTACACGAATGTATTCATTAATAGCTTGTTTGCATAACTCCCAAGTTTCTTGATTGCTAAAATCGATACCGTTAAACAGACGATATTGCCTCGTAGCAAGAACAATGTAATTGATGGAAGCGATTAATATTGTGATAAACATACGTGCCACTTTCGACTCTTTTCCCAGTTTCTTTTCCAGTGCTTCTTGAAGTTTGAAACCATTTTTTTCCCGTTCGTCCTGAATACTTCTGAATGTTGAATTTCCTGATAACTCCCATGCTAACAATTCTTGCATTAGCTTGTTTGTCCGCAGGAAGTTCAGTTGCTCTAATAAAATGCTTTGGGTCAATTCTATTATATCTTCAGAACTTTCCACTTTTGATACTCTTTCCGAATAAGCATGATAAGCTAAAGTATAAAAATCATTTTCTTTAGCCCAAGTGGATAATATACCTTCTAGTCCACCAAAATAACGATAGATTAACACTTTATCGCATTTCGCTTGTTTGGCAATTTTGTTTACTCCAATTTTATTGAATCCTTCATTTTCAATAATCTGGCTGACTGCAATTAGCAGTCGTTTTTCTGCATTTCTTAATTCCATAATATATGTATTGTCACTATTCGGTGACAAAGGTAGGCTTCAAAGTGGTGACATATTCTTCATAATGAAAAAAAGTAAGAAATTTAAGTAATCTGTTTTCCTACTCTTTCATTTTCTTCCTCCACCTCTGAAACCCTCTCATCAAACTTTCCTCTTCCACCGACTCCACCATATCATACTTTACCACAAACTCATGCATTGACTTTATATACATCACTCCATTTTTGAACTTATTTTCCAATAGGAACGAATAAAGCTCCGCTTTCATTTCCACCTCAATTTCCTTTTCGATAATAAAGATACTGTCCTGACCGAAATAATTATAAACTTCCGGATTCTTCCCTTGCCTTGGGCTGGGAAGAACAAAAGTGATATTTCCAGTCTCTTTCCAGGAGACGCCTTGCGGATGAGGAACAGATAATTGATGCAGGAAGTGATAAATGGGAGTGAGGTGGGAGAGGTGGATTGGAATGGGGAGCCTTGAAGGTGGATTGTTGTGCGATTGAAGTTCTAAACTTTGTCCGTACCGGACATACATGTACCTCGCCAGATATGGCTTGATGGCAAACGTGACTGTAACCATGGGATTTGAATTTTGAATTGTTGAAATTTGTTGTATACTGATTGCCGCTTCGTGCGGCAGATTCCGTCGTGTTTGTTGGAAAAAATCCCATGGGTTACGGGGACGGAATTCTAATTCGGTAAGAAGTTGAAATTCAAATGGTTACAAATGCCGGCTTTTCCTTTAAAACCAACGGGCCGTTCCTTTAAAAGGAACGACCCGTTGCACACCGAGGAATGACTTCTTCCTTTTAAAGGAACGGACGGCTCCCTAAAATCCATAGTGCAAAGCTATACCTAATATTCTAATTTTTCAAAAGGAAGAATAGCGGTAATCTTTATATTATGTAATGAAATATCATAAATGGTATACATATCTAATTTATGCGTATGTATATTGGAAATATGTAATAAAAATATACTGATTACTAGAACGTGTGTTTTAACTATATTTATCAGATAACTATTCTTAAAGTGGAAAAACTTTTTATTCCATTTCTTGTTTCTTGCGTAACAGGCGGAAAAATAGTTCTGATAAGTAAGGTGAACTTCGTACTTTTACGTCTCAAACAAAAAAAGCAAGATATGATAACATCTGTGAAACTTATGCTGAACAAGAGCAGGATATTGAATAATGGCAGTTACCCTTTAGTATTTCAGGTGATACACAATCGGAGAAAAAAATTACTGTATACAGGTTACCGGATGAAAGAAGAGGTGTTTGACGAGTCGGAAGGGAAGATTATGAATGGCGTAAGTTCTACTTTTACGGCTACAGAGGTCGTGAAAATGAACTGCGAGTTACGGAAGATGCGGAATCGGATTGATACGCGGATCAGGCAGCTTGAGCGGGCAGGGGAAGAATTTACAGTGGAGGATATTCTGACTCAAAATGCTTTTGGTACAGGAAAACCACAGTTTTATTTATTGCGATATATCAATGCGCAGATTGAGCGTAAGCAGGAACTGAAGAAAGTGGGGATGGCTGCGGCCTACAAAAGCACCCGCTCGTCATTGGCGAAATTTATAGGTCGCCCTGATGTGCGGATGTCAGAGGTTGATTTGGCGTTCGTCAGGAGATACGAGGATTTTCTGTATAGTAACGGCGCTTCCGGCAATACGGTAAGCTATTACCTGCGCAACTTGCGCTCCCTGTACAACCAGGCGGTAGCGGACGGCTATCATCCCCGCGGCGAATATCCGTTTGCGAAGGCGCAGACCCGCCCGGCAAAGACTGTGAAACGTGCTTTATCACGGACGGATATGCAGAATCTGGCGGACTTGAATCTGGAGAACGAACCTGAACTGGAGTTTGCCCGCGATTTGTACCTGTTCAGCTTTTATGCGCAGGGAATGGCTTTTGTCGATATTGTCCTTTTGAGGAAGGCCGATATTTGTAATGGTGTGCTGGCCTATTCCCGTCATAAGTCGAAACAGCTGATTCGCATAGCGGTGACTCCGCAGATGCAGGGCCTGATGGATAAATACAAGACGGAGAATGAGTATCTTTTTCCGATAATCAGCGGTGAATATGCTTCGGGGTACCAACAATACCGCCTGGCGTTAGGGCGTATCAACCGCCATCTGAAGAAAATCGCTGTTGCGGCTGATATAAAAGTTCCGTTGACGACGTACACCGCCCGCCATACCTGGGCTACCCTCGCCCGTGACTATGGAGCTCCGATTTCTGTGATTAGTGCCGGACTGGGGCACACTTCGGAAGAAATGACACGTGTCTATTTGAAAGATTTCGATGTGTCCATGCTCAACCAGGTGAACAGCATAGTCACAAACTTGTCCAGGTGAAATGATAATTTGTAATATAATCTGTTGAAAATTAGCAGATATTGTATTTTTGTTTATCTTTGCAGCATTGTAATCTATTCCGTAATAGAGATTATATTAAAATCTCCTTGTTGTTTTGAACTGTTTCACGCTGCAAAGTAAGCTTATTTATTTATAATAGGAATTATCATAAAGTACATATTTTTATTCATTTTGTACACGTCGCGTGGTTATCCTCATAAACAGGGTAGTTTCCGCTCTGGCAGCGTTCCACCAACTGTTTGGCGGTGCATCCGAAATACAGTTTGCAGTGACGGTTGAAGTTACTCTGCGAGTCAAATCCCAATTCTTCAACGGCGTCTTTTATACATACTCCCGGTTCGGTCATTTTTTCGAGTATCCTTTGGTTCTTTTGTTTCAGCATCCATTGTTTGGCAGTCATCCCGAACACCTCGTTGAATTTGGAAAAGAAGCGGCTTCTTCCCAGGTTCGACAGTGAGATGAGCTGTTCTATATTATCCACTCTGGTATGGTTGCGCATGACAAAATCCTTGAAGTCCATTTCTTTCCCGATGATGGGGTGAAGCAGGGTTGCAATCTCCCGCTTTTCATAAAATCCGCGCAGGAGAAAGAAGAACTCCCGCTGCATCAGGGTGTGCAGGTGGGCGCAATTCATCCCGTTCTTGATGCAGTGGGTCAGCACTTCGAGGAACGGTGTCAGCGGGTAGTGTATTCCAGTGGGTGCGAAGTCATATTCAATGTGGTCGCATATACCTGATAAAGACTGCAATATGAGCTTGTCACAGTTTCCTTCAGGCATGTCGAAAAACATGGAGAGCAGGCTTGAACCGTTTTCTCCAATTCCCTTCAGCCGGGAAGAACGTGGGATGAGTATCATCTCTCCGGCATGAAACAGTCTGTTGTGGAACTGGTTGCAAGTTATGGTGAAATCACCTTTCAGGAAGAATAGAAGATAATTCTTACTTGTAGTGTCTTCCTCAAATTCTGTGTTCTTATCAAACTCAAGATACTTGAATCCGGTTTCAATCGTTGTCATGTAGTTTTGGCATGACAGGTGTTCTTCGATGTACAGCAGTTCGCTTTTCATAAGTTTTGATTCCATGGCAATAACTGTTTTTATTGTTTGGTCTGTTAGTTATCCGTTTGTTTCACAATTGTTTCAGTATCCATGTTTTTAATGAATTATATATCAGAATATTATTTTCCGTTTTGTCTGCCATGATTCATTATTTCATGATACTGAAACGTTGTATGGTTGTTTTATGTAATGCAAATCATTGATAATTAGGTTTTTATTGTTTGTATTCTTTTTGAAATCTCTATTACGGAATAGAGATGCAAGAAAAGCAATAATAAATAATAAGATGACATGAAGAAATATCTATGTTTAATCGGTGTCTTGGGAGTACTCCTTTGCAATACGGCCAACTCTTACGCCCAAAAGGTTGCGGTAAAGACCAATTTGCTTTATGACGCTACTACTACAATGAACCTGGGGCTGGAAATAGGCCTGGGCAAGAAATGGTCTCTCGACTTATCCGGAAATTATAATCCCTGGAAGTTTGATGATGAAACGCGTCTGCGCCACTGGGGCGTACAGCCGGAACTTCGCTACTGGCTTTGTGAGAAATTCAACGGCCATTTTCTGGGTCTGCACGGACATTACGCCAAATACAATGTGGGCGGAATGTCATTTTTGAGTGATAACATGGAGCGCCACCGCTATCAGGGACATTTGTGGGGCGGCGGAATATCCTACGGTTACCAGTGGCTGCTCGGCAACCGCTGGAGTCTGGAGGCTGTGCTTGGAGTCGGCTATGCCCGGTTGGATCATTCCAAATATCCTTGTGCCACATGTGGAACCATTCAGAAAAGTGAGAAGAAAAACTACTTCGGCCCGACAAAGGCTGCCGTGAGTATCATATACATAATAAAATAGGCTAATGATGAAAAGAATCTGTATATACATGGCCTTGGGACTGCTGGGCGCATTTTCCGCCCATGCCCAGGAGATAAATATCGGACAAGCCGTTGCCCGGAAAATAAGCGATGACAAAGTGGAAGTCTCATTTAATATGGATTGCAGCACACTGCGGCTTCCTTCACGCCGACAGATGATAATCACTCCTTTGATAATCAGCCGGTCGGAAAACGATACGCTCGCCCTGCCTTCAGTTTGCATTGCAGGCAGAAACCGTTATCGCATGAACAAGCGGAAAGAAAGTTTGTATGGCAAAGAACCGGCTGCGGGAGAGGGACAGGAAATGATTCGTTTTAACAGGAAACGGGATATGTTGTTAGAATATAACGAAACAGTTCCGGCACAGGAGTGGATGTCCGGGGCACGTGTCGAGATATTCCGTGAACTGCAGGGATGCGCAGGTTGCGGGGAAGCGCTGGGCAATGCGCCCGTTGCCGAGCTTCCTCTATTCAAAGAGGAGGTGGAACGCCCGAATCTGCAAATAATGGTGGCACAGGCAGAGGAGAAACGCCGTTCTTTCACCCGCAGCGCATATCTTAATTTTAAAGTGAACCAGTCGGTATTGCTTGCCGATTATATGAATAACCCTGCCGAACTTGCTAAAATCTATTCGTCCATTGATTCTATCCGTGAAGATGATAACTATCGTATTGCCCGGATTAAGATAGTGGGCTACTCATCACCGGAAGGCAATTATGACGCCAATGCCCGCCTTTCCGAACAACGTGCGATAGCGTTGGTACAAAACCTGAAACATGCCTATAAGCTGGACGGCAGTATGATAGAATGCCGTTCGGTGCCGGAAAACTGGGAGGGACTAGCTGCATGGTTGCGCGAATACCGTCCTTCCTATATGCAGAAAGTACTCGATATTATCGGGCAGATTCCCGAACCGGATGCGCGCGACGCGAAGGTAAAGGCTATCGACGGCGGAAAAATCTATAATGCCTTGCTGCGGGAGGTATATCCGAAGCTGCGCTTAGTGGAATATACAGTCAGCTATACAGTGGTTCCGTTTTCCGTGGAGCAAGGGCGGGAAATAATTAAGACGCGCCCCGACAAAATGAACCATAACGAAATGTATCAGGTCGCAGTCAGCTACGGCAAAGGTTCGGACGAATACAACAGGATTATCCGGATGATTGCCGACCGTTTTCCGAGTGACAGGATAGCTAACAATAACGCCGCTATCGTGGCTTGGGAAATGGGAGATTACGACGCGATGCAGGTGTACCTGAAACGTTTGGAAGGTATAAAAGCTGAATAATATAATCTGAAACTTATACTTAGTAATTAACATTTTAGTATTCATTAAATTTTAAAACAATGAAATTGGACAAATCTTTTTTAACGCTGTTTGTCGGACTGGCGATGGCAGCATGTAGTAATGATGAAGAGCTGGCAACCGGAGGACAAGACTTGTTGCCGATAGACGGCAGGGAGGCTTATATGTCCGTAGTTGTAGATATGCCTAAAAGTACGGGAACACGCGCTCCTGGAGAAAATCACGGGACAGCGGACGAACAGAATGTAAACGAAGTACTCCTTGCGTTGTTTGATGCATCAGACGTTTGTTTGGAGACAAAGACATTGGCTTCGACCGAGTATATTTTGAATGTAGGCGGTAATCCTGCAGCAGGGACCGGAAATGCATTCAAAGTTCCTTCTACTACCGCCAAAGTACTGGCAGTAGTCAATCCGAGTGACAAATTCAAGGCTGCCTGTGTGGCTTCCGCTTCCTGGTCTGTCATCAACGGTGCGGTAGAGCAGACACTTGACGAAGTGATTGGAGCAACAAAGGACAACTTTATGATGATTAATGCCGGCGACAATGCAAATCCGGCTAACGGAGCATTGGTGACAGCTAATGTAAAGGTGGTTGATGGAACGTCTATTGCTGATGCTACTGCCGCGATTGCCGCTGCCGAAGCTGACCGTTCACTTATTCATGTAGACCGTGTCGTAGCCAAAGTTTCTTTAGGAACAAATCCGGACGGCGTCAAGGTTCCTGCAGGAGTGACTTGTACATTCGGCAACTGGGCATTGAATGTTACCAACAAGAGCATGTTCCCGTATGCTGAAATCGTAATGCCTGCCGGAGGTTCTACCAATGCGGATTATAGAATTGACCCGAACTACGAACTGGCAGGATTCAATGTGTCACAGTTCAACTATCTGAAAGTTGCTGACGACGGAACTTTGCCTGCTGATTTTTCAGCTATGACGGATAGCAAATACTGTCTTGAGAATACAATGGCTGCCGACGCACAAACCCAGGCACAGACCACTGCTGCCGTAGCAAGTGCAGTTTATACTCCTAATTCATTTACAGTGGGTAAAAGCTGGTTCCGCCTTTTGGGTGTCACTTATCAGACATTGGCTGATTTGCAGACAGTATATAATACTGCAAAAGATGCAACAACAGACGGCACAGCAAATGCGGCACAAACACAACTCATCACTCTTTGTGACCTGTTCTATGCACGTATGTCCGCTGCCGCTATTAAACAAGGCAAAACTGTCGGTGCTGATTTTGCCGCTATTACTCTCGCCGAACTGGACGCTATTGCGAACGGTGGTGAATACTCCAAGCCTGATGCAACTGCCGGTGAAACCGTAGGTGTAGAATACTTCCAGAAAGGTGTATGCTACTATAACATCCTGATTCGTCATGACGATGCAATCGCCGCCACAATGGCACTTGGCAAATATGGTGTCGTACGTAACAACTGGTACACATTGACTATCAACAGTGTGAAGCAACCGGGTACTCCTTGGATTCCTGATACCACAGATCCTACTGACCCTGAAAAACCAGGTGAGAATGATGATGACGCTGAAGCATATCTCTCTGTAAGTATTACGATAAATCCATGGACTACCTGGAGTCAGGGAGTGGATTTGTAATGATAACTATATCGGGCTAAAATAACAATTAAAATAATAAGAAGGCGTTATGATACGGCGCAGCTTGTCTTGTGACGCCTTCTTTTTTCTTTCTTTTCGTTTTTATTCAGCCGGCGGAGGCTTATTTCCGTGAAATCAAGACCTTGATTTTAAAAGAAACAGATAAAAAACAGGTCTTGCCATACAGACAAGTTTTGCGGCTTGTCCACCAAAGCAGATTATTCCGAGAAAAGCGCGCGAAGCCGCTTTTCCACACTATATATAGAAATTAGAAAAAATAAATAGAACCATAGATTATGAGAAAAATAATGAAAACAGAGGGTGCCGTCCGTCGGATGGGTTATGGAAGTTGCCTGTTGTTATTGCTTGTACTCTTTTCCTGCACATCCATTGATGAGACCCTGCCGGAATGCCGGCTGTATGTCCGTTTCCGGTATGACTATAACATGGAGTTTTCCGACGCTTTTGCATCGCAAGTGAATCGTGTCGACGTGTTTGTATTCGACAAGGATGGCACGTTTATCATGAAGAAGAGCGAGCAGGGGGAAACTCTGGGCGGCGGCAGCTACCGTATGCCGTTGCCGCTTCCGGCCGGTGAATACCGGATAGCCGCCTGGGCGGGAATGAGCGATGACTTTGAAATGCCGGAACCGGTTGCCGGAAAAACGACACTGGAAGAATTGACGGTAAGAATGAAACGGGAAGAGTCACTGGTGCACAATAAAGCCCTGAACCCGCTTTGGTATGGTGGGGTACAGGCCGTCAGCTTTACCGGCAGACAGGAACAGACGGAAACGGTCTCCCTGATAAAGGATACCAATAAGTTCCGCTTCATCCTGCAAAAGTCCGGACCGGGGGAAGAACTGGATATTAATGACTGCCTGTTCGAAATCCGTGCGGACAACGGATATTACGACTGGAACAATGACCTGCTGGATGACGACATGATTAGTTACCGGCCGTATTATCTGGAAAAAGTGGAAGATGTGGGCATTGTGGTGGAAATGAACACCATGCGCCTGCTCGAACATAAAAAAGTATATCTGACGCTTACACGCAAGTCGGACGGCAAGGAACTGATGAAGGTTGACCTGATACCTTACCTGTTGCTTACAAAAATGGAAGGGCACAATATTCCGGCACAGGAATATCTCGACCGGCAGAGCGAGTATGCGATAGTCTTTTTCTATAATCCGGAATTATTGAATTTCCTTTCCACGAAGATTGTGATTAACGGCTGGACTATCTGGTTGAAAGGTGAAGATCTCTAATAAACGCGAACTATAACAGCAAATGGATATGAGATATACAAAATATAAATGGATGATGTGGCTTGTGCTGCTTTGTTTCTCATGTGTGAATGATGAACAACGTGCAGTTCTGTCGGATGAACCAGGAAAGGTGCGAATGAATATGAGTATCAGTACACGTGCTGCATATGATCCTGAAGTATTGAATGAAAATGAAACGCGTATCAACCGGTTACGTCTTTACGTTTTTGATGGTTCTACTTTAGATAAGATGTATTATTGGTCGGATTTGAATATAAATGATGGAGTATACGTTACTCCGATATTTCTAGTAAAGGCTGCTACTGGTAAAACGTTTTATGCCATTGTAAATGAGCCAACGGATATGGATACTCGTGCTTTATTGGAAGCAGTGGATCATCCGGGTGATTTGGCTGAAATACAATACAGGAGACGTGATATAATGGATTATTGGAATCCTAATATAATTGGGTACTATAATGATTATTGTCTACCGATGTATGGAGAATTGACGGGAGTGGACGCATTGGAAGGGACGACACAAACAATCAATCTGCAAGTAGACCGGGCTGTTGCGAGGGTAGATGTTTATATGAGGAGGGAAATAGGGCGGGATGAAAACTACTGGGAAAACAGGCTTTATATTGAAGAGTTAGGAGTGGATCGTATATCAGATATTGGATTTATATCACCTGTCCGAGTGCCGGATAACCGTTACGATAATATCTATTTTATGGACAGAAAAGAAATCAGAGAAGAAGTATATTCTGATGATAAAGGAGAATTATTATATTCTTTTTATGTTCCGGAAATGGAGTGTATATATGATAAGTTATCTTTAGATTTCCATTATAGATATGAAACGGGATATGATGGTCGTGCTTGGGTCGAGTTGGGCGGATATAACAATTATCCACAGGGCGAAATTCTAGAAAAAATAGAACGTAACCATGTATATAAACTTTTTTGCCGCTTTACTCAAAAGATAGCTAAGCTTGAACTAAATCTGACAGTGTGTTCATGGGAATATCTTCCGCCACAGGCAGAAGAGGTGAAGGGAGAAGTTAAGATGACGAATTGTTATATGGTAGCTCCGGGCGGAAGGGTGGATATTCCTACTGAAAACGTATATAGGATATGGGCTCAACAAGCAGAGTTTGGCAATATTCCAATTCCGGATGGAGACGTAACGGCAGAACTCGTATGGCAAGATGAACAAGGAGTTATTGCGGACGGAGGAATCACGGTGATCAATGCTTCGGAACGCGAGAAGGCTTATCTGCAGGTAAGGACGGCAAAAGAAGGAAATGCGGTTGTAGCGATGAAAGTAAACGGCGAAATTTATTGGAGTTGGCATATTTGGTGTACAGATTATGAACCAAATGTAACAGAAGGACAGAAGTTTTTTAATAATTTGGTTTGGATGGATAGAAATCTGGGAGCTATGACTAATGAATATACAATTGACGGTGGAGTAAAAGGTTTGCTGTATGAATGGGGACGTAAAGACCCTTTTCCTAGTGCTGAAAATTGGACTGATAAGGAAAAAACGCTATATACGGAAAATAGTATAACCAATGTCCGTTTTAAACTAGCTGAATTAGAAAACTTAGTAGAGTCGGTTCGTGAACCTCTAACTTATATAACTAATGAGCAAAGTTGGGGAGACTGGTATACAAATTCGGTGTCACTAATGAATTATTCGTTATGGTTGCCCAATAATAAAACAATATTTGATCCATGTCCGATAGGTTGGCGTGTTCCCCCAGGCAATCAACCTTGGAAGGGATTACTAGCTGGTTCAACTGAGACTACACAAGGTATTATTCATCCAGAAGCAGGCTATTATCCGTTTTCAAACAAACGCTCGCCCCAAGAGGGTAGACTTTTCGTTGGATTGTCGCATTGGGCTTCTGTAGCTTCAGTAGACTCTTCTTATCCTTTAGGAGGCTACGGCTATAGTTGGGGACAAGAATGGCAACCGTTTTGGCGGGCAGACGGACGTTCTATACGTTGTGTTAAAGAATAAACTAAGAATAGCAGAAATAATATATAGTATGAAAAAGTACATTGTATATCTAATATTATGCTTTGTAAGCTGTTTTATATTCTCATGTACTTCAGTGTATGAGAAGGGAGACACCTCATGCATACCGGAAGGAATGGAGAGGCTTACTTTTAAAGTCATAGTGTCTTCTTCTAAAGTTGTGGGTTCTAATACACGCAGCACTGCTTTAGAAAAAGAAAATGAGATAAAAGACTTGTTTGTAAAAATAGGTTATTATGATGGCGACCATTACAGAAATTTCTATTCTACGCAGAATGGAACAATATATCTTGATTCCTATGCTTATGAGGATAGTATATATAGGGCAAGTATTGAAGTGCCTGTTGGTACATTTAGAGATGGAGATAATATTTATGTGTGGGCAAATCAAGAATATCCGATTGATGTCACTTCAGAGGAGGAATTGACAACTCCGTTATATATGTCCGGGATAGGGACAATAAGAGATAGGTGGGTCGGTGGTCGTGAGTTTGAGGCTGATGTACATTTACTTCGTGGAGTCGCTAAGTTACGAACCGTGGTTCGTACTACAAAACGCTCCGTTCTAGGGTCATGGAATATTAATATAAATCAGGTAGAGACTCAAATACTTCATATGCCTTCGTGTATTCGTCCATTTGCACCTTTTGAGACTCACCGTAATCCTGCTGCAAATGATTGGTGGAATGACGTATATCACAGATATATAGATTGTACCTTAGGTTATCTTGGTTGGTGGATTTCTTGGGAAAATTCTCATTTATTATCATCCGTTGAGTTACCGATAGATGACGGGGTAAATGTTGATAAGGTAACGGAGACGTCTTATGACCGCTATATTTATGAGAACTGGTTAGAGAATGAATCAGACTATGATGAAAATACGAATGTTACAGCTTTGAAAGTCAGGATTCCTTTGTGGAATAATGAAACAGGAGAAAATCGCACGATTGAACGCGTTATTCCCATTAAAACAAATGATAGTTATCGAATATTGAGGAATCATATTTATACAGTGGACGTAAGGGTGCTAAGTCTTGATGAAGTGAAAATATTCACGGATGTGCTTGATTGGGAAGATGTAGGGGTTACAGGTGATATTGTAGGTACTGACTTTGATATAGACAGGAGTGCAAGTAAAGGAATAACGCTTATTAAAGATATTGCCGACCCGGTGAAACTGGTGAAAGTAGACTGTCATGCTCCGGGACGCTTACAAATCAGAGCCCTGAAATCCAATAAGACGGATTTAATATCAACAACAGATTTACAGCTATATTGCAATGGAATAGCGGAAACGGATAAACTGGCGGATAACAGTGGCATATATGACCTTACTGCCGCGCAAGTAATGAATTTCTATTGTACCACCGGCAGTGTTCCCGCCAATTATGAAGGTGGTTTTATCGAAATCTCTTCCGACAATGTGCATGTAGTATATATTCCTATCGGTTCATTGGATACTTTTATTCCGTTAGACACGGAAGGGACTGCCAACAGTTATATAGCAGATAGAGGTGCGGCTTCTTATTCTTTCACAGCTACCATAATGGGAAATGGAGCGGACGGTATTATTGACGAAGGGAAGTTTGAAGATGCAAGTGGCAATATACTGACAAAAGCCGGTGGTGCCAACATACATCCTTTATCGGCCAAATTGCTTTGGCAGGATACGGATGAACTAGTGGAACAGGTTGCTTTAGTCAATGGCAGGGTTCAGGTGAAAATGGGACGAAGCCGGGGAAATGCATTGATAGCTGTCTATGATAAGGCTAATCCTAATGCGGAGGATGCGAAAGTGTTGTGGAGTTGGCACCTTTGGTGTACGCCTGTGCCACAAATAATAGAATATACTGCACCAAGGACAGGTCATGAATATACAATAATGGACCGTAATGTAGGAGCAACTACTTCCACATTAGGCTTGGTAACGACTCAAGGATTACAGTATCAATTTGGACGTAAGGACCCGTTTACTACTTCATTGGATTATGATGAGGATGTAGCAGTTTTTTTACGTAATGTAAGAAGTGATAGTCTGCCACATCTATTTTCTTATGAAGAACCATTAACTATTGCTCAAGCTATAGGTAAACCAGATGTATTTATCCACAGAATGAATCTATCCGGAGGTAAATGGTGTGAAACTTCAGAAATGAAGTATTTATGGGGAAATCCAGAAGGACAAGCAGAGTATTTTCCAAGTCTAACAGTTAAAACAATTTATGACCCTTGCCCTATAGGTTATAAAGTACCACCGGTTGATGCTTTAATGTTACAAATGAAGAGCTATAGTCAATATGAACATGGTGGAATTTACTATGCTGGTGAAAAAGGTGATAATACGAAATTGATTAATATGCCAGCTGTCCACTCTGCGTACTACGCATATGGTACATCTATAGCCTATTGGACTTCATCAGATTTTGGAAAACCTAATTCAACGTTTGAATGGGGAGAGTTTGGATTTATGCACACGTATTATCCGGGCTCGCATACTTTAAGGTATAATGCTTTTGCACGCCCCGGCTCTATACGTTGTGTAAAGGAATAATTCATTAGAAATCAAAAAAGTATAAATAAAATGAAAACAAAAATACAGCAACGCTTATATTACTTATTCAGAGAATGTCTATTAATTCTCTGTACAATTAATATTCCTTTGTTAGTTGGTTGTAGCGATGATAATGAAATGGGTATAATTAATCCATCTCAAAAGAATATTATCAGATTATCTATCCCTGATGCGGAACTGGTTCAGGTACGTAGTGTGGCAAATGAGTCGGAATGTAAGATTAGCGGTATACAAGTGTTCGTATACAATGATTCTCACACCTCATCTCCTGTATATTATCAGGAGGGTACGACTGATTCATCTTTTTTGTTTGGAAATGGAACAGCGTCGCCGACCGTGACATTGAAAGAATACATTCCCGCTGACAAAGAACGAATCTATGTAGTTTGTAACCTGACCAATCGTTCTTCTGTATCGGGAACAGGTAATTTCCTTGTAGATGAAACGGTTAGTGAGGAACAGTTAAGAAATTATGCGAGTCAAGGCTTGATTAAAGGTATCTCTAATTTGAAAGATGAAGGACAGTCAATTCCTATGTACGGTTGGATGGAATGGAATGAAAATGCTACCTCTAACGTGTGTCTATTAACTCGCTGTCTTGCAAAAATAACGGTTGATGCAGCAGCGGATTTGTTTACCGGTAAACAGGTCTATTGGGAATGGAAAAATTTGAATTATTCGGATTTTGTATTAGACAGCGAATATCGTGGCATTTATCAAGGAGCTATCAATGACGCCGGTACTTCCGGAAAGTATGATTTACTTTCTGCGACAACGCCTGTCGACGGGTCGATTGGATTGTTGACTGCCTATTACCCTTTGGAGTACAAGCATTCTGTTTATGCTTTAGGGAATGGGGTGGATGAGAAAAAGTTTACCCAAGACCGTTCCATGTTGCTTCTTACTGTTCTGAATCCGGATGGCTCGAATAAGGAGTATTATCGTCTGGACTTTTGGGATAAAGAGACAGGAAAGTATCTGGATATAGTGCGAAACCACGCTTATCGTTTCAATATTACGAAGCTGAAAAGTAAAGGATATACTTCCGCACAGGAAGCAATCCAGAATCCGGGAAGTAATATTGAATATATGATAACAGTTTCTGACAAATGGACGCAAGGGTTCAACTCAAACGGGCAATACCTGGTTAATACGGATAGGAAAGAAATAAAGTTGTTGCAAGGCTCAATAACAGACCCGGTGATAATGTTGAAGATAGAGTTGCAGGCAGATGATGCAGGAAATGTCAATTTGGATAATGTGACAACCCGTAAAGTACGTTTATTGGGAAAGGATAAAGAGTTAGTGTCCCGTTTTTTCATTCAAACATTTTATAGTACGGATAATGAACATCTGATTCCAATAGATAATGGAATTGTCATGGACGCTATACCTTCAGTGCCAAGTATGGGACTAAATATTACCGGAAACGAATGTGAATTACCGTTGGATAATAAATATTGGATATATGCTACTGTGGTTGACGGAGCTACTCTTATGCCGAGGGAAGGATTCCTGGAAATAACAATAGGCAACATAGTGAAATATATCCCTTTCAGTATCATTCCTCACACAGAAGCGATTCCTGTAGATGAAGACGGTCCGGCAAACTGCTTTATCACTCCGGTGACTTATGGCGTTTATTCATTTGACGCTACGGTGATAGGAAATGGGGCGGATGGTATAGTGGCGGAAACAAAAACGCAAGATGGAGATTATGAAGAGTGGCATTTTAAAAATGCATACGGTGAGGATATATCAGTCTCAAAAAATGTAGGTATAACTCCTAAATCTGCAAAACTTATTTGGCAGGACCAAGAAAATCTTATTTCGCAAGTGTCATTTGATATCACTATTAATCGGGTTGCATTTTTGAGTAACGGTGCAGGAAATGGGGTTATTGCAGTTTATGACAAATCAGACCCGAATGCGGAAGATGCAAATGTGCTTTGGAGTTGGCATATCTGGTGTACGGAGAAACCTGATATTATAGAATTGGGGTTACCAACCAACGGCGAAACTTATAGTGGAATAAACTATAAAATAATGGATAGGGATTTAGGAGCAACGACAACTATACCGGATGAATTGACTACTTGTGGTTTGGGATATCAATGGGGGCGTAAGGACCCTTTCATTGGAATGGCTTCTTTAGGAAATAATAATAATGCTCCGATGTATGATGTACGCGGAAACAAGTTGGACTTTAAAAAGATAGATAAAACAGTATATATAGGAACAATAGAATATTCTATAAAACATCCGGATACATTTATTCTTGGTGGCGCTAATAACAGTTCTTATGATTGGTTGTATTATACGATGCCGTTGGGAAACCAGTATTTGTGGGGAAATCCTAATTCAAAGTATGATATGGTTGATATAAAAAGCTTAAAAACTATTTATGATCCATGTCCTGCTGGTTATAAAGTACCTCTACAGGATATTTATGGAGTATTTTTGAAAAATCCAGTTATTCAACACAGTGAAGAACTTGGAATCCCTATTCTTTCTGCTTGGATTGATTTAGACGATTTTTATTCTCCTAAACCTACTACACATGGAATGTATCTTTATTATGGTGAAAATGGAGTGCGTTCGGTTTATTTTATATCCAATTCGGTACGTAGTGGAAGAACTGATTCTCATCCAGGAGAATTAAAACCATTTCACTATGCTGGTTATACTAGTGGAACCATGCTTAGTCATCAGAATAGTGGTATGAATACGATAATATCATTATCGTTTGGCATTCAACATCGTGTGTTTTTAAATTATGGGTTCGGTGGTGAAAATTCATTGTCGCCAGACCGTGCTGCAGCTGGTTCCATTCGCTGTGTCCGTGACGAATAAACATATATAATTCATTTTTAAAAACAAACCTATGAACAAATCAGAACTAATCAAAGAAGTAGCCCTTAAAGGTCAGTTGAGCTTTAACGAAGCTACGAATGCTGTAGATGCAATCATGGAAACCATTGCGGAAACAATGCATAAAGGAGAGAGTGTCACTTTAGTCGGTTTCGGCAGTTTTGTCGTTCAGGAACGGAAAGCACGCAAGGGGCATAATCCTGCCACAGGCGGCTCAATGCTGATTCCGGCCAAACGACAAGTGAAATTCCGTCCCGGAAGTAAAATGAAATTAGAGTAAAGAAACAGGTTAAACTAAATGTTGAACATAAAAATTGAAACATGAAAAAGAAAATTATTACAGTTGCATTGGTATTATCATCAGTCTGTGCCATGGCACAGCAAAAGGAAAATCGTGACACGGACGGAAGTATTCTTCGTGGACCGTATGAAACGAATAGTTTCTGGAGTAACTGGTATATCGGTGTAGGCGGTGGTATCAATATCTATGAAGGCGAATTGGATAACAAGACATCGGTGGGCAACCGTATCGCTCCCGCACTGGATGTTGCGTTGGGCAAATGGATTACTCCTTCTTACGGAGTCCGCCTGCAATATTCGGGTCTGAAAGCCAAGGGTCTGACGGACGCAAGCGGAATGTATGCCAAAGGGGCGCATCGCGGTTATTATAAGGAAGAGTTTAATGTATCTAATCTCCATGCGGACTTTATGTGGAACTGGTCGAACGGTTTCCTCGGATTCAATGAGAAACGTGTGTGGAATGTGATTCCGTTTGTCGGCTTCGGCTGGGCACGCTCGTGGGGAAACAGCACGCATAATAATGAAATTGCCGCCAACATCGGTATCTTGAATACGTTCCGCCTGGGCAAGCGTCTGGACCTGACTCTGGAAGGACGGCAAATGCTTGTGAAAGAGAGCTTTGACGGAACTGTAGGCGGCAGCAAAGGTGAAGGAATGAGTTCTGTGACACTGGGGCTAAGCGTGAAGTTGGGCAAGACCCGTTTCAATCGTGTCGAGAAAGTGGCTCCGGCAGATTATTCATCTTATAATGAACGTATCAACGCGCTTCGTGCCAAAAATCATGATTTGAGCACCGAAGCACAGCGCCTTGCCGCCGAACTGGAAGCTGCCAGAAATCGGAAACCGGAAGTGGTGAATGAATCAAAAGTGACTGCTTCGCCGGTAGCCCTGTTCTTCAATATCGGCAAAGCTACTTTGGATAAGAAGGAACTTACCAATCTTGAGTTTTATGTGAACAACGCTATCAAGGCGGATAAGAACAAGACTTTCACGCTGATTGGCTCGGCGGACAGCGCTACGGGCAGCAAGGAACTGAACCAGCGTTTGAGTGAACAACGTATGGAATATGTGTACAATTTATTAGTCGAAAAGTATAAAATTTCCCCTGAACGTCTCGTGAAGAAAGCGGAGGGCGATACGAACAACCGTTTTAGTGAACCTGAATTGAACCGTGCCGTAATCGTCGAATAATAGTTTTATTTCATTTCAAGGTATTTCAGGCAACATTGCGGGACTGTCTCGTTTTCTTCTACGTCGGGACTGAAAGCGCTTTGTCGTTACAAGGTGGGCTTGTCGGCCGGTAGTTGGACGGCCCTTTGCAATGTTGCTTTTTTGAATGAAGAGGAGGATATGATAATATATAATAGTCTGTTGGCGAAAACTTTCCTGAACAGGAAGAAAAGGCATTATTTTATGATTTTCGGTTGTTGTTTCACCCGGTTTAAATATTTGGAAGGGTGGGAGGAGATGGAACTTCAGATTCATGCGCGACAGTATACGGAATGTTTCTTCTTGGCATTATTGCCTGCATTGGTGCTATCCGTCTGGCTTTCGTGGTGGTGGATGTTGCTTGCGTTCATGAGTTATCATCTGCTTTACTGGTTGGAGAGGGGGTTCGGACACCATTCTTCATTTGACTGGGAAGCGTTGGAGCATTGTAGCGATGCGCTTTATTTGAGAAAGCGGAAATCTCGTGCCTGGATGAAATGGTACGGGAAGAAGTCGTTGCCGCCTTCGGAATGGGAGGATGATTAGAAGGAGTTTGAATGATTGGAGAGAATTGGAAATCTTGTAATTGAATATCTTTTAGTTGAATATCTTGTAATTGAATAGAAAAAAGTAGATTATGAAAACGAAATTTATAGCTGAAATGGTGGGCACTATGGTGCTTGTCTTAATGGGATGCGGCGCTGCTGTATTGAATGGCGGGGCGACACCGGGAGGCCCCGGGGTTGTACGGCTCTT